>JAAIGE0101164201.1_pt1 | contig 37710 bp, 43 predicted proteins | sample 6487951 | NCBI WGS metagenome assembly JAAIGE01 (sample SAMN13974128, study PRJNA590717) | phyllosphere metagenome | biome: tomato field; feature: multiple bacterial spot infested tomato fields; material: tomato leaves; isolation source: leaves from tomato fields | host: Solanum lycopersicum ...
TCACTGGCGGATTACGGGCACACCGAGCCTAAGCGAGGTGCCGAGTGGTGGGGCAAGAGCGTTTTGCTTACTTTTGCGCTGTTCAAAAGTGAGCCGCCGTCAGGGCGGAACCCTAAGTGGCCGTGACCGCAGCAATGGATATGTACACGGTCCAACTGTGTTGACTGCAAGGCCGCCTTCGCGAGCAAGCCCGCTCCCACAGTTGGATTGTGGGGTGTCAGGTAGAGAAGTGTCGGCTGGGAGGCCGCCATCGCAGGCAAGCCAGCTCCCACATTTGGATCGTGGTGGGTCAGGTAGACAAGCATCGGCCGCCAGGTCGTCACGGGAGCAAGCTCCCTCGCCACAGGGGCCAGCTTGGTACCGAAGTTGTGTAGATACCTTGCCTCGTAAGGCCTTCAGGCCTTTCGCAACCAATAGCAGTACACGCCAGCAGCCTCTTCTTCCCGAACCAGCGTATGGCCCGCCAACCTGGCAAAAGTGCGGAAGTCACGCTGGGAGCCTGCATCGGTGGCGGTCACTTTAAGCACGGCGCCGCTGGCCAATCGATTGAGCTCCAGCTTGGCCTTGAGCAAGGGCAACGGGCAGTTCAGACCGCTGGCGTCGAGTTCGGCGTCACAGGCTGCAACGTCGGTCATGGTGTTACTCCAGGCAAACATTTGGGCTGCTTAGAATATCTGGTCCCAAGCTCAGTGTCCGGCTACAGTAAGCTCTTTGTCGAAAGGCTTTGTGCATGACTTTTTTGCGCCCTACCCTGCTGACGCTGGCCTGCCTGCTGGCCTCCCCGGCCTTCGCTGACGACCTGCCGTCACTTGGTGATGCCAGTTCTGCCATTGTCTCGCCGCAACAGGAATACCAACTGGGCCGCGCCTGGCTGGCCTACCTGCGCGGCCAGGTCTCGCAACTCAATGACCCGCAACTCAAGGATTACGTCGAAACCAGCGTGTACAAGCTGGTGGAGACCAGCCAGGTCAATGACCGGCGCCTGGAATTTATCCTGATCAACAGCCCACAGCTCAACGCCTTTGCGGCACCGGGTGGGATCGTCGGGGTCAACGGCGGTTTGTTCCTCAATGCACAGACCGAAGGCGAATACGCGTCGGTACTGGCCCACGAACTGGCGCACTTGTCTCAACGCCACTTCGCCCGAGGCGTGGAAGCGCAATCACGCATGCAACTGCCGATGATGGCTGCCCTGCTTGGCGGCATTATCGCCGCCGCTGCGGGTGCCGGCGATGCCGGTATCGCCGCGATTGCCGGCTCACAAGCCGCCGCGATCCAGGAACAGCGCCGCTTCTCCCGCCAGAACGAGCAGGAGGCCGACCGCATCGGCATCCTCAACCTGGAAAAAGCCGGCTACGACCCGCGCTCCATGCCCACCATGTTCGAACGCTTGATGCGTCAATACCGCTTCGACGCCAAGCCGCCGGAGTTCCTGCTGACTCACCCGGTCACCGAATCGCGTATCGCCGACACCCGCAACCGCGCCGAACAAGCCAAACCCGGCGGCAAGGAAGACAGCCTGCGCTATCAATTGATTCGCGCGCGGGTACAGCTCAAGTACGAAGACACACCAGGCCTGGCTGCCAAGCGCTTCCAGGCGCAGCTGGATGAAAACCCTAAAAATGACGTGGCACGCTATGGCCTGGCCATCGCCCAGATCAAGGGCACTCAACTCAAGGAAGCACGGGAAAGCCTGGCGCCGCTGCTGGCCAAGGCGCCCAACGACATCACCTACAACCTGGCCCAAATCGAACTGGACATCACCAGCAACCGCATGCCGGATGCGCAGCAACGTACCGACCGCATGCTCACCCAGTACCCCAGCAACTATCCGCTGAACCAGGTGCGAGTAGACCTGCTGCTTAAACAGAACCGTACCGCCGATGCAGAAAAGGCGCTGGACGGGCTGCTCAAGTCGCGCCCGGACGATCCGGACGTGTGGTATCAGGTCGCCGAAACTCGCGGCTTGTCCGGCAACATCATTGGCCTGCATCAGGCCCGCGCCGAATATTTCGCACTGGTGGGGGATTTCCAGCAAGCGATCCAGCAGTTGGACTTTGCCAAGCGGCGCGCGGGCAGTAACTTCCCGCTGTCCTCACGCATCGACGCCCGTCAGCGTGAACTGATCGAACAAGAGCGCCTGGTAAAAGGCATGATGAGCTAAACCCGCCGCCCACAAAAAAGCCCCGCTGCCGTTAACCGGCAGCGGGGCTTTTTTTATGGGGCTAGCGGATTACTCGGCCAGCTTGAAGGTGATGAAGCTGGCACGGCCTTGACGCAGGACGCGCATCGACACCGAGCGATTCTTCGGCAACGCCTTGGCGATGTCGGCGAATTCCTTGGTGGTGTCAATTGCCTGGTTGTTCAAGTGAGTGATCACGTCACCCGGTTGCAGGCCGATCAAGGCGGCTGGGCCGTCCTGAACTTCCTTGATCACCACACCGCTTTGCAGGTCGAAGGTTTTCTTCTGCTCGGCGGTCAGTTCAACCACAGCGATACCCAGGCGGTTACTGCTGCGCTCGGCACCTGGCTTGGCGTTGCCCAGGGCATCCAGGGTCGCGCCTTCTTCCGGGATGGCACCTACGGTCAGTTCGACGTTCTGGCGCTTGCCATCACGAATCACTTCCAGCTTGGCTTTGCCGCCAGCCTTGAGCGCGCCGACCAGATGAGGCAAGTCCGCCGACATGATGATCGGCTGGCCGTTCATGCTCAGGATGACGTCACCGACTTTCAGGCCGCCTTTGGCCGCAGGGCCATTGTCCTGAATCTGCGCAACCAGGGCACCGGCCGGCTTGTCGAGACCGAAGGACTCAGCCAGGTCCTTGTTCACTTCCTGGATCACCACGCCCAACCAGCCACGGCTGACCTTGCCGCCGCTTTTGAGCTGATTGGAGACGTCCATGGCCACATCGATCGGGATCGCGAAGGACACGCCCATGAAGCCACCGGAGCGGGTGTAGATCTGCGAGTTGATGCCCACCACTTCGCCGGCCAGGTTGAACAGCGGGCCACCGGAGTTACCCGGGTTGATTGGCACGTCGGTCTGGATGAACGGCACGTAGTTTTCGTTTGGCAGGCTGCGACCGATGGCGCTGACGATACCTTGGGTAACGGTATGGTCAAAGCCGAACGGTGAACCGATCGCGACCACCCACTGACCGGCCTTCAGGTCCTGGGACTTGCCCAGTTTGAGCACCGGTAAATCCTTGCCATCGATTTTAAGCAAGGCCACGTCAGAACGCGGATCGGTGCCAATCAGCTTGGCCTTGAGTTCACTGCGGTCGGCCAGGCGCACGAGAATCTCGTCGGCATCGGCAATCACGTGGTTGTTGGTGAGGATATAGCCATCAGGCGAAATGATGAAACCGGAGCCCAGGGATTGGGCTTCGCGCTGGCCACCGCCGCCACGGGGGGAGCGCGGTTGCGGCATCCCTCGCTCGAAGAACTCGCGCAGCATGGGCGGCAAGCCTTCCAGGTCGGGCATCTGCTGGTTCGAGACCTTGCGATCCGGCAGCTTCTGCGTGGTACTGATGTTCACCACGGCAGGCGAGGCCTGCTCCACCAGTTGGGTGAAGTCAGGCAGCTCGACCGCTTGCGCAGGTAAGGCCTGACCCAGCACCAGCACTGTGGCGACTATGGATAAGTAAGACTTCAAACGTGGTATCGACATACAGCTCCCGTTACGACGAGCAGGGTTAAGCGACAGGGTTCAATAAACGCCGGATACTGCGACCGGCATTTTTGTTCCGCGAACAAACAAGGCCAGAGCCATCAAACCCTGACCTATAAAAAACATGGGAAGTTTTTGCAAGTGAAAATGCTGATCCAGAGATTTCATACGCCCAGCGTCCAACCAAATTCGGACCCAGATTGAAAGAACAGGATGAACATAAGATTAACAATCTCAGGGCTTGGCAGCGGCCTTTTCACCGCGCACCGACAACGCGATACGCTCAGCAGTGCCGATGGGAATTTCGCCCACCACCGTGACCATCATTTCGCCATCCACCGTATTCAAGCGCCGCGAGACTGCCACGGTTGGCCCAAGCTGAGCGCGGGTTTCATTCACGTCAGCGCCACTGGCCGACTCGAGAAACACCGAAAAACGCGCGAGCCCATCGTCATACATCAGGCTGTCGACGGTAGATTTCGTTTGGGGATCTTTGCGCGTAGCGCTGCTGATCTGTTGGAAACCAGGCGGTAGCCAGTCCAGATGCCACCTTTGCGTGGCAGACAGGTCAGGTGCTTTAGCGGCGGACATTGTTACCGGCGAACAGTCGCTGCTGGGCTGCAAGTCCTGATCAGAAGGAGTTGCTGAAGTATCCAGGCGCGTGAACTGAAAACGCTCCAACAACTGCCCTTGATCGTTGAGCAGCAAGGACTTGAGCGGCAGCGCAGTCTCACGGTCCAGGTGTAATTCAAACCCATAACGGTAAGGGTCACGCGCACTGATCGACACAATCACCGCATTACGACCGGCCACGCGGGATTTGCCAATGACGGCCAGCTCATAGAATGGATTGAGTTTTTTGGGATCAAGAATACGCGAGGGTGCATCAGAAGAATGACCGAGGCTGGCAACCAACGTGCCACTGACGCATTGCGCCCGGCCGTCTACCCGAACCGCCTCCTGGGCGGAGCCGTCAAGCTGCAACAAGCGTTCACGGACATGACCCTCCTGGACGCGGTGCCAGATGTCATGGGTGGAAAAACTGCCGTTACGTTCGTAGACAAACGTACCTTCAAAGCTTTGCTGCTGCTCTGCACGCCCAAGTCGAGTCAGCCAGTCTTGGGCTTCATCGGCATGGGCGGATAGTGCAAACCAACTACTGAGCAAAAGCGTAAGGAGCGGTATGGCGCGCATAGGGCTCCTTAGCGAATCAGCGGTTTTCCTGGCTTGCTGCACGAGCGTATGGCAGAGCGCTTTCAGTGCCTTTGGCGGCCGATTCCTGCGCATGTTGACGCAGGTAGCCTGGAAGGCGCTGATCCTGCCAGCCGGATTGCCCCTGAAGTACACCATTGGCCATAGGGCCGGTGGTATCGGTGCTTTCCTTGTAGCCAGCCAGCACGGCCGGGCCTTTGACTTGCGGACCGGCCATGACCGGTTGCTGAGTCTGTTGGGCCAGCTCGTTGCCTGCGATCTCGTCCTGATTGTACAGGCGAACACCTGCCAACACAGCAACGGTCACCGAGGCGGCCACTGCCAGACGACCCAGGCTGCGCCATGGACCACGCGAGGCTTTTGCCGGAACGGCTTCATCAGCCAGTGCAGCAGAAACGGCCGCAGCAATATCCAGACGAGGGATTAGGAGATCCTTGTGCATCACCGCCCGAGCGACTTGGTAACGAGACCAGGTATCACGGGTTTCGGCGTCATCAAATGCGTTGAGCACTCGACGAAGTTCCAGTTCATCCGCTTCGTTATCCATCACTGCGGACAGCGATTCCTGCAGGGCATCACGACTCATGGCGGTTCCTCTCTTGGCTGTCGCCGCTGTCTTTAGTTTTCCTGCAACAACGGTTGCAAGGCTTTGTCGATGGCTTCCCGGGCCCGGAAAATCCGTGACCTCACAGTCCCCACCGGACATTGCATGACGCTCGCAATGTCTTCGTAACTCAGACCATCGAATTCACGTAAAGTTAACGCCGTACGCAAATCTTCTGGCAGTTGCTGAATAGTGCGATGAACGGTGCCTTCGATCTCGTCGCGCAGCAATGCACGCTCCGGCGACTCGAGATCTTTGAGGCCGTGATCACCATCGTAAAATTCTGCATCTTCCGAACTGACATCACTGTCTGGTGGGCGGCGACCGCGTGACACCAGATAGTTTTTCGCCGTGTTAATGGCGATGCGGTATAGCCACGTATAAAACGCACTGTCACCGCGGAAATTTCCAAGTGCACGGTAAGCCTTGATAAAGGCTTCCTGTGCAACGTCCTGCGCTTCATGGGTGTCGTGCACAAACCGCACGATCAACCCGAGAATTTTGTGCTGGTATTTCAGCACTAGCAGATCAAATGCTCGCTTATCACCGCGCTGTACGCGCTCGACCAGCTGCTGATCCTCTTCCTGGGTTAGCATGAACACTCCTCGTTGTACTTGAAGGAGGCTTGCATAACTAAACGATCAGGCTTGCAAACATAGACTCGGGCTTTTCGCAAAAGTTCTCCCCCTTCAAGCAAGTTTCCGGCATGCACTGATTTGGCACACACGAAAAACGCAGCACGGTCGGTGCCGGCTGCGCGAATAATCTTGTCGCCGGTTTCGTGACGCGTCCAATGCTCCCGACGGGCCAATAAACTCAACGTTTTCCCAGCTTTCGGGCAACCTGCTATTGAGTCGGGGCTTATGCAAAAAGTTCCCGTCCCGCCAACCGGCCATTTCCCAAAGCTGCGCAGCATAATCTCACAATGCCACGAAGGCGTGGCTATTGTGCCGCTCCACCCCTCTATATACTAGTGGCCCGTGTGACCCTTTGATTCGCCGATCCAGGCGTCCTGTTTGCGCCCCCCCTTTGGATCGCTTTTTGCGGAATCCGTCAAATGAGCCAACAGTTTCAACACGATGTCCTGGTTATCGGTAGCGGCGCCGCCGGCTTGAGCCTGGCCCTGACCCTGCCCAGCCATTTGCGTATAGCGGTTTTGAGCAAAGGCGACCTGGCCAACGGCTCGACCTTCTGGGCACAGGGCGGTGTCGCCGCAGTGCTGGATGACACCGACACCGTGCAATCCCACGTCGAAGACACCCTTAACGCTGGCGGTGGCCTGTGCAATGAAGACGCCGTGCGCTTCACAGTCGAGCACAGCCGGGAAGCCATCCAATGGTTGATCGACCAAGGTGTGCCCTTCACCCGTGATGAACATGCCGGCAGCGACGACGGCGGCTTTGAGTTCCACCTGACCCGCGAAGGCGGCCACAGCCATCGCCGAATCATTCACGCCGCCGATGCCACCGGGGCCGCGATTTTCAAGACCCTGCTCGACCAGGCCCGCCAACGCCCCAACATCCAATTGCTGGAGCAGCGCGTCGCCGTCGACCTGATCACCGAAAAACGCCTGGGCCTGGCGGGCGAGCGCTGCCTGGGCGCCTACGTACTCAATCGCACCAGCGGTGAAGTCGATACCTATGGCGCACGCTTCACCATTCTCGCCTCGGGTGGCGCCGCCAAGGTCTACCTCTATACCAGCAACCCCGACGGTGCCTGCGGCGACGGCATTGCAATGGCCTGGCGCTCGGGCTGCCGGGTCGCCAACCTGGAGTTCAACCAGTTCCACCCCACGTGCCTGTATCACCCGCAGGCCAAGAGCTTCCTGATCACCGAAGCCCTGCGCGGTGAAGGTGCGCATTTGAAGCTGCCCAATGGCGAGCGCTTCATGCAGCGCTTCGACCCACGTGCCGAACTGGCGCCGCGCGATATCGTCGCCCGCGCCATCGACCACGAAATGAAGCGCCTGGGTATCGACTGCGTGTACCTGGATATCAGCCACAAGCCCGAAGCCTTTATCAAGACCCACTTCCCGACCGTCTACGAACGCTGCCTGACTTTCAATATCGACATCACCAAGGGCCCGATCCCCGTGGTACCGGCCGCGCATTACACCTGCGGGGGCGTAATGGTCGACCAGCATGGCCGCACCGACGTGCCGGGCCTGTATGCCATCGGCGAAACCAGCTTCACCGGCCTGCACGGCGCCAACCGCATGGCCAGCAACTCACTGCTCGAATGCTTCGTGTATGCGCGCTCGGCGGCAGCGGACATTCTTGAGCAACTGCCGCGCATCCCGGTACCAGCTGCCCTGCCCCGCTGGGACGCAAGCCAGGTCACCGATTCGGACGAGGACGTGATCATCGCCCACAACTGGGACGAGCTGCGGCGCTTCATGTGGGACTATGTGGGCATCGTGCGCACCAACAAGCGCCTGCAACGGGCGCAACATCGGGTGCGCTTGCTGCTGGATGAGATCGACGAGTTCTACAGCAACTACCGAGTAAGCAGAGACCTGATTGAACTGAGGAACCTTGCCCAGGTAGCGGAACTGATGATCAGGTCTGCCATGGAACGTAAGGAATCTCGGGGTCTGCACTACACGCTGGACTATCCAGGGATGCTGCCAGAGGCGAAGGATACGATCCTTACACCGACCTAATGAGGCACGTTAGGAGCCCATAGCGTAGCACCATAGGACCCCGGTTTGTAACAGCTTTGGCGCACATTTGTCCCAATGCTGGGGTCCTTATCGCCTGCCCGCAAGGGTCCCTATCGTGCGCCTGAGCGAGCGTGCGGGGGCCTACGGGGGTAAACGCGCAGGTTAGCTATGACAGGTGGCCTCACAGAAATTTCTGTCAGGTTCTCATGAAGGGTTCTTGACGCGACCGTATATAAGAAGAAGGCCACACGAACACCCACACAGACCAATTAGGTCTCGCTTTGCGTGTCCATGCATTTGCACTAAGAGCTGAGGGTTCGATGAAAAGTCAGGTTTGTGAGGCCGTATTGAGTGGCAATCTCAAGGATGCCCTCATAGGATTTAGGCCAGCCTCCACCACTTGAGTCGTTGGTGGCTCCCGACTGGAGCAGGGCAAAGCAAACCGCTGCATATGGGGTCAGATGATCGACCCGTACTTTGGTGAGCACTCGCTTGTCCTTGTAGGTGTAGCACAGAGTGAAACTCATGGCTGGCCTTACCTTGGCGTGGTCAATCCGTGAGCATAACAACTCCACACTTCAGATGTAGTTTTCTTTAAACCCAACTCAACAGCTCACCCACGAGGCCCATTACGGACCTCATGGATACAGCGGGCGTTACGGCTTGACGACCACACGGGTGATCAGTGGGAAGTCCACGACCTCTACTTGCAGTTTCTCAGTCGGGTCTTCAGGGTTTGCCAGCTTGATCCTGACCTTGGCCTGAGCCATTACGTCAGCGATACCGCTTACCTCAAAGTCCCAACCCTGTACGCCAGCGTTGCGGCTCGCATGGATCTTCCATACGTCGCCTTCTTGATCATGGCGGAACGACAGCGAGGCAAAGCCCTTAGGCAGCATGAAGACGCCACGGTCAGCCCCAGAATAGAACTGGGTGCTGCAACCCAACAGGTCCTCAATGGATTCGACACCGGCGCGCTGGGCAGCACGTTCAAGCATTGCCTGCTCGGTCATGTGCATCAGCAACACGAAGTCGCTCAGAGAGTTACCTACCGACTGGTTAATGCTCATGGTCAAAGCGTCGATCCAGTCCTCAGCACGATCACGCGGAGTGGTGCCCGCAATGGTGACCTCCTTGGCTTCGGTGCTTGGGGACTTAATGAGGATGTCCACAACGGTAGAACCACAGGCCTTCTCGAAGTCGGCCAGCATCTTGTCCATCATCTGCTCCATGCCGTTGCCAGTGAAGCCAGCAACAACGTGGGCATCCAGAAGGGTGAAGCGGTGCGAGAAGAACGCAGCGGTATTGGTCGGCTCAGTGAAGATGAAGTCACCGGCAACCGCTTCGCCCTTGGCGATGGTCGAGGTGTCGTAGATCGACTGGCGAGGATCGAACTCAAGGTTACGATTGACCATGTTGACCAATTGCACAGGGGTCGGCTCGGTCCCCTTCGGGCGGAACTCACAGGGAATAGCATCGGCAGCGTTGTCGTGCCACTCGCCGCCATTGAAGAATTCGTCCATGGCTTGGGTGATGACCTCGGCCAGAACACTGGAGTCAGTCGCCTGGGCTCCCATAGAGGCCTCGGTGGAGAACTGAAGGTTACCGCCATTGCCCCATACGGCAGTCTCATAGGAAGTCGGCACGCTGTAGCGGTCGCGTTGGTCGCGGTGATCTGTAGATTTGGATGGGTTGGACATGAGATTGGTCTCCTGAAATAGAATGAAGTAGAGGTAGGTGGGCGACGTGACGGCGAGACTTAGCTGTTCTCAAGCCAATTAGCAGACGAGAAGTCGCTACGACCGTTGGCGCTACGAATGGCATTCCCCATAGCTCGGTATTGGTCTTCACGGGCGTGGCGCTTGGCACGGCGTCGTGCTTCGTCCAAGGGGGTGGACTCGTAGGACTTGACGCGCTCTGCGTGTTCACGAGCCTCGCGTTGGCGACTCTCAGCTTCCTGCGCTTCACGGGCCTTACGGACCTGAATGGCTCGAATGACTTGAGGGAACGCAGCAGCGCTCAGACCAGCGTCCAGGTACTGGCTTACGATGACTTCCTGGGCGGGCTTATTGGTTCCCGCTGTGGCGATCAAGGTAGCCAGCATCACGCCCTCAGCGTAAGCACGGGCCACGACCTGACCTTGTACTTCGACAGTTTCAGGGGTTACGTTTTGGATATTCAGTTGCATGGTGTTGGGTCTCCTATTCGGAAACATTGATCAAGTCCTGCCGCATAGGCGCACGGAGACCAGAGACGAAGGAGTACGTCACTCCGGGGCCTCAGGGCTTGTCGATGTTTTCTGGATTTCAGTTAGATGGGTTTGTTGTGCCGATGGCGGACGGCGATAAGTTAAAGCGGGGAAGTGATCGGTTGACAGGTCAGCGGGATGCGCATGGGCGCTCGCATAACGGCGTCAAGATTCATGCTGGTTGTTGTAGCGATGGACTCAACGAATGAGACCATGGCCGGATTGATCGCCTTCAGGTGTCCTATAAGTTTCTCGTAGTTCACCCCATGCTCATCGCTGGAGGTCACTTGTTCGCGGACGTGCCAGTCACGCCAAAAGGTGCGCAGGGTGATCAGCTTGGTTCGACTTGAAGGGGACACAAAGAATGCGTTGAGCTGGTCGGCAAAGGTCACGGGTGTGGCTCCCGCTGGTGATACGGGTAGCGCTGACGTTTACGTGCCTCCCGATAGTAGTGGAGCCTACGCTCGATGATGGCGCGGCGTTCCTCTTCAGGGACCCCGGCGAGCATGAGCTTCAGACCCAAACAAAGTAGGTGACGCTGGCGGTTACTCAATGGGCGGCTGCTCATTGGATCACCTTCTTAGGCCGCTTGGCCTTTGCCTTGAGCGCCTTCGTTGCGACTACCCGTAGGTTGACTTCCTCGGCGTGCTTATTCAGCCAGTCGAGACCGCGCGGCTTGACCCGCCATCCCTCCTTGTTACCGAAGTCCGTCGAGACCTGCACGAAAGCACCGACCGCAAAGCCTTGTTTCTTTGGTCTTGGGGACCCTTCAGGGCTACCAAAGCTGTCCACTGGATAGACGAACCACTTCATCTTGACCAATTCAGCAAGGGCCAAACGGGGCTGCTGTACGCCCGCCACACGGCAAGCCTCAGTCCATGCGAGACCAGCGCCACGGGCCTTCAGGTCGAGGGTCGTAGCCTTGGGCATATTAGCGTCCAAGAGGGCATCTTTCTGACGCAGCTCACGAACGGCACTGTTACGCATGGCAAGGAAGGCACCCGCGACCATCAGATAAAAGTCGGTTGAAACCCACATAGCGTAAGCGATAGCCCCCAGTTCATCTGCGAACGAACCCACCTTGTCCACCTTCCGGAAATTTCCGGAAGCGAACAGTTCGGCAGACACAGCGTTACTCCACTCGGACGGTCGCTTAGCCTCCGAAAGGTTCAAGGTCTTGTGGATCTCATTCAGGCTCCACAGGCCCTCGGCGTTCGGCTTGAAGATTTGACCCTCAATCACAATGGGCAGCAGGTCGGTCTGGTTGTTGGTTAGCATAGTTGTCGTGTCCTTTTTGGTAGTGCCCTCCAGGTCGCACCCACAGCCGAGCATCCAGACCCCGACAAAGGGACCCGGCGTGGCATGGAAGGCACTATCAGAAAGACTGGATTGATGGCTGGCCCAGCGACGGGCGTGTGTGACCAGGGAATGGCTGCTGATATTTATTTCAGAATAAACCGAGCTGTCCCTGTTATTGTGAGGGTTTTTAAATCCACTTGACGAACCGCTTAGATTCCTTTAGGGAATCATGAAGTCCGTACCGGATGGCGAGACCCGTGGCAGACCCAAAGGGAGGGAGTTCCTTATGGGATCTTAAAGTCCACTCCGTGAGTAGGGATTATTTTGCAATAGCAAATCCCTTCACCCTGGGTCCACCTTCATCCCAGGGAGTCCGCATTGAGAAACTCAGAGTTTTACCCCCCCAGACCTTAAAGAGCTGGGTCATAAAGGTTTCTTTTATATTATCCGGCGTTAAGTCTGAAAGGCCCGGAATAGAGCCTCCGAGTCCAATTCAGCCTTGATTGAAGGGTACCGCTCGACGTAGGAGGCGATCCCATGAGCAGCATGTCGGGCAGCCTTGGCGATGCGCTGTGCGGTCCGTAAACTGATCTCGCCGGTCTTGCAGGCCTCCGCCGTGATCTCCGTGGCGAACAACGCACCGATGACTGCACGGGCCTTTACGTTGATCTTGCCATTCGTAACCCCGGCACTGGTGATGATCGACCCCGTGATGATGTGATCGACCCACGGCAGTAGGTTAGGCACCGCGAGAAGGTACATGTAGGCAGCTACTGGATTAGCAAAACTGGTCTTGGGTCTGCCACGGACTGAATTGGCTGGCTCGACAGCTTCAGCAGTTGGTTCAACCTTTGACAGGGTGACATTGCCATGGTCCGCCGCGAGGCGATTATCAGCCCTACGCTCAGCAGTCCAGGCTTGATACTGCGCTTCAGGATTCTTGGGCCTGACCATCTCCCTTTGAGTGATGACCTCGCCCGTGGTCGGATCAGTGTGGAGGATGTGCCCCGTCTCATAATCAACGTGACGGTGAAGTGGTCCGGGTTGAGTAAGCAAAGTCATAGGATGCCCTCACAAGATCAAATTGGCGACCGTTGCGGCCACCGTGTTCTTGTGAGGGTTTTTGGATCTTCATCGAAGGTGTAACTAAACCGTCGCTCAGGAAAAGAGCTTGTACAAACCGAATAACCCGAGGGCGACGAAGATATAGAAAGCTATCTGCACACCCTTTTTGGTGACCTTGCGGTTAATGACACCAAGCTCATCGAAAAAGTACGAAACAAACGTATTTGAGTCAACGTCCATCTCGTCGCCGGTTTCCCAAAAAGCAGCTATAGCCTCACCGTGTTTAATTCGCGCAAGGTTCGAGGTTCGCTCGTTGCTGTCTTCTAAATTTATCTGATCTTGAATGAAACATTGCCAAGCCATAATTCGAGCTGTTTTTTCACCAAGAGAGGGAATTCGATCCACTACTATCGCGCGCGCCTGTAGCTCGCTGTTGACCTTAGCAATTCCGTATAAATCAAGGTTTCTCGTAGCCGACTCCATTCAATTTTCAGCAATATCATAAGGCCATACGGAACGCGCTCACCAGAGCTTCCGCCATCCGTTCAATAGCCACGGCGCTCCCTGCCCCATACAGGTCATAGCTAATCGAACCTGAAGCGTGTCCCAAGATGGACTCAGCGGTCCCCACAGGCACCTCAGCGGCCTTCAAGGCACCGGCCAGTGAGTGACGCAATGAGTGGAAAGTCTGGGTCCGATCAGCGTTCAAGCTTAGGACATCTCGTAGCGCACCATTAAGCACGTTTGAGAACTGACCAGCGCCCAATTTGAACAGCCGAGAGTCGGAGCTATCGACAAACTCACGGAACGCCTGAAGATCAAACCCATAGGCACCGTCAGTTAGCGGTATGACACGCAGAGCATTCTTGGTCTTGGCCGTCTTGCCATCGTTCCTATTGATGTCGATGACCCACACGCCCCCAACCTGCTTAACGTCAGCCTTGGTCAACTGTCTGAGTTCCTCAATACGGGCCCCTGTGATGACCCCGAGGGACAAGGCCCAGCACTGCCATGCGTCCACTGGTAGTGAGTTAGCGTAAGCCATTAGGGCCTTAACTTGATCCGTAGAGAACGCCTCACGCGAGCTGTCAGCATCCTTGGATAGCTTCAGTCCCTTATCGAAGCCCTTGGTGAGGTAGCCGTTATTCACAGCCCAATCCATAACCGTTGATAGCCGGGTCATTAGCTTGTTCACAGTAGAACCTTTGCGGTCCTCAAGGAGCTTGTCCCGAAGGTTCTTCATGTCCTCCCGAGTGTGACCCCGCATGTCCAAGTCGCCCAAGATCACGCTGATAGCCTCACACGATGACTTCACATCACTCATGGTGCTGGCCTGAATGCTGTCTTTGCGTTCTTCCATGTAAAGCGCAGAAAGGAACTTGAAGGTCAAAGCTGGGGAAGCGTTTACAGATATAGGCAGGGAGAGGGCCAAAGGCGTGCCACAAGGTTCACTATTGAGGTCCTTCACGATCTCGACCAGCTTCCCTGAACGCCCCCGCATACGCTCCTGTGAGGCCTCAAGGATCTCCAGTGCCTTACTCACTGCCCGTTGCTGATTGATGCTCAGGGGTAGCTTTGCGGAGGCCTTACGAAGCGCCAAGTGATGCTCATCGTTGATCATCTCGTAAGCGACCAGTGAGCTGTCACCGTGTGCCATCGTCAGGTTGTACTCAGCGAACTCAATCAAGCGCTCACGAAGTTCGTCCCATGACGCCTCGGGGTTGTCCAAGTGGTAAGCCTTGAGGGTCGAGAGGATGTCGTCGGAGATGGTCATTGCGGTGGCCTTGTCGGTAGTCCTGAGTGACAGCGTGAAGAAGCCCTTAACGGTTCCTTGAGGGCGAAGGCGAAGGTAATAGCGACCAGACCGGCGATAGTGGTACGGCTTGGCGAGCACAGTTTGTAACAGGTTTGTCCCAGTTTGGGAGCGGTGGTTGACGTTCATCGGCTGAAACCCCTGTATCCATTGGGTTTAGCCTCATAAGGTCGAGTTCTACAGCAACTATAAGGTCAGCCGCGACCTGATCGAATTGCGCAACCTGGCCCAAGTGGCCGAGTTGATGATTCGTTCAGCCATGGAACGCAAGGAAAGCCGCGGCCTGCATTACACCCTCGACTACCCACAGATGTTGCCCGAAGCCCGGGACACTATCCTGGTGCCAACCACCTACGGCGGCTGAACTTCAGGCGTACCCGCAGGCGCCGATGAACATCGGCGGCCTGCGCATCCTTGGGCACGCAGATGGACTGCACTCGCCGTTCACCTTGCACCCGGTAACGCAACACCACGATCAGCGGCAACGCCAGGCTGTCGGGCCGCAGTTGCACAGGGTGCCACCCGCGTGCGGCGCTCCATAATTGCCAGCCATCGTCGTCACGGCGCAGGCCACGAATCGACGAACGGTGAGTGAGCAGGATTTGCCGCGGTAATACCCAGGCACAATGAGCCAGGCATAACAGGATGCCAAGGCTTGAGTAAGGCAGATTTAGAACCAGCAGGCTGCCCAGCGCGATCAGTTGGGCAAGCACATAGGCCGCCAGCAACAGCCGCGAGGCCTGCCAGCGGCATTCGAAACGATTACTTGGGCTGGACACGATCCAGGATCATCCGAACCATGCGCTGCAGCTCCGGGTCTTCGGATTCGGCGCGCTCCATGAACCAGCCAAACATGTCCTGGTCTTCACACGTGAGCAACCTGACGTAGAGGTCGCGGTCCACCTGATTGAGCGTCGCGTACACCTCTTTGGTGAAAGGCACCAGCAGCACATCCAGCTCCAGCATGCCGCGACGGCTGTGCCAGTAGAGGCGATTGATTTCTACATCTTCGACCATGGAGCCCTCCTAAATTAGAGCGCAAGTATACAGCCCCGACGACACCGGAACAGTCGGCTTTGGTCGACCGCGACGAAACTATGCATTTGCCGGACGCCCCTCTATGATGCACCCATGACTTTTTGACCTGCGATGACCCATGGCTGACTCCGCTTTTTTCTGCTCCCTGTCCCACGAAGGCGTTCTCGCCGTCCGCGGCTCTGATGCTGCCAAGTTTCTGCAGGGCCAACTGACCTGCAACCTCAATTACCTGAGTGATACCCAGGCCAGCCTGGGCGCGCGCTGCACGCAAAAAGGCCGGATGCAGTCGAGCTTCCGCATCCTGCTACAGGGTGATGGCGTACTCCTGGCCATGGCCACCGAGTTGCTAGAGCCACAGTTGGCGGATTTGAAAAAGTACGCGGTGTTCTCCAAGTCCAAGCTCACCGACGAAAGCGCTGCCTGGGCGCGCTTCGGCCTGGCTAACGCAGACGCGGCCTTGACCGCTCTGGGCCTGGAACTGCCGGTCGAGACCGACAGCGTGGCACGCAACGAGGCATTGATCGCCGTCCGCGTTTCCCCGGGCCGTGCCGAACTCTGGGTACCTGCCGAACACGCCGACACCGTGCGCAGCCAATTGGCCGCACAGTTGCAGCAGGCTGACTTGAATGCGTGGCTGCTTGGCCAGATCCGTGCCGGTATCGGCCAGGTGATGCCCCAGACGCGCGAGCTGTTCATCCCGCAGATGCTCAACCTGCAAGCCGTGGGCGGCGTGAGTTTCAAGAAAGGCTGCTACACCGGCCAGGAAATCGTCGCGCGCATGCAGTACCTGGGCAAACTCAAGCGGCGCTTGTATCGCCTGAGCCTGGAAACAGCCGAACTCCCCGAGCCAGGTACTCCACTGTTTTCCCCCAGCCATAACAGCGCAATCGGCGAAGTGGTCATCGCCGCAAAAGCTGACCAGTCGATTGAACTTCTCGCGGTGCTGCAAGCCGAAGCTGCCGACAGTGGCGACGTGCGCTTGGGCACCTTGGAAGGCCCGGGCTTGCACCTGCTTGACCTGCCCTACCCACTGGACCGAGATCGCGAGATCCAGCGTTAATCGCCGTACTTTTTTGCAGCACCCTAGAGAGCATGAATGAACAAGCTGGCGGAAAAAGTCCAACAAGCGTTGGTAACGGCCATCGATAACGATGACCTGGTTCTGCCGACATTGCCGGAGGTGGCCCTGAAAATTCGCCAGGCCGCCGAAGACCCGGAGATCAGCATCAGCCACCTGAGCAAGGTGATCAGTCGTGACACGGCCCTGTCGGCGCGCCTGATCAAAGTGGTCAACAGCCCGTTGCTGCGGGCCAGCCAGGAAGTTACCGACCTGCACACCGCCATTACCCGGCTTGGCACCAACTACAGCAGTAACCTGGCTATCGGCCTGGTGATGGAGCAGATCTTTCACGCCCGCTCCGAGGTGGTCGAACAGAAAATGCGCGACGTGTGGCGCCGCAGCCTGGAGGTGGCAGGCGTAAGCTACGCCTTGTGCCGTCGCCACAGCCAGCTCAAGCCAGACCAGGCGGCGCTGGGCGGCCTGGTGCATCAAATCGGCGTGCTGCCGATCCTCACGTATGCCGAGGACCATTATGAGCTGCTGGCCGACCCCGTCAGCCTCAACCACGTCATCGACAGCATCCACCCGGTACTGGGGGACAAGCTGCTACGGGTGTGGGACTTCCCCGAGATGCTGGTGAACGTGCCGGGCCAATACCTGGACCTGACACGCGACTCTGCCAGCCTGGACTACGTCGACCTGGTGCAGGTCGCCGCGCTGTACTGCCACCGCGGCACCGACCATCCCCTGGGGAGCGTGCCGATTGCCACGTTGCCGGCTCTCATGAAGTTGCGCCTAGACCTGCACAGCGACGCCCTGCGCAGCGAACTGGACGAAGCTCGCTCGATGTTTTACTGATCAACCCGCGATAAAACTCACGCGTACCTTAAGCCCCGCCAGCTCGCCATCATGCAGGCTGATCTGCGCCAGGTGCGCACGGCAAATCTCCCCGACAATCGCCAGCCCCAAGCCCGAGCCCATGCCCTGCTGGCTGCGTCGATAAAAGCGCTCGAACACCCGGTCCCGCTCATCCAGCGGAATACCGGGGCCGTCATCTTCCACCTCCAGCACCGCCGGGGCGGTCACCCGCAGAATCACATTGCCGCCGGGTGGCGTATGGGCCAAGGCGTTATCTACCAGGTTGCTCAGCAACTCATTAAGCAGCGTCGGTTCGCCGCGCAGCCATACCGGCTCATCGGCCTCCAGCGCCAGGGCCACGCCCCGCGCGTGAGCCAGCGGCGCCATGGCCATACCGAGCTCACGGGCCAGCTGGCTTAGATCGAGCAACTGCGCACCGCCTTCCGCAATGGCGCGGGCACCGTTTTCGATGCGGGCCAGTGACAACAATTGATTGGCCAGGTGCGTCAGGCGGTCGGTGCCCTGGGCGGCCGTTTCCAGGGTGCTGCGCCAGGTGGCCGGCTCTTCGGCACGCAGGCCCAGTTCCAGCCTGGCCTTGAGCGCCGCCAGGGGTGTGCGCAGTTCGTGGGCAGCGTCGGCAATAAACTGCGCCTGGCGCTCGAACTGCCCGCGCAGACGTTCGGTGAAATGGTTGAGCGAGCGCACCAGTGGGCCGAACTCGTCCTGAACTTCCACCAAAGGCAGGGGCCGCAGGTCATCGGGCTGGCGCTCTTCTACAGCCGTGCGCAGGCGTTCCAGCGGGCGCAGGGCGGCGCTGACCGCGAACCACACCAGCAACAATGCACCGATGGCGAGCATGCCCAGGCGCAGCAGGGTGTCAGCCATCAGGCTGCGGGCCATGGCCACCCGCGCTTCGTCGGTCTCCGCGACACGAATTTCGGCCATGCCATTCATGTTCGGCTCCGAGACGGCCTTGAGCAGGCTCACCACGCGTACATGCTGGCCCAGATACATGGCGTTGTAGAACCGCGCCAAGGCTGGGTAATCGTCGGTGCGGGGCGTGCCGGGCGGCGGGCCGGGCAGGTTTTCGTAACCGGAAATCAGCTTCTGATCAATGTCATTGACCTGGTAATAAATGCGCCCGGCACTGTCGTAGGCAAAGGTGTCCAGGGCTACATAAGGCACATTGGCGCTGAGGGTGCCGTCCACCTGGGTCAAGCCGGCGGCAATGGTGCGTGCCGAGGCCAGCAGCGTGCGGTCATAGGCGGTGTCGGCGGCTTCGCGACCGTTCCAATAAGCGCTCATGCCGCTGGCGAGCATCAACAGCACCAGCAACAGCGCGAGGTTGCACAGCAAGCGCCAGCGCAGGCTGCTGGGCTTATGCATCACGGGCTTCCAGCAAATAGCCAAGGCCGCGGAAGGTAACGATGGCGATGGGCTGGCCATCGAGCTTCTTGCGCAGGCGATGCACGTAGATCTCGATGGCGTCGGGGCTGGCCTCCTCGTCCAGGCCGAATACCTGGGAAGCCAATTGCTCCTTGCTCATCACGCGGCCCGGGCGGGCAATCAAGGCCTCGAGTACCGCCTGCTCTCGGGAGGTCAAGGTCATCAGTTCGCCTGCGACCGTGAAGCGCCGGGTGTCGAGGTCGTACACCAGCACACCGCAGGTCTGCTGGCGCTCGCCGCCCAACACGCTGCGCCGCAACAGTGCCTTGACCCGTGCTTCAAGCTCCGTGAGTTCAAACGGCTTGGCCAGGTAGTCATCGGCGCCCAGGTTCAGGCCGTGCACGCGGTCTTTTACATCACTGCGAGCGGTCAGCATCAGCACCGGCAGGTTTTTTCCACGTGCCCGCAAACGCGCGAGCACCTCGAAACCATCCAGGCGCGGCAACCCCACGTCCAGGATCACCGCGGCGTATTCCTCGCTGCTCAAGGCCAGGTCCGCCGCCACGCCGTCATGCAATACATCAACGGTCAAACCCATGCTCTTGAGCGCTTGGGCGACACTTTCGGCGAGCTGCAGATGGTCTTCAACCAACAGGACACGCATGGATTTCTACCTCATTCAGGGGTGGTCGGCGCCACGCTTTGCCCGGCAGTTTACAGCCGCAACCTGGCCTGTGAAGCCCGAAAACATTGAAAGGCGATTGAAAGGTTAGTGAAAGCTTCGCCCTTTAGCATCCAACCACGGTGGTCTATGCCCGCCGAGTTGCCTGACCCGTAGCGCCCGAAAAACGCCTCGAAGCGTTTTCGCCAAAATAAGAACAATAACGGAGTACACCACGATGCTGTCGACCCAGCCACAGGCTTGCCCGCCTGTCCGCTCTTCCCGCCTGACCCACACCGCCCTCGCCAGTGCCGCCGCCCTTGCCGGCTTTGCGCCGCTCAGCCAGGCTGCCTTCTTCGAAGACAGTAGCGCGACCCTGGAAACCCGCAACATGTACTTCAACCGCGACTTTCGCGACGGTACCAGTGCCCAGCAATCCAAGCGCGACGAATGGGCCCAGGGCTTCATGCTCAACCTGCAATCGGGCTACACCGACGGCACCGTCGGCTTTGGCGTGGATGCGCTGGGCATGCTCGGCGTCAAGCTCGACTCCAGCCCCGACCGCACCGGCACCGGCCTGCTGCCGACCCACGATGACGGCCGCGCCGCCAACGAGTACTCAAAGCTGGGCCTGACCGGCAAAGTGAAAATCTCCGCCACTGAGCTTAAGATCGGCTCGCTGATCCCCGAACTGCCGATTCTCAAGCCCAACGACGGGCGCATCCTGCCGCAGACCTTCAACGGTGGCTTGATCACTTCCAAGGAATTCAAGAACCTGGTGTTCACTGGTGGTCGCCTGGACAAAGCCAAAGACCGCGACGACACCAACTACGAAGACATCGCGCTCAATAACAAGAACAGCCGCTTCCTCAGCGGTGCCACCGGCAAGCACTTCAACTTCGGTGGCGTCGACTACAAGTTCGCCGACAAGATCACCGGCAGCTACCACTTCGCCCAACTCGACGACGTTTACCGTCAGCACTTCCTCGGCATGGTCGCATCCCGCCCGATGGGCCTTGGCACCTTCGGCGCCGACCTGCGCCTGGCGATCAGCGATGACACCGGCTCGGCCCGCGGCGGCAATATCGACAACACGTCCCTCAACGGCCTGTTCAGCTATGCCCTCAATGGCCATAAGCTCAGCGCCGGCTACCAGCACATGTCCGGCGACAGCGCCTTCCCGTATGTGGATGGCAGTGACCCGTACCTGGTCAACTTCGTGCAGATCAACGATTTTGCCGGCGCCGAAGAACGCTCCTGGCAGGCACGCTATGACTACGACTTCGCCAAGCTGGGCATTCCGGGCTTGAGTTTCATGAGCCGTTACCTCTCGGGGGACAACATCAAGCTCAAGAACGGCGAGACCGGCAAGGAGTGGGAACGCAACAGCGAGATCAAGTACGTGGTGCAAAGCGGCACGTTCAAAGATGTGGCCGTGCGCCTACGTAACGCCACCTATCGCTCCAACTATTCGGCCCGTGACGCAGATGAAATGCGCTTGCTGGTCAGCTACAGCGTCGCACTTTGGTAGTACCCCCTCATAACAAAAACGATGGAGATCGCCATGACCCTTTCACTGCGTAAACTTGCCCTCGCCGCCGGCTGCATGCTGTTCGCCGGCCAACTGCTGGCCGCCGACGAACCCAAGCGTCCGGAATGCATCGCCCCGGCCTCCCCCGGCGGCGGTTTTGACCTGACCTGCAAACTGGCGCAAAGCGCGCTGGTGAACCAAAAGCTGCTGACCAAGCCGATGCGTGTGACCTACATGCCAGGCGGCGTGGGCGCGGTGGCCTACAACGCAGTCGTGGCCCAGCGCCCTGCGGACGCCGGCACCCTGGTTGCCTGGTCGAGCGGTTCGCTGCTGAACCTGGCCCAGGGCAAGTTCGGCCGTTTTGATGAAAGCGCCGTGCGCTGGTTGGCGGCAGTGGGCACCAGCTATGGCGCCATCGCGGTGAAAAGCGACTCGCCCTACAAGACCCTCGACGACCTGGTCAAAGCCTTGAAGAAAGACCCAGGCAGCGTGGTGATCGGCTCCGGCGGCACCGTCGGCAGCCAGGACTGGATGCAAACCGCACTGATCGCCAAGGCCGCCGGGATCAACCCGCGCGAGCTGCGTTACGTCGCCCTTGAGGGTGGTGGTGAAATCGCTACGGCCTTGCTGGGTGGTCACATCCAAGTGGGCAGTACCGACATCTCCGACTCCATGCCGCATATCCAGAGCGGCGACATGCGCCTGCTGGCGGTGTTCTCCGAGAAGCGCCTGGATGAGCCAGAGATGAAGGACATCCCGACCGCCAAAGAGCAAGGCTACGACATCGTCTGGCCGGTGGTGCGTGGCTTCTACCTCGGGCCAAAGGTCAGCGATGCCGACTACGCCTGGTGGAAAGACGCCTTCGACAAACTGCTGGCCTCCGAGGAGTTCGCCACGCTGCGTGACCAGCGCGAGCTGTTCCCGTTCGCGATGACCGGCCAGGAGCTGGACACCTACGTGAAAAAGCAGGTGGCTGACTACAAAGTGCTGGCCAAAGAGTTCGGCCTGATCCAGTAACCGCCCCTCTTTTGTGTAATGCCCCTGTAGGAGCGAGCTTGCTCGCGGAGAACCCAAGGACATCCACGTGCGTCCAGAGAGCACGCGTTATCGTTGACGTTTTTCGCGAGCGAGCTCGCTCCTACAAGAGGGGCCTTGGAGTTTTCTATGCTCTTACAACGCATTTTTGCCGCGGTGCTGTTACTGGCCTGTATCGGCCTGGCACTGATGGCTTGGCCGTATCAGGCGGCTTTTTCCTACGAACCCGTAGGGCCAAGAGCCTTCCCCCTGCTGCTGCTCGGGCTGATGGGCCTGGCGCTTGTCTACATGATGATTCGCCCGCAGGCGACCAAGCATACCGACGACGAACCGGCGCTGGATCGACCCACGCTGATCAAGATCGGCATCTGTGTGGCCCTGCTGCTGGTGTTTGCCGGCACATTCGAATCCTTGGGTTTCATTCTCAGCAGCATGCTGATCGGTATTCCGATGGCACGGCTGTACGGCGGCCGCTGGTGGCCCAGCGTGGTGATCATCACCTTGATGAGCGTCGGTCTTTATCTGCTGTTCGATAAAACCATGGACGTACCGTTGCCCCTCGGCCTGCTCGACGTTCTGGAGAACTGATATGGATACTTTTGGCTATTTGGGCCAGGGTTTCGGCATTGCGCTGAGCCCCTATAACCTGGTGACCGCACTGTGCGGCACCCTGATCGGCACCGTGGTCGGCCTGTTGCCGGGCCTGGGCCCGATCAACGGCGTGGCGCTGTTGATCCCCATCGCCTTCGCCCTGGGCTTGCCGCCCGAGTCGGCACTGATCCTGCTGGCAGCCGTGTACCTGGGCTGCGAATACGGCGGCCGCATCAGTTCGATTTTGCTGAACATCCCGGGCGAAGCGTCCACCGTGATGACCACGCTCGACGGCTACCCGATGGCCCGCAAAGGCCTGGCTGGCGTGGCGCTGTCGTTGTCGGCCTGGAGTTCGTTCATCGGCGCGTTTATCGCCACCTGCGGCATGGTGCTGTTCGCCCCGCTGCTGGCCAAGTGGGCGATTGCTTTTGGCCCTGCGGAATATTTCGTGTTGATGGTGTTTGCGATTGTCTGCCTGGGCGGCATGGCCGGTGACAAACCGCTCAAGACTTTTGTGGCGGCGCTGATCGGCTTGTTCCTTTCCTGCGTGGGCATCGACGCCAACAGCGGTGTATACCGCTTTACCGGCGACAATATTCACCTGACCGACGGCATCCAGTTCGTGGTGCTGGTACTCGGGCTGTTCTCCATCAGCGAGATTTTGCTGCTGCTGGAAAAAACCCACCGTGGCCAGGAAGCGGTGAAAGCCACCGGGCGCATGATGTTCAACGCCAAGGAAGCCTTGTCGGTACTCACCGTGAACCTGCGTTGCGGCGTGTCGGGTTTTATCATCGGCGTGTTGCCGGGTGCCGGTGCGACCATGGCGTCGGCCGTTGCCTACATGACCGAGAAACGCATCGCAGGCGCGAGCGGCAAGTTCGGCCAAGGCGACATGCGCGGCCTGGCCGCCCCTGAAACCGCGATTGGCGCATCGGTCTGCGGCGCCATGGTACCGATGCTGACCCTCGGCGTTCCGGGCTCGGGCACCACAGCGGTGATGATCGGCGCCCTGTCGCTGTACAACATCACCCCTGGCCCGCTGCTGTTCCAACAGCAACCGGACATTGTCTGGGGCCTGATCGCCTCGTTGTTCATTGCCAACATCATGCTGGTGGTGCTCAACATCCCGATGATCCGCATCTTCACCCGTATCCTCGCCGTGCCGAACTGGGCGCTGGTGCCAGTGATCGCCATCATCACCGCGATTGGCGTGTACGCCGTGCATGCCACCACCTTCGATCTGTTCCTGATGATCGCCATCGGCATCTTCGGCTACATCCTGCGCAAGCTGGACTTCCCGCTGTCGCCGCTGCTGCTGGGCTTTATCCTCGGCGGCCTGATGGAGCAGAACCTGCGCCGTGCGCTGTCGATCTCCAACGGTGCGCTGGAAATCCTGTGGTCGAGCCCGATCACCTTTGGCGTCTGGGTACTCACCGCAATCATGCTGCTCGTACCGCTGCTGCGTATCTGGCGTAAACGCGTGCAACAGCGTCGTGCCCTGGCCGATGTCTGAGGTCACCTTTAAACATTGGTGGGGAACACCGCTGGTCGGCTTGGCCGGCGGTTACCTGGCCAGCCTGGTGGGCTGGCCTTTGCCGTACATGGTCGGCTCGTTGCTGGCGATCATCCTGGTGCGTTGCCTCACGCCCTGGCAGTTGGCGGAGATTCCCGGCGGGCGCAAATGCGGCCAATGGGTAGTGGGCATCGGCATTGGCCTGCACTTCACCCCGGTGGTGATCGAGCAGGTGATGAGCCACTTCGGCTTGATCTTTTTCGGCGCACTGGTCACCAGCATGTCGAGCGTGGTGGGCGTGTGGTTGATGCGCCGCAGCGGTGAAGACCGCGCCACGGCGTTTTTTTCCAGCATGCCCGGCGGTTCCGGCGAGATGGTCAACCTCGGCGCCCGCAATGGCGCGGTGCTCAGCCGGGTGGCGGCCGGGCAAAGCCTGCGGGTGCTGGTGGTGGTGCTGTGTGTGCCGGCGATCTTCAAATATTTGCTCGGGGGCGGCGCGCCGCAGTTTCATCCGGCGCCCGTGGACTGGGCCTGGCTGGCCCTGCTGTTTCCGGTGGGCGCGCTGATTGCCTGGGGCTGGCAACGCTTGCGCCAACCCAACCCTTGGCTGTTCGGGCCATTGCTGGTGAGTGCGGTGGCCAGCGTGACCTGGGACTTGCACATCGGCCTGCCAGACGGCGGCAGCCAGATCGGCCAATGGTTGATCGGCAGCGGTTTGGGTTGCCACTTCAATCGGCAGTTCTTTCGTCGTGCACCGTCGTTTATGGGCCGCACCTTGATTGGCACGGCATTGACCATGCTGCTGGCGACATTGGCGGCGGTGGGCTTGAGCGCTCTGACCCAGTTGGACCTGCGTTCGCTGACCCTGGGCATGATGCCCGGCGGCATTGCAGAAATGAGCCTGACGGCCGAGACGCTACAATTGTCGGTGCCGTTGGTGACGGCAATGCAGGTGATGCGTCTGCTGTTTGTGCTGTTTTTGGCAGAGCCGTTGTTCCGGCACTGGAACCGCCAATCTTAATTCTGGAAGTGGCCCCTCAAGGGCCACGACCGTTTGTCTGAACTGGCAATCTTCACAGCTAGCCAAACTCACCTTAGCGGCCTTTCATGGAGCGACTTCCCACTGAGGAGCGCAATCGTGGTGACCCCAACCGAAACAACGCTCGAAAACGAAAATGAAGAACCCGTCGCAATCGTAAATACGGTTGCCGTCCCGGGGTCCCCCAATCACCTAGTACTCAATGGGGATGGAACGCGTCTGTATGTAGCAAGCTCCACATTGCCACAAGGCATTACTGTCATCGACACAGCGAACTTTAGCGTCCTCAGGACAATCACCACTGTGGGATCGCCCATTTGGCTGGCAATGCACCCCACTGCCCCGCGCCTTTACGCCAGCGATAACAGCCAGGCCAGCAATACGCCGATCACCGTGATAGACACTTTGACCGATAACGTCAGTGACCATATAAGGGGGTTTACTACTATCAATGGGTTGGCCTTGAATTCTACCGGAACACGCTTGTACGTCGCCGACCAAGGCGCTTCAGAGTTGGTAGTGATCGATGCCTCCACTCACCAGCGAATCGCCGCCCCCCAAGTACGCTACCCTCGAGAGATCGCGATAGCACCAGGCAACGCCCGTTTACACCTTGCCTCGGATCTTGATGGGTGGACTAGCATCAACCTTGGAACTAACAGGGTGGTGACCCAAACCAATACCGTTGCCGGCCAACCTACCTCCATTGCGCATGCTCGCTTCAACGCACAGGTCTACATCACCTACCAAGATCGTGGTGAGGTCTATATCGGCAACACCTCCACCGCACAGGTCAGTAGGATACTGACCGGTTTGCTAGCTCCCTTTCAGGTGGCCTTTCATACTATGCTCGAGATCGCCTACATCACGGAAACCGATGGTAACCGCATGAGCATTCTCAATACCCGCACACAAACCGTAACCGGTACCCTCACTGGCTTCAACAAACCGCGGGGTATCGTCGTGACCCCCAACGGCCGAACCGCCTATGTTGCCAATATTGGCAATAGCACGGTGTCACAAGTCCGTTTGTAGCCCGACGTCGTCCGGTTCAGAGTGGCGGCAGCCGCCACTCGATCGGGGCCTCACCATTCTGCTCAAGAAACTTGTTGGCCCGGCTGAAATGCCCGCAGCCCAGAAACCCGCGATACGCCGACAACGGTGACGGATGCACCGACGTCAGCACCAGATGCTTGGTGGCGTCGATGAGCTTCTGCTTGCTTTGAGCATGGGCGCCCCACAGCAGGAACACCAAGTGCGGCTGATGCTCACTGACCACTTCGATAATCCGATCGGTAAAAAACTGCCAGCCCTTGCCCGCATGGGCATTGGCATTGGAGCGCTCCACCGTCATGGTGGTGTTGAGCATCAGTACGCCTTGGTCGGCCCAGCTTTGCAGGTAACCGTGGTTGGGGATGTCGATGTTCAGGTCGCGCTTGAGTTCTTTATAGATATTGACCAGCGACGGCGGTGCCGGCACGCCCGGTTGTACCGAGAAGCACAGGCCGTGGGCCTGGCCAGGGCCGTGGTAAGGGTCCTGGCCGAGGATCACCACCTTGACCCTGTCTAGGGGCGTGGAATTGAGGGCGTTGAAAATCAATGGGCCGAGCGGGTAGATCTCTTTGCCAGCGGCATGTTCCTGGCGCAGAAACTCGCGCAATTGCGCCATGTAGGGCTTCTCGAACTCATCGCGCAGAGCGTGTTTCCAGCTGGGTTCGAGTTTGATACGGTCGCCATCGGTCATAGTTCAATTGTCTTGTAAAAAAGAATGAGGCGAACCCTAGGAAAGCCGACCCCGCTTGTCAATTGATCTGACACAGCACCGGCACTTTCCCACGAAGGGATCATACTCATCCTTCACCTTCTCGATTGAGGTCACGATGAACCTGCATTTCGAAGAACTGACCGGCAGTGGCGGCGCCCGCATCGGCATCGCCACCCTGGATGCGCCAAAGTCCCTTAACGCCCTCTCCCTGCCGATGATCCTGGCCCTGGATGAGCGCATGGAGGCTTGGGCCAAAGACCCGCAGATCGTCTGCGTGCTGCTGCGCGGCAACGGCGCCAAAGCCTTTTGCGCCGGTGGCGAAGTACGCAGCCTGGCCCAGGCGTGCCGTGAACAGCCCGGTGAGGTTCCAGCCCTGGCCGCGCAGTTTTTTGCCGCTGAATATCGTCTTGACTACCGCCTGCATACCTACCCAAAGCCGTTGATCTGCTGGGGCCACGGTTATGTATTGGGCGGTGGCATGGGCCTGTTGCAAAGCGCCGCCGTGCGTATCGTTACGCCGAGCAGTCGTTTGGCCATGCCCGAGATCAGCATTGGCTTGTACCCGGATGTGGGTGCCAGTTGGTTCCTGTCGCGCTTGCCGGGCAAGCTCGGCTTGTTTTTGGGCCTCACCGGCGCCCATATCAACGGCCGCGACGCACTGGACTTGGGCCTGGCCGACCGCTTCCTGCGCGATGACCAGCAAGACGAATTGCTCGATGGTCTGCTGCAACTGAACTGGCAGGAACAGAGCGCGATGCAGCTCAACAGTCTGCTCAAGGCGCTGGCCCAGGAGGCGGACAGCCAGCAACCCGAAGCGCAATGGCTACCGCGCCGCGCACAGATCGACGAATGGCTGGATGTAGGAGATGTGCGCTGTGCCTGGCGTGCCTTGAGCCTGCTGCGCGACCACAGCGACCCGCTATTGAACCGCGCCGGCAAAACCCTCAGTGAGGGCTGCCCGCTGACGGCGCATCTGGTGTGGGAACAACTCCAGCGCGCCCGTCACCTCTCCCTGGCCCAGGTGTTCGAGATGGAATACACCCTGAGCCTAAATTGCTGCCGTCATCCGGAGTTCGCCGAAGGGGTTCGGGCGCGCCTGATCGACAAAGACCAGACGCCTCATTGGCATTGGCCGGATATCAATACGCTGCCAGAAGCGGTGGTGCTGGCGCACTTTGACAAGGCCTGGGAAGGTAGGAATCCTCTGGCGGATTTATCTGACTACTGACAGGTCTGTACGCTTGTCGTTGACCTTGAAAGCGCAATTGTCCGGCTGGCTGTCCGTGCAGGTGTACACCGGCAACTTGAACGCATCGGGCTGTAGCTCCCAATACAAGGTGCTGGTCAACGACATGTTGATAACCTCATTGCCCTTGCGTGGCCTCAACGCTACCACCCCGTTCCGACTGGTGCGGTAGATGCACTTGTCCATGTAGCCGTTTCCTCTCTCCTCGCCCTCGGCCGGCATGAACACTGCGCCAATGAATCCGTCGATAACACCACGAGACGCAACCCTCGGGCTTTGCCAGCGCAGGCCATGGTCCTTGGCGCGATAATGGCCGTCGGCGTATGCGATCTGCGTTGTATAAGGACAGCCCTGCTCCGCTCTTGCCGGCGCAATGACGTAGCTCATCAGCAGTAGCACGCAAATCAATTGTTTGAACATAGGGGTTCCATCTGCTCAGTCTCACCACGCAAAAGCACTCGGCTCTGCGCTAGTGAAGTACAGCTAGCAACTCAAAGATAGCTGTTAAATCTGACAGTACGGACGTACGGTACCCATAAAAAACGGCGCATGATGCGCCGCTTGTTTTTCAAGATATTTAACGGTGCCCGCCGCGGCCACCTCCGTGGTCGGAACCACGGCCACGCCCGCCATTGCCCCAGCGGTCGCCCCATCCATGGTTTTGGGAGGGCCGGTAGCCGGCGCGGGGGTAATAACGCGGGGCTGGTTGGTAGTAGCGCGGCGCCGAGTAATAGCGAGGCTGTGGTGCATAGTAACGGGGCGCTGGCGCGTAATAGCTGCGCCCGGAAGGGTAATAACGCGGGCCGCCGTAGTAGTAGGCTGGCGCCGGTGCGGTGTAGACCTCGGAGCGATAGTAGGTAGCGCCTCCATCGTAGTAGGGCACGCAGGCTGAAAGGGTCAGGCCGAGCAAAGCGATAAGCAGCAGTCGTCGATACATGGCGGCCTCCTGGACCGCGGAAGAGCTCCTCCAGCGACGCTGGCGAGCGGCATTCAGCCTTCACTGAATGACGAAACATCTGACATCAAAAACAGAATCTGGTGCGTTCGCGACACAAGTGGAAACATCTGTTTCAGACGAAGTGAAGCCTCGCCAAACAGCCATGGTGATGGAATGCCGCTCAGCCGCGCTGTATCGTGCAATAACTAACGCGCCCTACCCGATCCCCTTCTGAACCGACCCATGACCACACCGACCCTCTGCCCCGCCTGCGGTGCCCGCAACGACTGCTCCTTGGCCGACCCGCGCACAGCCGATCAGGCCTGCTGGTGCTACAGCGTCACCATCGACCCGGCGGTGCTTGAAGCCCTGCCGGATGAACTGCGCAATAAAGCCTGCCTGTGCCCGCGCTGCGCCCAAGTGGACGAACAGTTGCGTACACGCCATGCGCGTTGATCGCTTCCTCAGCAACCTGCCACAGTTCAATCGCAAGCAAGTGCGCCTGTTGCTGGTGGAGCGTCGGGTGACCGTCGAGGGTGTTGCGGTCAGCGATCCGCACCATGACGTACGGGAATTCAGCCAGGTCTGTGTGGACGGTGAAATCCTGCAAGCGGGCAAGCCGGCGCGTTATTTCATGCTGCACAAACCCCAGGGTTGCGTCAGCGCTACATCAGACCCGCAACACCCCACGGTCCTGGACCTGCTGGACGAACCGGACAAAGCCGACCTGCATATCGCCGGGCGCCTGGATTTCAACACCACCGGCCTGATGCTGATCACCAACGACGGCCAATGGTCGCGGCGCCTCACGCAACCGCAAACCAAGTTGCCCAAGGTGTACCACGTGCAAACCGAACAGGACATCGGCCCGCAGTACGCGCAGACGTTCGCGGCAGGCGTGTATTTCGCTTTTGAAGATCTCACTACCCAACCTGCCGAACTTGAACTGCTGAGCCCTAGAACGGCCCGGTTGAGCATCATCGAAGGCCGTTACCACCAAGTGAAGCGCATGTTCGGGCATTTTGATAACAAGGTCATCGGCCTGCACCGCGAACGAATGGGCCCTTTGGCGCTGGATGCGTCGCTTGCGCCGGGTCAGTATCGGCCACTGACTGACGACGAGATCCGACAAGTCTGACGACCGTTCAGCCGGTGATGGCAAAAAACCAGCCGCTTGCCTTGCGACCTGCCTTCGGTGCTGCTTGAATCAAGGCGTCAGCCAGATGATGACTGACGAGTCGCCCTATAACCTCCAAGAAACACCTTGCCTCGCCCGCGCTTGATCTTCGGGCCCTCCCGGCAAACAGCCCGCCATAACAACACCCGCCGGCCAGCCGTCATCGGACCGACATGGGCCCTCATTTTCCAGGCGTATGCCTACCTGTCATAAAGCTCGTGCAGAGTGATTTGCGCGCACTACCCGCTTGCCAGGAGTCTTACGACATGAGGCCAGAAATCGCTGTGCTGGATATACAGGGTCAGTATCGGGTGTACACGGAGTTCTATCGCGCGGACGCAGCGGCCAAGACCATCGTCTTGGTCAACGGCTCCATGGCGACCACAGCGTCCTTCGCTCAAACCGTGAAAAGCCTGCACCCGCAATTCAATGTGGTGTTGTACGACCAGCCCTACGCTGGCCGTTCCAAAATCCACAACCGTCATGAGCACATGCTGACCAAGGAAGTTGAAGGCCAGATCCTCCTGGAACTGCTCGACCACTTCGCCGCTGAACACGTGCTGTCCTTCTCCTGGGGCGGCGCCGCCACATTGGTTGCCCTTGCGCACCGGCCGCCGCGCGTGGAAAAAGCGGTGATCAGCTCATTCTCGCCAGTGATCAATGCGCCAATGCGTGACTACCTGGAACGGGGCGTCGACTACCTGGGCAACCTCGACCGCGACCGTGTCGGCCACCTGGTCAACAGCACCATCGGCAAGCACCTGCCGTCGCTGTTCAAGCGCTTCAACTACCGCCATGTCAGCAGCCTGGCCGCACACGAATATGGGCAGATGCATTTTCACATCAGCCACGTGCTCAACAGCGACCGGCAGTGTTACCTCAAGGCCGCCAGACAGATCGACATTCCGGTGCTGTTCTTGAACGGCGAATGGGACGAATACACCAGTGCAGACGACGCCAAGCTGTTTGGCCAGCATGTGGCCAAGAGCAGCTTCAGCACCATTCAGGCGACGGGACACTTCCTGGACATGGAACATAAAGCCGCATGCCGCGATAGCCGTGAGGCCGTGGTGGGCTTCTTGAAAGGGCAGCGGCCCGCCAGCCCGTTGCGATATAGCCAGGGCCAGGCGCAGCATGCATGGGCGCTTTGAAATCAAGCCTGACACTGTGGCGAGCAAGCTTGCTCGCCACACGCAACTCTCACATTTTTCAAAGAAAAACTTCAAATCCAGCCGAACATCTGGTACAAAGTCAGCCGCTCTGAGCGGGTATAGTTTAGTGGCAAAACGAAAGCTTCCCAAGCTTTAGTTGAGGGTTCGATTCCCTCTACCCGCTCCACTCAGATTTGCACTTGCGCCAGGAGGGTTCTGGCGCAAGATGCACAAAAAACCGGTCCTTGGTGACCGGTTTTTTTATGCCTTGGATTCGGTCTTCAGCGTTGTTCTGCTGCTCGAAGCCGTGCCTGAGGACGTGAAGTATCTCGCAATACCTCCAAACGGCGTCATTTCCGCGCGCCCATACACTTCATTCAACACCTATCGAAATCTCGGACATCAACCGTTGGTAGGTAGAGTGTTGATAACTTTATAGCTGTGGGTATAGTAACCACCAAAACCCACCAAAAGGAGGGCAAGAACATGCTTTACCCCATCGCAATTTCAACGGGCGACGCGGACCACGCCTGGGGCGTGGAAGTCCCGGATATTCCTGGCTGTTATTCGGCCGGCGAGGACCTAGATGACGCCATGGCCATGGCCCGCGAAGCCATCGAAGGGCACTTCGAGATCCTGGCAGAAGATGGCGCGCCGATCCCCAGCGCGCAGAAAGTCACCGTGCACGCCGCCAACCCTCAGTACGCCGGTTGCACGTGGGCTGTGGTGGACATCGACGTGACCAAATATCTGGGCAAAGCTCAAAAGCTCAACATCACCCTGCCCGGCTATCTGTTGAATCGCATCGATGAGTACGTGTTGAATCATCCACAGGAAAAAAGCCGTTCGGGGTTTCTGGCGTCGGCAGCGCTCAAGGTATTACAGCAGGAGCGGTAGTTGCGCCTAAGTAAAATCTTACTGCGATGAGGGCTAAACATCGCGATGATACAGGCTCGTCGCCCCAGAGACCGGAAGCAGGCAATGCTGAGAACCAAGCCACCCACACCCAAAATCATCCTACGCCAAGTGGCGGGCTGGGTACTGGTTTTACCACTGCTGATCTCGTTTGTGCGTCTGCCCTTCCCCTTCCCTTTTAGAGTATTGCTGGAGTTAGGAGTGATTGTCGCGTCAGGGTATGGCGTAAGGTTTGCGTGGCGTCACGCAACCCCACGTGTGGCTATGTTCGCTTTGATTTTGACCCTGCTCAACGTCGTTTCTATGGTCATGTTAAGTACGGCGTCAGTCCTGAAGGCCCTTTGCATCATCGCCTGGCTCTACGTGTACCCCTATTACTCAAGCTGGGTTTACTGGAACTTCTAGTTTGACCGCAAGAAACGTAGTTTCCAGACGCCCTGATGGAACTACAGTGACGTCGTACCCCTTCACGCCCCTCCAAGGAGCCTGCCGATGACTTACCACTACAAGCTCATGCCTTCCCCTGTCGGTGAACTCACCCTGGTGGCGCGCGATGGCAAACTCAGCGCCATCCTCTGGGAAGTAGAACGCGCCAACCGCGTACGCTTGGGTGAATTGATCGAGGCCCACGACAGCCCGGTGCTTTTGGAAACCGAACGCCAACTGCAGGAATACTTTGCCGGAACGCGTAACCAGTTCGAACTGGCACTGGACTTCACCGGCACCGACTTTCAGAAACAGGTCTGGCAGGCACTGCTGACCATCCCCTTCGGCGAAACCCGCAGCTATAGCCAAATCGCCGAGCAGATCGGCAACCCCAAAGCCGTGCGCGCTGTCGGCGCCGCAAATGGGCGTAACCCGATCTCAATCATTGCGCCCTGCCACCGGGTGATTGGTGCTTCTGGCGGCTTGACCGGCTTCGCGGGCGGGCTGGCGGCCAAGCAGTATTTACTGGCGCTGGAAGGCACCGGTCAAGGTGAACTGGCGTTATAGGCCGCGTCCAGAACGGGCCTGAACTCGGCATAAAAAACGGCGGCTGGATTCTCTCCAACCGCCGTTTTTCATATCAGGCAGGTCTCAGCCGTCGCCTTGATGGCCCTTGCCATAGGTCGAGGCCAGGGCGCGGGCTTTTTGCAGGCGCTCTTCAAGCTTGGGCAGCGTCTCATCCACCAATGCCTTTATCTCTGGCACATCCGACGCGGCGCCCTCTTTCTGGAACAGGGCAATGGCGTCTTCGTTCTCCTTGACCTGCTGCGCGGTATAGGCAGCGTCAAAGGAATCACCGTCCTTGAGTTCTGGCATCAGGGTTTCGGCTTTATCGACGATCTTCTCTCGCGGGGCCACTGGCAAATCCAGCTTCTTGGCGATCGCCGCCAAGTGCTGGTTGGCCAGGGTGCGCTCGTTGATGACCTCAATGGTGTAGTCCTTGATTTCCTGGGATGAGGTCTTGGCGTGGGCCATGCGACTGGTTTCGATATCGGCCATGCCTTTGGCCGAAGCCTGCTCGATGAATTCTGCAGGCGACTGGGCGAAAGCATTGCTGGCGCCGAGGCCCAGCAGCATCGCGAAACTGGCGGTGCGTAACCGGATAGCCATGCGGCTCATGATGGGTTCCTCCAGGGCAAAAATAGGTGCGTGGGCATACACCCCGCCCTGAATTCGAATTTTCAGGGCGGCAAAGGTTTAGAAAAAACTTCCCCGTGCGACGAACGGTCGTCGCCGCCTCAGGCCGCTTTGCTGCCGAACAGACCCGGCAATGCGTGCGCCAAGGCATTGAGGGCGAAGCCGATAAACATCACGCCGCAGAGCTTGGTGATCAGAATTTCATGGCGTTGATACAGCGTGCGCACCCGTTGGGCACCCACCACGCCGATCAGGATCGCGTAGGCCAGCAAGCCACCGATAAAGCTCAGCAGAATCAAGGTCGGCAGCATCGACCAGGTCAACAGCTCGGCCCGGCTGGACAGCAACGCAGTGAAGGTCGCCACGGCCACCGGATAGGCCTTGGGGTTGGTCAAGCCAAACAGAATGCCGTGCCAGAACGGGTGCCGCGCGGCGCCCTGAGGGGCATCGCTGCTGCGGCGTTGGGTACGGATCGCACGCCAGCCCAGCCAGAACAGATACGCCCCGCTGATTACGCCAAGTACATCAAAGGCACTGCTGCCGACTTCCCGCGCACCGACGATGGCAATCAGCGCCGTGCTGCACCACACCACATCCCCGAGCAAATGCCCGCACAAAAAACCCGCCCCTGCACGCCGGCCACGGGCCGCACCAATGCCGAATACGGCCAGGACACCGGGGCCTGGGGTAATGCCGTAAATAAAACCCGAAGCCAGCACGGCGAACAGCAAGGATGGGGTCATAAATAGGCGCTCCGACAGACGCTTAAAGATGATCGATTCTGCATGTTTCAGCGCGGTGGGTAAAACTTCATTCCGGCATAGGGCTTGGCACGGCAGGCTTGCAGGCGCGAGGCCAGATCGCCGACATGAGCCTCCAGCTTATGGCCATCGGGATCGAGAAAATAAAACGACGCGCCTTCGCTGCGGTTGTCTCGCCACTCCTGTACGCCAGCGGCGCGCAGGCGTTCGACCAAGGCAGTGAAATCAGCAGCATCGACAGTGAAGGCATAGTGGGTGTAATCCACCGCCGCAGTAGTCGAACGCAACGGGTCCAGCGACAGACACAGCCAAAGCCCAGGCAGTGAGAGGTAGGCACCGTTGTCCCAGGTTGCGTCCAACTGCAGGCGCAGCAGGTCGTGATAGAAACTCACGCTGCGCGGTACATCGGTGACGGCCAGGGTCAGGTGGTTGAAACCGCTGAGCATGTAGGTTTTCTCGCGTTATCGTTGGTCTGCGGACAATACACCCACCACCCGGCCAATCAACCACTGCAACCCCGCATCCCCACCCCGCCGCGTATGCCAGGCCAGCTCAAAGGCAAACGAAGGGATATGAAACGGCGGTGGCACGGCCAGCAATTGCCGAGCGTCGATATTCAATACACCCCGGGACGACACCGTCAGAATCAAATCTGTGCCCTGAATCAACTGCGGCGCCACGCCCCAGTGCGGCAGGCTGATCGCCACATGCCGGCGTTCACGAATGGCCGTCAGTGCCCGTTCGATTTCCGGCGTGCCGCTGCCACGCATCTCCAGCAGTACATGGGGGCGCGACAGGTAGGCCGGCAGGTCCAGCACCCCACTGGGCGCAAGGCTGTCGCGGTCAACCAGGCAGGTGTAATGCTCTTCGAACAGCGGCGTAGTGCGCAGTTCGGCGGGCATGTCGGGGAATACACCCGCCGCCAGATCGAGGTCGCCATTGAGCACACCGTCGACCATGCCTTCGCGGCTGGCCTGGATGATCTGCAAGTCAATACCGGGCGCTTCCTGGCGTAGGACGCGAACCAGGCCGGGCAGGAATATCGCTGCGCTGTAGTCAGACATCGCCACGCGAAAGCGGCGCTTGGCAGAAGTGGGATCAAAACGATTCGGCGCCAATAAGGCCTGCACCTGCGAAAGGGTTTCGGCCAAGGGTGCTGCCAACTCCAGGGCGCGCGCGGTTGGCACCAGTGTGCCGCCCTGACGCATCAGCAGCGGGTCGCCCAGCATATCGCGCAGCCGCGCCAACGCATGGCTGACCGCCGGCTGGCTCAGGTGCAGACGCTCGGCGGCGCGGGTGACGTGTTGCTCGCTGAGCAAGGCGTCGAGGATCACCAGCAGGTTAAGGTCGATGCGGCGCAGATCATTCATCAGCTGCATGCCCAGCATAAGAATTTGGAATTTAAATTTGCGCGACGAATAACCTAGAGTCCAGCAAAACTTCTGGGAGCGTCGAAATGACTGTGTTGCAGTGGGTAGGTTTGTTGGCGCTGGCGGCGTTCGCCGGTGCAGTGGTGCCGTTTCAAAGTGCGATCAACGCCAACCTCGGGCGCGGGCTCGGCCATCCTTTGTGGGCCACCTTGGCGTCGTTGCTGGTAAGCATCATCGTGCTGTTGCCGGTGATTGTGGCGCTGCGTTTGCCTCTGCCGACCCTGGCCTTTATCAGCAAGGCACCATTGTGGATGTGGGCCGGCGGTGCCTTTGGCGTGTGTTTCATTTCATTGGCGTTGATGCTGCTGCCCAAGCTCGGCGCATCAGGCTTCATTGCGCTGGCCATGGCCGGGCAGATTCTCGCCTCGTTGCTGCTGGACCATTTCGGCCTGTTCGGCCTGGTGGAACGCCAACTGACAACCTCGCGGGTACTGGGCGCATTGCTGCTGATCGGTGGCGTGGCGTTGATTCAGTTCAGCGGCGCTCAGCCGCCAGGCGATTGATCTGCGCCTGCTCCACCACCGGCTGCGGCGCGCCCTGGCTGGCCGCCTGCAACATCGCACGGCCGACGGTCTCGGTGCTCACCACCCAGCCCGGCTTTAGTCGCCGCACAAACGAAAGCACCGGCCCGAGCACGCTATAGAAAGATTGATACAACGGCGTCTTCGAACGCACACCGTGCAACGGCTGGATGATCCCCGGACGGAACAGATACACCGCCTTGAACGGCAGGCGCAGCAAGGCATTTTCGGTCTTGCCCTTGACCCGCGCCCACATCGACTTGCCGGCTTCGGAACTGTCCGTGCCGGCGCCGGACACATAGATAAACGTCATCTGCGGATTGAGCCGCGCCAGGGTACTGGCCGCCACGAGGGTCAGATCATAGGTGAGGTGGGTATAACGCGCTTCCTTCATGCCCGCCGACGAAACACCCAGGCAGAAGAAGCACGCATCAAAACCTTGCAGCAGGTTTTCCAGGGGTTGGAAATCCAGCATGTCGCTGTGCAACACCTGATGCAGCTTGCCGTGCTCCTGGGTCAAGGGCGTGCGGCCCACGGCCACCACTTCCTGCACATCGGCCGCCAGCAGGCACTCGCGCAGCACACCCTGGCCCACCATGCCGGTGGCGCCGAATAACAGAACTCTCATGAAAGGACCTCAGCGGCACGCCGCACGCTTGATGCTCGAATGCATTAGGCGTGTAGCTTAACCCGTGCCGCTGAAGGCTGCCCTTATCAAAACATAGGTATCTACACAACTTTGTAAGTTGTCGCAGCACACGGTAACCACGATGCGAAGCGAGCCGCTCTTGATCTGCTTTTGATCTTAGGCGCCCCGTCAAACCACGCTGGCCGGAATTCGACAGGGATTTGGGGGGTAAACCGGCAGGGATGCCGGTTTAGCCGCCCCGCGCCATGGA
>JAAIGE0100279443.1_pt1 | contig 37607 bp, 51 predicted proteins | sample 6487951 | NCBI WGS metagenome assembly JAAIGE01 (sample SAMN13974128, study PRJNA590717) | phyllosphere metagenome | biome: tomato field; feature: multiple bacterial spot infested tomato fields; material: tomato leaves; isolation source: leaves from tomato fields | host: Solanum lycopersicum ...
ACCTATTGGCGCGTGAAGGCCGGACAGGCACTCAAGACGCTGGAGGAGTGCCGCAAGCTTAACCCGGACTACGAAGTGCCCAACGTGTTCGTGCCGGACGATGTTACCACGCGAGCGCAGGAAGTCGTCCAGAAATACTACACAGGCCGGACGAACAACGGTTATCGGGAGGAAATGTGTGGCGATATCGGGGACATTCTTGTCCGGTACTTTGCCGGGGAGTTTGACCCGGAAGAGGCGATCCAGTCTATCGCTAACAGGGAAACGGATTACCAGACGGCACGGGAGCGGCAGAAAAATAATGGGCATTAAGCATAAGCAGACCAACGGCGACACCTCCTTCGTTGCAGGCATCCGCGCCGCAGAGATTGCCGGGGAGGAGTTCGCCAAGGTCCACAGCCACAAGAAGGAGCGCTGCCCCTACCGCCGCAAGGAGCACCGGCAGGCATGGGAACGGGGTTTCGATAAAACCCGCACCAAACAGGCTAGGAGCGTGCTGGATGGCCTTCCGGGTCTCAAGGAAGCTTTCCTTGGCATAAGCGGCTACAACGGCGGCATCAACCGCGACAGGCCGGAAGAGCGAATGTTGGATGAGACTGCCGTCTGGCTGGTTGACCAGATGGTGCCGAACCGGCGCGAGATTGACGACTGGCTGGCCGGTCTGCATTCGGAAGACATGCTCACCATATGCGACGGCGAGGACACCGAGCGCACCGCGTTGCTGGAGAACGCGCCGCACCTCACCGACGAACTGTTAACCCGCTTCTTCCGGGAGGTCTGCTGACATGCCGGAAAAAAAGGTTGACGCAAAAGAGGTCGCGAAATTGCCGGAGCTTGAGGTGGTTTACCTCGGCAGGCGTCCCGGCCAGACCGGCACCGCGCACTTGCTCATAACGTTGGCGGCAATGCGTGCCGCTGTGGAGGAGTCCAACAAGCGGGAGTTCTTCGTGCCTGTGCCTTTCGAGGTCACACGGGATGTCGATACCGCCGCGTCGTGGTTCAAGCTCAAGAAGCGGCCCTGCAACACCATTGGCGGGGTCTACACAGTCCGGGGTGAGGTGCAGGAAGACGGCAAGCTGTCGTCGTTCATTTCGTCTGACATGCGCTTCAAGGGCAGGCTCCCGGACGAGAGCTTGCAGGCATTCGTTCCTGCGTGGGAGCGGCTGGATAATGAGGTCCAGCGGGAAAAGCAGATGGCGACCTTCGAAAATGCGGCCGTCACCGATCCGAGGACAAAGCAAGCGCTGGAAGTGCTGCGCGACCGATACCGAAAAGTGCCCCCGGCTACCCGGATGGCGTTCAAGATGTGGCTCATATCCGAGATGGAGAAAAAGTAAGATGGAAAAGATGACACGCAACAGGCTGGCCGGGGCAGTAGCATGGCTCGGCATCAACAAGGACGATACCAGCATCTTTGCTGCTACACATGACCGCCGCACGGCAGAAGCGTGGCAGGGTGACAGCAACGCGGTGCTGGAGCTTGGCGTCATCGGCACGCTGCGCACCCGGACCAATATGCTGCCCACGGATCACGTCATTATCGAAGCAGCGGAAGACCTCCCGGCACACACCGTCCACCAGACTGTGCGAGTCCAAGCGACCGGCGAAGAGTATGAGCGAGTCGTCCATATCACCGAGGCATACGGAACGGACGCGGTCATTGAAGACGAACTCATGGTGGACTCGCTGGCCGAGGCAATGAAAGCCAAGATGTGCGTGACATCCCGGAAAGGTCGCGGCGGCTGGCAGCAGTGCGAACCAAAAGAAATCCGACGCCAGCTTGGCGAAGCGCTGCTTAAAGGCGATCCTGTGGATGTCGCCAACTATTGCATGATGCTGTTTTCCATGGGCGAGAAGATCGACATGGAGGAGAGGGCTGCGGACCGGATGGAATTGTTCCGCGAGCGTGCGGGCTTACAGCGCGCCGTCGTGGGGGCTGTCTTTGCCGCCAGCATCGACACGGACATGAGCGCCGAGACGCTGGGGCACCGATCCGTGGACGGCCAAGTCGAGCGCGTCAAGATACGGGATCGGACACCGGAAGAGCAGGCCGCACGCAATGAGCAGTTCATGGGCGGCAAGGGTGACGAGGTCTGGGACTAAAAAGCCCTTCGACCTAAAAAATTCAGAAAAAATTGGGGTGGCAATCTTCGAACTTTTTCCAACAATTTTCGAACGGTTTGGGAATTGACACCCAACAATTTGTTGTACTAAATGCGGATGTAAACAAGGAGTATCCCCATGTCGAATATGGATGTAATTCAGACCAAGCTCGCCTACGAAACATCGGACGGCGAAAAGTTCCACGATCTTGAGGCCGCACAGAACCATGCCCGCCGCCGTTTGATGGACGGCCTCTACCTCCACGCAGCGAAACAGGACGTGCAGTTCGCCGCCCTGCCGCGTGAGTTGCTGGTCGATTTCCTGCTCAAGCACAGCAAGGACATTGCCAAGGTCCACGGTCTTTCGCTCGCACCGGACGCCCTGTCTGGGGCAGACGCTCGCACCGCTGGAGCGGCCCCCCGTGCGCCAACAGCACTGTCTCCGGGAGGTGCCCCGGCAGTAGCAGAGCCAGCCCGCGCCACGACCATGCCGCCAGCCCTCGCCGCTTATGGGGACAAGAAGCCCCCGGCCCATCTGTTCCCGCAGTCAACGCAGCGCTTGCAGGAGGCCATGCGTAACGTTGACAGCGAGGAGCAAAAGCGCCGGGACGCAGCTATCGAAGCGGAAGCCGCTCGCGTATTGGAAAACGCCATATGACAGTCAAGTTGTCTTCTGCACAGGCCGAGTGTATTTCGATGATTAAGCGGGGCATCAAGACGTGCCCTGCCCTCAAGAAGACGGTTGTGGATACTTTGATCCGCAAGGGGCTTGTGCAGGAGACGATTGTGCGCGGCGGCGTCTACTACTTCCTCACGGATCGCGGCAAGGAGTTCTGACATGGCGACCGGCGTGCATGTCCATATCAGGGTGGTCAACACCCACCCGCCCCGGCAGTCCGGGGACATGGAGCAGATGCTTGCCGACATGCGTTCATACGATGCACGGTCGGTGGCACCGACAATCTACCTCAACAAAGAGACCGTCCATCATGAAATTCTTAGCCGCATTGAAAAGTCGTTTAAAGAGCGCTGGAGCGTCTGCGGCGGTCTGGCTTCTCCACAAGCAGTTCGCCGTGCAGCCCGTCTATTGCCAGACTGGCTTCGACCCTAACAAGCTAGAGCCGTGCTGGCTGCAATCCGTGTCGCACTTCTCCGGGCCTGACGGCATCTCCTTCTACCTGCGCCTCTACACCAGAGACGAAATCATAGATGCCAAGGCCGGGAAGATGGTTCGACTCCGTAGTGTCAACTATCAGGACATCCACCGCGAGAACGGTGTGTTCGTTTACAGGAAACCAACAGATGCAAAGCCAGATAACAGTTATTCCGTCCCCCGGCATACTCCCCGGTCGCGTATTAGTGGTTCGGGACCGCAAGGCGACCTTTGACGGGCCGATCACAGACCCGTGGCAGTCCTTCGCCATGCAGGACGGCGCGTTCGTCATCATGAGCCAGAAGGATAAGGAAACCATGGATCGTCGGATCGCAGGCGCAAACGGCCTCAAGAGCGACGTGACATTCATCAAGGATCAACGACATTGAGCAGCCTCCCCCGCGTAAAGCGTAAAAAACCAAAGCTGAAACCAGAAGACTTGATGCGCCCGGACGGACGCCCCGAGGTCTACGAGGTGACAGCCCATGGAGCCGGAGCAGGCCACGGCTATGTCTGCTTCATCTGCCAGAGCCAAGGGCACCACGGACGCCGGTTCAACGCCGGGGAAATCTTCATGTCCTCGCCGGTCAACACACCGGGGGGTGAAGCTCTGCTGGTGTGTTTGGAGCACCTCCCGGAGAACGTGGTTATCTTTGACCCACACACCAACAAGTGCCGGGATAAGTCCGGGCAAAACGTATGGGAGGAAAAGCCCTCCTCCATCATCATGCCGTGAGGAAAGCCAATGCGTGACGCCATACGGGTAGCCAGTTCTGCTGCCCCGAAAGCCGGTCTAGCGTATCTCATTCGTAAGGTGTTAGAAGATGCGGGTCTGCCTGTCGTCGTGCAGGCAGATGATATCAAGGTGAAAGGGGCCGGATGGTCCGCACGGGCCAAGCTCGTCACCTCGCGTTACCGGACATACGTGCCGGTAACGATCATCTCCGAGGACATGAGCGTCCCGGAAAGTCTCAAGGGTTTTCAGTTCCGCTTCCAGCGTGTTGACCGGCTGTTGATATCCCCCTTGGCAGATTGACTACCAACAAATTGTTGTCTAGGTTCCCCGGCGAATTGTCAAAGAGGATCGCTATGAAATACCCTGTCCTACCTCTCGCCGCGTCCCCGGAAGAAATTGACCTGCTGTCCAAGATGGAGCACTTTCGGATGGTCGCATGTCGCGCCGAGCCGATGACAAACGCCGACTACATCCGCACCGTGAGCGAAGAGATACCCCGGCGCGCACAGATACTTTCGCAACACTGGCCCATCCGGTTCCTCGACGTGGCCGGTTTCTTTCTGGAGCGCGCAGAAGCGTGGATACTTGGCGGACTGCCTGTTAATCAGATCGGTCATAAGCTACCAAAGAACCTACGGGAAATCGGTATCCTTATGATGGCCGAAGGGAGCCAGCAGTTGTCCGGCCTCCCGCTGTCATCTGCCGAGCTTGCCGAAATCAAGAAGCAATTGCGGAAGAAAGCTCACTAATGAATACCACCGAAATTTTGTCACGGCAGGTTGGTGGCGACCACTACAGGACGAAAGCGGTCCAGCCGACACACTTTGCCATGGTCAACGGATGGGACCCCTGCGCGTTTGCCATCCTGAAATACGTCCACCGGCACCCGGAGAAGGGTGGCCGGACGGACTTGGAGAAGGCAGTCCACATGACGCAGATGCGCCAGCACTTCACGGCGCAGACCTGTGCTCATCGCTTGGGCTTTACTGTCTTCCTCGGTCGCATCGTGGCGTTCCTCGGGATGTCCCCCTTGCAGCAAGACGATCCGCGCATCTCCATGGAGACCTACATTTCCATGAACCGGATTGAGGGGCAGGAGGCCGTAGCCTTGACGCTTCTCGACGCATGGGTGCGGTCCCCCGACCCCACCAAGAACGCCCGGAACGCGCTTGCCGTTTCGAAGGCCATCAACCTCATCATCGAACAGACATATGGAGTCGCAGCATGACAGGCTTAACCATCATCCCGGCAGTGGATGACACGAACATCATCGACCGGAACGGGGACATCGTCGCCATGGTCGTTGCATGGCAGTACATCCAATCGAACATGGTGTTCCCGGTATTCGCCATCGCCCGCAGCGGACTCCGCAAAGACGAGGCTATCTGGTACGGCAACGGCAAGGTCGAGCACCCGGACAGCAGGCGCGTGTTCGAAGACAACGACGCATGGGTGGCGTGGGCCGAAGACAACGTCAAGGAAGACGCAGAGCAGCCCGCAGAGCAGCCCGTGGAGAGCAAACCGGCTGCTGCCGCTACTACGAAGCCCGCCGCCACCTCAACGAAGCCTGCGGCCTCTGCAAACGGCGACTGCTCCACCCCCATCAAGTTCGGCACCAAGACCTATTCGACCAAGTCCTATTGGGTGTGGCCGGACATGAAAGTCATCTTCGAAATCGAAGGCGGCTCGGTCTATCCGGTTGACCCTCGCGTTGAGAAGATCAAGCGCGATGAGTTCGCACAGTTGAAGCGCGACGGCTTCGACAAGATCGATCCGGCCTCGGGTGTAATTCCTGGCACTGACGAAGAGCACGGCGAAGACCAGTCGGAACCAGACACCGGCACCGATGAAGACGAAGACATGGATGTCGTCTAATGGCAAAGCAGACACACACAGCAGATGGCTTTGACGGAACCAACGAAACCGTAGCGTCGGCAGAGCTTCGCCAGTTCATTGAGCGCGTCGAGCGGCTGGAGGAAGAGAAGGCCGCTATCTCCTGCGATATTAAGGATGTGATGGGCGAAGCGAAGGGCCGGGGTTACGACACCAAGGCCATCCGCACCATCATCCGCATGCGCAAGAAGGACGCCAACGAGCGCATCGAAGAAGAGACCATCTTGCAGACCTACATGGCTGCGTTGGGCATGGAGTAACAGCATGGCAAAAGAACCGGCACCTGACATTGCAGCGGTCCTAAAGAAAGCCGACGCTCGCCCCGGCACGCGCTACATCAACCTGTTTAAGACCGACAAGGGCTGGCAGGTGTCCGTTATGAACAACGACATGACGCGCATCGACCGACAGGTTAAGGACAAGTCGCTGGAAAAGGCGTTGATGGCGGCACTGTCCGCCCCGGCCCGCGAGCAGCCCCCGGAAGATGAAGACGATTTCGACGTGGTGTGATGCGAACCGAATTGCGCAAGAAGCTCGTTGAGATACTGAATGCTACCGGCCTTCCGTGGGAGCTACAGCAGGGCAAGAAACACATAAAGGTGCTGCTGGACGGCAAACAGATAACCGTCTGTAGCATCGGCTCCCACACAGGCCGGGACCACCGGCAGGTTCAATCCGCAATCAATCGACGCATGAGGGAATTACGTGCAGAAACTAATAATTGACGGACCGTTCCGGGGCTTGGTGCAGAACAAGTACCGAGTCATCCTCGCCGATCCGCCATGGCGCTACCTCACGCGCTCTGACAAGGGCAAGAGCAAGTCGCCGGACCGCCACTACGACACCATGACCATTGATGAAATCAAGGCGCTGCCTGTCCGTGATCTGGCCGCGAAAGACTGCGTGCTCTTCATGTGGGTTATCGACTCGCACGTCGAACTGGCACACGAAGTCGTCAAGGCATGGGGCTTCAAGTACAAGACGGTCGGTTTCTATTGGGCCAAGCAGAACCGTGTGAGTGAGGGCTGGCATAACGGCACCGGCCACTGGACGCGGGCCAATCCCGAGCACGCCTATGAAGCATACTTCGGCGAGACAGAGCAGGACGCCGAACGGTGCTTCCTCAACACCGTGGGCCGTCCTCCCCGTGTGGGCAAGAACGTCTCCCGGTTGATCGTCTCCCCGCTGCGCGAACACAGCCGCAAGCCTGCCGAGGTCTGGAGCCGCATCGAACAACTCGTTGACGGCCCTTATCTGGAGCTATTCGGTCGAGAGCAGCACGGGGACTGGACTGTCGTGGGTAACGAGAACAAGAAATTCAATGATCCGTTGATGACGGAAGACATTCTGGAGGTGGTGTAATGGTGACTATAAAAAGTGCGACGATCCATCCGAACATCAAGGTTCTCTGCAAAGACTACGCCGGGACAAAGACCACCGTCGCGCTCTCCGGGGCACAGGTGGAAAGTCTCAACGGGGTGAAGTACGGCGAGATGGTGGAAGCGCTGAAACCTATGGTGCCGGAGGGCACGACTCCGTTCTTCCTCACCATGACCGTTCCGTTTTTCTTGATGCCACCTAAGACGGGAGACTGACATGGCGGTTTACGTTGATGACGTGCGGCACAAGTACGGCAACATGATTATGTGCCACCTGTGGGCGGACTCCGAAGAGGAGCTTCTGGCTATGGTGGACACGATCCGCGTTGACCGCAAATGGATACAGGGCCACCCGACGCTGTCCTTCGGCAAACACAAGAGCGCGTCGTGGGTGCATTTCGATATCGCCCAGAGCAAGAAGGCGCTTGCGATCCGCGCCGGGGCCATCCTCACCGACAGGTACGGGCCGCTGGAGCATACATCCCGGTTGGGTCTGGCCGCAGCTAAGGCCAGCGGCGACAAGGAAGCCGAGGCAAGGCACGCAAAGATGCTCGCCACCATCGCGGAACTCCGGTCCGATGGCTGACGATCGTTCGATGCTGGAGAAGCTGCTGAACATGTTGGCGGCTGACGACATGACGGCGCTGGTGGCGGTCCGCAAGATACGCGCCATGGCCGAGAAGGAAAAGAAGACTGTCGGCGACCTCTGTCTAAGCGGCAAGGTGATCTATCAGGAGCGCGTGGTCTATCGTGACCGCGCCCCCGAGCGTGGCCCTGTGCGTGACGATATCTGGGAAGCCATGCGCCGCGCTCGCCGGGATAACGAGGACACCGAGCGAGCTAGACAGGCACGCAAGGACGAAGAGCGGCGGCAGCAGGAGCGGCAGGCCAAAGAGCGTTACGGAAGCGCGTTTGACGACGCCGAGATGTCAGACGAGGAGCGCGAGAAGGCCCGCGCCAAGAGGCAGGAGCGCCGGAATGAACGGCATGCGCGCCGGATACTGCTGGGCGATCTGGAACAAGCCCTCAAGGAAGACGACGACGATCTGACGGCATGGGAGATTGAGTTCGCGTCCACCGTGCCGTTCCAATACAGCTACGACTATGAGCTATCCCGGAACCAGAAGTTCCACGCCGAACGGATCATCCGCAAAGTGCGGATCAATAAGCAAGGAAGCCCGATATGACAGTACCAACACCCAAGGCGGCTGCATTCATGAAAGCGAATGACAAGCACAAGGTCTATGCGGGCTACGCCAATGAGGACGGCGAGGGTGGCGGGGGCTACACCCTGACCAACGAGAAGACCTACAAGCTATCGCTGGAAGACTGCCGGTCGCTACCAGAGGAGTACCCGAAATGGATACACGATCACGGAACATCGCTATGACTAAGACACCCCCACCTCCGATCCACGATAACCAGTGGGTGCGATACATGCAGGATGAAATCGAGACATCGAATGTCAGTATCGAAGCCGCACAGGAGCGCCTCCGGGTGGCGCGGGCGAGGCTGGCCGTGGCAGAGAAGCAGCGCTACCTCCGGCAAGCAGAGAACGCGCTACGATCCGCCGCCAGATGGGAGGCGTTCGCCAAGTTCTCGTTGTTTGTGATGTCGATCCCGGCGATGTTCCTGCTCGCCTTGACGGCCTACTGGACGTTGAAGATGTTAGAATAGGTCACGAACTGCTTGTCCGGCCATTCCGGTTTGCGCATGACCCACGATGACCGGAGCCGATAGGTGCCCACCGGCAGCACGGAGCAGCGATCCACGAACCACTTCCAGCGTACCTGATTGTCGGGGATGTAGTCGCCGACATCATAGTCATTGATGCCCGATGCCGAGCACTCCAGCGTGAAGGAGCCATCTTCCACACGGCGCTGGACCTCCGTCACCCAAAAGCCCCGGAAGGGAACTTTGATTGTCCGGTCGTAGGTCATGATGGGATTGGAGTTCGCCATGTGGTTCGGCACGAAAATCTTGTTGACGACAAACCAGTTGGTCGCGGCCACTGCTGCCTTGCGGCGATCCGAGATGTTGTCAGCGAGATAGATGACGCAGGCCGTCGCCATCAAGGCAACGACCAACTCCGTCACGCGGTATTTCCACCAAGACAAACTCTTCATCATCCGCCCCCAAGAACGATCCCACGGAGGAGCGCCGTGACGCTGTCTTTGAATGTCCAGAAGAACATGACCAGACCGGCGATCCAGATACACACATTCCGCACGCCGACCAACAGACCGGACGTTGCAGAAATGCTCCCGTAGAACTTAATTGCCGCCATGGCTATTTCAGTCTGCTCCGGCGAGAGGGTCACGATATGACCTGTCTCTGCCAGCCGTCGAAGTTTTTCCAGTTCGGCCCTCTCTTCGACGGACAGCTTGGAGCTATCGCCCTTGCCCCAAAACATACCGCACCTCACTAAACTTCGACTCGCCAGTCGAGCACGCCGCAATAACTCAAGAAGATCATTTAATCGGGCGCGGCGGTCGCAACAATAACCGCCGTGCAACAATTAGCTGTTTTATTTAGGGCCGAACCTGTTTTGCACATCCTTGTACGCGGCAACGGCGTCTCCGTGCTTCCGGGCCGAGCATGCCGCGTACTTGGAGACCTCCAACAGCGCGTCCCCATAGACGGGGGCGATGCCCGGATTGGGGCACGGGGTGGCCGTGCGTGCGTCCAGATCGGGGATCGGCGTAGGCGTCGGTGCCCTACTTGCCGAGGATGCCACGCAGCCTGTCACGAACACCGGGAGGAATATTGCCGCCATTACCGAGGCGAGCGATTTCTGCTTTGAGGGATGCACTGTCGGTCTCCGCTGTCTGGAGTTGTTGTTCGGTGATGTCGGCCCGCGTCTTCTGTGCTGCGGCGGCTGCTCGCGCTTCCGTGAGCTTCTGTTTGATGTCGGCCAGTTCCGCCGAGAGAACGTCGGCTTGGCATTCCGCAGCAGCGCCAGCGGCAGCATCGTTGCGCTGCCACTGGACGTACCCCATGATGATAAGGACGGCCCCGAGATAGGCCACCCATTTATATTTTTCAAACAGCAATGTCATGCGACGGTCTTCCCTTCACGGTGGGCCAGCACTGCGTTCTTGCGGATTTTCCACTGCTGCCAGACAATGACCGCGCCGATGCCCACCAGCACCAGCATGAAGTTCTGCTGGATGAGCGAGGTGACAGGGTCGAGAACTTCGGCGATCCGCTTAAACGTTTCGCTGCCCTTCTCGACTTGGTCAAGGGTCTTGTCCACCACGGCCAGCGTACCGACTCCAATCGATACCTTGCCGACGATGTCCGTCTTGTCGGCGTGCTCGATTGTCTTCGACCCCTCGGCACGCAGGGTGGCCGCTGTGGCGTTGGCCCGATCCGCCGACACGTCAAGCTGCTCACCGACTACCAGCGCCGCGAGGAAGTCATTGTCCGTGATGTTCTCCCGCAGCGGCAGGTTATTCTTGCGACGGAAGGCCAGCACGGCATTTGCCGTCCGGTCGCCCCACCGGCCATCGATAAGCCCGACATCGTATTTCTTTTCGGAGAGTTGCTTCTGCACGTCCTCCACTTCCTTGCTGTAGGTGCCGCCGTAGATTTCGCCACGGGGGCCACGGAACCCCTCACCGGCAGCAAGGCGGGCCAGACGGATAGCCTCTTCCCACTTGGCAGCGAAGTCCGCGATGGGGCCATAGCTGTCAGCCTCGCCGGGGTTAACCGTCTTGCGGGCGTTGCGATAGTCTGTGTGGACTTCATTCACGAAATCCTCCAGAGAGTGCTTTGTGAAGTCTGCCTTGGTGGTCTTGCCTCGGGTGATGCCTTCTATCAGAATGAAGGCGGCAACGTCTGGCCGGAGCGCGGTGTCTGGATCGGCGTGGATGTCTACATTGAACTCGGCCAGCACCGCGTCCCGCAGCGGGCCGTTGTAGTTGTCCTCATGCGTGATCTGGACATAGCCGCGACCGAACCAGCCGTCCTTCCAGTAGTTGCGCTTGACCCACTTCATCTTGCCAGCCTTGAACGCTGCGTCGAGACGGGCGATGGCCTGCTTGGTGGAGGTGGCATAGGTCTCACGGACCGGCTGCATGCGCTTGCCCGTCTCCCATGTCGCTGTGGCGAGGCAGTACGACAGGCCGGTGTCTAGGCCGGTCCCGTACTTCTCCCACGCTGCGACGATGACCTCGACGCCCTCGACCTGTGTCTTGCTCATCCGCCCACCGAAGATCGTCTTGCGAGCGCTGTTGAATAGAACCTGTAAATCCATGGCACCTGTGTTCCTATTAACCATGATCCACAGATACCTTGCCCGGAAGGTTGCTTCCACTGTCAAAGCCGTGTACTCGGATACTCACAACACGATGTAGCGAGTAATCCCCATGAATTTGAAGACACGGATATGCCTAGAGTGCGGCGAAGCGCTGGAGCCTACTGCCAGACTGGAAAAGCAATTCTGCTGTAATGCCCACAAAGATGCGTTCAACAATCGCCGGAAGAACCGAGGCGCGGAACTCTATGACCTCTTCATGGCGATGCGCTATGACCGGAAGGCCGCGTCTATCGCAGGCGTATGGGCTATCATGTGCCGCATGGCGTCGATGTGGAAGGAAGAGGATGACGCTGCAAATGTCAGATCGTTCTTGCCGGTCAAGACAGTGTTGCAGCGTAACCCGAAGTACATGGGCATCCGTGGCCGCGTCAGTAAACCACGATAACGGGGTCTGCGGTTTGCGATCCACGCGGACGAATAAAGACACGGACTCCCTGCGGTAGCCCACCGGCAGCAAAGCTTGTCGGAACGCCGGGGCGTCCGTAGGCGATGAGCAGGCCAGCCTCGTTGTCGGCGTCAGGTTCCACCTCGGCGATATGGATTAGGAGTTGCTCCTGCTCCTTGGTCTGGATCGCGAGGTAGTTTATGAAGCCGGTAACTTCGGTCCATTGATCGTTGTTGATGCGTACCTGTCGTGTCGAGGCCATGTATTATCCTATCGTGATAGTGTCGAAGTGGAGGAACACGCCGCCGCCTGTGCGGAGCATGGATTGCGGGATGCCTGCGCCCATGAGCGTGGGCGCGTTGCCGGTAGAACTCTGGCCGGTGTCCGATCCGCGACCAACGACTTCAAGGTACGGCAAGACGGCGTCACCGAATGCGCGATACACAATCATGACCGAGCCGTGGACATCGAGTCCAGGCATTTCTATGTCACCGCTTACGGTGTAGAAAACTGACATCTCGCCTGCGGCATCCATGAATGGCAACACCACGTCGCCGGTCGTCCGGTGCGAGACCTCGGCAATGCCAGCCGCGTCCATGAAAGGCAGCGTAAAGCCACCCTCGGCAAAGTAGTCCACGACAATGTGGCCCGTCGTCTCCATGAACGGCAGGACAATCTCACCGGAGAGCTTGACAGGCGGCGAGACAACCATCTTCGTGCCGAGGCGACCGAACACCGTTCGAACGTCAGATGAAAACGTAGAAGCCCCAAACAAGGAAGACGACATCGAACCGAAGCCAATCGAAAGCTTGGTCGTGTTCGGAACCATGATGTAGCTGTCGCTCGCGAGCCGCTGGAAGCCGGGACCGAGCCGGATGCTGTTGGGCACCATCGTAAAGCCGTCGCTCTCCAGTGCCGCAAAGCCGGGGGAGAGCCGAGCGACATTCGGGACCATGACATCCACGAAAGTCCCCATCGGCAGGAAGCCGGGATACAAGCGAATGACATTTGGGATCAACACATCAACAAAAGCTGCGAGGGGCTGAAAGCCCATTTCGCCTGTCGTGAGGATGGGCACAAATACCGTCGCCCCGGATTGCAGCTTTTGGAAACCGGGGGCCATATTGATGACGACAGGGCCGGACGCTATCGCCGTGGTTTGGAGCGCGCCAAACGAGCCACCCGGAAAGGCGGCAATCGGGTTGTCGAGTACCGCCGCCGAGTAAAGGGACTGGAAGCCCATTGAGACTTCTGCGTCCATGCTCGGCATGTCCGTCTCCAGAGACGTAGCAATCGGCCCGAAACCTGTATGGAAATCGATGCTCACCGGCTCGGCCAGCAGCGCGGCGGAATACAGGGATTGGAAGCCGAGCGCGACAACGGGCGCAGGATCGCCCGCACCAAATGCAGCAGAGTACAGCGCCGAGAAGCCAACCTCGATAACGGGGGCCGGATCGGGCGAACCGGATAGCCCTGCCGTCAGCCCGGCGAAACCTGCCGTGAGGTCAATGTCCATGTGATAGGATGTTGTCGCCGCAGACCGGAGTTCTCCGAAGCTCGCCTTGACGTATGGCCGGGGGAGGACTTCCACCGTCGCGACAACCGGCTCGGCGAATAGGACAGAGACCCCCGGTGCCATCGGCACGACATAGCGGACTTGGTCCTCGGAGCCAAGCATAAGGATTTCGGCGTCGGCCTTCGGCGCGTCCGCAAACAGGTTGGCCGTGGTGTGCCCCTGCGTCTCAATCGTAGCCGTCGCTGTTGGTGCCTGCGCAAAAAATGATACGCTGCCATTCTCCTGCGTGACAACCGTGGCGCTGGCGGTCGGTGCTTCCGCAAACAGGTTCGCCGCCACATTTGCGATGAAGACTTTTACTTCTTTTGCAGCCGCGTTTGAGGCCGCGATGACGCCTTGCGTATTGAACTTAGACCACAGCCATTTTGACGTTATGGTCTCCATCCCCTCCAGCCCTTTTGGCGTGGGGATTTGCGTCGTTATCGTGCCGTCCGGCTCGACCCGGAAAAAGCGAACGCCGGTACTGGAGTTGAGAACAATGTCATCGTCTGCGAGAAAACGCGGGGTGTCTTCGCTGTTGACGATCCCCTGCTGAAATTGCGCGAGAGTGTTAGTGTACTTAAAGGAGTCCACGCGACCCACACCCGAGACATTCGGGGGCCGTGTTCCCACAATAAGGTCTTTGCGTATGTCGCCGAACTGATACCCGCCACTAACCGTTTGCGTGAGGGATAGAGACTTTGCGCTCGCGTTCCAAATCCATGACCGCGCCGTCAGGGTGTTCCCGGTGAGGATACCAAAAAAGACACGGGTCTTGTCTTCGGAAGACATGACACTGTAGGCGCGGTTATTGACATCACCAGCCGGATTGAAAATGACAGAAGAGCCGTTACCCACAATGTCGATTGTCAAGATGCCGCCGAGACCGGAACCGCCTGTCTCAAACATAGGGGCGATAACGGTTGTTTCACTCATCCACTCGAAGGCAGAAAGAACATAGGTGTTGTTTACCGTGGGGCCGGTCGAGTGCTTGTCGTACTGGTTTGTCGAGGTGTTGTAGCGCCAGATTTCGAAACGCGGTGTGTTGCCCACCGTGTTGCTACTGATGATGTAAGTTCCGTTGGGCGAAACGGAGACAACGCCGTTGGGTATCGTGCGCTGTCCGTTAACCGGAATAGCCACCAGACCCGTAGGCGTAACCCGGAATGCCTGCACCATGACGCCCGAGGTCAACGGGATCGTCACCGCCATAATGTTGACGTTAAGGGCAACCGAAATGCTAGACGGGATCGCGAGGATTTGGCCTGCGTTTACGGGGACTTCGGTGTACGCGACAGCCATAGCCTACCTCGCATTAAGGGGGAGACGGGTGGCACTACTTCGCTTGACGGTAGGCCGACGATAGGACACTCACGCCGACGCCTTGCGTCACTGTGGTAGTTGACATCTTGACCATTGCCGACGACGCAGCGTTGCCAACGTCGCCGTCGAAAACGGTATTGCCTGCGTTGTCCTTGACCCGCGCCCACGTCGCCGTACCGGCTGCAACCGGGATGGCCGGGGCAATCGCTTCGCCTAACGCTTCCGCGTATGTCTGCCCTGCCGTGCTTGTTGCGTCCCCATAGCCGGGGGCCGGAATGACGAAGGTAACGAGCTTGACCTGCGTTCCGATAGCGGTATCCGAGTTGGCCGGGATGATGCCGTTGTAGACTTCGATGCTCCCGCCCGCGTCGAGTTTTGCGACGACGGCATCCACTGCTGCAATAGCCGTAGCGCTGCTAAATCTAATCATGGTTTATTCTCTTTCGGTTTGCGGCAAATTACCTGTGATTATTAGGGCTGGCAACTACGACAGCCGGTCTGTCACCAACAAAGATTAGATCACAAACTGAATGAAACCATCCCCGGATAGCTCCACTTTGACAGTCACGCCGTCCGCTATGTACGGCTCTATTGACTGGCTGACGAAGAGTAGCGGGGTGTCCGTGTTCGCATCGTAGAACAACAGGCTGCGGAAGGAGATGGCGCTGCCGATAGCGGTCCGCTCCAGATCGTCGGCCACCATCTTGACTTGACCGTTTTCAGCTTCCACGAAGTTGACATTAGCTACCGGCACGCCGCCCGCAGGCCAGCTTCCCGTCGTGACTTCGTGCACCCGGAGCGCTACGGTGTCTTGTGCCGTCCGGTCAAAGAGTGCCGCGTTACCGAGCAGCGTCATCTTTATGTTAGTCCGCAAGGCCAAATCAGCCAGCACCGGATACGTGGCCGCGTCGAAAAGCTGCGCTGTCGGTTGCGAGGTCAGACGATGAGGGCTGACGGCCTGCGCAACGGCATTGGCTGCGACATTGACCATGATGGCGTCGGCACTTACGAAGTTCCCACCGTTATCAACTGTGAGCGCCCGCTTGGCCGTGGCGTCTATCAGAAAGCGCGAGTCGGCAGTCCAGTCCAGTGCGCGGCCCATGCCCGCGTGTGTAGACTTCTCGACAAAGAACGGGCCTCGACGGGAAAACAGAACCGTGCTGTATCCTTCGACCGGATCGTTGTAGCCCACAGCCACCAGAGTTCCGTCCGGGGACGAAGCTATCTGCGTGACAGGGACCGACAGCCCGGAGAACTCATCCTGCTTTGCAATGCTCGTAGCGCCCACAGAAAAGACAACAACCTGTCCGTCCGCCAGACCGACCAGCAGATACCGGCTATCGACAGTCCAGCCCAACGCGACGATCTGCGCCGAGAAGCCCGAAAGGTTTGTGTTTGGCTGGTACGACGGCGTCCCTGCGGCGTTGTAGGTGATCGCGTTAATGGCGACTTGCGATCCGCGAATGCGAGCTATGGTGCGGCCATCCGGTGCGAACTTTATGACTGTCGCGTCACCAGCATTGATGGTCTGCAGTCCGTTGGCTACGATGCCGCCAGACACAAAAGACTGCGCGTCGAAAATAGTCAATGCGTTGTCTTGTGTGCGGAAAAGGGCAGAGCCGTCCGGTCGGACCGTGTGCGATGACGTGAAATTGGCCCCGCCGTTTGGCGCGTTGCGGGGGAGCGGGAGGGATGACGGAGAGCCGAGAGTTAGATCCCGCGCAGTCGTCACAAAGTTGTCGATAGCAAGGCTTGCTTTCGAAATGGTAACAAGGCTCCCGCCGTCCGGGGTGAAGCCGAGGTAGACCGGGGAGACAATATCGTTTCCGTGCGGGACGCCGGTACTGCCCCCTTGGACAAAGGCACCCCCCGCAAGTTCGTAAATCCGAAGGACGCTATCGCCTCGGTTCCAGATTGCAAGACGGGGGTTGCCGTTAGCCACTTTACTCTCCTATCAGGCGGGATGGAAAACAGTCCAAGAGACAATCGTTACATCGATACCGGAGACGATTGTCGTGTTGGCGAGCTTCATATCACCGTCGCCTGCGGTGTCTGTGCAAGTGCCGTCTGCAATAACGCCACCGTCCTTGCCCACCACGCGCCACCAAGTCGCGGTAGTGCCCGCACCAGCAGCCGGGAGAGCAGAGGCAGAAGGGACATCGTTGGCCGTCGCAGTCGCACCGCCAGCCGTGGGCACTGCGGGTTCGAAAAGATCGTCCGGCAGTGTAAATTCGACAAGCTTTTGCTGCGCACCAAGCGCCGTGCCGATTTCAGCAGGCTTCGCGCCAGACATAATCTGTAGGAGTGCGTTCGGGGCGGCACCAGCAGCCGTGAAAGCTGCGGCACCGGCATTGCACATAAGGGCCGCGATGGCCTGTGTTACTCGAAGCGTCATGTGGTTTTCCTCACTTGTTCCGTTGGGAGATGAGCAGGGATACGATGGTCACGGAGACCCCCTGCACGATCTGTGTTGCGTCGATCTTGATTGCGCCCGTGCCGAGGGCGTCGGTCACGTCCAAGTCAATGAGCGCAACGTCGTCACGATCATAGATACGAGCAAACAAAGTCGGGGTGGCGCTGGACGATGAGGCCGAAGCGGCGACGGACGGGATGTCTTCTGCCGTAGCAGTCGCGCCGATGGCCGAGGCTTCCGGGTCTCCGAAAGCAGGGAGCGGCAACGGGAAAGTCGCCAGAGCAACTTCGGTGGTGATAGCTACGTCGGGGTCTGCCGGGATGGCCCCCTCGTAGATAACGATTTTGCTGTCCGCACTGGTGCCCGCGTCGATAGACGTGACGCAGGTTGCGAGCATCTTAATAGCCAGTGATTGCGCGAGCCTTACGACGGCCATGTGAGTATCTCCTTTGTTGGTGTTACGGTCTTAACCGAATCGTTTTCTCAAGGCCACGTCCTGAATGTGATATTGATAGCTGCATACGAAATATACGATATGTTACTCACAGAATTTCCGTCCGTCTCGTAGCCCGGACCGGAGCCGGGGCCAGCGGCACTACCGTCATCGTCATCCTCGTTATTGTCAGTCGGGTTGGTGATGATCGTAACGGGGCCATCGGGATTGTCCGGGTCCGGCTCGGCCTCCACTTCGTCATCTTCATCCAGCGGCTCCTCCAGTTCCTCGCTCGCTTCCTCCTCACCACTCTCCGGGTCGATGAGCTTGATATCTTCATCCGTCACGATGATGAGCTTGGAGCAATCCGGCATGAAAGCGGCAAGGAAAATCTTGCTGTCCGTTCCCCAATCGATAGGGGGTAGCGGGACTTGCTGGAGCCGGTCCTGCGTCTGGTCATGGATGTGGTTGTAGAGCGTATAGGGAGGATTGCCACCGTGCGCGACCACCACTGTTTCGCACTTCGAATAGGCCGGGATGCCGTAGGGAACAGGCTTGGTGTCAACCACCGTGTACTGGTAGCCGGTGTTGAATTTCAGCAGCTTGATATTGTCGGTCCCGGAGTCGAACGTGATGACCGCGTAAGTGGAGTCGTCCTTGAAGGCGATCCGGCTTGCCACGTCTCCAGCTTCACGCAGCACCCCCCGGTAGGATATGAACGGAGGCTGCGAAATGTCGTAGATAAACCGCCCTAGCCCGGACTGGTTAGCGTTGCCGGGGCGCTCTGTGTGGTAGCTGAAAAGCTTTCCGTTTTCCGAGAACTGGAGGTCGGACACAACAGTCCCGATGATGTGCTGTACGAACTGCCGTTCCCGGAACGCATCACCTGTGCGATCCCAGACCGAGACGAACGTTCCTTCCAGTGTGCGAACGTCCAAATACGCGCCAGCGCCGTCCCGGATCACCGGCAGCAGCGCGCCAGTGGTTGACGGTTTTAGCATGGAAACCTGCCCCTGCTGGCCGTACCAGATGTTCTGCACCGTAGACAAATCTGCGAGTCCAGGAGCTTCTGGTATTGTGGTTAATTGCTGAAACGGAGCCGCCGAGGAGAAGAACGCGCCGGGAGAATTGATGCGCGATCCGTCAGGGGAAAAGCCCCGGAGGTTCTGGTAGGCTGTCCGGGTGTAGGCGTTTGTCCTTGTCAGGGTGTAGTTCCCCGGCGTGCCCGTGACCTCATAGACCCACAACGGGCGCGTGGTATTGGAACCGGCGAACTGCACGCTGCATGCGATCTTGCGCCCATCCTTCGAAGCGAAGAACGTCATGTTGGATGAGTAGGAGCTTGTCGGGATATTGGCCTCGGCGAGCAGCCCGATAGCGGCGTAGGCTGCGCCGGTAAACTGGTAGACCCAAAAGCACCGGCCCGTGTTGTTGGCCGTCGTCACCACGCCGCGCATGAGGAGGTTGCCGTCCGCCGCAAACCGCCAGCCCTGCTGCGACAGGTTGGTGGATGTGATGGCCGGGGATACCTGCGTCCACACCTCGTTGACCAGTGAGAACACCGCGCCGTTGTGGAAGACGAACCAGAAAGTGCCGTCAGGCCGGACGACAAAGTCAGTCGGCGTCCAGTTATTCGGGGTGGCGAATAGCTCGTAAATCCGGGCTTGTGTGTTGTGCTTGAAGAACTTGCCGGTGTAGGCGTTGGCGTAGAGCGGCTGGTTGTTTTGCCACAGGTACTTGCCGTCCGGGGTAATCTCCATCTTGTTTGTCAGCACGCCCCCGAGGACGTTGGTCGCCATGGAGTTGAGGTTCTTGTCGGCCACGATGCCGCTTGCCCGCAACTCCCACCGTTCGTCTGTGCCCTGCCGGTCGATGAGAATAACGTTTGTCGGATCGTCGTTCGGCACAATAGCGATGACGCCGCCGTTGCGGGACACCACGGCCTGTCGTGCAAAGGTGTCTGTTTCCAGCGCCGGGAAGTCGTCAACCGATACCGGCTGATAGTATGGTCCGACCCGCCGATAGAAGACATGCGGCTTGCCAGCCTCGCCTCCGACAAAGACATAGTTGTCATCGGGCGAGAAGGCCACCACACCGCCCGGATCGGGGGTTAGAGGGTTCCCGATACCCGGAACTTCGGAACGCCTGTAGGTGGACACCGTAGCCATGTAATCGACACTTCCGAACCGGATGGCCGAGACAGGGCCAGCGACTTCCGGTGAATACCGGATTTCCTTTGGCGGCGTGTTGGGGCTGCTGCTCTCCCACAAGGCGAAGTAGGGGGCGGTGGAGAAACGTTCTGCTGTCAGGTAGCGTGTCAAAGTCTGGTTCCTAAGAGGGTGAGCGAGACATAGGATTTTGCCCGTGTCGAGTTGGCGCGAAGGGCGAGGACATCGCCGGTTTGGAAGTCGAGGAACTCCGGGGTGAAGCTGACCTTAGCTACGTACTCTCCTTGGTTGATGGTGGCGACCACGACCCCGTTGCGCAGGATTTGGTATGGCTCGCCCTGTGAAAAGAACTTGCCCCGGCAGGCGTTGTATTTCTTCTCAATACGGAAAGGCTGCGAGATGGTCTTACGTGCCACAATCTCACCGGCCTTGCCTCCAGCGGCGAAGATGGCAATCTCCATGTCCCACTGCTTGTCGCGCAAACGGGCTACCGGCTTCCACCCCGCCCGCGTGTAGCAGATATACATCCGGTCAGCGTCCACCCATGCCTTCGAGCCGAGCATGGGCTGATACCAATAGGAGATACCAGACAGCAGGTTGACGTACCGGATGAAATCGACGTGGCCCCCCGGTGGATTGCTGTGCTTGGGGTCGTAGACGGTGCGCCGGGAGTTAGGGCTGTAGTACGGCGGCATCTGGTTGTCATGGACGTTGCGGCGATATTGCGCCCACATGCCGAGCCACAAACCCCACCAGTCCATGTTGTTGTTCCAGTCGTCGTCCCATAGCTGCTGCCCACGGGTGAAACTAAAACGGATTTTGTTCTTGTAGAACTTCGAGGTGTCCGTGTAGGTCCAGCCCTTGCCGTTTGGCTCCGGGTCGGCGTACTTGCGCCACGGATAGTAGGGGTCTCTGGGAGGTCTCATTAGTCGATAGCCCTTATCTTGCCCCGCAGGGTGACATCCAGCCCCATAGCCCCGGCAACGGAGTCGGGGGACCGAACCTGCAACACGTTCGCCCGGACATACTGCGTCTCTTCTGGTAGCGCCGGATTGATGACCGTCTCATCGGGAACGCTGACAACGCCTGCCGTGGAGCCTGCGCCAAAGTAGATGCCGCCGATCACAGTATTGCCCTTGAGGATTTGGAACTCGATATCGGACGACGGCGCAGTCTGGAGGCTGGCACCAGAGTCGGGGGCACCGGCAGGTAGCGTGAACTCCATCCCGGCGACATAGTGGAAGATGATGGACTTGGGCCGGACGATCCCCGGCGCAAAGAACGATAGCTCGCGAGGCGTGGCAACGTGCTGCTCGTTGAGGTCTACCAGAACCTCCCACGCTTCTGTGGACTTGGAGAAGATGCACAGCGTCTCCTCGTCTTCCACGAACATGATATTGCCGTAGCTCGGTTGGAAGACAGCCCAGCCCTTCGGGAACGGGTCGCCCTCACCGTCATCCCACGCCTCGGTCCAGACATAGAGGCGCTGGTTGTCCGGGTTGACGTAGGTCGTGCCCTCCGGTGGCTCATCTTCGACGCGCTCGTAGACAGGCAGCGGCGTCACCTTGCTGATGCAAGACAGGTTCATGGCGACCCCTATCTTCATGAAGTTGACGTTGGCCCTGCGCGCCCACTTGTTGTTCCGGGCTGATGATTTCTGGAGCTTGTTAAGCTCCCCCAGATAGGTCTCAGTCGCCATTTGTAATCTCCCCGGCTGCTGTTACTTGCGGCAGTTCTACGTCACCCTCGAAGTCCGAAGCCACGGTGCCAAGCATCGGCCAACCGCCGTAGACGTAACCGAAGTCGGAGCCGAAGCCCTTGATATACAGGTCGAGGTTCAAGTAGTGCCCCTGCAACGACTCGAAGCCATCCCGTACCGAGATGAACTTGAGAGACATCTTTAGGAGCCTGCCTGTGTTTTCGATGATGTCAAATAGGTAGCTGGTGCCCTCTATCCCGTCGATCCGGTGGAGGATATCCCCCTCGCCGTTCCGCTGCGACATGACCAAGATGGATGTCGTCTGCCCCGGCTCCGGCACCATGTCGTCATCGTCCCACGCAAGAACGATATTCTCTTCCATGAAACGGTTGCGGCGAGACCACGACAAATCGTATTGCCAGATTTCACGCGGTTCGTGTGTTTCCTCTGGCTTCTGGCTGTCATCCCGGCCACCGAACATGACGTTGTTCATTTTGATGTTGGCCGGACGGTAGGGCCGATACGGACGGTCTGGCCTGTTGGTGACAACAGTCTGCACGCCGTCGAAATCGCGGTAGCCCTTGGACGTGCGTGGCTGGAGCTTATACTTTTCTTGGTTATCAGCCAGCGACCCTTCGGTGTCGTAGGCGTCGAAGTTGAGAGTGATAAAATATATGTTCGTCTCAACGGGCCAAATCTTAGGGGTCGTGTCCATGACGCCGCGCCGGATGACATATGTGCCGCCGCCGAGGTCTTGTTCAAACATAACCCACTCATCGGTAAACTCGTCGCCGTCGCCGATGATCGCGTACCGGCCAATCTCCGGGGGGTCGCCGCCGTACATGCGGCCAATGGTTACGGTAGACCGGACCTCTTGCCCCAGCTTGGTCCGCAGAGCGCCCTTGCCCATGATCTGCTTCTCACCGATGGCAAGCCAGCCTTCCTCGCCGGTCGTGTCCACCTCGGGCACCCACATGCGGAAAGACTGGAGGTCTGGCTGTCCCGACTCCAGATGGCCGTTCTCGTCGTAGGTGGGCGGGATCGGGGTGACGATGGCACCAATCATGATTTGCGGATAGAGCGTGTCGGACAGGTATTCGGCTGCAGCCTCGCCGAAGTCCTGCTGGAGCAGGGACACCGGGGCTGCGAAGAACTTTGCCTGCACCGCCAGATAGTCCGGGCCGTCTGGATTTTGGCTTGGGTCTTCCCACTCGCTCTTGCCGGGGATCGCGAACTCTGCAAGCTGGAAGCTAAAGATATCCTCTACCGCGTTGACGGTAATCTTGCGGTCATTGACCGTGCCCCAATCGATATCCATGATACGCAGAATGACGTTTTCGATATCATATTCAGGGTAGTTGAACTTGATGCAGTCCCCCGGCAATTCCTTCCACTGCGTCCGGTCCACCGTGAATTTCACAGACGCCAGCGGAGCCGACTCCGATTGCAGATCGCGCTTGCAAACGTCGGTCGCCAACTGGATGTCGCGGATCATATAATAGTTGCGGTTGACCGAGACCACTTCGCCCTGCTGCGCGATGTTGCCGGGGTCTTGATACGTGACGGAGTTCTCTTCCTCGTTTGCCGGGTTCGTCCACGTCACGGAGACTTCGTTGATCGTTTCGGCCCACAGCTTGCGCTTGAACGTCTCCACCTTGACCGTATCCGGGCCGTAGGTGTTGAGGCGGTCCCGGTCGTAGTCGTCGCGGATGAGTTTGAGCGTGACCAGCCCTGTGAAGGGGTTGAAATAGATCATGCCGTTGATGTGGTCCAGAACCTCTTGCGCGAGGTCTTCGATAGACGACTGCTTGGCCCACATGAAGGAGATACCGAAGTTCTCCTGAAACAGAGTGCCTGCGGCAGCGACGAACGACGGCACGTTTATCTCTTCCGGGTCGCCGCCCATGCCCCACCCGTGGTGCAGGCAAAGCTCATGCAGAAAGGATGCGGGGTTTGTATTGAGGCGCACCGTCTTGTTCGCGGTGTCATTGTACGGGATGACTTGCGTGTTGACATTCAACGTCCGGGATGCACGCCGCACGCGGGGCCAGAAGCTCGGGACGTTGGGATAGTTACAGCCGACCGATCCGCCGCGTCTGCCGGAGTTGTGGTCGCCGTGGTACGCCAGAGTGCAAATGTCACGGTAGCCCGGAGCGTTCTCCTTGACGACGCCCATACGCTCGGCCAGCGGATCGGGGAGAAGCTCCCCCGGCGTCCCGGCGCGGAACTGGAACGTTCCGACGATGCCGCCTTCGCGCTCGTACCCACCGAACAAATCCGGGAGATTGACCGACGTTGTGCCCGTACCGATGACTGTCTGGTTGTCGCCGAACGTGGGTTTCTCTTTGACGAATACCTGCACAAGTTCATCGACAGCACCCCAACACAAGCCGAGGTCGAATGAGATGTAGTATTCATAATATGTAGTTTCGGGTCTTTTCTTCCCCACGGGTCGTCCCCTTAATCTTTACAACGTGCTTGACCATGGCCTGCCAGCCGTCAATCCCGAGTGCTTGTTCTTCTGATATGCCGTCTTTAATGAAGTCGCGGAAGTCCATCCCGGCTGCTTCCACAAACTTGCGCACGCCTTTTACGCAAAAGCCTGCTCGCTTGCAGTCCGACAGGGTGATGCGCTCCGTCACTTCTTTTTGCTTCGCTTCTTTTTGCGGACATTCTGCATGTCGCCGTACCAGAGGAAGTTGGGGGACTTGATGGTGTAATCACCCACCAACACGCCAATTGGTTTACCGGCGTCGGCTGTGGGGGCGTCCATCTCTTGAACGGAGTCCGGCTTCTGCTGCTTCTGTTTCGGCATGATGAGATAGCCGAGGATCATGAGCGCCAGACCAATAAGAATGTTCCAAAACATGCGTCACCAGAATGGGTGTTGAACGACAGGGTTCTTGAAAGGTATCCAAGGCTGACCGCCGAAGTTGTTGATGTTCTTCTCTGCCTGCGATCCTTTGTAGAACCGGCAGTCCGCCATGTCGTGACGGCACCCCACGGTCAACTCCATCACGGTCCCTATCTTCACGTCCCGGAGGATGCCGCCCACGGTGAAATCGTCCGGCGTGGTCTTGATGATGGTGCGCGTCTCTCTTCCGAGTTCCGACAGCCAAGAGACCGTGCCGCCCCGGAACCGCTCATGGCCCCACGGGTCCGCCCACTCCTTTTCCAGAATGATCTTGCCGTCTACCATCTCACGGACCGCGATGCTCTTCTTGTAAGGCTCCAGATCGGCGCGGCAAAACTCACCGCCGAATAACAGTGGGCACCCATGCTGGAAGTTGCGGCGCAAGCCCTGCCGTTTGAACGACAGCAGCGTGTTGTCCACCGTCAGCACGGACTCCTTGTTCTCGCGACCGGAAGAGATGATACGGCCTTGCCAGACAATCATGGCTTGGTCTTCCGGGTCTGTCTGGTGCTTCTGCCGCAAGGTGACACGGACGACACCGGGAGGCGGATATGGGAGGAAGGTCTTAGACAAATCGGTGGTGACGGGCGTGCGTATCTGTATGCTCGTCTTTTCGAACTTGCCGGTGGTCTTGACCGACTGCCTGCTGATGGGGACAGCGACATAGCCCCCGAAGCCCGACTCCGCGTTGGTGTATCGGTATAGCTCTGTGCCCACCCGGAACTCATACATATCGATTGGCGCGGCGCGCTCTTTCGACTGGTCGTAGATTGTGTAGCTCATATGTCGAGGTTCTCCAAGTTCTGCATAGTGAATGCAAACTGCGCGACCTCGCCTGTTATCCAGTCGATGTCGAGCCTGTCAGTGGCGAACCGAGCGACAGTCACCCACCAAATTCCGAAAACGTCATTGGGGGCGATATCTGTGTCAGGCAGGGGTTCCGTCAACCAGATCACCGATGTATTCGTATCTGGCAATGCTTCCACATAGTCAACCTGCCGATGTATCTCTGTCCCGTCCTTTTTTCGAATGAGGATGCGCCGGTAGACGGTGCTGTCCTTGTAGGTGTAGGCGAAGTCCAGTCCGTCGATGAGGATTGCGCTGGTCTCTGCTGCCGCGTACCGGAAGGGGATCGCCTTCTCGTATCCCGGCATCAAGAACTCACGGTTCCGCCCCTTCATCCGGCAGAAGAAATCGATAAGGTTTCTGGCTGACTTCCAGTCCTTGCGCCAGTAGTTCGCCTTGAGTGACCGGCTCGGGAACTTGACAGAGGCGTAGGTCTTTACCGCGCCGTGGCCGTAGTCAATATCCTCATGTTCCCAATTGTGCTGCACGACGGGAGACTGGCCCCAATTGGTCTTCGCTTGCAGGTATTCCCGCAGGCCGATGAAGAGCCGTTCGTCATTGCCGGGGGCGTACTTGTCCAGCGTCGGGTCAAGCGCTGCCGACAGCGACAGGGTGCCCGCTATGTTTGTAAGGCGCGTGGACGACGGCGCTGTGTTGATCCGGGCTATCCGCGCCGCAGTGACGCGGGTGCCAGCGGGGAACGCTGCGCGCCCCGGCTCTGACAGAAACAGAGTGGTTCCGTTCCAGCCGTCGATAGTCCGGGTCTCGCACCGGCCATTGTCGTTCAACAGGATCATCATGTTGCCTTGGAACCAGTCCTTGACCCCTCCGTGTCGTAGGGTGTTGGCGTCTGCGGGCATGTTCGCTGCCAGCTTGAAGGACATGCTTTCTTCCGGGACGATGCAGAGCGTCGTCGGGGGCTTGTCGAAGAACATGTCCAGCTTGGCCTTTTGATCCCCCTTATACATAAGCGTGTACTCGAATGTCCTCCGGGGGAACATACGCACGGCGCTGCGTTGCTCCTTGCCGTTCTCCGAGGTGATGATGTCCGTTTGATACTCGACCGTCTCACGGAAGGCGCTGGACCAGTTATGTTGAAGCGGCATGATCCGATAGAGTTGGTCAGGTGTCGGATATACGTTCGAATAGATCATGATGTTTCCAAGATGCTGCGAATGGTGCTCGCGTTGTTGCGAACCACGTTGAGGAATGTTTCCTCGCCGGGGCCGGACGACATGCCCTGCGATACCACGTCTGCGGAGTCGAAGGCATTGACGATGCGGATACTCGGCGCGGGGCCGGACGACATGCCCTGTGGATAGGCCGACGCCCCGCCGTTGAGGATGTTACGCGGGTCATTCTCCGACAGAACCTCCTCATTCTTCTTGGCGATAATCGGCACTTCGTTAGGACGGAGTCCAGGTAGTCCGCCGCTATGAAAACGCTGCGCCCCGGAGAAGATCATGGGGTTGACGTTTCGAGTAGGGTTGCCGGAGCCGACACGGCTTGAGCCAATCATGCCGCCCGAGTGACCGGCACCGAAGCCGCCGAGGTTCGCGAACGGCCCACCGAATGACCGGAGCAAGTTGAACAAGGCTTGCTTGAGGATCATCTTGCCGATTTCGATGAGGAAGTCCGCCGCGAACTGGAGGAACGCATCGCGTGCCGCCTCGCCGATGCTCTTGCCCTCGGCCACGGCGCGGGCGAAGCTGTCGAAGGCATTGGTCAAACCGTTGGCGAAAAGATCGCCAACCTGCTGCCAGTTGAACTTCGTGCTCTGTGCCTGCATAGACAGGTTGTTGGCCTTGATCGCCGCCGTCTCAAGCCGTGTGATCGCAGCGCCCGCAGCCTCGCCACCGAGCGACTGCCATAGCTGCTTGGCGTTCTCAATCGCCTCCGTCAGCTTGGTATTCAGGTTCTCGATTTCAGCCTTGGTCGCTTCCGCGCCTTCGGTATCGCCGGTCTTGATCTGCTGTTTAAGCTGCGTCTGGAGCGCGGCACGTTGGGCCAGCAGTGCGTTGACCTCCTGCTCTGCCTGCTTCGCCGCTTGGCTCTCCTGCTTGCTTTCCTTCTTGGCTTGGTTGAGGTCATACAGTTTCCCGGCCTGCTCGCCGATGAGCGCCAGTTCCTCTTTCGAGATTTGCGCGTTCTCTTTGAGTGCGTCCTGCTTCGCCTTCTCCATAGCCGCCTCACGGGCCTTGCCATCGTTGATAAGCTGCTGGTTGGCGATGTCCTGCTGCTGACCGGCGATGCGTTCCGCAGTCTGTGCCTTGTCCTTCTGCCGGTCCTCTTCCTTCTTCTCGTAGAACTTTTCCTGCCGTTCGATGGTCACGCGCTCGTCGCCGAACGCCTGCGCTTCCAAGTTACGCCGGTTGCGGTTGACGCCCCCATTGTCCCCGCCGAGGTTCTGAATTGCCTGCTTAATCTCTCCGTTGGTGCCAGACCGTACCGCGCCCACAATGCGCTCCGGGAGGGAGCCATAGTTATAGGCAATAGAGGTGAGCGATGCCTGTTGTGCCGGGGAGAACGAATTGAAGCGCTCCGGTCCGATCTGCTTGATGACCGTAGACATGAACTCGCGGGTGCGGCGGTCCAAGTCCTTGTTCGCCTGCTCTACCGTCGTGCGTGTTGCCTGCGTCACCTTTTCAACGCTGCCGTTATCCAGCGTCACGGTATCCGAGCCGTAGCCCGTGCGCCATGCGTTGACATCCCAATAGGCGTCGGGGCGGAATTTCTCACGGTCCCGGATGAGAGACTTAGACGCTTCGAAACCGTCCTTTGAGTTGCCGATGATGGAGTCGAGGTCTTTAGCGTCAATCGCAGACAGGCCGCGATTGTAGCGGTCCAATGCTGCGTTCAACTCGCCCATGCTGCGAGCGGCCCCGGCTGCTGCGGCGAATGCCTCCTCCAGCTTCAACCGTTCTTTCAGTTCCTTGAGCGAGCCGTTAGCCTTGTCGATGACGCCGGTCATCTCTTCCATGGCAGCGGTAAACTCTTCGGTCGGGCCGGTGGCCTTGCCGGATGCGTCACCGGCATCCTTGGTCACGCCCATGAGTTCGTCCATAGCGGCCTTAGCTTCTTCCGCTGTGCCGGTATAGATTTTGAGGATAAGCTGCGCCTGCTTCCATGCGTCGGCAGCGCCACGGGTGCTTTCCGCTCCGGTGATCGTATTGGAGACGAGGTCACGCAGGAAGTCCGGCAGGCTGCTATCCTGTGCGATCTTGTCCAGTGATGCCTTGTAGTCGTCCAGCGAAATCTCTTGCGCCTCAAACTTCTTCGTCAGTTCCTCAAGCTGGTCAATGGTCTTCTCGAATGCCGGGATGCCGCCCTGCGAGCGCGTGAGGGCCGCGTCGGCAAACAGCGCCCGGAAGTCCAAGGTCGCGGCCTTGATCTGCGTGCGATAGGCTTTCAACGTATTCTCGGCGTTGAGGATTGCTTCTGTCGTGGAGACAGTCTTGATTTCCTCGCCCCAATCCTTCACCGCGCCACGGGCCGCATCGTAACCGGCCTTGACCTTGTCCACGATCTGCCTGTGCGCCTCCAGTGCCTTGCTCGCTTCGTCGGCCTTCGATGCCCATAGCGAAAAGCCTGCGGCGATTGCGGCCACGGCAATGCCCCAACCGGAAGAAACGAGCAGACCGCGCAGAGCCATGGACAAGCCGCCAGCAGCCCGAGCAGCCCCGCCGAACATTCCGGGCAAGGCAGACGCGCTGGACGCCGCCGCGTTAACCCCTGTGGCCGCAGCAGCGGTCGCGCCGCGAAGCGATGCCAAGCTGGACACCCAACCGACAATCGTCGGCGTGATCTTGAGCGCCGCCAGCCCGACAGCCGCCGCAGTGAATAGCTGCCAGTTCTCCGTAGCAAAGGCCAGCGCCCGCGCCATGGTCCCGAAAGCCGCCGACACCTTGCCCGCGAACCGTTCGAAATCGGCAGACCGTAGAACCTCCGTCAGTTTGATGACAAGCTCGGTGAAGCCCTCAAGGAAACCATTGTTGCCGAACCGTAGCAGGGCTTCGAAGACCGCGTTGCCGAGGCGACCGAGCGCGGTGGTTGTTGTCTCCAGCGACTTAGCAAGCTGCCCGCCGTAACGCTTGTCGAGTTCCTGCGCGAAGTTCTTGAGGTTGTCAGATGCAACCTTGCCTTCCTTCGTGAGCGCCAGCAGTTCCTTGACCGTGATGCCCATGCCGTCCGCAAGGATTTGCAGCGCGCCGGGGAGACGGTCGCCTAGCTGGCCGGAGAGTTCTTCAAGCTGGAACTTGCCCTTGGACGCGATCTGCGTGAGGGCTTTGAACACGCCGCCCATGTCGTCTATCGAGAGCTTCATGACGCGGCCAGCCTCGGCCACCGACAGGAAAATGTCCTTCGTCAGTTTACCGGCAATAGCCGTGTTCTGTGTCGAGGCCGCGAACTTGGAATATTCGTTCGCCAGCACGCCCATCTGAATGCCGAGGCGATCCGCATTGCGCCGGACGAAATCCAAGTCCTCGGCTGTCTTGCGCTGGTCGCCCTTGTTGACCGCGCCGAGGCGAGACTGCACGGCCTCCAGCGTCTTGTATGCTTCAACCGTTTGGTTGAGCACGTTGATGACGGCGTAGATGCCACCGTATGCAGAGATGAGCGAGAGCACTTCGCCGCGCAAACGCTGCGTGAATGACATGGCCTGCCGGGACGCATTGGCATTGCGGATGTACGCCTGCGATGCGCGATCCGTTGCAGCGGCTTCCCGGTCCTTCTCCCCGGCAACGCTGCGCAGGGCCGACCCTTGTTCTTGATACGCTTGGGCCTGCCGCTTGGCTTCCGCTGTGAGGCGTTGCGAGGCGACGGCTGCGCGGTTGGTGCTTTCCGTGGACTGCTGGAGCGAGCGGGCACCGTTGGCGACAACAGAGGCGAACTGCCGCTGCTTGGCAAGCAACTGGTCGGAGTCCGTCGCGGATGTCCGCATGGCCTGCCCGAGTTCCTTGAGAGCTTGGCTCTCCGTCTTGTGCGCAGTCTGGACCTGCCTGCTGACCGCGTTAAGGCGGTTCATGGCCTCCGACATCTCGCGAGTCGGAACGCCCACGGCACCCATGAGCGCGGACAGGGCGGCAAGCTCTTTCCGGTTGGCCTGATAAGCGTTGTTGATGTTGGAGACGATGGACTGCTGTGCCCTGTACGCTTCCGTCAACGGGCCTTTCGCGGCCTGCGCAAGCTCTGCCATGGAAGCCTGCGTCTTGGCTGCGTTCTGCTGCAACTCGGATAGCGACTGCGTGGCACGGCCATAGCCTGTCTGCTGCTGTGTGAGGGCTGCTGCGGTCGCACGGTACTGCCGCCCAAGCTGCGCTTCTGCTGCCGCCGCCTCGCGGGTGAGCTTGGCATTTTCACTCTTCTGCTGCGTGAGCCGGTTGATCGCGTCCCGCTGCTGGTTGACCTCGCCCATCGCCAGCGCGACCACGGCGGCATAGTCCTTCTCGGCCTGTGCTGCGGTTGTCAGGCCGGTGCGTGTGTTGGCAAGCGCGGTCGATGTCTGCGCGATCTGCCCCGCCACCTTGGCGGCTGCATCGGTGGCAGCGCGCAAGGAGTTCTCAAGCCGCTTCGTGGGCTTGTCGGTTTCGTCCATCGCCTGCTTGAGCGCGGCAATGCGATCTTCGTATTTCTTGAGCCGGTCCTGCTGCTGGCCGAGGGTGGCCGTCAGGCTCTTCTCTGCGGTCTCCAGCTTGCCACGGGCTTGCGCGGCCTCGCGCAGATCGGAGTTGAGTTCCTTGTGCGCCTGCTGCGCATCCTTGAGCTTCTTTTTCTCACGGTCGAGAGACTTGCCGCTCTCATCCAGTCGAGCCGCATAGCCGCGTGTCGCTGCCTCGGCATCGCTCATGGAGCGTGCCAGCTTCTCTACCTCGGCCTGTGTTTCGTGGAGCTGCTTTTCGAGGCTGTCAGTAGCCTTGGTGGCGCGGTCAACCTGCTGCGCCATGCGCTCCGAACTGGAGACGCCCTTGAATGCTTTGTCCAACGCGCCGAGGGCTTTACCGAGCTTGGAGAAGGAGGTCTCCCCCTTCTCCACCATTTTGCCGGTGTTGGTAATGCCGGAGGCTAGATCATCCAGCGCCTTTGCGATGGTGTCCAGCGTTTTGCTGGAGTCATCTTTAGCGCGTACTACTAGCTCAACGTCCCGCGTTGCCATCGTCGTCCCCTTCATCGTGCCCCGAACGGGCACTTCCGATGGGGATGACTTCGATGTTTAGTGCGTCGATGGTTTTTTTCAACGCCTTCTGGCCCTTTGTCCCAGAAAGAATTGCGGAGATGGCCTGCTGCAAGAGGGTGTTTTCTGTGAGCATTCGGGAGTTGTGTCGTTCGGTGACTAGCGCCGCCTCATCCCACAACATCCCGAATGGATACCGCCTTGCGTCCGGGTGCCCTTCGGAGAGTAGAAGGCTTACTCTTCGACGGGCAGAGAGGGTCCACCGCTCCAGCCCGAAGCCGTCCATTCCCGGACTGTCTTCGTCACTGTCTGGATCGCCCCCAAGACCATCTCCTCCACTTTTTTTATGTCGGCTTCACCCGCCATGGAGAGTTCGATGATCGCGCCGAGGAAGATAAGCTGCGTGCCGATTGGGAGCCTGCGCACTTGGGCGATGGCTTCCGGGCTGTAGTCGTCAGCGGCGAGGCAGATGATAGCTGCGACCGCGTCCGGCGACTCCTTGATGATGTTCGTCAACATCTTCTTGACGACACCCTGCGTAAACTTTTCGCCGGACATGCGGTGGTCTTCGAACGCTTCGAAGGCCAGCTTGAGCGCCGGGGAGTAGTCTGTCATGGCGATGACCAGATCAACATAGGCCATCCCCCGAACGGTGAAAACCTGCTCGGGGGTGACTTTGACTTCCTTGGTCGGTATTACCAGATCGCTAAATTTCAAGTTCGTATTCCTTGTCAGGTGTTATGCGAACTTCGGACGACCGTCCGCGAGGATTGCAGCCACGCCGGAGTTCGGGCGAAGGATTTGCAGCGTGAATGGAATTTGCTGCCACTCGTCTCCCTTGAGGGCGTAGTCGCCGTTCGGGGAAATCTGAACATACGACATGTAGTAGTCGATGTTCTTGCCCTTGGGGTTGTTCGCCTCATACATGAGCGCGCCTTCAACGGCCTTCGTGCCGGAGAGAACGCGGTCGCGGCTGGAGGCGCGGGTCGTAAAGGTCACGTCAAGATCGGTGCCCTCTTCAACGCTGCCCGTGCCGAGGATGGAGAGACGGCCCGTGTCGGGGTTGAGGTTGTAGTCCACGCCCTTGACGAAGACAGTCCCGGAGTCCGCGCCGCCTGTCAGCGTTGCGCCCGAGAGCGTGACGTTGTCGCCTGTCTTGGCAAGCGGGATCGCGTTGCCGCCAGTGCCCTTGACCAGCGCCTTAACCTGCAACTGGTTGGATGTGACGGTGGAACCGGCGCTGGTGTTGGCAACCGTGTCCGCATGATAGGACAGGCCAGTGCCCGGACCGGCGTTGATCGCGGCATTGAGGTTCGCTGCGGATGTCTGCGGAGACGATCCGAGGAGAACATCATTCGCTGCGCCCAGAGCCGCGACGAACTTGTAGGTGGTGTCGCCAACAGTCACGGTGTCATCGACAGCCGGAACCGCCGTGAAAGTGACCGTACCTGCCGCAGCACCGCCGCCAGCCTCGGCAACGACAAACGAGCTTTCTTCGATGCCGCGAACGCCTGTCGGGTTGGCGAGGGTCGCGCCCACGATGTAGTCGTAGCTCGGCTTGGCGTTCGGGATCGTCACAGTGCGCGCACCCGCCGCAGCAGTGGCAACCGTGATGGACTCGCCGAAGAAGAACAAGGCGACGTTGTCCGGCGCAATGTTGTCGGTGATGATCGAACCGGAACGTGTGACTTCCAGCGTAACGCCGTCGTCCTTTTCACGCACGCCCTCGTCAGACGAGAAGTGTTCAAGGTCTTCCGACTCGATGGTCAGGTTGAACTCCGGGGTGTTACCGAAATACAGAAAGCCTTCCGGCGTCTGTGTGCCTTCGACAAACCGCGAGAAGAACAGCCTTCCGCGTCCAAGGGTATAGTTCTTAGTCTCTTTTTGCATAGCTGCCTCGCTCCTGCTATTTTCTGCTGCCGTAAGGTTGCTCTAGGTTTTCTGCCAGTTTAAGCCGGATGGGGATATAGCAATATGACGTTGCGGAAATCTCATCTGGTGGTCGAACAACCGGAACTCCGATAGAGATGTTTGTCACATCGTCCCCCATATCGAACAGTTTAAAATCGGCGTTGCGCTTCTTTTCCACTGCCAATCTGCGAATGATATCTGCGGCGAGGTAATACGCCGGATCGGTAGGATTATCAGGGTCGTCCGTGATGAAGCCCTGAATGGTCAACTCATAGTCCCCGGTGCGATACGGGCTGTCCGGGATCGACGGAACCTGCTCCGGCTGCAATGGGGTTTCGAGGATGGCAATCATGGGGTCGGGGTCTTTCGGACCGAACGAATTTCGACCACGGAATACCGCACCCTTCATATCAAACAGGTATCCGTTCGCCTTGGTGATTTCCTCCATGGCAGCGGTTAACCGGCAGAGCACCTCCAGCCGAACGGGGCGTCTCAACTCGTAAGGCCAGTCCTTCGGCAGTTCCATGTCAGCGTTTCCCTATCCGTTCGATCTGCCGGAGGAACTCATCCTCCATTTCGTCCAATACACTCGGCTCAAGGTCTTTAGCAACGCCGTCCCCGCTGTTATCCAGAAAGACTTGCGACACGGACGGGCCGTAGAGGAGGAACAAGCCGTTCTTCATCTGGACGACGTTCGACTTATTGCGGAGCGTTTCACCGGGGCGCAGGCGGACCGCAAGCCCTTGGTTAAACCGCGTCTCGATGTCGGAGCCAGCCCGTAGCTTGATGAGGAACGCTTTCTTGAGGAAGCGAGCCAGTCCGGGCTTGACCATGACGCTCACCCCCTGCTGCCCCGGCGAAGCCGACCCCTGCACAAACCGTGCAAGCGAGGTGGGTCTGCCGCGTGCAATGATGGAGCCTTCCAGATCGCCGCGCCGCGCCAGCTTGTTGACGTAAAGCCGCTTCTGCGAGGGGCTTAGGTATGAGGTGGAAAAATTGACCTCGGCCCGGATGCGATCCGCTGCATCACTGCGCTTGTCCCGGAGCGTGGTGTTGATTGCCATCTGTGCGGCGGCTTCGATATCATCCCGGTTATACGAGAAGTCCCGTAAGCTCGTCAGCCCTTCGACGGCAAAGACAAAGGTGTTGGACATCAAGCGACTCCAGGCAGTATCGCTTCACCATACAAAATGTAGTAGACCATCGCCTGTCCCTCGGCCACCAGTGGCGGTAGGACGCTCTCTGGCTGCGGCGATGTGAGAAACGGTAGTTCGAACGCTCCGGCCACAGCACGGCCCTTGGCGGGCCACAGGTATTCTCCTGCGGCTATCTCGCGAGGTGATAACGCGGTGCAGGCTGCGGTGACGGTCTGGAGGTATCTGGGATCGGGGTTGATGACGCGATACGCCTCATGGTCGGAGATGACCACCACGGCCTTTTGGGCGGGGTCACACTCTTCGAACCAGAACACCAGCTTGGGTGTCTCTTCCCGGATTTCTGCGAAATTGAAAGCTGTCCCCTGCACGTCGCCCTTGGCGTCCCATTTGTTGTGTACTCGGACATGCACAGTACGGGGCAGGACAGACTTGGGGGCATAATAGAAAGCCTCCACCTGCGTTTGCTGGTGGAGGTCTCTACGCGCACGCTCTTTGATGTCGCGCAAGCTCATGGTTAGACCACGCTGTCGTCGTCGTCAGCGGCGTCAGTCTTCTTGGCGGAAGTCGTCTTCTTGGAGGAAGTCGCCTTCTTGGCGGTGGCCTTCGGCGTTTCCTTGACTTCGGTTTCGGGCTTCACCGGCTCCGGGTCTTTCGCAGGCTCGCCGCCCTGCTCTTCCAGTTCTTCGTTCTCGGCTTCTTCATGGGCAACGTCTGTCTCGTTGTCCGCTTCGCCTTCCGTGCCGTCTGGCTGCTGGACTACCAGAGGATCGGTGTCACCGCTGGCCGCAGCAAAGCGAGCCGCGATGTCGGCCTTGCGCTGACGGTCTTCCTCGGTCTCTTCCTGCGCGTCTGCGGTGCGCTTGTTGTCAAGCTCCTGCTGCGCGAGGGCCGCTGCTGCGTCACTGGCTGCGCGCTGCTCGGCAAGGCGCTGACGTTGAGCGGCTTCCCGGATGCGGCGATCTGCGGCATCGCGGTTTGCCTGCTCTGCCTGCTGCTGCAAGGTCTTCTGCTGGCTGATTTCGTTCTCGGCGTCACGGGCTGCATAGACCGCCTCTTCGCCGTCGAACACCGGGAAGTTCTCGGGGTCTTCATTCCATTTCAGTTCGCGGGCCGCGTTGAGCTTCAACAGGTCTTTGCGTTCCGTTTCGGAAATGGGGGTGAAGAGGTGGCGGCGTGGGATGTCGATGGTGACGGGCTTCTGGCCTGCCTTGCCATTCTTTACATCCAGTGTCGATCCGGCAAGCAGTGTGCGCGTGATGACGGCGAGGGAAAGAAGTCGTTTTGTCATGGGGTTTACTCTCCGTGGAAAAAGCGAAAGAAGGCGGGTCGCCCCGCCTCCGTCCGTTTGATGTTAGTCGCCAGTGACGACGGTGGCGCGCAGGGTGGCGTTCGGGTTTACCGGAACCATGAGCGGGGCCGACTGTGTCAGGATTTGAGTGGCCGAGGGGTCGAACTCGTCCTTCATCTTCATGAACACAGGGAGCGGCTGCAACTGTGCGGCCAAGTCCTGAATAGCGCCGAAGCAGCGGATACCACCGATGGACGGCGAGGTGAGCAGGATGTCGTTTGGCGACATGTACGGAACCACGGAACCGTCTGCTTCCTGCCAGTAGTCGGAGTAGACGTAAAGCTCCAGCCCTTCGATGTTACCGACGTACTCGACCTCAAGCCCTTCCAGCGGACCGAGGCGCATGTTGATGTTCGCGCCGGTACGATAGTTGACGTTGAGGAAGAAGTCGCGGATTTCCGGGTCGCGGCGCAGGACTTCCCAGACGTTGCTACCCATGGTCATGCGGTTGGTCACGCCGCCGAACTTGGCGTTACGGACCAGACGACGCATAGACGCGATGGAGTCGATGATGGACACGCCAGCATCGCCCCAACGGTTGCCCGCGCCGAGAACCTGCGTGTGTGCGTCGTCACGCTGGAAGTCCACGACGCGCTCTGGATAGCGGTCGTCCTTGAGCGTGATTTCGCCGTCAAGGATCGCCTTGGACGCCATGAGTTCCCAACGGCGCTCGACCGCATGACGGTGCTGCTGGATCACAGCGGCAACGATGGCGCGGTAGCGTTCCATTGGGGACAGGACGCGACGGGCACGGCCAAGCTCGCCGAAACCTGCTGCGCGGCGCATCATGCGCGTTGCCTTCACAGGGTCTTTGATCTTGATGTACGCCGGGGCGACCGAGACCAGACGCTCTGCTGCGGTGTAGATCGGTGTGCCCTGCAAGGTCGGAACGACCAGAGGGGCGATCTTGCGGATGTCCGTGATCTTGGAAAAGTCAACTTCTTCCGTGTCGAACGTGATTTCCGTTGGGAAGAAGTTCGACAGGAAGTAGTTTTCCGGTGGCTTCATGTATTCGTCAGCCCAAAACACGCCGAGTAGCGTTGCGCTGTCGTAAATAGTCTCATCCATTGTGCTGTCCCTCGTCGGTGTTTAGGCCGCTGGTTGGTTGGGTTAACCCCGAAATTAATTCGGGATTTTGATGGCGTCGTTAGAGAACTTCGGCGTGGAAGCTCGCAGCATCGGGCGACCCGCAGCTTCGAACGCGCCTTCCTTGAGGCTGTCCGTCGTGAAGCTGGCATCGTAGACCAGAACGCGAGTGTTCCAGTGGCCGGAGGTGTGGATGCCGACGCGGCCCGTTTCGCCCACAGCGCCCTTGAGGGGCATGCCGAGGACGGCGTTTGCGTCGGACACGCCTGCCGTCACTGTCGCGGCCTTGATCGTTTCCGTTTCACGGTCGTAGTTCACAACCGCGTAAGTTGGTAGATCGAGTGCCGCCGTAAGTGTGTACGGAACATCGATATCAACAACTTCCGCGCCAGCATCGAAGAACGGCTCTTCCGGGCCGCTGTAGCTGGAGGTGCGGAAACCGGCGAGGGTCGGTTCGGGCTGTCCGATTTTATAGTCTGCCATGATGGCTAGTCTCCTGTTAAAGAAAGGGCGATGTCAGCTATCAGGCCGACTTCTTCGCAGGGCCAAGGCCCGTGTCCGCAGAGAAGGCCGAAAGGATGCTGTTAGACATCTGCTCGGCTGTCGGCTTGGA
>JAAIGE0100409023.1_pt1 | contig 37593 bp, 31 predicted proteins | sample 6487951 | NCBI WGS metagenome assembly JAAIGE01 (sample SAMN13974128, study PRJNA590717) | phyllosphere metagenome | biome: tomato field; feature: multiple bacterial spot infested tomato fields; material: tomato leaves; isolation source: leaves from tomato fields | host: Solanum lycopersicum ...
AAGCGCAAAAGTAAGCAAAACGCTCTTGCCCCACCACTCGGCACCTCGCCTAGGCTCGGTGTGCCCGAACGCAGGCTTGAATCCGTGGGCCGCCGTCATGGGCCATCCTTGGCCCAGGACGGCTAACCCGGCGTCCTGCCGGGTTACCCACGAATTCAAGCCTGCGTTCGGCCAGCGTGGTTTAACGGGGCGCCTGAGATCAAGATCAAAAGCAGATCAAAAGCAGATCAAGAGCGGCTCGCTTCGCATCGTGGTTACCGTTGGAGTGGGTCGCTACGGCTTGTTGCTCCGTTTCACGCCCGCAACGAAACCGGCGGCACAAAACTCTCCAATTCATCCTCCACGGCCTCGATGATGCGCTCCACATCAGCCGCGTTCATCACCGTGGCGCAGGGGATCCCGGCGATGGCGATCAATGTCTCGCCGCTGGCCCGGTCGAACAGGCGGGCGATCATGCTGCCGGGGGCGTCCATGCTGCCCTCGAAGCCCATCGGGTGAAAATGCCAGCGCATCAGCTGGCAGGCGTTGGGGAATGTCACTTTGTTCATGTTGCCCACCTTGTTCATTGAGCGCTTCCTTTAGCTCGCGGCAGGGGCCAGGACCTTCACTGGTCATGACAGATAAGGGCTTAAAAATAGCATTCGTTCGCAACGGCAAGGTGACTTTTTTGGGCCCGTTCGGCGGTTGTTTCGCCTAATTTTGATATGGATCATGTCCTACAGAGGAATAGGCAAAAGGCCATTAGTCAGGCGCTCGATTTGACTCTTGAAGAGGCGGGTAAACTTCGGCAGTCTCAAGTATTTTTTCCGCGGTAGAGCCCGATATGCCCGACATCGCTCCAGACGATGAGTATCAGAATTCCCACGCTACCGGCGCGCTGGTGCTGCGCCATCACTTGTGCTGGCGCCATCGCGATCTGGATGGAGTGATGGCCTACTATCACCCCGAGATCCAGTACCACGATTTCTTCCAGAACCGTGTGGTGGGCTATGCCCAGTTGCGTGAGTACTTGCAGGCCAGTATGCCCCGTGAGGCAGACGAGGCGATTGAACACACTGATCGCATCCGCGCCGATGGCGATACGGCGTTTATCCAGTACCGCATTACCTTGCGTGGCGGCCAGGGTCTGGTGTCGTTTCGTACCAGTGAGGCCATTACCGTGCGCGACGGGTTGATCTGGCGGGTGAATGAATATGCGTCCCTGGTGCACGAGCAACCGACCCAGGCGCTGCGCCCGACGGTCAGCCGCCTGGGCCTGTCGCCCCAGCAGTTGGGTTATATGGCCAATGACCTGCAACAATATTTCGAGCGTCAGCAACCGTACCTGGACCCGGAGCTGGACCTGCAGCGGGTCGCCAAGGCCTGTGGCTACAGTCGCAACCAGATGTCCTACCTGCTGAACCAGGTGCTGGGGCAGAGCTTCTATCGCTACGTCAACCAGGCGCGACTCCAGCATTTGCTGGCCGCGCTGGACTGCGCCACACCGCCCATCAAGGTGGATGATCTGGCCTTTGCCGCCGGTTTCAATTCACTTTCGGCGTTCTACAGCGCTTTTCGCCAGCACACCGGGCAATCGCCCAAGGCGTATCTCAAACAAATTTCTCTGCGTGCACGCGCGCAAGACAGCCCCTGACGCGGCGCTCTAGGATCGACCCTATCGAACCGAGGTAGGGGAACCTGGCATGCCGGCATGGCGCAGTATCAGTTTATGGATGGACCAGCTGGACGACCCGCTGGTGGCGCGGCCGTCGCTGGAGCACGACCTGGACGTCAATGTGGCGATTATCGGCGCCGGCTACACCGGCCTGTGGACCGCCTATTACCTGAAGCGCCAGGCCCCCGAGCTGAAAATCGCCATCATCGAGGCACAAACAGCCGGTTTCGGCGCATCGGGTCGCAATGGTGGCTGGCTGATGGGCAACCTCTTGGGGGAAGACCGCCTGCTGGCTGAGCTTGCCCCTCAGCAGCGGCGCGCTTCGTTTGACCTGCTGCACGGTATTCCCGATGAAGTGGCCCAGGTGCTGGCCCGCGAAGGCATTGACTGCGATTACCGCAAAGGTGGCGCTTTGTATTGCGCCGCACGTTACCCCGAGCAGGAAGGCAGCCTGCGCCGCTATCTGGACAAGCTGTACGCCCAGGGCCTCACCGAAGACGACTACCGCTGGCTCAGCCCGCAGCAATTGGCCGAGCAGGTCCGTATTGCCAAGCCTTATGGCGGCATCTATGCCCCTCACGTCGCGACCATCAACCCGGCGAAACTGGTGCGTGGCCTGGCGCGGGCCGTTGAGAACCTGGGTGTAGCCATCTACGAGAACAGCCCCGTCACCCATTGGCAGTCCGGCAGCCTGCGCACCGGCCAGGCCAGCGTGCGCGCCGCTTGGGTAGTGCCTGCGGTCGAGGGATACGCTAATACCTTGCCGCCTTTGGGCCGCTACCAGTTACCGGTGCAGAGTTTGATCGTCGCCACCGAACCGCTGCCGGCCAGCACCTGGGCAGACATCGGGCTCAGCCAGGGCCAGGCTTTTGGCGAGAGCAGCCGACAAGTCACCTACGGCCAGCGTACGGCCGACAATCGCCTGGTGTTCGGCGCCCGTGGCGGCTATCAATTTGCCGGAAAGTTACGGCACAACTTCGACCTGACGGACAGCGAAGTGGAGTTACGTCGTTACCTGTTTGGCGAGCTCTTCCCACAGCTGAAGAAGGCCAGGATCACCCACTCCTGGGGCGGCAACCTCGGCATGTCGCGCCGTTTTCGTCCGCACATGCTCTGTGACCCTGCCACTGGCATCGCACTGTCCGGCGGTTATGGCGGGGAGGGCGTGGGTGCCACCAACCTCGGCGGCCGCACCCTGGCCGATTTGATCCTGGGGCGCGACACCTTGCTGACTCAACAACCTTGGGTCATTCGCGAAGGCGGCCTCAAAGCACTCAAACCCTGGGAGCCGGAGCCGTGCCGCTGGCTGGGCTACAACGCGATCATTCGTAGTTTTGTCCACGAAGACCAAGTCTTGGCCAACCCCAATACCCCGCCCTGGCGCCGCAAGCTGGCAACCAGCATTGCCGGTTTCATGGAAGGTTTCATGCACTAACCCATTCCACCCACAGGGGAAGCCCCATGAGCATCACCCAATTCAAAGACACGCTGAACACCCCGCTGCCGGACTCATCACCGGTGGCGGCGCCCCTGGGCGAGCCCATCGCCGTGGCCTCCACACTGAGCGTGGAGCGCAACGACGGCGTCGAGACCGGCATTTGGGCGTGTACGCCGGGGCGCTGGCGTCGGCAGATCACGTCCCAGGAGTTCTGCCATTTCATCGAAGGGCGCTGCACCTTCACGCCCGACAACGGAGAAACCCTGCACATACAAGCCGGTGACGCACTGATGTTGCCAGCCAATAGCACCGGTATCTGGGATATCCAGGAAACCGTGCGCAAGACCTACGTCCTGATTCTGTAACGCTTTGATCCTTGATCGCCTGCCATAAAAACAGCCCTAAAACCGCCAGGAAATCGAACCATGAAAGCCATTGCCCTGTTGCCCTTGATGTTGGTGGCCTCTATCAGCCAGGCCGCCGAGACCGTGAAGATCTATAACTGGTCGGACTACATCGCGCCGGACACTACCCGGAATTTCCAGAAAGACACCGGCATCGGTTTTACCTACGACGTGTACGACAGCAACGAGACCCTCGACGGCAAGCTGATGACCGGTAAATCGGGCTACGACGTGGTGTTCCCCTCCAACCATTTCATGGCGCGGCAGATCCAGGGCGGCGCCCTGAAAAAGCTCGACAAGAGCCAGTTGCCCAACTGGAAAAACCTCAACCCGGTGCTGCTCAAGGCCCTGGAAAATAACGACCCTGGCAACGCCCACGGCTTCCCGTACCTGTGGGGTAGCACCGGCATTGGCTACAACATCGACAAGGTCAAGGCGGTACTCGGCGACAACGCCCCGGTGGATTCCTGGGACTTGATCTTCAAACCGGAAAACATGGCCAAGCTGCAAAAATGCGGCGTCGCCATCCTCGACAACGGCCCCGAACTGCTGCCGGCCGCGCTGAATTACCTGGGCTTGCCGCACCACAGCAAAAAAGCCGAGGACTACAAAAAGGCCGAAGCCCTGCTGATGAAAGTGCGACCTTACGTGGCGTATTTCCATTCCTCGAAATACACCGCCGACCTGGCCAATGGCGATATCTGCGTGGCAGTCGGTTTCTCCGGCGACATCCTGCAGGCCGAAAGCCGCGCCAAGGAAGCCAAGAACGGCGTGAATATCGGCTACAACATTCCCAAGGAAGGCGCGGCAATCTGGTTCGACATGGTGGCTATGCCCGTCGACGCCCCCAATGAAAAAGCCGGCTATGCCTTCATGAACTACCTGCTGCGCCCCGACGTGATGGCGAGTATCACCAACTACGTGCACTACGCTAACGGCAACGCGGCGGCCGACAGCCTGGTAGACCCGGCAATCAAGGCCGATACCAAGGTGTATCCAAGCGCGGAAATGATGGGCAAGTTATTTGCACTGGAAGCCATGCCGTTGAACATCGACCGGGTGCGTACTCGGGTTTGGAACACCATTCGCACGGGGCGATGATTAATGACAAAACAGCGCTGGCGTGAAGGGCGATAAGTCATTGGTGCGGGCGAGATAAATAATCACGTCATAGTTAAGACATTTGATGTCAATTATTTAGAGTGGAAAGTGTTATTGCCTGCGTGAGAGATTTCGATCCGCAGCGCGTAACACTTTCACATACACTCACTCTCTGACAGGTGACTTATATGTCCTCAATAGAAAGCCTTCCCACTGGCGGCACGTGGACCCATCCGGAAAACAGCCCGCCGACCTTGCGCGGCACAGACCAGCGTGAGCGTCTGGAAGCCAAGCGCGGCGAGCCCTCGGTGCTCATCGGTGGTGGCGGTGCCGACCAACTGGTAGGCCGGCAAGGTGAAAATACATTCAAATATGAAAAAAGCACCGACTCCCTTAGCGATGACCCCGACACGATCCTGAACTTCAACCCCAAGGAGGATGAAATCGATGTATCCGGGATATTAAAAGACAACAACATCTCAGCTATTAATATTCAGCCAGGCCCGCCCGTGGAAGTGGGGGATGTGCAACTGACCCATGAGTTTGGCGTGAGCATGTTGAATATCAAGGTAAACCCTGAAGAGCCGAACTTTTCTGTACGCGTTGATGGCGTACATTTATTGCCGCAGCATATTAATTTCTTTCATTCGGATTAAGCCTATGGATTCTCCAGGTCATGGCCCAACGACTGAATGAACAGGGAAAACAACTCGGGCTGCGACGAGATGTCCAGCTTGGCGTACAAATGCCTGCGGTGCACTTTTACCGTGTCTGGCGAGATCTTCAGGCGTTCGGCCATGGCCTTGGAGGAGAACCCACGCAACACCAGGCGGGCAATTTCCAGCTCGCGGTCCGACAGCACACCGCTGCCGAAGTGACTCAAGGCATCGCGAATCTGACTGTCCATAGCCGGTGCCCGCTGGGTGCTTTGCTGCCAATGCTGCTGCATGAGCGGCAACACCCAGGCCGACAGCGTGGTCAACAGCCCGGTTTCTTCAAAGCTGAAGCGCCGCTGCATGCCCAGTGACAACGACAATGTGCCGGCGCCAGGCAATTGCAGGATCAATTGCACTTCGTCTTCCAGCACGTTGTCGTGGAAGTAATTGAGGAAGTACTCACTTTGGCGAAAATGGTCCGGCGCCACTTCCTCCAGGCGGTATACGCCGCTGGCATAGTGCTCGCGGCACGCCTGGTAAAACGGGTCGAGCAGGTACAGGCCGTTGAGGTACACCAGCATCGACGCCGGCTTGCTGCTGGGTTGGGCGTCGTACTCTTCCAGGGCCTGGGGTGGGCCATCCAGCGGGTAGAAAATCGCCAGGGCATTATCGAAGGGCAGGCACTGGTGCAACAACAGCACCAGTTGCTTCCAGAACCGCTCGGTGCCGATCTGAGACAAGGTGCGGCCCAACCCCGCATGCATACCCACTTCCCGGAACAGGCTCATCCAACCATCCCCACCCTAAAATGATCGGCCAAGGGTTAGGCTTCTGGCGAGTACCGTCAAGGGGAGTACGCCAATAGGGGAATTGGCCGACAGGCCCGTCAGCCGATAACGTCGCCACTACTCAACGGGAAGCATATCCCGAGCAAATATCATTTTTCGTTTCTGCCTCACACCAAAAACAACGACAGAGGATAACGATATGAGTGCTACCCCCGCGCCCGATGGCGTGCTCAAGCCCACCCTGAGCGTCTTTGATGTAGTGGCCATTACCGTTTCAGCGGTAACGCCGGCCAGTTCCGTCTTTGTGATCGCCCCGTTTGCCATCCAGCAGGCGGGCAGTGGCGTGTTCCTGGCGTTTGTGATGGCGGCGTTACTCGCGTTGATGTTTGCCTTCTGTTACGCCGAACTCGGCCGCGCCCATAACAGCGCTGGTGGCGAGTACGTGTATGCCAAGCGCGTATTTGGCGGCATGGCTGGTTACGCCACCTTCCTGACGGTGCTGGTGATGTTGCTGTTTATCCCGCCGGTATTGGCCACCGGTGCGGCGACTTATCTGAATAACGCCCTGGGCACCCAGTTTGACGCGCAAACGGTCGCCCTGGTGATCGTGGTGTGCAGCTACGCCCTGGGCATCCTCAATATCAAGCTCAACGCCTGGATTACCGGCACCTGCCTGCTATTGGAAGTGGCGGCGTTGCTGGTGATTGTGGTGATCGGCTTCGGTAACCCGGTGCAGCCGGCCAGTGTGTTGTTGCAGCCGCAGATCGTCGAAAACGGCGTGTTGCACCTGGCGCCTTGGGCGTTGGTGATCGGCGCCGTCGGTATCGGCCTGTTCTCGTTCAACGGCTACGGCCCGGCGGTGTTGCTGGCCGAAGACATGAAGTGCGGCGGCAAGGGCGTGCACAAGGCGGTGCTGTGGTCGTTGGGGTTGGTGGTGGTGATCGAGTTGGTGCCTATCACTGCGCTGTTGATCGGCGCGCCGTCACTGAGCGAGATGATCAGCAGCCCCGACCCGATCGGCTATTTATTGACCAGCCATGGCAACGAAACCTTGTCGCGGTTGGTGAGTGCCGGGATTTTCCTGTCGGTGTTCAATGCCATCGTCGCCATCGTGATCCAGATTGGCCGGGTGGTGTTCAGCAGCGGTCGCGATGCGCTGTGGACGCCGAGTATCAACAAGCTGTTCACACGTATCCACCCGCGTTGGGACTCGCCGTGGCTGGCGACGCTGTTTCTGGCGATCCCTTCGGCGCTGTTGAGCTTCAGCTCCAACCTGGCCGACCTGACCTCTTTCAGCGTGCTGCTGATCATGCTGGTGTACCTGGTGGTGGCGCTGAGCGCGCTGATGAGCCGGGTGCTGTTGCGTGATCGCGAGCATCCCTATCGCATGCCGTTATGGCCGCTGCCGGCCTTGCTGGCGGTGCTGGGTGCCGGTTACCTGCTGGTCACCTTGATCCTGGAGGCGTCGGTACGCGACATCATGATCATCATCGGCTTGCTGGCCCTGTCGGTTATTTTGTATTGCATCAGTGGCCGGTTGAGTCCGGCGTTTCAGAAATTGTAAGGAGTGGGTATGCGTGCACGTCAATTGGGCATCACGTTGGGGCTGGGCCTGCCCGGCGAATTGAATGCCATCACCGATGTTCCCGGGGTTCGCGTCGGCCATGCCACGCTCAAGGCGCAGGTCGACGGCAAGCAGGTGCGCACCGGTGTTACGCTGATCCAGCCGCGTGCCGGGGAAGCGCGGTATCAACCGTGTTTTGCTGGCTACCACGTGCTCAACGGCAATGGCGACGCCACGGGGCTTGAATGGATCAGCGAGGCGGGGCTGTTGACCACGCCGATGGCCATTACCAACACCCACAGTATCGGGGTGGTGCGCGACAGCCTGATCGCCCTGGAGCGCGAGCGCCTGGCGGACCCTGCGGTGTACTGGTGCATGCCGGTGGTCATGGAAACCTACGATGGCCTGCTCAACGACATCTGGGGCCAGCATGTTCGCCCTGAGCATGTGCGCCAGGCCCTGGAGCAGGCTGAAAGCGGCCCGGTGCAGGAAGGCGCGGTAGGCGGTGGCACCGGCATGATTTGCCACGAGTTCAAGGGCGGCATCGGCACCGCGTCACGGCGGTTGCCAGCGAAGCAGGGCGGCTGGACCGTCGGCGTACTGGTGCAGGCCAACCATGGCAAGCGCCAGGAGCTGCGGGTCGATGGCTACCCGGTGGGCCGTCACTTGATGGACATTGCTTCGCCCTTTGCCGAGCGAGGTACCCCCGGCATGGGCTCCATCGTGGTGATCATCGCCACGGACGCCCCCTTGCTGCCCCACCAGTGCCAGCGCCTGGCACAGCGCGCGTCCATCGGCATCGCGCGCACCGGTGGTGGCACCGAGGATTCCAGCGGTGACCTGTTCCTGGCGTTTGCCACCGGTAACCAGGATTTGCCACCAGCGGACTATGGGCGCAAGGACCTGCCGCTCAGCACCGGCTTGCAGATGGTCAACAATGATCATATTTCGCCGCTGTTCAGCGCGGCGGCAGAGGCGGTGGAGGAGGCGATCATCAACGCCATTCTGGCGGGTGAAGACATGACCACCCAGGACGGCGTCAAGGTGCCGGGCCTGGCTGGCGAAACCCTCTTGGCGGCGTTGAAACAGTGTGGCTGGAGTGCCCCGGTAATGGGGGACAGCGCACTTTAATAGTGTCGATAGTGGCTCTTTAATGTTGCTAATGACACCGTGACAATATATTGGATCCATTAATCAAGTAGGCCGCTCACTTAGAGCGGCTTTACTTGTATTTAATATTTAAATAGTGCTGTGCGCCGATTCGGCCACACAAATGCAACGGCCCCCAATAAACACTGCGTGGGACTTCTGCAACTTGAACCTGCGTCACAGTTGTGCGATGGAAATAGATGTAGACGAAAGATTTCAAGTTGTGTCAGTTTTCTTACGCCTTCAAAAGAGGTGAGTGATAGGACTATCCTCGCCCGCGAGGTTCCTATCGAACAAAGACTGATGCACTTGCAAACAAGGAAGTACGTTTATGTCAAAAGTAAAAGACAAAGCTATTGTATCTGCCGCGCAAGCCAGCACTGCTTACTCGCAAATCGATAGCTTCAGCCATTTGTATGACCGTGGCGGCAACCTCACGGTCAATGGCAAACCGTCCTACACCGTAGACCAGGCAGCGACCCAGCTGCTGCGGGATGGTGCTGCGTACCGGGACTTTGATGGCAACGGCAAGATCGATCTGACCTACACCTTCCTCACCTCGGCTACCCAGAGCACCATGAACAAACATGGCATCTCGGGGTTCAGCCAATTCAACACCCAGCAGAAAGCACAGGCCGCACTGGCCATGCAATCCTGGGCGGATGTCGCCAACGTGACCTTTACCGAAAAGGCTTCCGGCGGTGACGGCCACATGACCTTCGGCAACTACAGCAGTGGCCAGGACGGCGCCGCGGCCTTCGCTTACCTGCCCGGTACCGGCGCAGGCTACGACGGCACTTCGTGGTACCTGACCAACAACAGCTACACGCCGAACAAGACCCCGGACCTGAACAACTATGGCCGGCAGACCCTGACCCACGAAATCGGCCACACCCTGGGCCTGGCTCACCCTGGCGACTACAACGCCGGGAACGGCAACCCGACCTATAACGACGCAACCTATGGACAGGACACGCGTGGTTATAGCCTCATGAGTTACTGGAGCGAGAGCAACACCAACCAGAACTTCAGCAAAGGCGGCGTCGAAGCTTACGCTTCTGGCCCGCTGATCGACGACATCGCCGCGATCCAGAAGCTCTACGGTGCCAACCTCAGCACCCGCGCCACGGACACCACCTACGGGTTCAACTCCAACACCGGGCGTGATTTCCTCAGCGCCACATCCAACGCCGACAAGCTGGTGTTCTCGGTATGGGACGGTGGCGGCAACGACACCCTGGACTTCTCCGGTTTCACCCAGAACCAGAAGATCAACCTCACGGCCACCTCGTTCTCTGATGTGGGCGGCCTGGTGGGCAACGTGTCCATCGCCAAGGGCGTCACCATCGAGAACGCGTTCGGCGGTGCGGGCAACGACCTGATCATTGGTAACCAAGTCGCCAACACCATCAAGGGCGGGGCCGGCAACGACCTCATCTACGGCGGCGGCGGTGCGGACCAACTGTGGGGCGGCGCGGGCAGCGATACATTCGTGTACGGTGCCAGTTCCGACTCCAAGCCAGGGGCTGCGGACAAGATCTTCGACTTCACCTCCGGTTCGGACAAGATCGACCTGTCTGGCATTACCAAGGGTGCGGGCGTGACCTTCGTCAACGCCTTTACCGGGCATGCCGGCGATGCTGTACTGAGCTATGCCTCAGGTACCAACCTGGGCACTTTGGCCGTGGACTTCTCCGGGCACGGCGTGGCGGATTTCCTCGTCACCACCGTTGGCCAGGCCGCTGCCAGTGACATCGTAGCCTGATGTAAAACGCGCGGTGCTTCGGCGCCGCGCTCCAGGCTGGAGTTGGATATGCCACGTTTTTCCCCTTTGATCGCCTGTGTTGTGCAGGTGTTGTTCGTGTCGGCAGGAGCCCACGCAATGGCTAGCAGTCTTGTATTACCCACCGCCGCGCAGCTTGCCGGGCAATGGGAGTTGAAGCAGCAGGATCAGGTGTGCGCGCTGAAGTTAGTGGAGCAAGCCAATGCTCTGGAAGGCGATATCGCCTGTGCCGAGCAATGGCTGGGCGACAAGCCGCTGACGTGGTCGCCCACGCCGGATGGCATCTGGTTGTTTAACGCTGAAGGCTCAGGGATCACCCATTTGAATCGCCAGAAAGAGGGCGACTATCAAGCCCGCACTAAAGCTGGCGAAGTTGTAACGTTGCAACGAAAACCTTAATTAAAAGTTATAAGCATATAACTCGATTTGTTAGGCGGCCGTACCCTACTTGGTAGGGGTGACCCTTTTGCGTAATTCGCTGCAAGGAAAAACAATTAATATGGCGAAGTCCCATGGGGTTGCGCCCTTATTCAGGGCGCTGGGTGAGTACAAGAGTATTTTGATCAGCGTTGGCTGTTTCACGGCATTGATTAACCTATTAATGCTGGTGCCCTCGATTTACATGCTGCAAGTGTATGACCGTGTGCTGTCCTCCCAGAATGAAACCACTCTGGTGATGTTGACGCTGATGGTCGTGGGCTTCTTTGCGTTTATCGGCCTGCTGGAAGTGGTGCGCAGCTTTATCGTGATCCGCATCGGCAGCCAATTGGAAAGACGTTTCAACTTGCGCGTGTACAAAGCCGCGTTCGAGCGCAACCTGCAGCGCGGCCAGGGGCATGCCGGGCAATCCTTGGGCGACCTGACCGCTCTGCGCCAATTCATCACGGGGCCGGCGCTGTTCGCGTTTTTCGATGCGCCGTGGTTCCCCATCTACCTGTTCGTGATTTTCCTCTTCAACGTGTGGCTCGGCGTACTGGCCACTTCGGGCGCGGTGTTGTTGATTGGCCTGGCGTGCCTTAACGAATACCTGACCAAAAAGCCATTGGGTGAGGCCAGCGGTTATTCGCAGCAGTCGACCCAGCTGGCCACCAGCCATTTGCACAACGCCGAAACCATCCAGGCCATGGGCATGCTCGGCGCGCTGCGCCAACGCTGGTTTGGCGTGCATTCGCGGTTCCTGGGCTTGCAGAACCAGGCCAGCGATACCGGTTCGATCATCACCTCCTTAAGCAAATCCCTGCGCCTGTGCCTGCAATCCTTGGTGCTGGGCCTGGGCGCCTACCTGGTGATCAAGGGCGACATGACCGCCGGGATGATGATCGCAGGCTCTATCTTGATGGGCCGCGTACTCAGCCCCATCGACCAACTGATTGCGGTGTGGAAGCAATGGAGCTCGGCCAAGCTGGCCTACCAGCGCCTCGACGAACTGCTGCGCGAATTCCCGCCAGAGGCCGAGCACATGGCTTTGCCTGCGCCCAACGGTCAGGTCAGTTTCGAACAGGTCAGCGCCGGCCCACCGGGGCGACGCATGGCGACGCTGCACCAGGTCAGCTTCAACTTGGCCGCCGGTGAGGTACTGGGTGTACTCGGCGCGTCGGGCTCCGGCAAGTCCACCCTGGCTCGCGTGCTGGTCGGCGTGTGGCCGACCCTGGCCGGTACCGTGCGCCTGGACGGCGCGGATATTCATCGCTGGAACCGCGACGACCTCGGCCCGCATATCGGTTATTTGCCCCAGGACATCGAGCTGTTCAGCGGCAGCATTGCCGACAACATCGCGCGCTTTCGCGAAGCCGACCCGGAACGGGTGGTCAAGGCTGCGCAACAGGCCGGCGTGCATGAACTGATCCTGCGCCTGCCCCAAGGCTACGACACCGTGCTGGGCGACAACGGCGGTGGCTTGTCCGGCGGCCAGAAACAACGCGTGGCCCTGGCCCGCGCCCTGTACGGCGGGCCGCGCCTGATCGTGCTGGACGAACCCAACTCCAACCTCGATACCGTCGGAGAAGCGGCGTTGGCCAGTGCCATCGTGCAGATGAAGGCCCAGGGCAGCAGTGTGGTGCTGGTGACCCACCGTTCTTCGGCGTTGGCCCAGGCCGACAAGCTGTTGGTACTCAACGACGGGCATCTGCAAGCCTTCGGGCCCAGCCAAGACGTGCTGCGCGCGTTGTCCGGCCAGCAGGAAGCGCCGAAGGAGAAACCCGGCGTGAGTTTCAGTCGTCAGTACCCGGCCGCAAGGAATCCAGGCGCATGAGCAGCCTTACTGTTGAACCTCGTAGCAAAGAACGCGATGCCGGCTTTTTCGTAAAAATGGGCTGGGTGATGACCATTGTCGGTGCCGGCGGGTTTTTCCTCTGGGCCAGCCTCGCACCGTTGGACCAGGGCATCCCGGTCCAAGGCACCGTGGTGGTGTCTGGCAAGCGCAAGGCCGTACAAACCTTCAGCCCCGGCGTGGTCAGCCGGATCTTGGTGAAGGAGGGCGAGTTGGTCAAACAAGGCCAGCCGCTGTTTCGTCTCGACCAGACCCAGAACCAGGCCGATGTGCAATCGCTGCAAGCCCAGTACCGCATGGCTTGGGCCAGCGTGGCGCGTTGGCAGAGCGAACGTGACAACCTTTCCAGCATCACCTTTCCCGCTGAGCTGAGCGCCAATCCCGATCCAGCCCTGATGCTGGTGCTCGAAGGCCAGCGCCAACTGTTCAGCAGCCGTCGCGACGCGTTTGCCCGTGAACAAGCCGGGATCCGCGCCAGCATCGAGGGTGCTACCTCGCAGTTGAGCGGCATGCGCCGTGCGCGCAGCGACCTGACCGCCCAGGCCCAATCCCTGCGTGCGCAACTGAGCAACCTGCAACCCTTGGCCGACAACGGCTACATCCCGCGCAACCGGCTGATGGACTACCAGCGCCAGTTATCCCAGGTGCAGCAGGACCTGGCGCAAAACGCCGGTGAAAGCGGCCGGATAGAGCAGGGCATTGTCGAATCGCGGCTCAAACTCCAGCAGCACAGCGAGGAATATCAAAAAGAGGTGCGCAGCCAACTGGCCGACGCGCAACTGCGCAGCCTGACCCTGGAGCAGCAACTGACCTCCGCTGGCTTCAACCTGCAGCACAGCGAAATCAACGCGCCGGCTGATGGCATCGCCGTCAACCTCAGCGTGCACACCGAGGGTGCGGTGGTGCGCGCCGGTGAAACCCTGCTGGAGATCGTGCCCCAGGGCACACGCCTGGAAGTAGAAGGGCATTTGCCCGTGCATCTGGTGGACAAGGTCGGCACACACTTGCCGGTCGACATCCTCTTCACCGCCTTCAACCAAAGCCGCACGCCACGGGTTCCGGGCGAAGTCAGCCTGATCTCCGCCGACCAGATGCTCGATGAAAAAACCGGTGCGCCGTATTACGTGCTGCGCACCAGCGTCAGCGAGGCGGCGATGGAAAAACTCAACGGCCTGGTGATCAAGCCGGGCATGCCCGCCGAGATGTTCGTGCGCACCGGCGAGCGTTCCTTGCTCAACTACCTGTTCAAGCCGCTGCTGGACCGCGCCGGCTCTGCGTTGACCGAGGAATGAGCATGAAGCCAGTGTTCATTTCGCTGTTACTGGTGTGTGGCAGTGCCCAGGCGGCCATGGGGCCCTTCGATGTGTACGAGCAGGCGCTGCGCAACGACCCGGTGTTCCTCGGCGCCATCAAGGAACGCGACGCCGGCCTGGAAAACCGCACCATTGGCCGCGCCGGCTTGCTGCCGCGGCTGTCCTACAACTACAACAAGGGCCGCAATAATTCCGAAGCGCACCTGCCTGACGGACGCGGTGGCAGCTATCGCGACGACCGCAACTACAACAGCTACGGTTCGACCTTCAGCCTGCAACAGCCACTGTTCGACTACGAAGCCTATGCCAACTACCGCAAGGGCGTGGCCCAGGCGCTGTTCGCCGATGAAAGCTTTCGCGACAAGAGCCAGGCGTTGCTGGTGCGGGTGTTGAGCTATTACACCCAGGCACTGTTTGCCCAGGACCAGATCGACATCGCCAGGGCCAAGAAGAAGGCCTTCGAACAACAATTCCAGCAGAACCGCCATCTGTTCGAGCAAGGCGAGGGCACCCGCACCGATATCCTTGAAGCCGAGTCGCGCTATGAGTTGGCCACCGCCGAAGAGATCCAGGCCCTGGATGAGCAGGACGCCTCGCTCCGGGAGTTGGGCGCGTTGATCGGCGTGCAAAGCGTCAACATCAACGACCTGGCACCGCTGAACCAAAGCTTCGCCGCGTTCACCCTGACCCCGGCCAACTACGACACCTGGCACGAGTTGGCGCTGACCAACAACCCGGTGCTGGCTTCGCAACGCCAGTCCCTGGAAGTGGCGCGCTATGAAGTGGAACGCAACCGCGCCGGGCATTTGCCGCGCATCACCGCGTATGCCACCTCGCGCAAGCAGGAGTCCGACAGCGGCAACACCTATAACCAGCGCTACGACACCAACACCATCGGCGTCGAAGTGAGCATGCCGCTGTATGCCGGTGGCGGTATCTCGGCCTCCACCCGCCAGGCCAGCCGCGCCATGGAGCAGGCGGAGTACGAGCTGGAAGGCAAGACCCGCGAAACCCTGATCGAACTGCGTCGCCAGTTCAGTGCGTGCCTGTCGGGTGTGAGCAAGCTGCGCGCCTATCAGAAAGCGCTGGCATCCGCCGAGGCGCTGGTGGTGTCGACCAAGCAAAGCATTCTCGGCGGCGAGCGCGTCAACCTCGACGCGCTGAACGCCGAACAGCAGCTGTACAGCACCCGCCGCGACCTGGCCCAGGCGCGTTATGACTACTTGATGGCCTGGACCAAATTGCACTACTACGCGGGCAACTTGCGCGACACCGACTTGGCCAAAGTGGACGAAGCCTTCGGCCCGGATGGAAAACTGTAGGAGCGAGCTTGCTCGCGAAAAACGTCAACGATAACGCGGGCAACCTGGATGCACGCGGAGTCTGTGAGTGCTTCGCGAGCAAGCTCGCTCCTACAGGGGGAATAACAATAATAGGGAGTGTGCACATGATCACCGATTCACCGCGTTTCAAACCCTTCACCGCAGGTTCCTTGCTGCTGCTGTCCGTTGCGGCGCAGGCGCAATACACCGAAACCGGCCAACCCGGTAACCCCGCCAGTTGGCGCTCCGCCGAGTACCAGAGCGACTGGGGCCTGGGCCGCATGAAAGCCGATGAAGCCTACGCCGCCGGGATCAGCGGCCAAGGCGTGAAAATCGGCGCACTGGACTCAGGGTTCGATGCCAATCACCCCGAAGCCGCCAAAGACCGTTTCCACCCGGTCACCGCCACGGGCACCTATGTCGATGGCAGCGCCTTCAGTACCACGGGCGCGCTCAACCCGAACAATGACTCCCACGGCACCCACGTCACCGGCACCATGGGCGCCGCCCGCGACGGCGTGGGTATGCATGGCGTTGCGTACAACGCGCAAGTCTATGTGGGCAACACCAACGCCAACGACAGCTTCCTGTTCGGCCCCACGCCAGACCCCAAATACTTCAAGACCGTGTACACCGCACTGGTGGATTCCGGCGTGCGCGCCATCAACAACAGCTGGGGCAGCCAGCCCAAGGACGTCAGCTACCAGACCCTGGACAACATGCATGCGGCGTACGCCCAGCATTACAACCGGGGCACCTGGCTGGACGCGGCTGCGGACGTGGCCAAGGCCGGCGTGATCAACGTGTTCAGCGCCGGCAACAGCGGCTATGCCAACGCCAGCGTGCGCTCGGCCTTGCCGTATTTCCAGCCGGAACTGGAAGGCCACTGGCTGGCCGTATCCGGGCTGGATAAAGCCAATAACCAGAAATACAACAAGTGCGGCGTCGCCAAGTACTGGTGTATTTCTACCCCCGGCGCGCTGATCAACAGCACCATTCCCGACGGCGGGTATGGGGTGAAGTCCGGCACGTCGATGTCGGCGCCCCATGCCACTGGCGCGTTGGCGCTGGTGATGGAACGTTATCCCTACATGACCAACGAGCAAGCCTTGCAGGTGCTGCTGACCACCGCCACCCAGCTCGACGGCTCGATCACCCAGGCGCCTAACGCCATCGTCGGCTGGGGCGTGCCTGACCTGGGCCGGGCGATGCACGGCCCAGGGCAATTGCTCGGCCCAATGGAGGTCAACCTGGCCGCCGGGCAGGGTGACGTGTGGAGCAACGGCATCTCCGACCAGGCGCTGCTTCAGCGCCAGGCCGAGGACCGCGCCGAGCACACGGCCTGGCAGCAAACCCTGATCGACAAGGGCTGGCAAAACGGCGTGGGCGCCACTGCCAGCCAGCAGGACCAGACCGATTACGCCATCGGCAACGCCCGCGACCAGGCCGCCGCCAACCGCGTGTACGAAGGCAGCCTGATCAAGGCCGGTGCCGGCAGTCTGGTGCTCAGCGGCGACAGCACCTATCGCGGTGCGACCCTGGTCAACGGCGGTCTGTTGGCCGTCAATGGCTCGTTGACTTCGGCGGTGACGGTCAATGACAGCGGCACCCTGGGTGGTTCCGGACGTATCGCCGCGTTGTCGGTAAACAGTGGCGGCCGTGTGGCGCCGGGCAATTCGGTGGGTACCTTGCAAGTGGCGGGGGATGTAAACCTCGGCGCCGGCTCGACCTATGCCGTGGAACTGACGCCAACCAGCAGCGACCGCATTGTCGTCGGTGGCCAGGCGATTCTGGGCGGCGGCACCGTCACGCTGGCGCTGGAAAACAGCCCCACCTTGCTCAGCCAGAGCGAGGCCCAAAGTCTGATCGGCCGGCAGTACTCGATTCTCGAGGCGGCGGGCGGCATTCAGGGCCAGTTCGGGCAAGTGCTGCCCAACTACCTGTTCCTCGGTGGCACCCTCGACTACGCCGCCAATGCCGTGCAACTGAACGTGGGGCGCAACGACGCCAGCTTCGCCAGCGTCGGCGCCACCCGCAACCAGCGCAACGTCGCAGCCGCCGCCGAGCAATTGGGCGCCGGCAACCCGGTGTATGAAAGCCTGCTGCAGTCGCAATCGGTTGCCGTGGCCCAGCAGGGCTTGCAGCAACTGTCCGGGGAAATCTACCCGGCTGTGGGTGCGATGCTGATCAACGACAGCCTGCAACTGCGCAATGCCGTGGGCGAGCGCCTGCGCCATGTGCCAGTGACCGGTGAAAGCAACCTGTGGTTCAAGGCGCTGGGCGCCTGGGGCAAGACCGATAGCCGCACTGAAACGGCGGGTTCCACCACCTCCATCGGTGGCCTGTTGGCGGGCGTGGATGGCGCGCTGGATGAGCAGACCCGCGTGGGTGTGGTTGCCGGCTACAGCGACAGCTCCTTGAACATGGGCAGCGGTACCCATTCATCGGCGTCCATCGACAGCTACCACTTTGGCGCGTACGCCGGGCGCGAGCTGGGTGACTGGCGCCTGAGCGTCGGCGGTGCCTACAGCTGGCATCGCGGCGATGTGAAGCGCGACCTGCAATGGGGTGATGTCAGCGGCAAGCAAAAAACCAAGCTGGATGCGACCACGGCGCAAGTCTTCACCGAAGCCGCGTACCGCATCCGCCTGCAAGCGGTAGCCCTGGAGCCGTTCGCCAATCTTGCTTACGTGCATCTGAACAGCGAGTCCTTCCGCGAGAAAGGCGATGCCGCGGCCCTGGAGCGCGGCAGCGACCGGCGTGATGCGGTGCTCAGCACCCTTGGCGTACGGGCCTTGAAAACCCTGGCTCTCAATGACCACCAGCAACTGGACCTGTCCGGTTCGTTGGGCTGGCAACACAGCCTGACGGCGGTGGAGTCCGAAGAGCACCTGGCGTTTGTTGCAGGCGGGCCTTCATTTGCGGTGCGCAGTGCGCCATTGCTGCGCGATGCCGCGTTGGTGGGCGTGCAGGCCAGCCTGGCGCTGAATGCATCGACACGGGTCAACCTGGATTACAACGGCCAGCTGGGTGGGCGCGCGAAAACCCAGGGCGTGGGTTTGAGCCTGAACTGGCAGTTCTGAAGACACCGCGAGCCTGATCGTTCCCACGCTTCGCGTGGTAACGCCTCTTGTGACGCTCCGCGTCACGCTTTGGGACGCAGAGCGTCCGGGGCCGCATTCCCACGCGGAGCGTGGGAACGATCAGCGAGCGGCGGTGTTCTGGAGAAGTGATTTACACACGTGCAATAAGAAAACTAAGGAAGGTCACCGTGAAAAAACGCAAGTCAGGGTTAACTACCGCCATCCACACAGGCCCGGGCTATCCGCTCAAGGCGCTGAGCTGCGTGCCATACGGCGCGTTGCTGTGTTGCCTGGCAAGTCTGGGGACCGCCCAGGCCGCACCCTATGTGGAAACCGGCAAACTGGGCGACGCCGCCAGCTGGCGCAGCAATGAGTTCAAGGCCGACTGGGGCCTGGGCGCCGTGCACGCCGACACTGCCTATGCGGCCGGCTACACCGGCAAGGGCGTCAAGCTGGGGATCTTCGACCAGCCGGTGTACGCCCAGCACCCGGAGTTCGCCAGCCCTAACAAAGTGGTGACGATTGTCACCGAGGGCATTCGCCAATACACCGACCCGTATATCCCGGTGAAGGCCGGCGACGCGTTCCGCTACGACGGCACGCCGTCCAAGGACTCCAACGGCAAGCTGGGTAACCACGGCACCCACGTCGGCGGCATTGCGGCCGGTAACCGCGATGGCGGGCCGATGCATGGCGTGGCGTTCAACGCACAGATCCTCACCGCCGAAAACGGTGACCCGGGGCCGGAAGACGGGATTATCCTTGGCAACGACGGCGCCGTGTACAAGGCCGGTTGGGATGGGCTGGTCGCCAGTGGCGCGCGCATCATCAACAACAGCTGGGGCATCGGCATCGGTGATCAGTACGCCAAGGGCGGCCGTGATCCGGCGTTCCCCAACTTCACCGTCAACGAAGCCCAGACGCAGTTCAATACCATCCGGCCGATCCTTGGTACCCTCGCAGGTGGCGCGTACCAAGGCGCCATCGACGCGGCCCGCAGCGGTGTGCTGACCATCTTTGCCGCAGGCAATGACTACAACCTCAACAACCCGGATGCGATTTCCGGCCTTGCGTATTTTGTGCCAGAGATCGCGCCTAACTGGCTGTCCGTCGCGGCCCTCCAGCAGAACCCGAACACCGCCAGCCCCGATCCTTACGTGATCAGTACCTTCTCCTCGCGTTGTGGCTATGCGGCGAGCTTTTGCGTGTCGGCACCCGGCACCAAAATCTACAGTTCGATCATCAACGGCAACAGCCTGGAAAACCTTACTACCGACTGGGCCAACAAAAATGGCACCTCCATGGCCGCACCTCACGTGGCGGGCGCCGCAGCGGTGCTGATGGAGCGCTTCCAATATATGAGCGGCGACCAGATCTCCACCGTGCTCAAGACCACCGCCACCGACCTCGGCGCGCCGGGCATCGACTCGCTGTACGGCTGGGGCATGATCAACCTGGGCAAGGCGGTTAACGGCCCCGGGATGTTTATCACCGCCGAGGATATTCCAGCCGAGTTCCGTATCGACGGTGCCTACGGCAGCGGCCAGTTCGTCGCGGACTTGCCGGGTGTCGGCGCGGTGGTGGATGCCGGCAAACCCACCCAGCGTGTGTGCGATGACCTGCACTGCGGCCGGGATGTGTGGAGCAATGACATCTCGGGCCATGGCGGCCTGACCAAGCAGGGCATCGGTACCTTGGTGCTCACCGGCGCCAACACCTACAGCGGGCCAACACTGGTCAACCAGGGTTTGCTGGCGATCAACGGTTCGGTCACCTCCGACGTCACTGTGAGCCAGAGCGGCGTGGTCGGTGGTTCGGGGCGTATCGGTTCACTGAGCGCGAACAGCGGCGGCACCGTGGCGCCGGGCAATTCCATCGGCACCTTGAACGTGGCGGGCAACGTTAACTTTGAACCGGGCTCGACCTACGCGGTAGAACTGTCGCCCACCAGCAGCGATCGCATCGTCGCCGGCGGCACCGCCACCCTCAACGGCGGCACCGTGACGCTGGCCCTGGAAAACAGCCCGACCTTGTTGAGCGCGACCCAGGCCCAAAGCCTGATCGGCCGTCAGTACAACATCCTGCAAGCGGCAGGTGGCGTCACCGGCAGCTTCGCGGCAGTGGTGCCCAACTACCTGTTTGTCGGCGGCACCTTGAACTACGCCGCCAACGGAGTGCAATTGGATGTGGCACGCACCAACAGCTTCGCCAGTGTGGCCGCCACGCCGAACCAGCGCGCCGTGGCCGCCGCCGTCGAGCAATTGGGCGCGGGCAACGGTGTGTATGAAAGCTTGCTGCTGGCACCCACGGCCGCTTCGGCCCAGGGCGCGTTCCAGCAACTGAGCGGGGAGGTTTACCCAGCGCTGGAAACCGCACTGGTCAATGACAGCCGCTACGTGCGCGAAGCCGTGGGCGAACGCCTGCGCAACGGTGAAATGGGCGCTGCCAGCCAAGCCATCGACAGCCGTGGCAACGTGTGGGTCAAGGCACTGGGCGCATGGGGCAAGACCGACAGCCGCAACGACACGGCGGGCTACACCACCTCCATCGGCGGCATGCTCGCCGGTGTGGACGGTGCCCTCGATGACGCCACGCGCATTGGCCTGGTGGCCGGCTACAGCGACACGTCGCTGAACATGGGCAGCGGCACCCACAGCCGCGCTTCGGTTGACAGCTACCATTTCGGCGCCTATGCCGGGCATGAAATCGGCGCCTGGCGCTTGAGCGGTGGCGCGACCTACAGCTGGCACCGCGCCGATGTCAAACGTGACCTGCAATACGGCGACGTCAGCGGCAAGCAAAAGGCCAAGGTCGATGCCCACAGCACCCAGGTGTTCACGGAAGCTGCGTACCGCATCAACCTGCAACCGCTGGCCCTGGAGCCGTTCGCCAACCTGGCCTACGTGCACCTGGCAACTGACAGCTTCAAAGAGAAGGGCGACGCCGCCGCGCTGAAAAGTGGCGACGACAGCCGTGACCTGGTGCTCAGCACCCTGGGTATGCGCGCCTTGAAGACCTTCAATATCAACGACCATCAGCAACTGGAAGTCTCCGGCACCCTGGGCTGGCAGCACAACCTGAGCAGCACCGATTCGGAGCAACACCTGGCGTTTGCCTCGGGCGGCCCGTCGTTTACGGTGGAAAGTGCGCCGATGGTGCGCGATGCGGCGTTGGTCGGGGCACGGGTCAGCCTGGCCTTGAGCAAGGATGCGCGGGTGAACTTCGATTACAACGGCCTGCTGGCCAGCAAAGAGAAGGTGCACGGCGTCGGCTTGAGCCTGGATTGGGCGTTCTAAAGCTTTAAAAATCACTGTAGGAGCGAGCTTGCTCGCGAAGATCGTCAACGATGACGCGTTCCACCTGAAGAAACGCGGCGCACTTGAGTTTTTCGCGAGCAAGCTCGCTCCTACAGGTAACGGATAACAGGTGTTTTGGCTTTCTCTACAAATCCAACAACAGAGAGGCACTACCAATGGGTATCTTTGACTATAAAAACCTCGGTACCGAGGACTCCAAGGCGCTGTTCGCCGATGCGATGGCGATCACGCTGTATTCCTACCACAACCTGGATAACGGCTTTGCCGTCGGCTACCAGAACAACGGCCTCGGCCTGGGCTTGCCCGCCACCCTGGTCAGCGCGCTGATTGGCGGCAGCAACGCCCAAGGGGTCATCCCTGGCATCCCCTGGAACCCCGACTCGGAAAAGGCCGCCCTTGAGGCGGTGCAAGCAGCCGGCTGGACGCCCATCAACGCCAGTACCCTGGGCTACAGCGGCAAGGTCGATGCGCGCGGCACCTTCTTTGGCGAAAAATTCGGCTACGGCACGGCGCAGGCCGAGGTGTTGGGCAAGTACGATGACGCCGGCAAGCTGCTGGAACTCGGCATCAGTTTTCGCGGCACTTCGGGGCCTCGGGAAAGCGTGATCACCGACTCTATCGGCGATGTGATCAGCGACCTGCTCGCCGCCTTCGGGCCCAAGGATTACGCCAAGAACTACGCAGGGGAAGCCTTTGGCGGCTTGCTCAAGAACGTGGCGGATTACGCCATTACCCAGGGTCTGAGCGGCAACGACGTCGTGGTCAGCGGCCACAGCCTGGGAGGCCTGGCGGTCAACAGCATGGCCGACTTGAGCGACAGCACCTGGTCGGGGTTTTATAAGAACTCCAACTACGTGGCCTACGCGTCGCCTACCCAGAGCGCCGGCGACAAGGTGCTTAACGTCGGCTATGAAAACGACCCGGTGTTCCGTGCCCTGGATGGCTCGTCATTCAACCTGTCGTCTCTGGGCGTGCACGATAAACCCCACGAATCGAGCACCGACAACATCGTCAGCTTCAACGACCACTACGCCTCATCCCTGTGGAACGTGCTGCCGTTTTCCATCCTCAACCTGCCCACCTGGGTTTCGCACTTGCCCACCGGTTACGGCGACGGCATGACCCGCATCCTCGACTCGGGCTTCTACGAACAGATGACCCGCGACTCCACGGTGATCGTCGCCAACCTGTCCGACCCGGCACGGGCCACCACCTGGGTGCAAGACCTCAACCGCAATGCCGAGGCGCACAAGGGCAATACCTTCATCATCGGCAGTGACGGTGACGACCTGATCAAGGGCGGCAGGGGCGTTGACTTTATCGAAGGCGGCAAGGGCAATGACACGATCCGCGACAGCAGCGGGCACAACACGTTTTTGTTCAGCGGGCAGTTTGGCAATGACCGGGTGATTGGCTACCAGGCGACGGACAAGCTGGTGTTCAACGACGTGGCGGGCAGCACCGATTACCGCGATCACGCCAAGGTGGTGGGCGGGGATACCGTCATTAGCTTTGGTACGGATTCGGTGACGCTGGTGGGTGTGAGCAGTCTGTCGGGGGAGGGGATAGTGATCAGCTGATGCATTCGGTGTGGGAGCAGGCAAGCCAGCTCCCACATTTGATGGGTTTTGCTAGATGATCATTTTTCCTTACGCACCGTGGCCACATCATCGGCCTTGATACGAATACGCTTGCCGGCAATATCGGTGAACTCGTAGAAGCCGTCGGCCGTCTTGGCGTTGGGCGTGTCCTTGGTCAAATATTGCGTGCCATTTTGCAAGGTCACTACGGTTTGCGTGGAGCAACCGGCCAATACCAGAAAAGTGAGTGCAACCAGTGGCAGACCCAAATTCTTCATGTTCATAACCCTTACCTTTAACCCTGAAAAGTCCCGCAGCGTCTGGCTGCACGGCCATAAATATTACTTGATCAACCCCCTCATCAGATTGTTTTTTTGCAAAAAGTTGCAGGCGCCATTTATCTATTACTGATTGCAACAACCGCTTTGCCCCGGCACTCTGTATGCATAACCAGTATTTGATTGCTCTGCGCCATGGCCAACCCCCTCGAAGACCCCTTGTATTACCTGCATAACTTCCGCCAAGTGCTGGTGTGGTTGGGGCAACGCTATGCCGATTTGCTCGATGCGCACGAACAGCATTTCATTCAGCAATTTGACAGGTTGCCCCAGGCGTCCCAGGCGTTGTTGGTGCGGATGGTAATGCGCAAGGGCGTGCATTTTCGTGCCGCCAAGCTCCATTACCTGGAAATCGGTTGCCCTCATGCGGCGGCGGGGCCTTTGCGTGAGTTGGGATGGGTGGAGGATCAAAGCCCGCTGCCGTTTGCCACGCTGTTTGCGCTGCTGCAAAAAAGTGAACTGCTCGGCGCCTTCAGGCCCTGGATCGATCAACCCAAGGGCAACAAGGCCGATTGGCTTGAACCCTTGGCCGCACAATTTACCGAACCGCGCAGCTTTGCCCAGTGGTGTCCCGACGTGGACGATGTGCTCTATAGCCTGACGGTGATGGAGTTGTGTGATCGCCTGCGCCTGATGTTCTTCGGCAACCTGCACCAGGACTGGTCGGAGTTCGTGCTGGCGGACCTGGGCATCTACACCTATGAAAAAGTCGAGTTCTGCGCCGAGTCTCGCGGTTTACGCAGCCGTGACGACGTGCACGGGTTTGTGTTCCTGCACCAGTGCCAGCAAGCCTTTGAAGCCGGTGAGGCAGTGGATACGGTGTTGGCGCAGGTCGCCACGCTGTGTACCGACAACCCCTGGCTGGAAAAGCGCCGCGCCAAGCTGCTGTTCCAGATCGGCCAGTATTGTGAACGTTGCGCCGAGCTGGCACTGGCCGAACAGATCTACCGCACTTGCACCCATCCCGGAGCGCGGGCGCGGCTGATCCGCGTACTGGAGCGCCAGGAGGATTATGCCCAAGCCATGGCCTTGGCGAGCGAGGCGCAACAGGCCCCGCACAACGCAGCGGAACAACAACACCTGCTGCGCGTCGTGCCGCGCCTGCGGCGCAAACTTGGCGGGCCGGCGCTGCCCAGGGCCAAGCCCCAAGCGATTGCGCGCCTGGACCTGGCGTTGGTGCAGGAGCCGCTGCTGTCGGTGGAGTCCTGTGTGCTGGCGCACCTGAGTGAACCGGATGCGCCGGTGCATTACGTCGAGAATGGCCTGATCAATTCGCTGTTTGGCTTGTTGTGCTGGGAGGCGATTTTTGCGCCGCTGCCGGGGGCGTTCTTCCACCCGTTCCAGCGCGGGCCGGCGGACTTGCACAGCGAGGACTTTTATCAGCGTCGTGAAGCCTTGTTTGCCGCGTGTTTTGCACAACTGGAGGACGGTCGCTACAAGGCCAGCATCCGCCACCGCTACGTGGAAAAATGGGGCATTCAGTCGCCGTTCGTGTTCTGGAACCTGCTCAGCGACGAGTTGCTGGAGCAAGCCCTGGCCTGCCTGCCCGCCGAGCACTTGCGTCATTGGTTTACGCGCCTGTTGCAGGATATCCGTGCCAACCGGGCCGGGATGCCGGACCTCATCCAGTTCTGGCCGGCGCAAAACACCTATCGCATGATCGAGGTCAAGGGCCCCGGCGATCGCCTGCAAGACAACCAGTTGCGCTGGCTGGCGTTCTGCGGTGAATACCAGATGCCGGTCACCGTTTGCTACGTGCGCTGGGCGGAGCAACCCGCTTGAGTTACAGCGTGGCCGTACGGGCGCTGTGTGAGTTCACCGCCAAGGTCGGCGACCTCGACCTGCGCTTTACGCCGTCGCCCAGCGCCCAGGAAGGCATTGTCGGCCATCGTACGGTGGCGTCCCGGCGCAGCGCGCATTATCAGCATGAGGTTGCCCTGGAGGGCGACTACCAGCAGCTCAAGGTGCGGGGCAGGGCGGACGGCTACGACCCGGACGCCAACCGCCTGGAAGAAGTCAAAACCTACCGTGGCGATCTCGCTGCTCAGCCCGCCAACCACCGGCAACTGCACTGGGCCCAGGTCAAGATGTATGGCTGGCTGATGTGCCAGAAGCTCGGGCTCGATCATATCGACCTTGCGCTGGTGTACTTCGATATCGTCGGCGAAGGCGAAACCGTGCTGAACCAGCGATTCGATGCGCCAGACCTCGAGCAGTTCTTCAATCAACAATGCGCGCTGTTCCTGGACTGGGCCCGGCAAGAGATGCAGCATCGCGACGCACGCAACGCCGCTGCGCAGAGCCTGGCGTTTCCCCATGCCGACTTCCGTACCGGGCAGCGCGACCTGGCCGAGTCGGTCTACAAAGCGGTGACTACGGGCCGGTGCCTGATGGCCCAGGCGCCCACTGGCATTGGCAAGACCATCGGCACTATTTTCCCGCTGCTCAAGGCCCTGGCGCCGCAGCAACTGGACAAGCTGTTCTTCCTCACCGCCAAGACGCCCGGGCGCAAGCTGGCCCTGGATGCCGCCCAAGTGCTGTACGACAGCAGCCCCGAGCTTTCACTGCGCGTGCTTGAACTGGTGGCTCGGGATAAGGCGTGCGAACACCTGGACAAAGCCTGCCACGGTGACTCCTGCCCGTTGGCCAAGGGGTTTTACGACCGCCTGCCTGCCGCTCGCCAGGCTGCGTCCCAGGTGCGCTTGCTCGACCAGCGCAGCCTGCGCAACGTGGCGCTGGCCCACCAGGTATGCCCGTACTACCTGAGCCAGGAAATGGCGCGCTGGAGCGACCTGATCGTCGCCGACTACAACTATTATTTCGACTTTGGCGCCATGCTGTTCGGCCTGGCCCAGCTCAACCAATGGCGCGTCGCGGTGCTGGTGGACGAGGCGCACAACCTGGTCGAACGGGCGCGCTCGATGTACAGCGCCAGCCTGGACCAGTACAGCCTCAAGACCTTGCGCGAGCGCGCGCCCGAGACACTGAAGAAGCCCTTGCAGCGCTTGAACCGCGAGTGGAATGCGTTGCACAAGGACCAACTCGCGCCGTATCAGGCATACGCGGCCAAACCGGACAAACTGCTCCAGGCCCTGAGCCTGTGCACCAGCGCCATGGGCGACTACTTCAACGACCACCCCGAAGCCCTCAGTGGCGACCTAAAAGCCTTCTACTTCGACGCGCTGCAATGGGCCAAAGTGGCCGAGCTGTTCAACCAGCACTTTATCTTCGATATCACTAAACGCCAGTTCAGCGCCAAGCGCAGCAGCTCGACCCTGTGCCTGCGCAATGTGGTGCCGGCCGAGTTCATTCGGCCCAGGTTGACCGCCGCACGCAGCAGCGTGCTGTTTTCCGCGACCCTGAGCCCGCGCCATTATTACGCCGACTTGCTGGGCCTACCGGCGGATACTGCCTGGGTTGATGTGGCGTCACCGTTCAAGGCCGAGCAATTGCAGGTCAGCATCGTTGACCGCATCTCTACGCGGTTTGTGCATCGCCAGGCGTCGCTGGAACCCATTGTGGAACTGCTCGCCCGGCAATTCGCCGTGCAACCGGGTAACTACCTGGCGTTTTTCTCAAGCTTCGATTACTTGCAACAGGTGGCTCAGTTAATGGCCGAACGGCACCCGCAGATTGAGTTGTGGTTGCAGGCACGGGGCATGGCCGAGGCCGAGCGCCAAGCCTTTTTGGACCAGTTCACCCACCACGGCCAGGGCATTGGCTTTGCGGTGCTGGGCGGCGCGTTTGGTGAAGGTATCGACCTGCCCGGAGCGCGCCTGATCGGTGCCTTTATCGCCACCCTGGGCTTGCCGCAGCTCAACCCGGTGAATGAACAGATCAAGGCACGCATGGGCGCGGTCTTCGGCGCGGGGTATGACTACACCTACCTGTATCCCGGCATTCAGAAAGTGGTGCAGGCAGCGGGGAGGGTGATCCGCAGCCAGCAGGATCGCGGGGTGGTGATGCTGATCGACGACCGCTTTGGCGAGTCGCGGGTACGCCAGTTGCTCCCTCGTTGGTGGGCGATCAACCCCCTGTAGGAGCGAGCTTGCTCGCGAAAAACGTCAACGATAACGCGGATTTTCTGAATAAACGCGGCGCCGGTGAGTTTTCGCGAGCAAGCTCGCTCCTACAGGTGTGTTAGACCACTTCCAGGTAGGAGCTTTGTATCTCCCGCGCCAGCTCACGCACGGTGTCGATGAATTCTGTCAGCCGAGTGTGCAGCCCATCTTCCAGAATCTCATCAATCCCCGTGTACCGCAGCCGCGCCTCGAACTCCGCCGCCAGGCGTTGCGCCGTGCGCCCATAACTGCCGGGCAGGTCCGCCAGAATATGGCTCAATTCCTCGATACAGGCATGCAGCGAACGTGGTACATCGCTGCGCAACAGCAACAGCTCGGATACCGAGCGTGCATTCAAGGCATTCGGATACAGCTCGGTATACGCCTCGAACGACGACAACGCGCGCAGCAGGGCGCTCCACTGGTAATAACCGCGTGCCGACAGGTCGCTGACTTCTTCGGACTCTTCGCCGAACATTTCATAGCGTGCATCCAGCAGGCGCAGGGTGTTATCGGCGCGCTCGACAAAGGTGCCCAGGCGAATGAAGCGGTAGGCGTCATTGCGCATGATGGTGCCCGAGGTTGCGCCACGAAACAGGTGTGAGCGTTGTTTGACCCAATCACAGAAGTGGCTGATGCCGTGTCGCGCCAGGCCACCGGCGGCGATGCTGCGCATTTCCAGCCAGGTGGCGTTGAGGTTTTCCCACATATCGGCGGTAATGCGCCCGCGTACCGCATGGGCATTGCCTCGGGCGGCGCGCAGGCAGTTGTAGATGCTCGCGGGGTTTTCTGCATCGAGGGCAAAGAAGTGCAACATGCGCTCGGCATCCAGGGTCTGGTGACGTTCCAGGTAGTTGTCCAGGGTGCCGCTGCTGAGCAACGACATCGCCAATTCGTCCAAGCCATCGCTGCGCCCGGCTTGGGGCATCAACGATAGCGAATAGCTGACTTCCAGCATGCGTGCCAGGTTCTCGGCGCGCTCCAGGTAGCGCGACATCCAATACAGATCTGCAGCCGTTCTACTCAGCATACTCAGCCCTCCACCACCCAGGTGTCCTTGGTTCCACCGCCTTGCGACGAGTTGACGACCAGCGAGCCTTCCTTCAGCGCCACGCGGGTCAAGCCTCCGGGCACCAGGCGGGTTTCCTTGCCTGAGAGCACGAAGGGCCGCAGGTCGATGTGCCGGGGTGCGATGCCGTTTTCGACAAAGGTCGGGCAGGTGGACAGGCTCAGGGTCGGTTGGGCGATATACGCGTGGGGACGGGCCTTGATGCGCTGGCGGAAGTCTTCGATCTCGGCGGCCGTCGACGCCGGGCCCACCAGCATGCCGTAGCCGCCGGAGCCCTGGGTTTCCTTGACCACCAACTGCTCGAGGTTGGCCAGCACATGGGACAGTTCATCGGGCTTGCGGCATTGGAAGGTCGGCACGTTCTGCAGGATCGGTTCCTCGTCCAGGTAGAAGCGGATCATGGCCGGTACGTAGGGGTAAATCGACTTGTCGTCAGCCACCCCGGTGCCGATAGCGTTGGCCAGTACCACATTGCCGGCGCAGTAAGCCGCCACCAGCCCGGGCACGCCGAGCATCGACTCGGGGTTGAACGCCTGGGGGTCGAGGAAAGCGTCGTCGATGCGTCGGTAGATCACGTCCACGGCCTTGGGGCCGTCGGTGGTGCGCATGAACACCTTGAGGTCCTGCACGAACAGATCGGCGCCTTCCACCAGTTCCACGCCCATTTCCCGGGCAAGGAACGCGTGTTCGAAGAAGGCGCTGTTGAAGCGCCCAGGGGTCAGGACGACCACGTTGGGATTGTCCAGGCGGCTGGAACTCTTCAAGGTCTTGAGCAGCAGGTTAGGGTAATGATCCACCGGCGCAATGCGCTGCTTGGCGAACACTTCCGGGAACAGGCGCATCATCATCTTGCGGTCTTCGAGCATGTAGCTCACGCCGCTGGGGGTGCGCAGGTTGTCTTCCAGCACGTAGTAGGTACCGTCGCCGTCTCGCACCAGGTCCACGCCGGAGATGTGCGAATAGATGCCGCGGTGCAGGTCAAGACCGACCATGGCCTTCTGATAGCCCTCATTGCCCAGGACCTGGTCGGCGGGAATGATCCCGGCCTTGATAATGCGCTGGTCGTGGTAGATGTCGGCGAGGAACATGTTCAATGCATTGACCCGCTGGATGCAGCCGCGCTCGATCAGGCTCCATTCACTGGCGGGGATGCTGCGGGGAATGATGTCGAAGGGAATCAAGCGTTCGGTGTCTTGCTCGTCGCCATACAGGGTGAAGGTGATCCCGGCGCGATGGAACAGTAAGTCTGCTTCACGGCGACGCTGGGCCAGCAGTTCCGGCGGCGTATTGGCCAGCCAGCGAGAGAAGTCCTGATAGTGCGCACGGCATACGCCGTTTGCGTCATTCATTTCATCAAAGAAAGATCGAGCCATTCCAGTACCTTGTCAGTGCCCAGTGTGGCTTTGGGTGGCACTGCCGCTTAAAAAAACGCATGTTTTTATGAGCCCGTGGCTGAAGGTGCCAACAGACCTGGTCCTTACTTTCTTATGGGGGCGGCTCTGGGTCGGGGGGTAACGCATGCTCCTGTTTTCGGGGTGGTGAATGGATAAAGCAATGCCTGTGCCGGAATGCCAATAATTCTCTGTAGGAGCGAGCTTGCTCGCGAAAAACTCACCGGCGCCGCGTTTATTCGGAAAACCCGCGTTATCGTTGACGTTTTTCGCGAGCAAGCTCGCTCCTACAGAGGGCGGTGGGCGCCCTGAATTGGTGCGCGAACCGACTTGAACTTCACCAGGCCCCGATTCTTCTAAGGGGTTTCGTCACCTTGTGGAGCACCGTCGTGTCCAGAATCATCTCCCCCCACACTCCGGAAGCGGCCCTGAACGACCACAGCGAACACAACGCAAAGATTTTCGGCTCGCCCAAGGACCGCCTCGACTTTTACCGGCGCGAGATCCAGTACGAAACCAGCATCCTGGCCAACCGCACCGACGCCTACTTGACCGCGCAATCCTTCCTGGTGATTGCCTTTGTTTCCGGCATGGGTAACCTCAACCCGGAATGGGGCAAATTATTCACCCTGGTGGTGCCGATCTTCCTGGTTTCGCTGGGTATTCTCAGCTCGCTGAACGCTTGGCCCGGTATCCGTGCGGCGTATGAAATTATCGACCACTGGCACTACAAGCAAAGCGAATTGCTGCGCAGCGAGCCGGTGATGGGCATGGCCTACGATGAATCGCCGCTGTTTTCCGAGGTGGAGTCGAGCCACAAGGGCTATCGCAAATCGTTGTTGTTTTCCATGCGTGCGCCATGGCTGTTCATGGTGTTCTGGCTGGTGTTGGGCATCTATGCGTTTTATATCCAGGTGGACAACCCACTGCGATGAGCAAGCGAACGGAACTTCAGCCGTGGCCATGACGCCTTACCTCTATGCGGTACAGATTTTTCACCGGCCTGCAAAGAGGTGCCTCATGACCCAACCTAACGATCCCCAGACGAGCAATCGCAACGACCCTGCGATCGACGGCGGCGAGCCCGCCCCTGGCACCGCCGCCGATGCGCCCAAGGACCCGACGCCTGCGAGCGACCCAAAGGCCAAGGAAAACGACTACAGTCCAGACTTCAAGCCTGAACGCGAGCACAAGCCTGAAACCGATGCCGATATCGATACCCAAGGCGGTTAGAGGAGACGCACATGTCAAAAGAACTGGAAGAAGAACCCAACGACCCGGGCAACGAAGACCCGGGTTCGCTGATGGACGATGCCCAAGTGCCGCTGAGCGACCCGGATGAAGAAGTGGCAGACGTCGGCAACACTGAAAATCAGGACTGATCCGGCGGCGGGCCCGAGGGGTTACTGAGCTTGAAGTAGACGTCTTCCTCGGCCCCGCCGTCCAGCGACACCTCCTGGCCCACCACGCGGTTATCGATCAGCGTCTGCGCCTGATCGCGGCTGATATTGACCACCGTGCTGCGCTTGCCGGTAATCACATACACCACATCCACCCCATGCTCGGCCAAGGCTGCCAGGTAGTCGGCATGGGGCAGGTCTTCGCCCAGTTCATATTGACGTTGCTCGCGTGTGGTCACGCCGCCTGCCTGTGCCAGGTATTGCTGCGAATATCCCAGGCGTTGGCGTTCCTCAAGCAAGCGTTGGGCGATCTTTTTCATTGGCTGACTCGTACTGTGGGTCCTGACTGTTTGAAACCCCGGCGCGGGGCAGGATTCAATTTTTTTGCGCAGCCTGACGCTCATACCACGCCAGCATCGGCTGAGTACTCAGGCCATGGACCAGGATGCTCAACGCGATGACCGACAGCGTCAGGTTGACCGCCACCTCGCTGCTGGTGCCCACCAGCCCATGGTTGAGCGCATAGAACAGGTAGTAAATGCTGCCGATACCACGAATGCCGAACCAACTGACCAGGCTGCGTTGCCGCCGGTCAAGCAGGCGGCCCCACGGCATGGCGAACACGCTGGCGGGGCGAATCACACAGAATAGCAGCGGCGCTACCGCCAACGCGCGCCACTCCCAGTGGCTGACCAGCACGATGCCCAAAACTGTTACCAGGAACACCTCCATGGCCCGCTCCACCAGGCTGCCGAAGGCCAGCATATCGCCCATCATCACGCCTGCTGCGATCTGGGTGTCTTTCAGGTGGCTGACGTCGCCATGCAAGGCTTGTTCGGGCTCGATTTCAAGGTGGCCCACCACCGGTTGCGCCAGGTGCTCGGCGGGTGTCTGGGCGTTGCCGGTGGACTTCACTTCGGCCTGACGCAACCCCAGGCCCGCCGCGAATACCGACAGGAAGCCATAGCCGCCCACGGCTTCGGCGCTCACATAGGCGAGGGCGATCAAGGCCAGTGTCAGGTAATCATTGGGCGAGAGGGTGCTGTCGGCATTGATCAGGCGCAGGCGCAGCGTTACACGGCCGATACCTCGGCCCATCCAGTAGCCGATCAATAGCCCGACCGGCACCGCCCGCACCAGGTTTTTCAGCACCCAACCGCCGACCCAGTCGCCATCAAAACCGCCGTGTTGCATGAACAGCAGGCCGAAGATCACAAACGGAAAGGCGCTGCCGTCGTTCAGGCCTGCTTCGCCCGACAAGCCGAAACGCAGCGCATCGTAGTCCTGGGCATTGTTGACCTGAACCAGGCCCGCCAGCACCGGGTCGGTCGGCGCCAAAATCGCGCCCACCAGCAATGACACGCCCCACGACAGATCCAGCAGGTAATGCAGCAACAGCCCGGTGCCGAGGATGGTCAGCAGCATGACGGGGCCGGCCAGGCCGAAGGCGATGCGCCAGGTGCGATGCCTGAGCGGCAGGCGCAGTTTCAAACCGCTGACAAACAGCGAAAACAGCACCGCCACTTCGGTCAGGTGCTCCATCCAGCGCGCCGAGCCCTTGATGTCCAGGTGCAGCAGGTCCACGCCCAACGGGCCGATGGCGATACCCAGTAACAGACACACCGCCGAGGTGGTGACTGGCATCCAGCGCAGGTAGGAGGAGGTGAGGGCGAGAGTCAGCAGCACCGCGCCCAATACGGCCAACCATAGAATGAAAGTCATTGTGCGTGCACCCGGCCGTGGTTCATTCAGGTTGGAGGGCCGTGGCCAAGTGCGGGTTCAAACAATCAACGGCTTGAAGTGGCTTCTGTGGGAGCGGGCTTGCTCGCGAATGCGGCGTGTCAGTCACTGAATATTCAACTGAACCACCGCTATCGCAGGCAAGCCAGCTCCCACACTGGTTATGTATTGCCCACAGAATCAGCGCCCGGCGCAGATCCCCTGTGGGAGCGGGCTTGCCCGCGAATGCGTTATACCCGTCAACATAGTCGGTGACTGACACCCTGTATTCGCGAGCAAGCCCGCTCCCACATAGGACTGTGTTTGGCCATGACACGCCCTTGGCATGGCCCCTCAGCGATCCGCCAGCGGCGGCAAGCGCCGTTTCACCGGGGTTTTCTTCACAATCGCCGTGTTGGTTTCGGCATAGCCATTGATCCGGTCCAGCAGGCTGTCCAACTGATCCATGGTGCGCACATGCAGGCGGGCGATGAAGCAGTCCTCGCCAGTGACCTTGTCGCATTCGGTGAACTCGGGGATCGCCTGGATCTGGCGCTCCACTTCCTGCAATTTGCCGGGCAGGGGGCGGATGCGCACGATGGCTTGCAGCAGGTAGCCGAAGTGCTTGGGGTCGATGTCGACGGTGTAGTGGGTCAGCACGCCGCGTTCCTCCAGGCGGCGCAGGCGTTCACTGACGCTGGGCGAGGACAGACCGGTGATGCCTGCCAGGGCTTTGAGGGACAGCCGCGAGTCGTCCATCAAGGCGGCGATGAGTTGCTGGTCGATGGTGTCGATCATGGTCTGTGCCTAATAAGAAAAGGTGAATTCGGGGTTTGGCCTTTTTTAGACGCTGTAGCCGTCGCGGACAGATTGCCATACTGGTGCTTCACTTGAGGAGCTTCAATCATGGATTCATCCATCCGTCGCGGGTCGTGGGAAATGGTCGCCGCCATGCTGATCTCGGGCAGCATTGGCTGGTTTGTGCTGGTGTCTGGCGTGTCGGTGATCGAGGTGGTGTTCTGGCGCTGCGTGATCGGCGCGCTGACGCTGGTGCTGGTGTGCGCCTGGCTGGGTTACCTGCGCCTGGACCTGCTCAGTTGGGCGAAGCTGGGTCTGGCGGTGCTTAGCGGCGTAGCCATTGTCGGCAACTGGCTGCTGCTGTTTGAATCCTATTCCCGGGCATCCATCGCTATCAGCACCGCGGTGTACAACGTGCAGCCGTTTATGTTGGTGATGCTGGCGGCGGTGTTTCTCGGTGAGAAGATCACCGTGCAGAAACTGGCGTGGCTGAGCGTAGCATTCCTGGGCATGTTGGCGATTGTCACCGCCCATGGCGAGCAAACCGGTGGCGGTGATTATCTGGTAGGCATCGCGCTGGCCCTGGGGGCGGCATTTTTGTATGCGATCGCTGCGCTGATCATCAAGCGCCTCAAGGAAATACCGCCGCATTTGATGGCATTGATCCAGGTGGCCACTGGCGCGGTATTGTTGGCGCCGCTGGTGCCGTGGGATGGCCTGCCTGCGTCCACAAATGCCTGGGCTGCGCTGGTGACCTTGGGGGTGGTGCACACGGGTTTGATGTATGTGCTGCTGTATGGCGCGATCCAGAAACTGCCGACGGCCATTACCGGCGCACTGTCGTTCATCTACCCGATTGCAGCGATCTTTGTGGATTGGATTGCGTTCGGGCATCGCCTGGGGTGGCTGCAGTGGCTGGGCGTGGCGGCGATTCTGCTGGCAGCGGCGGGGTTGCAGCGGGGCTGGTGGTGGCCCCGCAACCTGGGTAGGAGCGAGCTTGCTCGCGAAGAAGGTTAACGATGACGCAGCGCATCGGGGTGAAACGCGGCGTCAGATGAGGGTTAGTGCGTGCCTTGGTAGATAAGGTTTTCCGGGTTGAAATGCTCCACGGCGCTGCCAGGCTGCGGCAGGCCGAGGATATGCCCCTTGATCTTGCCCACCACATGCATCTCGCAAGGTTTGCAGTCGAACTTCAGGGTCAGCACTTCGTCGCCGTGGATCAACTGCATCGGCGCCACCTTGGTCTTCACCCCGGTCACGCCCTTGGCCTGTTTAGGGCACAGGTTGAATGAGAAACGCAGGCAGTGCTTGGTGATCATCACCGGCACTTCGCCGGTTTCTTCGTGGGCTTCGAAGGCCGCGTCGATCAGCTTTACGCCGTGACGATGGTAGAAGTCCCGGGCCTTCTGGTTGTAAACGTTAGCCAGGAACGACAGATGCGCCTCAGGGTAAACCGGCGGCGGCGAGGTTTCAGCCTTGCGCCCACCCCGTGGGTGCGCGGCGACGCGTGCGGCAGTCAGCGCTTCGATCACTTCACGGCGCAAGGCCTTGAGCTGCGAGTTGGGGATGAAGAACGCCTGCGGCGCATCCAGCTCGATGCGGGTGGCATGGTATTCGGTGGTGCCGAGTTGGCCGAGCAGGTCGCGCAGGGTGTCCAGCGCCTGTTCCGGCTTGTTGGCCACGCCAAACGGGCCGGGCAGGGTGACACTGGCGCTGATGCCTTCTTCGCTGGTCGCGGTGATTTGCAGCTGCTCTTCACGCAGGCGCGCGACCCATGACAAGCCGATACGGCGCTCGGCCGAGGTCTTGAGCAGGGCCTGTTGCCAGTTGTGGTCCAGGTTGCGATTGAGCGGGTGATGCGGGCGCAGTTGATGCAGGCCGGCCGGCATTTCGTTGGGCTCGACGCGGTAGCGGTAGCGCTTCTCACCGTCTTCCTCGAACTCACCCTTGGGCTCGGCGATATTGGCACGAAAGCCCACCACTTCACGCTTGATCAGCACATTCAGGCCGTCGCCGTTGGACAGCGGCTCATGGGTGACCACCTGCAAGTCGCGCTTGCCGGCTTTTTCCACGGTGCCCACGGGCAGGCCGGTGAAGGTCGGGGTGTCAAAGGCGCCGATGTCGATCTTGCGGTCGCTGACAAAGTAATCGGTGCTGCCACGGTGGAAGGTTTTTTCCGGGTCGGGCAGGAAGAAGTGCGCGGTACGGCCGCTGGAAGCGCGTGCCAGGTCCGGGCGGTCTTCGAGGATCTCGTCGAGGCGCTGGCGGTAGTAGGCGGTGATGTTCTTCACATAACCCATGTCCTTGTAGCGGCCTTCGATCTTGAACGAACGCACACCTGCTTCGACCAGGGCGCGCAGGTTGGCGCTCTGGTTGTTGTCTTTCATCGACAGCAGGTGCTTTTCAAAGGCTACAACGCGGCCTTGGTCATCTTTCAAGGTGTACGGCAGGCGGCAGGCCTGGGAGCAGTCGCCACGGTTGGCGCTGCGGCCATTTTGCGCGTGGGAGATATTGCACTGGCCGGAGAACGCTACACATAGGGCGCCGTGGATAAAGAACTCGATGGCGGCATCGGTCTCATCGGCAATGGCGCGGATCTCTTGCAGGTTCAACTCGCGGGCCAATACCAACTGCGAGAAACCAGCTTGGTCAAGGAACTTGGCTCGGCCCAGGGTGCGGATGTCGGTCTGGGTGCTGGCGTGCAGCTCAATCGGCGGAATATCCAGCTCCATCACGCCCAGGTCTTGCACGATCAGCGCATCGACACCGGCATCGTAGAGCTGATGGATCAGCTTGCGTGCGGGCTCCAGCTCGTTGTCATGCAAGATGGTGTTGATGGTGGTGAAGACGCGCGCGTGGTAACGGCGGGCGAATTCCACCAGTTGAGCGATATCGCTCACCTCGTTACACGCATTATGGCGGGCGCCGAAGCTCGGCCCGCCGATATAAACGGCGTCGGCGCCGTGCAAGATAGCCTCGCGCGCAATGGCGACATCGCGGGCAGGGCTGAGCAATTCCAGGTGATGCTTGGGCAAGGACATAGTTTTTTTAGTCAGGCTTGTCACGGTTGAGGCGCGCATTGTAGCCGTGAAATGCCTGGGCGGCATCTACCGCAGGGCTGTCGGGCCACAGCGGCGATCCAAATGTGGGAGCTGGCTTGCCTGCGACGGCCATAGGTATCTACACAACGGTGCAGTTCGCCGCAGCCGCCGGTAACCACGATGCGAAGCGAGTCGCTCTTGATCTTGATCTGCTTTTGATCTCAGGCGCCCCGTTAAACCACGCTGGCCGGAATTCGACAGGGATTTGGGGGGTAAACCGGCAGGGATGCCGGTTTAGCCGCCCCGCGCCATGGATGGCGCGTGGCGGCGGCCCCCCAAATCACTGGCGGATTAC
>JAAIGE0100890081.1_pt1 | contig 37518 bp, 29 predicted proteins | sample 6487951 | NCBI WGS metagenome assembly JAAIGE01 (sample SAMN13974128, study PRJNA590717) | phyllosphere metagenome | biome: tomato field; feature: multiple bacterial spot infested tomato fields; material: tomato leaves; isolation source: leaves from tomato fields | host: Solanum lycopersicum ...
AACCACTTGCGCTTGCGATCTCTCGTAAGCGGGAGGCGAATTCTACAGCGTTACACGCTGCTGTCAACACCTCTTTTTCAACTTCCTTTTGGCTTCGATGAACTGAAGCAACTTGCTCTCGAGAACTGCGTAACTCTTTGTTTACCAAGGAGTTTTTCGTTTCGACTGCGCCGGAAGTGGGGCGAATTATAGGCTTCCAGAATCTGCCGTCAAGGCTTAATTACGCTTTTGTTGCAGAAGGCGGTTTTTTAGCAATAAGGCGAGGGATCCGGCGCATTACTGGGGGCACCCGCAGCAATAGAAGCAGCGCACCTATAGAAGCGTAGATAGCCCACTCCTTCAGATCCGCTCGCACTATCCATAACATGTGCAGCAAACCGAGCCCAAGAATCACATAGACCAAGCGGTGCAGCTTCTTCCAGCGGCTCCCCAACCGGCGCTGGCTGTAGCGGTTCGATGTGACGGCCAGCATCAGGAGAGCAACAAACCCCAGCGCACCCACAATGATGTAGGGCCGCTTGCTCAACTCTACGCCGAGCTGCGACCAATCCAGCCCCAGGACAAACACGCAATAGGCCGCCAGGTGCAGCACGACATAAGCAAAGCACCACAGCCCCAACTGTCGACGCACCGCTATCCACCCCGCCCAACCGCTCAACTTCTGCAGCGGCGTCATGGCAAGTGTGATCAGCAATAGAATCAACGTGCCCAAACCCAGGCGATCAACCAGCACCTTGCCAGGGTCAGGCCCTAGCGCAGAACTCCACGCCTCATACAACCAGAGCAATGGCCACACTGCGGCGGCTACAAACACGCCGATGCGCCAGATGGGATAGCGCATCAGTAGTTCTTCCGCAGATCGAGACCGGTATATAAAGAAGCGACCTCATCTGAATAGCCATTGAACATCTGCGTCTCGCGCACATTCGGACTAAACAGGCCGCTCGGCAGACGGCGCTCACGCGCCTGGGTCCAGCGTGGATGATCGACCGTAGGGTTCACATTCGCATAAAACCCATACTCATCAGCCGCAATACTCTGCCAGGTGGTTTTCGGCTGCTCACTGACCAGACTGATCCGCACGATGGACTTCACACTCTTGAAGCCATACTTCCACGGCACCACCAGGCGCAACGGCGCGCCGTTCTGGTTAGGCAACTCCCGCCCATACATACCCACAGCAAGGATCGCCAGCGGATTCATCGCCTCATCCAGGCGCAGCCCTTCTACATAAGGCCAGTCGATCAAGCCGAAACTTGAGCGTTGCCCAGGCATGCTCTTGGGATCCTGAAGGGTTTCAAAACGGATGTACTTGGCTTTAGAGGTAGGCTCGACCTGCTTGAGCAACGCCGAGATGGGAAAGCCTATCCACGGAATCACCATGGACCATGCCTCGACACAGCGCAGACGGTAGATGCGCTCTTCCAGCTCATAGGGTTTCATGAAGTCCTCCAGGGCATAGCGCCCAGGCTTTGCGACTTCACCATCTATCACCACGCTCCAGGGCTGCGTCTTGAGCGAGCCCGCATTCGTCGCCGGGTCGCCCTTACCTGTCCCGAACTCATAGAAGTTGTTGTAGTGGGTGGCGTCCTTGAAAGGCGTGATGGCCTCATCTTTGACCGTCACCGCCTGCCATTTCGTACCCGGTAGTTTTTCCGTAAACCAGTTGGGCGCGCTGCCGGGCTCGACGTCGGCATACCGCGAAGCATCACCCGCACTGGCCCAACGCGGCAAGCTGCTGGCGGCAATACCGGCAAGCGCGCCGCCGAGCAGGCTACGGCGAGAGAGGTAGAAGGATTCAGGCGTGACATCCGATTCGTGACAATCGGACGCTTTGGGTAATTTGATTAACATGGTAACTCCGCAGCGTTGGAGAACTGATGCACCAATAGACTGCGGAGTATGGGGGAAATTACATTAAGGCAATGTTTTGTCCCGACGCAGACGCAACAAGTACTGAATCGGACCCGAAGCGGCGTAGGCCAGGAACGCCAGCAGTAGGATACGCGGTGGATCACTGAACACGACCGCGAACACCAGCACTACAACAAGGATGGCCACGAAAGGCACGCGCCCCTTGAGGTCGAACTCCTTGAAGCTGTTGTACTTGATGTTGCTGACCATCAGCATGCCGGCGGCCGCCACCATCAGGGCAACCAGGAACGACATCTTCGACCCCTGAATCCCGTAGTCGCTGAACGCCCAGACAATCCCCGCGACAACACCCGCCGCTGCCGGGCTGGCAAGGCCGATGAAGTAGCGTTTGTCGGCAGTCCCCACCTGGGTGTTGAAGCGTGCCAGGCGCAAAGCGGCGCCCGCGACATAGATGAAGGCAACCATCCAGCCGACCTTGCCCATGTCACCCAACGCCCAGGCAAACGCCAGCAGTGCGGGAGCGACACCAAAGGCAACCATGTCCGACAGCGAGTCGTACTCGGCGCCGAAGGCACTTTGGGTATTGGTCATACGCGCCACACGCCCGTCCAGGCCGTCGAGCACCATGGCCACGAAGATTGCGATCGCGGCAAAACCGAAGTATTTGCTGGCACTCGCCGCATCACCCGCCGCCAGCGCACTCTGGGCACTCATGGAGTTGATGATGGAGTAGAAGCCGGCAAACAGATTCGCCGTGGTGAACAGGTTAGGCAGCAGATAGATGCCACGATGCCGGACCTTGCGGCCTTCGGCGTCATGCCCTTCTTCGACATGTTCATCGATCGGCAGCATGCTTTCGGCGTCGGAAGCCTGGTTTGGCTCTTCGGGACGTTCGCTCATGGACTTTACCTTGCAACGGTGTGAAAAAAATTCGACAGATACTTGCAGCGTGTGTTCGCCTGCAAACGATGCAGCTTTATACCAGAACCGGCCCTCCAAACGAAAAAACGCGGCCTAAGCCGCGTTTTCCGTTGATGCGTTCGACTTAGTTCTTGGCTTTGTCGACGATCTTGTTGGCACCGATCCACGGCATCATGGAGCGCAGTTGCTCGCCGATGACTTCGATACCGTGAGCGGCGTTGTTACGGCGCTTGGCGGTCATCGAAGGGTAGCCGGTAGCGCCTTCGCTGATGAACATTTTGGCGTATTCGCCGTCCTGAATACGTTTCAGGGCGTTGCGCATGGCCTGGCGGGACTCGGCGTTGATTACTTCAGGGCCGGTCACGTACTCGCCGTATTCGGCGTTGTTGGAGATCGAGTAGTTCATGTTGGCGATGCCGCCTTCGTACATGAGGTCAACGATCAGCTTCAGTTCGTGCAGGCATTCGAAGTAGGCCATTTCCGGCGCGTAGCCAGCTTCAACCAGGGTTTCGAAACCAGCTTTTACCAGCTCAACGGTACCACCGCACAGAACGGCTTGTTCGCCGAACAGGTCGGTTTCGGTCTCGTCCTTGAAGGTGGTTTCGATGATGCCGGTACGACCGCCACCTACGCCAGCAGCGTAGGACAGTGCAACGTTCTTGGCATTGCCCGACGCGTCCTGGTAGATCGCGATCAGGTCAGGGATACCGCCGCCTTTGACGAACTCGGAACGCACGGTGTGGCCCGGTGCTTTCGGCGCGATCATGATCACGTCGAGGTCAGCGCGTGGCACAACCTGGTTGTAGTGAATCGCGAAGCCGTGGGAGAAGGCCAGGGTGGCGCCCTTCTTGATGTTCGGCTCGATTTCGTTCTTGTACAGCGAGGACTGGAACTCGTCCGGGGTCAGGATCATGACCAGGTCGGCAGCCGCAACAGCAGAAGCAACGTCAGTCACTTTCAGGCCATGAGCTTCAGCCTTGGCAACAGTGGCCGAGCCTTTACGCAGGCCAACAGTCACGTCAACGCCGGAATCTTTCAGGTTGCACGCTTGGGCGTGGCCCTGGGAACCGTAGCCGATGATGGCGACTTTCTTGCCCTGGATGATCGACAGGTCACAATCTTTATCGTAATAAACTTTCATGAGGTTCCTCTATATATCCAGGCCGTAAGGCCATTCGCTAATTGGGTTAGATGCTGAGTACTTTGTCGCCACGGGCAATCCCGGTGACACCACTGCGTACGGTTTCCAGAATCGAGGCCGTCCCGATCGACTGGATGAAGCTGTCCAGTTTGTCGCTGGTACCGGTCAGTTGAACGGTATAAACGCTGGCGCTCACATCGACGATCTGCCCGCGATAAATATCGGTAGTGCGTTTGATCTCGGCACGTTGGGCACCCGTGGCCTTGACCTTGACCAGCATCAGTTCGCGCTCGATGTGAGCGCTTTCCGACAAGTCGACCAGCTTGACCACTTCGATCAGCTTGTTGAGGTTCTTGGTGATCTGCTCGATCACCTCATCGTGGCCCACGGTGGTCAACGTCAGGCGCGACAGGGTCGGGTCTTCGGTTGGGGCCACGGTCAGGCTTTCGATGTTGTAGTTGCGTTGCGAAAACAGGCCGACAACACGAGACAGAGCGCCGGGTTCGTTCTCCAGAAGCAGGGAGATAATATGCCGCATGATTAAGTACGCTCCGTCTTGTTCAGCCACATGTCGCGCATAGAGCCGTCTTTGATCTGCATCGGGTAGACGTGCTCGCTGGTATCCACCTGAATATCGATGAACACCAGGCGGTCCTTCATGGCGAACGCCTCTTCCATTTTCGGCTTCAGATCTTTCAGATCGTTGATACGAATGCCGACGTGGCCATAGGCTTCAACCAATTTGACGAAGTCTGGCAACGATTCCATGTAGGAATGGGAGTGACGGCTGCCGTAGCTCATGTCCTGCCACTGACGAACCATGCCCAGTACGCCGTTGTTCAAGCAGACGATCTTCACCGGAAGGCCGTACTGCAGGCACGTCGACAGTTCCTGGATGTTCATCTGGATGCTGCCTTCGCCCGTCACACAGGCAACGTCGGCATCCGGGAAGCTCAGCTTCACACCCATGGCCGCAGGGAAACCAAAGCCCATCGTGCCCAGGCCACCGGAGTTGATCCAGCGGTTAGGCTTGTCGAACTTGTAGTACTGCGCCGCGAACATCTGGTGCTGGCCTACGTCGGAGGTCACAAAGGCGTCGCCCTTGGTCACTTCGCACAGGGTTTCGATCACGGTTTGCGGCTTGATGATGCTGCCGTCGCCCTTGTCATAAGGGAACAGGCCGCGATCACCGCGCCATTCGTCGATCTGCTTCCACCAGCTGGCAACGGATTCCTTGTTCGGCGTTTCGCCGATGTCCTTGAGCGCAGCGACCATTTCGGTCAGTACGCTCTCTACAGGACCCACGATTGGCACATCGGCCTTGATGGTCTTGGAGATGGACGCCGGGTCGATGTCGATATGGATGATCTTGGCATTCGGGCAGAATTTGCTCGCACCGTTGATCACCCGGTCATCGAACCGAGCGCCCACGGCCAGGATCACATCGGCGTGATGCATGGTGAGGTTGGCGGTGTAGCTGCCGTGCATACCGAGCATGCCGACGAACTGACGGTCCGAACCCGGGAATGCGCCGAGGCCCATCAGGGTGTTGGTCACCGGCAGGTTGAGCAACTTGGCCAGTTCGGTCAACGGAGCGGAACCGCCGCCCAGAATCACGCCACCGCCGGAGTACAGCACCGGGCGCTTGGCCGCCAGGAGCATTTCTGCTGCCTTGCGGATTTGCCCCGAGTGCCCACGCACGGCCGGGCTGTAGGAACGCAGCTTGGCTTTTTTCGGGAAGACGTATTCGAACTTCTCGGCCGGGTTGGTCATGTCTTTCGGGATATCGACCACCACCGGGCCCGGGCGACCGGACTGAGCGAGGTAGAACGCCTTTTTCATGACATCCGGGATTTCCGAAGGATGCTTGATCATGAAGCTGTGTTTCACGATCGGCCGGGAAATACCGATCATGTCGGTTTCCTGGAATGCATCGGTACCGACCATGGTGCTAGGCACCTGGCCAGAGATGATTACCATCGGAATGGAGTCCATATAGGCAGTCGCGATGCCGGTAATGGCATTGGTTGCGCCTGGGCCAGACGTTACCAGTACCACGCCGGCTTTACCGGTGGCACGGGCGTAACCGTCAGCCATATGGGTCGCGGCCTGTTCGTGGCGAACCAGGATGTGGGTAACAGCCGGTTCCTTGAATAGTGCGTCGTAGACATGCAGCAGAGCACCACCTGGGTACCCGTAGATATAGTCGACGCCTTCGTCACGCAAAAAGCGGACGAGCATCTCACCGCCAGATAAAAGCTCCACGTTGTTCACCTCTAAAACGCCAGAATACCGTCCGTTAAAAAACCGACGGGTCTTAATAGGTTTACTTCTCAACAGAGCATGAGCGACGGTGGTCGCCGACTACGTCAGCACTGACTGAGCAAGTATTGGGATCGTCCCAAGTGTTGCGGGCTTTTCCCACCCAGCGCGAGGTAACGCGTTGCGGGTGTTACAGGTCGGCGCGGATGTGCGCCTCATGATCTGCTGAGCGGGCCTGCTTCTGGCAGTCCCGATACAGCGGACTTTGGATTCTTCTGTTTCACGCCCTTCAAGTCAAGCAATAATTGCGCTTTTTTCCAACTAAGCGCATGAGAACGTAGAAGAAAGGGCTTTGAGGAGGGATAAAACTCGCCTGAATGTCGTCAAGCGGTAGAAATGTGCGCAAGACTGCCGGAAAAACCGGCAGTCAGGCAATTAACGAGCGTCGACGATCAATTGATCGAACTTTTTCAGCGCGTTACGCAAGCCGAGGCTCTCCCGCGGTCGGTCGGCGTAGACCATCTCGGCCATTTCCAGGATCCCCGACGCACTCGGCAAGGGCAGGTCCTGTTCAAGGATCTGCTTCATACGTGAGAGGAAGATCCATTGCAGCCACTGGTGGAAGTCCAGGGTATCGACGGAAAAGGGCTCGGCACTGCTGAGGGCTTCAACACTGGGGGAGACTTCATCCCACCAGCCCTGCACGCGCAGTTCGCGCTCGATCAGCAATAACTGCTCGGCAATCGCGGGGAAACGTGCATCCATCAGAGGCTGACCTTGGCTTTTTGCCGCGCCTGGGCTGCACCGGCTGCATCCCCTTGGGCGGCACGTGCATCACCGATCAAGGCCCACAGGCTGGCTTGCAGGTCTGGACGGCCATTGGCCAGGCTCAGGCCGCGACGAGCGAACTGCTCCGCCTGGGGCGCATCGCCCTGGGCCATGCGCACCTGGGCCAGGCGATAGAGCACTTGCGGCTCACGCGGCGCCACGCGCTGGGCACGTTCAAGGCTCGACGAGGCGCCGTTCAAGTCGCCACCGGCCTGCTGCTGCTGAGCGGTGGTGAGCAACGCCAGCACCGGGCCATCCAGTTGTTCGTCAGCCGACAACCCGCCCGCATTGGACGATGACGGAATACCGCTCGGCGTCGAAGGCATGTTGTAGGTGCCCTGGTTGGCCGGCGCGGTTTGAATCGGCGTGGAGTTCACCGGCCCGGAAGTGCTCGGGCCTGGGGTCCATGGCTCGGCACTGATAGGCGCCGAGGTTGCAGCCCCACTGCCGGGCACCATCACCACGACGCCGGAATCCTGGGGAATTGCCTGGGTTGCAGCCTGGGCAGGCCGTTTGACCACGGTCTGACGGAAGCCGCCATTGGCCGAAATGCGGTCGTTATTGGAGACGGACGTGCTTGAGTCCACCACAGGGATAGAGCCGCGCTGCACGCTGGAGCAACCGCCGAGCAAAGCCAGAGCCGTAATTGCTGGAATCCACAACTTGTTCACTTGAAACCCTCTTTGCTTAATTCATCCAGCCCTTGACCCAATCCATCACCGAATCCGCGTCAGCAGGGGCACTGCCACCGCACGCAGGGCCGGGTGGTGGTTCGCTGCCGCGAATATACGGCATCTGCACCGCGCCCGGACAGTTGGCATCGGAGCCTTGGCCGGTGTGCGGATCAATCCAGGCCTGCACGATATTGTCCGGCTGCGGCATGTTGAGCGGCAACGGGTCAGCCTTGCGCATGAAACTGGTCCATACCTGCAACGCGCCGGTCGCACCGGTGAACGGCGTCTTGCCGTTATCGTCGCGCCCCAGCCACACCACGGCCAGTACATCCTGGCCGAACCCTGCGAACCAGCTGTCGCGGGAGTCGTTACTGGTACCGGTCTTGCCCGCCAGGGTCAGGTTCGACGGCAGCACGCTGTAGACCGAACGCCCCGTACCCTCACGCATCACGCGCTGCATGGCGTTCTGGATCAGGTAAATGGAGCCCGCATCGAAGCGCTGCTGAATCTGGAACGGGTAGCGCTTGAGCGGCTCGCCATCGGCGGTCAGCACACTGCGAATACCGCGCATCGGCGTATTGAAGCCACCATTGGCCAGGGTCTGGTACATGGTGGTCACTTCCATCGGCGTCATGGCCGCAGCGCCCAAAAGCATGGATGGGAATGCAGGGAACTCACGCTCCACCCCCAGTCGCGCTATGGTTTTCAGGACATTTGGCACACCGACCTCAAGCCCCAGGCGCGAGGTCGAGATGTTGTAGGAATGCGCCAACCCTTGATACAGGAACACCGTGCCATGGGAGCGGCGGTCGAAGTTCTTGGGGGTCCACACCTGGCCATCCGCACCTTTGACCGACAGCGGGTCATCGGACAGCCAACTGGTTAGCGTGTACTTGCTGGGTTTTTCCAGTGCAGTGAGGTAAACCGCGGGCTTGACCAGCGAGCCAATCGGCCGCACGGCATCCAGTGCGCGGTTGAAACCGGCGAAACTGGCCTGGCGGCTGCCGATCATGGCCTGGACTTCGCCGGTTTCCGGATTGGTCACGACCATGGCGGCTTCGACTTCATCCGAACCTTTACGGCCGGTCAGGCGCTTGAAGGTGTCGTTGACCGACGCTTCGGCCTTCATCTGCAGGATGGGGTCGAAGCTGGTGAAGATCCGCAGGCCCTCTTCGGTCAAGTCTTCGTCGCGGTAGTCTTCGCGCAGTTGGCGCTTGACCAAGTCGATAAAGCCAGGGAATGAGCTATCCGCCAGCTTGCCGCGAGTGGTCACACCCAGTGGCATTTTCTTCGCAGCGGCCACCTGTTCAGCGGTGGCGACGCCCTGCTGTTCCAGCACATCGAGCACCAGGTTGCGACGTTCAAGCGCACGCTCCGGGTTGCGGCGCGGGTTGTAATAGGACGGCCCCTTGACCATCCCCACCAGCAACGCGACCTGATGCAACTTCAACTCGGACAACGGCTGCCCGAAGAAGAACTGGCTGGCCAGGCCGAAACCGTGCACGGCGCGCTGGCCATCCTGCCCGACGAATACCTCGTTGAGGTAGGCCTCGAGGATTTCCTGCTTGCTGTAATGCAGCTCCAGCAACATCGCCATCATGGCTTCGGTGAGTTTACGGGTGAGGCTGCGTTCGTTGGTCAGGTAGAAGTTCTTGACCAACTGCTGCGTCAACGTACTGCCGCCCTGGGTCATCTTGCCGCCGGAGGTGTTGACCCAGATAGCGCGGGCGATCGACTTCGGCGAGACACCCCAGTGGCTATAGAAATCGCGGTCTTCGACAGCGACCAGGGTTTCCAGCAGGTACGGCGGCACCTGATCGAGCTTGATCAGGATGCGATCTTCAAGGTTTTTCGGGTAAATACCGCCGATCAGCAACGGTTCAAGACGCACCACCGGCAGCTTGGAGCCATTGAGCGACGACAGCTCAGCCACATAGTCGCCAGAGAAACGCACGCGCACCGGCTGGGCTTTTTCCAGGCCTTCGTAGAACTGGAAGCCACGGGTGTTCAGGTCAACGGTATTACCGCTGACCGCCGCAGCGCCAGGGCCATTGCTCACGGGTTCGCGGCGGTAGCCCAGTGCATCGAGCTCGGTGAGGAAATCTTCCTTGCTGAGCTTCTGGCCAGAGAACAGTTCCAGCGGGCGTGCATACACCTTGGCCGGAATCGTCCAGCGCTTGCCGGAGAATTTTTCCTGCACCACGGCATCGAGGTACACCGCAAGGCCGGCGACCGCCACAAGGCCCACCAGGCCAAGCTTGATCACCCAGCCCAGCCAAGGGCGCGGGCCGCGGGAAGGAGGTTTTTTACGGGAACGGGGAGATCGGGTTCGAGTCATGGCGGCGGATTATACGCACTTTATTGATGATCAACATGAGCCGGACAGCGGTTTGCACGACTGGCATCAGCAGCCATAATGCCCCCCATGATTTTCCCCAGACTTTGAAGGATCGCCCGTGAGCCAGACCCTGATCGCTGCCCTGCAAAACCCGGCCTTGTACCCTCATCCGGTTGACGCGTTTCAAGTCATCGAGACCCATATTTCCTGGGTGATACTGACGGGCCCCTATGCATATAAGCTGAAGAAACCGATGAACTTCGGCTTCCTGGACTTCACCAATCTGGACGACCGCGGGCATTTCTGCCGCGAGGAACTGCGCCTCAACCAGCGCCTGACCGAAGATTTGTATCTTGAAGTGTTGCCGATTACCGGCACTGCCGAGGCGCCGCAACTGGGTGGCGACGGCCCGGCCATCGAGTACGCGCTGAAAATGCGCCAGTTCCCGCAAAGCCAGATGCTCAGCACCCTGCAAGCCAACGGAGAACTGACCAGTGCGCACATCGATGAGATGGCCAAGCAGATTGCGCAGTTCCACCTCAGCGCCCCCCAAGTTTCGCAAGATCACCCGGCCGGCACGCCGCAGGAAGTAATGGCGCCGGTACGCCAGAACTTTGACCAGATCCGCCCGTTCCTCAGCGACAAGGCCGACCTGACGCAACTGGAGGCTCTGCAAGCCTGGGCCGAAAGCAGCTTCGAACGCCTCAAGCCTCTGCTTTCCCAGCGCAAGCTAGAGGGCTATACCCGTGAATGCCACGGCGATATCCACCTGGGCAACGCCACCCTGATCGATGGCCGCGTGGTGATCTTCGACTGCATCGAGTTCAACGAGCCTTTCCGCTTTACCGACGTGTACGCCGACACCGCCTTTTTGGCCATGGACCTGGAAGATCGCGGCCTCAAATGCCTGGCACGGCGTTTTATCAGCCAGTATCTGGAACTGACCGGTGACTACCAGGGCCTGGAACTGCTGAACTTCTATAAAGCCTACCGTGCGCTGGTGCGCGCCAAGGTTGCGCTGTTCAGCATGCCGAGCGAAGCCAACCCGGTACAACGCGCTACCACCCTGCGCCAATACCGCAACTACGCCAACCTGGCGGAAAGCTACAGCACCATTCCCTCGCGCTTCCTGGCAATTACCCACGGTGTGTCAGCCGTGGGCAAGAGCCACGTGGCCATGCGCCTGGTCGAAGCCCTGGGCGCGGTACGCCTGCGTTCGGATGTAGAGCGCAAGCGCCTGTTTGGCGAACAGCAGGTAGAGAACACCCAGCAGGCCGGCATCTACAATCAGGATGCCAGCGCTGCCACCTACGCACGCCTGAATGAGATTGCCGAGACTGTGCTGCGCGCCGGCTACCCGGTGGTGCTGGATGCCACGTTCCTGAAACGCGCACAACGTGACGCCGCTGCCCAGGTTGCCGAAGCCACTGGGGCGCCGTTCCTGATCCTGGACTGCAACGCCCCGCAAGCCGTTATCACCAGTTGGTTGGCACAACGCCAGGCGGATAAAAACGATCCTTCCGACGCCACGCTGGCCGTTATCGAAGAGCAACAAGCCAGTCGTGACCCGCTGACCGCCGAGGAGTTGTTGTTGAGCAAGCGTGTGGAGACCAATGAAAGCGGGACGCTCGACGCCTTGGTCGGGCATATCCGCCAGCGCCTGCCGGGCCTGTAAGAAATATTTCTTGGTCGCGTCGCCGTCTTCGGCGCGCGACCTCGCGATAGTGGCACTATACTGGCTCCATAACGCCAGCCAGAGTCGCGATCATGAGTCAGCCCAAGCTTCTTGATACCCCGCTCTACGCCCTCCTGCACAAGGACGACATTCGCGGTTTCAACCAGGAACGTCCTGAAGGCGGCACCATCGATATGCGCGGTGGTGACTTTCGCGGGCTGGACCTGCGCGACCTGAACGCCACCGGTATTGACTTCACCGACGCCTATTTTCGCTCTGCCGACCTGCGCGGCCTGGACTTGCGTGGCTGCTCACTGGAAGGCGCCAGCCTGGCCCATGCGCAGATTTCGGGTGCTTATTTCCCGCCAGAACTCACGGCTGACGAAATACTCATGTCGGTCAATTTCGGTACTCGCCTGCGCTACCGCACCAAGTAACCCCACACACCGCGTGCTGACCACATCCCCGCCTGGCGGGCGCTTTGCGCCTGCCTGCGAGCGAGCGCCGTCGCGCCATTCTTATAAGCATTTCAGCCCTTCCTGACCAAAGAACCACGCTTTTCCTACTGAGCGCTACACTCATTTTCAGGCTGCCTGGTCACGACACCCACCGCACCATTCAGCCAACGCAAGGAGGCTTGATGAACGATGAGCTGCAACACCTGAAAAACCTTGGCAAGACGTCAGCGCAGTGGCTGCATGCGGTGGGCATCCACAGCGCGTCCGACTTGCGTCGGCTGGGGGCGGTCGATGCCTACCGAGCCGTGCGCTCGCGCGGGTTTCGAGCCTCGAAGGTTCTGCTGTATGCGATTGAAGGGGCATTGATGGATGTGCACTGGAACGACATACCCGCGGAGCGCAAGGAGGCCTTGAACCGTCAGTTGGAAGCGATTTCAGTGCATCAGAAGAACTAGAGCGGCACTCAAACCCAATGTTTACGGGCATTACAAACGAGCGTTTGAGAAAACTGGATGAGGCAGAAAAACAAATGTTGACTCTCAAATGAGAATCGTTATGATTATCACAACTGGTCGCGAGATCAGCCGATAACTGAAAGACCATTGGTTCGGACTCTCAGATTATCTCCTCATCAGGCTAATCACGGTTATTTGACCCGGCTCTTGCCGGGTCTTTTTTTGCCCGTGAATTAACCGGCCTCAGCGCGCAATGATCAGCGGATGCCCACGCTCCGGATGCAGCTGTACCAGCACATCCAGACCAAATACAGCCTTGAGCGGCTCAGGTTGCAGGACTTTGGAGGGCGTATCCAACGCGTGGGGGCGGCCGTTTTCCAGCAATAGAATCCGGTCGCAGTAACGCGCTGCCAGGTTCAAGTCATGCAGGATGACCAGCACCGCAGCGCCTCTGTCGGCGAAATGTCGGATAGCTTGCAAGGTGGTGTGTTGGTGCAGAGGGTCGAGCATCGACGTGGGTTCATCCAGCAACAATGTCTGCCCCGCTTCACCCGGCCATAACTGCGCCAATACCCGCGCCAGGTGCACACGTTGCCGCTCGCCGCCGGACAACGCCAGGTAACTGCGGCCACTCAGGTGGCCCACATCCGCCGCTTGCAGGGCCGCGCTGATGATTTCGTCGTCGCGCACTCGCCCGGTCTGATGAGGCAAGCGGCCCATGCCCACCACCTCTTCGACACGAAAAGCAAAATCCAGGGTGGAAGATTGTGGCAGCACCGCCAGGCGCTGGGCACGCTGCGCGCCGGTCATGTGCTTGAGCGCCTGCTGATCCAGCCAGACCTTGCCCTGATCCGGCTGCAGCTCCCCGCACAGCGCCCCAAGCAAGGTACTTTTGCCGGCGCCATTGGGGCCCAGAACGCCCAGCACTTCGCCTGGCAATAGGTCCAAGGTGATATCGGCCAGCACAGTCTTACCACCGCGCCGGATCTGCAACGCTTCTACCCGCAACATCAGGCGCGCCCTCGTAATAATAAATAGAGGAAAAACGGCGCACCGATAAACGCAGTGACAATACCAATCGGCAGTTCCGCCGGCGCCAACGCCAGGCGCGCCACCAGGTCTGCAAACAACAGCAAACTGGCGCCAGCCAACACCGAGGCCGGTAACAACACCCGATGATCCGGCCCCGCCAGCAACCGCACCAGATGGGGTACCACCAACCCGACAAAACCAATCATGCCCGCCGCCGCCACTGCAGCGCCAACACCTAAAGCCGTACAGAACACCAGCTCACGCTTGAGCCTTTCAACATCAATACCCAGATGATTGGCCTCAGACTCACCCAACAGCAGCGCGTTCAGCGCCTTGGCCCGGCGCGGCAACCACAGCGCCACGCCCGCACTCACCAGCAGCAAGGGCCACAACCGCGAGTAGTTTGCGCCATTGAGGCTGCCCAGGTTCCAGAACGTCAGCGTGCGCAAGGTGGCGTCGTCAGCCAAATAGGTAAAGAGCCCCACCGCAGAACCGGCCAGGGCCGTCAGCGCGATACCGGCAAGCAACATCGTCGCGACATTGGTCTGGCCATTGCGACGCCCCAGCCGATAGACCAGCGCCGTGACGCCCAAGCCACCAAGGAATGCACACAGCGACAACAGGTAGGGCCCGAAAGCATCCGGCAGCCCGCCAAAGAACGAACCACCGACAATTGCCACCGCCGCACCCAGCGCGGCACCGCTGGACACACCGACCAAGCCAGGGTCGGCCAGCGGGTTGCGGAACAACCCCTGCATCGCCACACCCGACAATGCCAGCACACCGCCGACCGCCAGCCCCAACAGGGTACGCGGCAGGCGAATCTGCCCCAGGATCAACTCAGCCTGCTCCAACCCCTGGGCCTCTATCGGAACGCCCATCAGTTTTAGCGCAGCCCTGAGCGTGTCCACTAACGGCAGGCTGACCGGCCCCAGTGCCAATGAAAGCCAGATCGCCAATACACACAGCAGCGACAGCCCGATAAACAGCGTTTTTGGCTTAACCAGAGTGGTCATTGAGCAGGCTTAGGCTGGGACGGATAAAAACCGGCAGACAGTTTCTCCAGGCTTTGCGGCAATCTAGGCCCCAGACCGCCTACCAGCAAGGTCGGATCCAGCTCAAAGACGCGGCCGCTCTTGGCTGCCGGCGTAGAAGCAAGGATCGGATTTTCCTTGAACAAGGCGGCACGCGCCGCGTCCCCGCTCAGGGCGCGATCGGCAAACACCAGCACCTCAGGGCTCAAACCCGCCAGCGATTCCACCGAAAACGGTTTATAGCCCACATGCGTGGCGAGATTACGCCCCCCAGCCTGCTGCAACATCCAATCAGCGGCCGTGTCCTTGCCCGCGATCAGCGGCTTGCCACCGGCATGACCGAGCAGCAACAGCACGCGTGGAGCCTTTTGCGTAGCCTGGGCATTGGCCACCCAGTTTTTCTGCTGTGCCAGCGCCTGTTCATACCCGGCAAACAAGGCATCAGCCTTAGCCTCACTGCCGAGCAGTTTCCCCAGGTGTTCAAGGTTGCTTTTGAGCGTGGGCAAATCCGGCTGGGCCGAGAACATATCCACCTGCACCCCGGCGTTGCGAATCTGTGCCAGCACCGGCGGCGGCCCCATTTCCTCCGTGCCCACGAGGATTTGCGGGCGCAGGCTGAGAATGCCTTCGGCCGACAACTGCCGCTGATAACCGATGCTCGGCAAGGCCTTGAGCGACGCCGGATGCTGACTGGTGGTGTCCACCCCCACCAACTTCGACTCTCCGCCCAGGGCCGTCACCCATTCCGACAGCGCCCCGCCGGCACTGACCCAGCGTTGCGGCAGTTCAGAGGCGTGCGCCCCAGGGTTGATCAGCAGTGAGGCAACAAGCGCAATAGCGCTGGTACTCAAGCGCATAACAGGGTTTCCTTCCTAGGGCAGGGCCACTCAAGCACTCATTGATGTGACAGATAATCGCTGCCAGGCATCGTATTGAGCACCCAGTCAGCTGACGGGCGAAGCAGGCATTTGATAATTGTTTGCATTTGCACGTCAAGGCACTTAAGGATTGAAATGAAGTTTCTCTGCGCCTCAGGCGACCTCGCCCCCAACAGCAGCCGCGGCTTTGTTATCGATGGCCACAGGCTGTTGGCGGTGCGCCGGGACGGCATTGCGTACTTCTATCTCAACCGCTGCCCCCATCGCGGCATCCCGCTGGAATGGCAGCCAGATCGCTTCCTCGATGAAAGCGCCAGCCTGATCCAATGCGCCACCCATGGCGCGCTGTTCCTGATTGAAAGCGGCGAGTGCATCGCCGGACCTTGCGCAGGCCAAAGTCTCACCACCCTGCCCGGCCGCGAAGACGAACAGGGATTGTGGGTCGATCTCTAGTCGCCCAGCAGCACCTTCAGCCGACGTTCGACGTAAATCTCCTGCGGCGTGACCCTTACGCCATAGGCCAACACCTCTACCCCTGCAGCCTTGGCCTCACGTAGCGCTGCCGCATAACCGGCGTCGATTTCCACCGCCGGGCGCACCGCGTCGATCCCCGACAGGTTCACGCAATACAACTGCACGGCCCGTATACCGTCGCGCGCCAGGTGCGCCAGCTCACGCAAGTGCTTGGCACCGCGCTGGGTCACCGCATCGGGGAAAGCCGCCACCGAGCTGCCATCAAAGCCCAAGGTGACGCTTTTGACCTCGACAAACGCAGCGCCCTGGGGATAATCCAGGCGAAAGTCGATGCGGCTTTTCTCCTGGCCATAAGGCACCTCACGCTTCAACGCAGTAAAGCCATTGAGCTCAGTGATCACACCGGCCAGCAAGGCTTCTTCCACCAACTGATTGGCACGCGCGGTGTTGACACACGCCAGCCGGCCCTGAGGCGTTTCGGCAATCTCCCAGGTGCCCGGCAACTTGCGCTTGGGGTCCGTAGAACGGCTGAACCAGACCTGGCCACCTTCGACCATGCAGTTGAGCATCGAACCGGTGTTAGGGCAGTGAATAGTGAGCAACTCGCCGGTAACGGTTTCGATATCGGTGAGAAAGCGCTTGTAGCGGCGGATCAGCCGCCCTTCTTCAAGAGGAGGATTAAAACGCATCAGCCTTGCCAGCTCCGCAAACCACGGGCGATCCGCTCCACCGCTTCTTGCAGCCGATCGAGGTTTTGCGTGTAGGCAAACCGCACGTGATGGCCCGCCTGGTAGCGACCGAAATCCAACCCGGGCGTAAAGGCCACATGCTCGGTTTCGAGGAAATACCGGCAAAACGCGAAGGCATCGCCGCCGAACGCGCTGATATCGGCATACAGATAGAAGGCACCTTCGGGTTCCACCGCGATACCGAACCCAAGCTCACGCAGGGCGGGCAGCAGGAAGTCACGACGGCGGCCAAACTCGGCACGGCGCTGCTCCAGGATCTCTAGGGTTTGCGGGGTGAAACAGGCCAACGCGGCATGCTGGGCCATGCTTGGCGCACTGATGTAGAGGTTCTGCGCCAATTTCTCCAGCTCACCCACCGCTTCAGGCGGCGCCACCAGCCAACCGAGGCGCCAGCCAGTCATGCCGAAATACTTCGAAAAACTATTCAAGACAAAGGCGTCGTCATCGACTTCCAGCACGCTGGCGGCGTCCGTGCCGTAGGTGAGGCCGTGATAAATCTCGTCGACCACCAGGTGCCCGTTGCGCGCCTTGATGGCGCCCGACAGCCCAGCCAACTCGTCCCGGGTGAGGATCGTGCCGGTGGGGTTGGCCGGCGATGCCACCAGTGCGCCAACACTGTCCTGGTCCCAATGCCTGGCCACCAGGTCGGCGGTCAACTGGTAGCGTACGTCCGGGCCGACCGGCACCAACTGCGCCGCGCCTTCCACAAGGCGCAGGAAGTGTCGGTTGCAGGGGTAGCCTGGGTCCGCCAGCAGCCAATGCTTACCCGGATCCACCAGCAAACTGCTGGCCAGCAATAACGCGCCGGAGCCACCGGGGGTGATCAGAATACGCTGCGGGTCTATGCTCAAGCCGTAGCGTTGCTGGTAGAAACCGCTGATGGCTTCGCGCAACTCGGGCAGGCCGCGGGCGGCGGTGTAGCGGGTTTTACCGTTTGCTAACGCGGCTTGACCGGCCTGGATGATCGGCTCGGCGGTGGTGAAATCCGGCTCGCCGATTTCCAGGTGGATCACGTCGTGACCGGCGGCCTGCAGCTCATTGGCACGCGCCAGTAACGCCATGACATGAAAAGGTTCGATGGCGCGACTGCGCGCACTGTAGGGCTGAGCCATTAGCCTTCCTTAGACGGTGAGGACAAAATCTGGATTCTACCGAACCCTCACGGTAAAACATGCTCTATTGCCTGATTGGGGCTGCAAGTGCACCCTGCGCGCGCTCGTAAAACAGCTAAAATCAACATTCGAGGCGATACATACCCAGTCATGGCGGGCTGCTGCGGTTTGCATCCCCTTTGCCCTGGACCTCGACAACCGGGAGTAGCGCACCCTGAATCTATCTGGTAAGTTCGCCCGCTTGCAGCCGCAGGGCCGGCAGGTGTCGGTGACGTTGCAATCCTGCGCAATGGATTAGAAGAGTGAGAGGCGGTCTATTCATGTCCACCCAAGCAAAGCAACAGCATACTCAAGGCCTCGGCGGCTTCGAACCCTATGTCGAAAAAAAGGGCGAGGAGTACATGGGCGAGCCCATGCGCGACCACTTCACCAAGATCCTCAACAAGTGGAAACAGGACTTGATGCAGGAAGTCGACCGTACGGTTGACCATATGAAGGATGAAGCGGCCAACTTCCCTGACCCGGCCGATCGTGCCAGCCAGGAAGAAGAGTTCGCCCTCGAACTGCGCGCCCGCGACCGCGAGCGCAAGTTGATCAAGAAGATCGACAAGACCCTGCAACTGATCAAAGACGAAGAATACGGCTGGTGCGAATCCTGCGGCGTCGAAATCGGTATTCGCCGACTGGAAGCCCGCCCAACCGCGGACCTGTGCGTAGACTGCAAGACCTTGGCTGAAATCAAGGAAAAACAGGTCGGCAAGTAACTTTGCCGAGTTGAACGAATGGAGCGTGCGAACGCTCCATTTTTGTTTCTGGCGTTTACCGGTTATGCAGTAGTATCCGGGCCATGACAGCCTCTACTTATATCGGGCGCTTCGCCCCCACGCCCAGCGGCCATTTGCACTTCGGTTCCCTGGTTGCCGCCCTCGCCTCCTACCTCGACGCACGCGCCCACCAGGGCCGTTGGTTGATGCGCATGGAAGACCTCGACCCTCCCCGTGAAGAGCCCGGCGCCCAGGCGGCGATTCTGCATGCGCTGGAAAGCTACGGCTTTGAATGGGATGGCGAACTGGTTCGCCAGAGCGAGCGGCATGATGCCTACGCCAAAGTGCTGAACGATATGTTCAACCACGGTCTGGCCTACGCCTGCACCTGCTCGCGCAAGCAGTTGGAGCCCTACAACGGGATTTACCCAGGCTTGTGCCGCAATGCCGGCCACGAACAGCAGGATGCCGCCATTCGCCTGCGCGTGCCCGAGTTGGAATACCACTTTACCGACCGTGTGCAGGGCGAGTTCCGCCAGCATCTGGGCCGTGATGCCGGCGACTTCATCATCCGTCGCCGCGACGGCCTCTACGCCTACCAACTGGCGGTGGTGCTCGATGACGCCTGGCAAGGTGTAACCGATATCGTACGCGGCGCCGACCTGCTCGACTCCACACCGCGCCAGCTGTACCTGCAAGAGCTGCTCGGCCTGCGCCAGCCACGCTACTTGCATGTACCGCTGATCGTGCAGCCAGACGGCAACAAACTGGGCAAGTCCTACCGCTCCCCACCGTTGACCGCCGACCAGGCCACGCCTTTGCTGCTCAGAGCACTGCGCGCCCTTGGCCAACAACCTGACGCACAGCTGCGGTACGCCAGCCCCCGAGAACTGCTGGATTGGGGCATTGCGCACTGGGACGCCACGCGCATCCCGCGCACACTGACCCTGGCCGAAGCGCAATTGAGTTGAAGGCGCTTGCAGGTTGCCAGCCATCCGTTAACATCGCGGCAGATTTTTAATCAGAGGCCAACATGTACATCTATCGTTTGGTCCTGCTGCTGGTCGTCGGGATCTACCTGTTCTCCCCCGCCATCATGGATTGGTGGATCGACGCCACGGGCGCCTGGTATCGCCCTTATCTGCTATGGCTGATCCTGATCGTCGTGACCTTCATCCTGCAGAGCCAAAAAGATGCCGATGAGCTTTAGTCTCACCCAGATGCTGCTGATCAGCGCCGCCTACCTGGCTGCGTTATTTGGCGTGGCCTGGATCAGTGAGCGCGGAATGATTCCGCGGGCGATCATTCGCCATCCGTTGACCTACACCTTGTCCCTGGGCGTATACGCCAGTGCCTGGGCGTTCTACGGCACGGTGGGGTTGGCCTATCAGTACGGCTACGGCTTTCTCTCCAGTTATCTTGGGGTGTCGGGCGCGTTCCTGCTGGCACCGGTGCTGCTGTACCCGATCCTGAAAATCACCCGGACGTACCAGCTGTCTTCCCTGGCCGACCTGTTTGCCTTTCGCTTTCGCAGCACCTGGGCTGGCGCGCTGACCACCATCTTCATGCTGATCGGCGTGCTGCCGTTGCTGGCCCTGCAGATCCAGGCGGTGGCCGACTCCATCAGCATCCTGACCCGCGAGCCCGTGCAACATCGGGTTGCCCTGGCGTTCTGCGCGCTGATCACCTTGTTCACCATCTTCTTTGGGTCTCGCCATATCGCCACCCGCGAAAAGCACCAGGGCCTGGTGTTCGCGATTGCCTTTGAGTCGGTCATCAAGCTGATCGCCATCGGCGGCGTTGGCCTTTATGCGCTCTACGGCGTATTCGACGGGCCGCAACAGCTGGAGCTGTGGCTGCTGCAAAACCAGACCGCCCTCGCCGCCTTGCATACCCCCTTGCAGGAAGGCCCATGGCGTACGCTGCTGCTGGTGTTCTTCGCCTCGGCGATCGTGATGCCGCACATGTACCACATGACCTTCACCGAGAACCTCAACCCGCGCTCGCTGGTCAGCGCCAGCTGGGGCTTGCCGCTGTTCCTGCTGCTGATGAGCCTGGCGGTGCCGCTGATCCTGTGGGCCGGCCTGAAACTGGGGGCCACCACCAACCCTGAGTATTTCACCCTGGGCATCGGTATTGCTGCCAACAGCCCGGCCCTGGCACTGCTGGCCTATGTAGGCGGGTTGTCGGCCGCCAGCGGGTTGATCATCGTCACCACCCTGGCACTCTCGGGCATGGCGCTCAACCACTTGGTACTGCCGCTGTACCAGCCGCCGGCTGAAGGCAATATCTACCGCTGGTTGAAATGGACCCGACGCGCGCTGATCGTCGCGATCATCATGGCCGGCTACGCGTTCTATCTGCTGCTGGGCGCCGGGCAAGACCTGGCCAACCTCGGCATCGTCGCGTTTGTCGCCACCTTGCAGTTCCTGCCGGGCGTGTTGTCGGTGCTGTACTGGCCGACCGCCAATCGCCGTGGCTTTATTGCCGGGCTGCTGGCCGGGATCCTGGTGTGGACCGTGACCATGCTGCTACCGCTGGTCGGCAACCTGCAGGGCTTCTATATCCCGTTGCTGAACATGATTTACGTGCTGGACGACACCAGTTGGCACATGGCGGCCATCGCCTCGCTGGCCGCCAACGTACTGATGTTTACCCTGATCTCGCTGTTCACCAACGCCAGCGCCGAAGAAACCAGCGCCGCCGAAGCCTGCGCGGTGGATAACGTGCGCCGCCCGCAACGCCGCGAACTGCATGCGGCATCGCCCCAGGAGTTCGCCACGCAACTGGCCAAGCCCCTGGGCGCCAAGGCCGCACAAAAGGAAGTCGAACAGGCACTGCGCGACCTCTATCTGCCGTTTGACGAGCGCCGCCCCTATGCCCTGCGCCGCTTGCGTGACCGTATCGAGGCCAACCTGTCAGGGTTGATGGGGCCGAGCGTGTCCCAGGACATGGTGGAAACCTTCCTGCCCTACAAGGCCGGTGGCGAAAACTACGTTACCGAAGACATCCATTTCATCGAAAGCCGGCTGGAGGATTACCACTCACGCCTCACCGGCCTGGCCGCCGAACTCGACGCCCTGCGCCGTTACCACCGCCAGACCCTGCAGGAGCTGCCGATGGGCGTGTGTTCCCTGGCCAAGGACCAGGAAATCCTGATGTGGAACAAGGCCATGGAAGAACTCACCGGCATCGCCGCCCAGCGGGTGGTGGGTTCACGCCTCAACACCCTGGGCGATCCATGGAGAGAGCTGCTGCAAGGTTTCATCAACCTGCCGGACGAGCACTTGCACAAGCAACACTTGGCCCTCGACGGCCAGACCCGCTGGCTCAACTTGCACAAAGCCGCCATCGACGAACCCTTGGCGCCAGGCAACAGCGGCCTGGTGCTGCTGGTGGAAGACCTGACCGATACACAGATGCTCGAAGACAAGCTGGTGCACTCCGAACGCCTGGCCAGTATCGGGCGCCTGGCGGCCGGCGTGGCCCATGAAATCGGCAACCCGATCACCGGTATCGCCTGCCTGGCGCAAAACCTGCGCGAAGAACGCGAAGAAGACGGGGAAATCACCGAAATCAGCGGGCAGATCCTCGAACAGACCAAGCGGGTTTCACGCATCGTCCAGTCGCTGATGAGCTTTGCCCACTCCGGCGCCCATCAGAATCAGGACGAAGCGGTGTGCCTGGCCGAAGTGGCGCAGGATGCCATTGGGCTGTTGGCCTTGAACCGGCGCAATTTCGAAGTACAGTTCTTTAACCTGTGCGATCCGGACCATTGGGTCGATGGCGACTCACAACGCCTGGCCCAGGTACTGATCAACCTGCTGTCCAACGCCCGCGACGCGTCGCCGGCCGGCAGTGCTGTACGTGTCAAGAGCGAGGCTTTCGAACACACGGTCGACCTGATCGTGGAAGACGAAGGCAGCGGCATTCCACAGAACATCATGGACCGATTGTTCGAACCCTTCTTCACCACCAAGGACCCCGGTGAAGGTACCGGTCTGGGCCTTGCACTGGTCTATTCCATCGTTGAAGAGCATTATGGACAAATCACCATCGACAGCCCGGCTGACACACAAAGCCAACGCGGCACCCGTATCCGGGTGACCTTGCCGCGTCATGTCGAAGCGACGTCCGCTGTGAACTGAGACCGTCGAGAGAATTGAATCAATGCCGCACATTTTGATCGTCGAAGACGAAACCATTATCCGCTCTGCCTTGCGACGCCTGCTTGAACGTAATCAGTACCAGGTCAGCGAAGCCGGCTCGGTGCAGGAAGCCCAAGAGCGATTCAGCATTCCCACGTTCGACCTGATTGTCAGCGACCTGCGCCTGCCCGGCGCCCCGGGCACCGAGCTGATCAAGCTGGGCCAGGGCACCCCGGTGCTGATCATGACCAGCTACGCCAGCCTGCGTTCGGCGGTGGACTCAATGAAGATGGGCGCGGTGGACTACATCGCCAAGCCTTTCGATCACGATGAGATGCTCCAGGCCGTGGCGCGCATCCTGCGCGACCGTGTGTCGGCCAGCAGCGCGCCTGCCGAGCAGCGCCCCACCGGCAAGGCCAGCGCCGGCGAAAAACCGGGTGTCGACAACAGCAACGGCGAGATCGGCATTATCGGCTCCTGCCCACCGATGCAGGACTTGTACAGCAAGATCCGCAAAGTGGCACCGACCGACTCCAATGTATTGATCCAGGGCGAATCGGGCACCGGTAAAGAACTGGTGGCCCGCGCCCTGCACAACCTGTCCAAGCGTGCCAAGGCACCGATGATCTCGGTGAACTGCGCGGCGATCCCCGAATCCCTGATCGAGTCCGAGTTGTTCGGCCACGAGAAAGGTGCGTTCACCGGCGCCAGCGCCGGGCGTGCGGGCCTGGTGGAAGCCGCGGACGGTGGTACCTTGTTCCTCGATGAAATTGGCGAGCTGCCCCTGGAAGCCCAGGCGCGTTTGCTGCGCGTACTGCAGGAAGGCGAAATTCGCCGCGTCGGTTCGGTGCAATCGCAGAAGGTCGATGTTCGATTGATCGCGGCGACACACCGAGACCTCAAGAGCCTGGCCAAGATTGGCCAGTTCCGTGAAGACTTGTATTACCGCCTGCATGTCATCGCACTTAAATTGCCAGCCCTGCGCGAGCGTGGCGCCGACGTCAACGAGATCGCCAACGCGTTCCTGTTGCGTCAGGGCGCACGTATTGACCGCACCGACCTGAAGTTTGCCGCCGACGCCGAGCAGGCGATCCGTCACTACTCGTGGCCAGGGAACGTGCGTGAGCTGGAGAACGCCGTCGAGCGCGCGGTGATTCTGTCGGAGAGCCCGGAGATTTCCGCCGAGTTGCTGGGCATCGACATTGAGATCAGTGACCTGGATGACGACGACTTCATCGGCCTGGCCCCGCAGCAGGGTGGGGCCAGCAATACCAGCCATGAACCGACGGAAGACTTGTCACTGGAAGACTACTTCCAGCACTTCGTGCTCGAGCATCAGGACCATATGACCGAGACCGAGCTGGCACGCAAGCTGGGCGTGAGTCGCAAATGCCTGTGGGAACGGCGTCAGCGCCTGGGCATTCCACGGCGCAAGACCGGGGTGGCCAGCGAAAGCTGAGGGCGCAGCCCCACAGGTAACACCTGTTGATGTGAAAAAACTGTTACCGCTGACTTTTCACGTAACAAAAGCCGGGGCTTACGGTAACGAAGCCCCGGCTTTTTTTTGGCCCTCAAACCGGCAAAACCAGACCAACCCCCCGGTTTTGCTGGTCGGCGCAAAAGTTGGCACGCACCCTGCTATATGCTTAGTACAAAAACAATAACAAGCTTTGTACAAGACAATAAAAATAAGACGAATCGACTCACGCATAACAAAAACAACACGGCGGAGGCGCAGCTAACTGATTCTTTTGGAGAGGCGTTGCATTTGGGGCTTGCCCCGCAACCAGGCCGAGAACAACAAAAACTGCCCTAAGGCAGAGCCTGAACTGGTTGGATCGTAGATCAGCAACACAGCGACCAAAGCAATCCGTTTGCTCTTGACTCCCGATTGGGAGTGTCATGAAGGTGAAGCTTCGTGGCGAGGGCGATCAACAAAAACAAGAAGCCCGACACCAATAATAAAAATAGAGCACGCAACTACTTCTGGGGGAGCTTCGGCTCCCCTTGTAGTTTCCGGGATTTGACCGTCAAACGCTTGTGGCGCAATGCCTTTAGCTTGTTCCTACACCATCCCCCGACTAAATGCTAGAATCCCCGCCCATCATGCGGTCATTCTTCGTTATGGCCGAACATTCCTTCAAACAGTGCATCCCATGCTGAAGAAGTTGTTCCAGTCATTCCGTTCTCCCTTGCGTCGAACGCAACACAAACGCAGCACGCCTGAAGTGCTCAATAGCAGCCAGCATTCGCTGCAGCGCGCTCAATTCAGCCGTTATGCAGTGAACATCGTCGAACGTTTGCAGAACGCCGGTTACCAGGCCTACCTGGTGGGTGGCTGCGTACGCGACATGTTGCTCAATATCACGCCCAAGGATTTCGACGTCGCCACCAGCGCCACGCCTGAACAAGTGCGCGCCGAGTTTCGTAATGCACGAATCATCGGCCGGCGCTTCAAGCTGGTGCATATTCACTTTGGTCGCGAAATCATTGAGGTCGCGACCTTCCGCGCCGGGCACCCGCAAAACGATGAAGAGGAAGACACCAACCAGTCCTCCCGCAACGAGAGCGGGCGCATCCTGCGCGATAACGTCTATGGCACCCTGGAAGAGGACGCGCAACGTCGCGACTTCACCATCAATGCCTTGTATTACGACCCGGTCAGCGAGCGCATCCTCGATTACGCCAACGGCGTACACGACATCCGCAACAACCTGATCCGCCTGATCGGCGACCCGACGCAGCGCTACCAGGAAGACCCGGTGCGCATGCTGCGCGCCGTGCGATTCGCCGCCAAGCTCAACTTCGGCATCGAAAAGCACACCGCCGCGCCGATTCGCGAACTGGCGCCGATGCTGCGGGAAATCCCCTCGGCGCGCCTGTTCGAAGAAGTGCTCAAGCTGTTCCTTTCGGGCTACGCCGCCGACACCTTTGAAATGCTGGTGGACCTGCAGTTGTTCGACCCATTGTTCCCGGCCAGCGCCGAGGCCTTGGAGTACAACCCGACGTACACCCACACCTTGATCAGCGAAGCCTTGATCAACACCGACCTGCGCATCAAGCAGAACAAGCCGGTGACCCCGGCGTTCCTGTTTGCCGCCTTGTTGTGGCCGGCCCTGCCCAAACGCGTACTGCGCTTGCAGGACCGTGGCATGCCGCCGATCCCGGCCATGCAGGAAGCGGCTCACGAGCTGATCGCCGAACAGTGCCAACGCATCGCCATCCCCAAACGTTTCACCATGCCGATCCGTGAGATCTGGGACATGCAGGAGCGCCTGCCACGCCGCAGCGGCAAGCGCGCCGACCTGTTGCTGGACAACCCGCGTTTCCGTGCCGGCTACGACTTCCTGCTGCTACGTGAAAGCGCGGGCGAGCAGACCGATGGCCTGGGCGAATGGTGGACCGACTATCAGGACGCCAATGACAGCCAGCGCCGCGAGATGATTCGCGAGCTAGGCAGCAAAGGCGATAGCGCTGGCGAAGGCCCGAAAAAGCGTCGCCGCAGCGGTACCAAGCGTAAACGCAGCAGTGCCGATGCCTCGGGCGCTGCGGGCGAATAAACGTGGAACGTATCTACATCGGCATGGGCAGCAACCTGGCTGCCCCGGAGCAACAATTGCGCAGCGCGATCGAGGCGCTGGCGCAATTGCCTGGCACCCAGCTCGCCGGTGTGTCCGCCTTCTATCAAAGCGATTCATTGCTGCCAGGCCAACCGCGTTACACCAACGCCGTTGCAGCGCTGGACAGCCAACTGGCGCCATTGGACCTGCTCGATGCACTGCAAGCCATTGAGAACGATCAGGGCCGCGAACGCCTGGAACGCTGGGGCCCGCGCACTTTGGACCTGGATATCCTGCTGTTCGGTGATCGCCTGATCGACGAGCGGCGCCTGAAGGTGCCGCACTACCAGATGCATCTGCGCGCGTTTGTGCTGTATCCGTTGGCTGAGCTGGCGCCGGCCGGTATGCATCTGCCTGACGGCCAGCGTTTGAGCGACCTGCTCACCGCCTGCCCGTTCGTCGGCCTGGAACGCCTCCCGCAAGAATGACTCAGTCAATGTGGGAGCTGGCTTGCCTGCGATGCAAGCGACTCGGTGTATCAGCCACACCGAGTTGATGCCATCGCAGGCAAGCCAGCTCCCACCTTTGATCTTCTCTGCCGTAATACCGCGCGCACGTTGCGCAATCGCTTCAGTAACAGCGGTAACACCGCCATCGTAACAATGCGGTAACACATCCAATTGACTTCCCGTGTCCTCCTCACGACTATAGGCGTCCCGCTGCCGCCAACCCGGCGCGACAGGGCGCAATCCAGGCCTTATAAGCACTGCTTTCAAGACAGTGCGCCTGTATAAACGAAGACTCACGCGCGTTACTCGCTGTTTCCAAGCGCCTGAACGAGGACCCTTTTCATGCCAGACATTACCCTGACCACCTTGCAGAGCCTCAAGCTCAAAGGTGAAAAAATCACCATGCTGACCTGCTATGACGCCACTTTCGCCCACGCCAGCTGCAAGGCTGGCGTCGAAGTGCTGCTGGTGGGCGACTCCCTGGGCATGGTTCTCCAAGGGAATGACAGCACGCTGCCCGTGACCACCGATGAACTGGCCTACCACACCGCCAGCGTCAAGCGTGGCAACAAGGGCGCCTTTATCATCGCCGACCTGCCGTTCATGGGTTACGCCACCCTTGAGCAAACCTTCCTGAACGCCGGCAAGCTGATGCAGGCCGGCGCGCACATGATCAAAGTCGAAGGTGCCGTATGGCTGGCCGAGTCGATCCGGCTGCTGGCCGAGCGCGGCGTGCCAGTGTGTGCACACATGGGCCTGACGCCGCAGTCGGTGAATATCCTCGGTGGCTACAAGGTTCAGGGCCGCAATGAAGCCCAGGCCCGCCAGATGCGCGCCGATGCCATCGCCCTGGAACAGGCCGGTGCGGCGATGATTCTGCTGGAGTGCGTGCCGAGCGAACTGGCTGCCGAAATCACCCAGGCCGTCAAAGTGCCCGTGATCGGCATCGGCGCCGGCTCCGCCACCGATGGCCAGGTGCTGGTCCTGCACGACATGCTCGGCCTGTCGATCACCGGCCATGTGCCTAAGTTCGTGAAGAACTTCATGGCCGGCCAGGACAGCATCCACGCCGCCCTGAGCGCCTACGTCAGTGAAGTCAAAAACGTGACGTTCCCAAGCGTTGAACACGGATTCTCGGCATGAACACCGTTAAAACCGTCCGCGAACTGCGGGCTGCCGTAACCCACGCCCGCAGCGCCGGCAAGCGCATCGGTTTTGTACCCACCATGGGCAACCTGCACAGCGGCCACGCCACCTTGGTGACCAAGGCCGCGCAGCAAGCGGATTTTGTGGTGGCGAGCATTTTCGTCAACCCGCTGCAATTCGGCGCTGGCGAAGACCTGGACAAATACCCGCGCACATTGGCCGCCGACCAGGAAAAACTTCTGCAGGCCGGCTGCAACCTGCTGTTTGCGCCCACGGTGGAGGAAATGTACCCCGATGGCATGAACGGCCAGACCCGTGTCAGCGTGCCACAACTGTCTGAAGGTTTGTGTGGTGCCAGCCGCCCAGGGCACTTCGAAGGCGTGGCCACGGTGGTCAGCAAGCTGTTCAACATGGTCCAGCCGGACATGGCCGTATTTGGCCAGAAGGACTACCAGCAGTTGGCGGTGATCCGCGCCATGGTCCGCGACCTGAACATGCCGATCCAGATCATCGGCGAGCCCACCGTGCGCGCCGAGGACGGCCTCGCGCTGTCATCACGCAACGGTTACCTCTCCGAGGAGCAACGGGCGGTCGCGCCAGTGCTGTACCGCGCGCTCAGCCAGATCGCCACGGCCATCAAAGGCGGTGATCATGATTTCGCCAGACTGCGCGCCGAGCACATCCAGCAGATTGAAGCCGCAGGGCTGCGCATGGACTACCTGGAAGTGCGCCAAGGCGTGCATCTGCGCCCGGCCACGGCTGAAGATCGTGATGTGGTGATCCTGGTCGCCGCTTATCTGGGGGCTACACGCCTGATCGATAACCTGCACCTGAACCTCGCCTGACCCCGCTTTACCTTCAACCTGTTGCCCCGACGGCTGTGCCGGTATAAAAAAGTACCGGCCACAGCGCAGACAAAGCCAAGACATATCCACACGCTAGGTTTAATGTAACTGCCCTGCGCTATGGTTAGCGCTGTCTGGAAGCCAATCCTTGCGATAAGACTGGATGTTCCGGGCTTTGAAGTGTCCTAAAGGCAGTCCCCGTAATAAAAGGAAACCCGCAGCGATGGCGTACTACCGCACCCCTCATGACGTTACCGCGCTGCCCGCCTGGCAAGCGCTTGTTCAACATCGCCAAGCCATGCAGGATTTCAGCATGCGCGAGGCGTTCAATGCCGATCCTCAGCGTTTTTCCCAGTTCACCTTGAGCAGCTGCGGACTTTTCCTCGATTACTCGAAAAACCTGATCACCAGCGAAACCCGTGACCTGCTGGTGGGCCTGGCCAAGGAAGTCAATCTCAAGGCGGCGATCGACGCGCAGTACGCTGGCGAACCGGTCAACTCCTCCGAGGGCCGCCCTGCCCTGCACACCGCCCTGCGCCGCCCGGTGGGCGACAAGCTGTCGGTCAACGGCGTGAACATCATGCCGGACGTGCACAAGGTGCTGAACCAGATCACTGACCTGGTCGGACGTATCCACGACGGCCTGTGGCGTGGCTACACCGAGAAGCCGATCACCGACGTGGTGAACATCGGCATCGGTGGCTCGTTTCTCGGCCCGGAACTGGTCTCCGAAGCGCTGCTGTCCTACGCCCACAAAGGCGTGCGTTGCCACTACCTGGCGAACATCGACGGCAGCGAGTTCCACGAACTGACCATGAAGCTGCGCGCCGAGACCACGCTGTTTATCGTCTCGTCCAAATCCTTCAACACCCTGGAAACCCTGAAAAACGCCCAGGCCGCTCGCGCCTGGTACCTGGCCCAGGGTGGTTCGGAAGCCGAGCTGTATCGCCACTTCATCGCCGTCTCGAGCAATAATGCCGCAGCCGTGGCGTTCGGTATCCGCGAAGAGAACATTTTCCCAATGTGGGACTGGGTCGGTGGGCGCTACTCGCTGTGGTCGGCCATCGGCTTGCCAATCGCCCTGGCTATCGGCATGTCCAACTTCAAGGAACTGCTGTCGGGTGCCTACACCATGGACCAGCACTTCCTGAACGCACCGTTCGAAGCCAACATGCCCGTGCTGCTCGGCCTGTTGGGTGTGTGGTACGGCAACTTCTGGGGTGCGCAGAGCCATGCGATCCTGCCGTACGACCACTACCTGCGTAACATCACCAAGCATTTGCAGCAGTTGGACATGGAATCCAACGGCAAGAGCGTGCGCCAGGACGGCACGCCCGTCTCCACCGATACCGGCCCGGTGATCTGGGGCGGCGTAGGCTGCAACGGCCAGCACGCTTACCACCAGTTGCTGCACCAAGGGACTCAACTGATCCCGGCCGACTTCATCGTGCCGATTGTCAGTTTCAACCCGGTGTCCGACCACCATCAGTGGCTGTACGCCAACTGCCTGTCCCAGAGCCAGGCGCTGATGCTCGGCAAGACCCGCAGCGAGGCCGAAGCCGAGCTGCGTGAGAAGGGCCTGCCGGAAGCCGACGTACAGAAGCTGGCACCGCACAAGGTGATCCCGGGCAACCGTCCGAGCAACACCCTGGTGGTCGAGCGCATCAGCCCGCGTCGCCTGGGCGCATTGGTGGCGATGTATGAACACAAGGTGTTCGTGCAGAGCGTGGTGTGGGGCATCAATGCCTTCGACCAATGGGGCGTGGAACTGGGCAAGGAGCTGGGCAAAGGCGTGTACAACCGCCTGACCGGCGCCGAAGAAACCTTGGCCGAGGATGCTTCGACCCAAGGCCTGATCAACTACTTCCGCGGTCGTCACCGCGGCTGAAGCCGTGCATTCAAGGCCAACGTCCGTTTGGACGTTGGCCTTGAACCCTCCCGCCCCAGGGTGCATCTTTATGACTTGTCGCAAAAACAAGAATAAGGAGCGCTCATGTTCGATATCAGCACCTTTCCCACCGCCGATGCCGTCCGCCGGGCTGCGCAGCTCAGTCAAGAGGACTACCAGCGCCTCTATCGCCAATCCATCGACCAGCCAGACACCTTCTGGGCCGAACAGGCCAAGGGCTTTCTCGACTGGATAAAACCCTGGCACAGCGTCCAGCAGTCAGACATCCACACCGGTGCCGCCCAATGGTTTGCCGGTGGTCAGTTGAACGTCAGCTACAACTGCATCGACCGCCACCTGGCGCAACGCGCCGATCAGCCGGCCTTCATCTGGGAAGGCGATGATCCGCAACAATCCAACACCATCACTTACCGCCAACTGCATCAAAACGTCAGCCGCCTGGCCAACGTCTTGAAAAGCCGTGGCGTGAGCAAAGGTGATCGCGTGTGCATCTACATGCCGATGATTCCCGAAGCAGCCTACGCCATGCTGGCCTGCACGCGAATCGGCGCGGTGCACTCGGTGGTGTTTGGGGGTTTCTCCCCGGACGCCCTGCGTGACCGCATTCTCGACGCCGATTGCCGCACCGTGATCACCGCCGACGAGGGCGTACGCGGTGGCAAGCCCGTGGCGCTGAAGCAGAACGTCGACAAAGCCCTGGCCAGTTGCCCGAATGTCAGCACGGTACTGGTGGTGGAGCGCACCGGAGCGAGCGTGACTTGGCAGGAAGGCCGCGACCTCAAGTACCAAGCCGCCCTGGACGCCGCCAGCGACAACTGCCCACCCGAGCCGATGGACGCCGAAGACCCACTGTTCATCCTCTACACCTCCGGCAGCACCGGCAAACCCAAAGGCGTGCTGCACACCACCGCTGGCTACCTGCTGCAAGCGGCGATGACCTTCAAGTACGTGCTCGACTACCAAGAGGGCGAAGTGTTCTGGTGCACCGCCGACGTGGGCTGGGTCACCGGCCACAGTTATATCGTCTATGGCCCGCTGGCCAATGGCGCCACCTCGCTGATGTTCGAAGGCGTGCCGAGTTATCCGGACAGTTCGCGCTTCTGGCAGGTCATCGATAAACACCAAGTGAATATCTTCTACACCGCGCCCACCGCCCTGCGCGCCCTGATGCGTGAAGGCCACGGCCCGCTGCAGGGCACATCCCGCGCCAGCCTGCGCCTGCTGGGCAGCGTGGGTGAGCCGATCAACCCGGAAGCCTGGGACTGGTATTTCAACGCCGTCGGCGAACAGCGCTGCCCGATTGTCGATACCTGGTGGCAGACCGAAACCGGCGGTATCATGCTCAGCCCGTTGGTCAGCGCCCAGCGCATCAAACCGGGCTGCGCGACACAGCCCATGTTCGGCGTACAACCGGTGTTGCTCGATGAACAGGGCAAGGAAATCAGTGGCGCCGGCAGTGGCGTCCTGGCGATCAAGGCCAGCTGGCCGGGGCAGATTCGCAGCGTCTACGGCGACCCGCAGCGCATGATCGACACCTACTTCAAGCCCTACCCCGGCTACTACTTCACCGGGGATGGCGCACGGCGCGATGAAGACGGTGACTACTGGATCACCGGGCGCATCGACGATGTGATCAACGTCTCGGGCCATCGCATTGGCACCGCCGAGGTGGAAAGTGCCCTGGTGCTGCATGATCAGGTCGCCGAAGCCGCTGTGGTGGGCTACCCCCACGACGTAAAGGGCCAGGGCATCTACGCCTTTGTCACCCCCATGAATGGCGTCGAACCCAGCGACGCGTTGAAAAAGCACCTGCTGGAGTTGGTCAGCAAGGAGATTGGCAGCTTCGCCAAACCGGAATTGATCCAATGGGCACCTGCCCTGCCGAAAACCCGCTCTGGCAAGATCATGCGGCGCATCTTGCGCAAGATCGCCTGCAACGAACTGGACAGCCTGGGCGACACCTCGACCCTGGCCGACCCCAGCGTGGTGGACGGTTTGATCGACAAACGCCTCAACCGGTAGCGCCAGGATAATCCCCGGCCTGTGCAGGCCGGGGTTAGCTGTTAAACTTCGCGCCCCCTTTTTTATTCATCTGCAAGCAAGGCGCGCTCCATGACTCCCTTGAATCAGGCGCTGCGCGCCGCCCTCGATCACCGCCAAGACCTGATCAACACGCTGCACGCCCAGGGTACGGACTGCTATCGGCTGTTCCACGGCAGCCAGGAAGGCGCTGGTGGCTTGACCATCGACCGCTACGGCCCGCAATTGCTGGTACAAAGCTTCCACCAGTCCCTGGAAACGGCAGACCTGCTGGACCTGCACCAACTGATCAACCAGTACATGGGCCTGGAATTGTTGCTGGTGTACAACGACCGTGCCCGCGGCAACTCGCGTATCGACCGCGAAGACACGGTGTACCGCGCCGAGCCTGGCGCTTTGGAAGACCTGGTCGGCCACGAGTGGGGCCTCAATTACCGTGTGCGTGGGCGCCACGCCGGGCAAGACCCGCTGCTGTTCCTCGACCTGCGTAACACCCGGGGCTGGGTCAAGGACCACAGCGCCGGCAAAAGCGTGCTGAACCTGTTCGCCTATACCTGCGGCGTCGGTTTGAGCGCTGCAGCAGGCGGCGCACGCGAGGTGTGCAACCTGGATTTTGCCGAGGGCAACCTGGCGGTGGGGCGTGAAAACGGCCAGCTAAACCCGCAGTTGCCGAGCATGGAGTTTGTGCAGTCCGATTACTTCCCGGCGATTCGCCAACTGGCGGGCCTGCCCATCACGCAGCGGCGCGGGCAAAAGCTGCCGAGCTATCCACGCCTGGAGCAACGCCAGTACGACCTGGTACTGCTCGATCCTCCCGCCTGGGCCAAGAGCGCTTTCGGCACCGTCGATTTGTTGCGCGACTATCAAAGCCTGCTCAAACCCGCACTGCTGGCCACCGCCGACAATGGCGTGCTGATTTGCTGCAACAACCTGGCAAAGGTCAGCATGGAGGACTGGCGTGAGCAGGTGCTGCGCTGCGCAGAAAAAGCCGGGCGCCCGGTACGCGAGTGGCAAGTGATGACACCCGGGGCCGACTTTCCTTCCAGGGACCAACAGCCTCCGCTGAAGACCCTGATCCTGCACTTGTAGGAAGTTTCCCAGCGCCCACGGTTCTTCGGAACCGAATTCCCGTGCCATACTCCAAGGCACTCTCGTTCGACATAGATGGCGTTCACCCATGCCCAAAGGATTGATCCGCGCCGTAGGCGCCTTGTTGACCGCCCTTGCTTTGTACAGCTTGCTGGGCTTTCTGATATTACCCGGCATCGCCCTTCGCATTGCCAACCAACAGTTGGCCAACTACGCCACAGTGCCGGCGCGAATCGAGCGTATCGAACTCAACCCCTTCAGCCTGGAACTGACGCTGTGGGGCCTGAAGATTGGTGAGCCGGGCAAAGAGCAAGTGGGTTTCGAACGCCTCTACGCCAACCTGCAGATCGACAGCCTCTGGACCCGCGCCCTGCACCTGGCCGATGTGCAACTGGACAAGCCCAAGACCGAACTGCTGTTCGACAAGTCCGGCCAACTGAACCTGGCGCAGCTGTTCAAACTGCCGCCGAGCGAGCCAACCCCGGCCGATCCTGATGCCAAGCCGTTCCCACTGCGTATCGACAGCATCAAGCTGGCCGGTGGTAACGTGCATTTCCAGGACTTGCGCCCCAGCGAACCCATCGAATTCCTCTACGACGAACTCGACTTCGAGCTGAAAAACCTCAGCACGTTGCCCGACGACAATGCCGACATGACCCTGGTCGCCGCGGGTCCCGAAGGGGGTCAGATCGACTGGAAAGGCAACTTCAGCCTGGTACCGATCACCTCCGAAGGCACCTTGAAGGTTACCGACGGCAAGATGAAAGCCTGGTGGCCGTATGTGCGTGACGCCCTGCCACTGGTGCTGGAAGACGGGGTGCTCAACTTCAGCACTGACTACAAATTCAGCCTGGCCAAAGAGACCGAGCTGAACCTGACCAACACCGCCGCCAGCATCGCCCCCTTTGCGATCAAGGCCCCCGATGGCCGGCCACTGGCACGCCTGGAACGACTGGACGTCAGCGAAACCACGGTAGACCTGGCCAAGCAGCAGGTGGTTGTCGGCAAGATCCGCAGCAACAAGCTGGAAACCTGGGCCGCCCGTGAGGCCGATGGCCAATTGGACTGGCAAAAACTATTCGCCAGCCAACCGAGCAAGCCTGCCAAGGCATCGGAGCCAGCCGCTGCCGACGCGCCTTCGGCGCAACCGGCGGCCCCGAGCAAGCCGTGGCAAGTGCTGCTCAAGGATGTGCAACTGCGTAACTACCAGGTGCACCTGGCCGACCGCCAGGCTAAACCCGCTGTCGCGCTGGAACTGGGCCCGTTGAATGTCGACGTACAGAACTTCGACAGCCTCAACCAGAGCCCCTTTGCCTTGAAGATCGACACCGGCCTGGGCAAACAAGGCAAGATCCAGGCAACCGGCGAGGTTAACCTCAACCCCGTCAGCGCCAAGCTGAAAGTGAACACCCAGGACATCGACCTTCGGGTCGCCCAGGCCTATATCAGCCCGTTTATTCGCCTGGAATTGCGCAGCGGCATGCTGGGCAGCAACCTGGACGTGAACCTCAAAAGCACCGAGCCACTGGCCCTTCAAGTCACCGGCCGCGCCCAGGTTGACCAGTTGCATACCCTGGACACCCTCAAGACCCGCGACTTCCTCAAATGGCAACGCCTGGTGCTGGAGGGCGTGAACTACCAGCACGGCCAAAGCCTGTCGATCGACAAGGTCAACCTGATGCAGCCGTATGCGCGCTTCATGATCAACGAAGATCGCACCACCAACATCGACGATCTGCTGATTCCGCAGCCCGCCGACAGTGGCAGCAAGTCGGCCGCCAAACCTGCCGCCAGCAACGAGAAGCCCTTGGGCATTCATATCGGCCAGATCGCGATCAACGACGGTTCGGCCAACTTTGCCGACTTCAGCCTCACGCCCAACTTTGCCACCGCGATTCAACAGCTCAACGGCCAGATTGGCACCATCGACAGTCGCCAGGCCAAACCGGCCAGCGTCGACATCAAGGGCAAGGTGGACCGTTATGCGCCAGTGACGATCAAGGGCAGCGTGAACCCGTTTGACCCGATGGCCGCGTTGGACATCGCCACCAGCTTCAAGCGTGTCGAGCTGACCAACCTGACACCTTACTCGGGCAAGTTCGCAGGCTTCCGCATCCGCAAGGGCCGCTTGAATCTCGATTTGCACTACGTGATCACCAAAGGCCAGTTGAAGGCTGAAAACAAAGTGGTGGTCGAGCAACTGCAACTGGGTGATAAGGTCGACAGTTCCGATGCCGTCGACTTACCGATTCGCCTGGCTGTCGCCCTGCTCAAGGACTCCGACGGCAAGATCTCCATCGAACTGCCGGTAAGCGGCGACCTGAACAACCCACAATTCAGCGTGATGCCGATTGTATGGCAGACCCTGCGTAACCTCGTGGTGCGCGCGGCAACAGCGCCCTTCAAGTTCATTGGCGGGCTGGTCACCGGTGGCGGCTCTGAAGACTTGGGCAATGTGTCGTTCGCCGCCGGCTCCAGTGAGCTGAACAAAGACGCCGAAGGCGCCCTGAACACCCTGGCCAAGGCGCTGAAAGAACGCCCTGCCCTGCGCCTGGAAATTGAAGGCACGGCCGCTGCCAGCAGCGACGGGCCATTCCTGGCCGCACAGCGACTGGAACGTGAATACCAATACAACTACTACAAGATCCTCCAGCGCCGAGGCGACAAAGTCCCGGCCCAGGCCTCGTTGCTTGAAGTGCCAGAGAAGGAAAAAGCACCCTTGCTGGAAGGCATCTACCGCACCCGTCTCAAACAGCAACCACCGGCCGAATGGAAAGACCTGGGCAGCGATGAGCGCTCGGCGAAGCTCAAGGACGGTGTGATCAAGTTCTGGAGTGGTAGTGATGTGCTACTGCGCCAGTTGGGGCAAGACCGAGCCAGCACTATCAAGGATTACCTGGTAGACAAGGGCCAGTTGGAAGATGACCGCGTGTACTTCATCGATGCACAGCTGGGGCAGGCCGAGAAAGATGGCCGAGTGATCACTCCTATGCACCTGGATGCTGAGTAACTTCTAAGCACCGCCCATCCTAATGTGTATGGCTTGCCTGCGATAGCATCACCTCGGTGCAACTGAATGACCGAGGTGCCCGCATCGCAGCATAGGTATCTACACAATTTTGTAGGTTGCAGCAGCCGACAGTAACCACGATGCGAAGCGAGCCGCTCTTGATCTTGATCTGCTTTTGATCTTGATCTTAAGCGCCCCATCAAACCACGCTGGCCGGAATTCGACAGGGATTTGGGGGGTAAACCGGCAGGGATGCCGGTTTAGCCGCCCCGCGCCATGGATGGCGCGTGGCGGCGGCCCACGGATTCAAGCCTGTGTTCGGGCACACCGAGCCTAAGCGAGGTGCGCACCCACAGACCGCCCCCATAGACGCTGTTGGGGCCGTCTTCCGCCTTTTCGCCGTACTTGCCGATCAGGCGGCGGCGCACTTCCTCGATGAAGTAGCCGTTGCCCGAAGGATAGACGCTGGTGCGCTGGGTGACGAGGCCGAGCGGTTCGGCCTTGGCGGCGGCGGCGTCCTGCGCCGTGACCCAGCCGTTGCGTACCATCTGGTCGAGCACCCAGTTGCGGCGCTCGATCGCACGGTCCTCGT
>JAAIGE0100390931.1_pt1 | contig 37466 bp, 36 predicted proteins | sample 6487951 | NCBI WGS metagenome assembly JAAIGE01 (sample SAMN13974128, study PRJNA590717) | phyllosphere metagenome | biome: tomato field; feature: multiple bacterial spot infested tomato fields; material: tomato leaves; isolation source: leaves from tomato fields | host: Solanum lycopersicum ...
CGCTATGCCAACATCACCGGGCCGTGGCGGCTGCACGGGCCGGACGGGGCGGAGGTGACGGTGCGCCCGGAAGGGCCGCTCTGCGCGAACAGCGGCGACGCGCTGATCCCCGCGCTGGTCGCCGGGCTCGGCATCGCCGCGCTGCCGGGCTTCATCGTCGGTCCGCATCTGGCCAACGGCGCGCTGGTCACCATCCTGAAGGACTGGACGCCGCCGCCGGTCGGCCTCAACCTCCTCACCCCGCCCAGCACGCTGCGCCCGCAGCGGGTGGAGGCGCTGATCGCCTTCCTCAGCCGCCATCTGCGCGACCCCTGCACCGAACCCGCCGCTGTCCTACAGGGCGGCGATCTGGCAGAGGGGGCACAGGGCTGACGGGCCGGAAGACACGGTGCCGCACACCCCCTGTAGGATGCGACTTTAGTGTGACTCTGGCGGATCGCCCTTGCCGGCATCCCCTCGCTTCGGCCCTGCCGGGGAACGACCTGCCGCACATGGCCGTTGCCGCCACGAAACGCGATCCACGGTTGAAGAAGCGTAAATGGGTGCAAAAAAACAAACCGATTTAAGTGTCGATTAACCTTTTGCCTTCATTGGTTGTGTGGTTAATATTCGGGTCTGCCGCTTCGATGCCGAGCGGTCCCGCGGCTGGGGATTACCTGTATGCGCGTGCTGCTGATCGAAGACGAACCGACGACGGCCAAGGCCATCGAACTGATGCTCAACACCGAAGGATTCAACGTCTACACCACCGATCTTGGTGAAGAGGGTCTGGATCTCGGCAAGCTCTATGATTACGACATCATCCTGCTCGATCTCAACCTGCCCGACATGCACGGTTACGATGTGCTGAAGAAACTGATGGTGGCAACCAGAGAATGGTGGTAACGGAGCTGTTAGCCCTGCCCTGGTACTTGCGGGGGAAGGAGTCGACAAGTCGCCAAGAGATAGCGCCAGTCGTCTCTTTCGAAAATCCATCGGATGCAGCAGCTTGCGCAGGATCCAGATCTTCTGCAGCAGTTCCGGCTCGATCAGCAGGTCTTCGCGGCGGGTGCCGGAACGATTGATGTCGATGGCCGGGAACACGCGCTTTTCAGCGATGCGGCGGCTCAGGTGCACTTCGCTGTTGCCGGTGCCCTTGAACTCTTCGTAGATCACCTCGTCCATCTTCGAGCCGGTGTCGACCAGCGCGGTGGCGATGATGGTCAGGCTGCCGCCTTCTTCCACGTTGCGCGCGGCACCGAAGAAACGCTTCGGGCGGTGCAGGGCGTTGGCATCGACACCACCGGTCAGCACCTTGCCCGAGCTCGGCACCACGTTGTTGTAGGCGCGGGCCAGGCGGGTAATCGAGTCCAGCAGGATCACCACGTCCTTCTTGTGCTCGACCAGGCGCTTGGCGCGCTCGATGACCATTTCGGCCACCTGCACGTGGCGCGCGGCCGGTTCGTCGAAGGTCGAGCTGATGACCTCGCCGCGCACGGTGCGCTGCATTTCGGTCACTTCTTCCGGGCGCTCGTCGATCAGCAGCACGATCAGGTGCACGTCAGGATGGTTGGTGGTGATGGCCGTGGCCACCTGCTGCATCATCATCGTCTTGCCGGCCTTCGGCTGGGAAACGATGAGCGAGCGCTGGCCCTTGCCCTGCGGCGCCATCAGGTCGAGGATGCGGCCGGTGATGTCTTCCGACGAACCGTTGCCACGCTCCAGGGTGAAGCGGCGGCGCGGGAACAGCGCGGTCAGGTTCTCGAACAGCACCTTGTTCTTCGATGCTTCCAGCGGCTCACCGTTGATGGTGTCCACGATCGACAGCGCGAAGTAGCGCTCGCCGTCCTTGGGGAAGCGGATGCGGCCGGACAGGTGGTCGCCGGTGCGCAGGTTGAAGCGACGGATCTGGCTGGGCGAGATGTAGGTGTCGTCCGGGCCGGCCAGGTAGCTGGCTTCGGCCGCGCGCAGGAAGCCGAAGCCGTCCGGCAGGATTTCCAGCACGCCGTCGGCGGCAACGCCGTCACCATGGCGGGTCAGCACCTTCAGCAGGGCGAAGATCACGTCCTGCTTGCGCGCGCGCGCCACGCCTTCGGAGATCTGCAGCTGCTCGGCGATCTCCAGCAGCTTCTGTGCCGGCATGCGCTTGAGGTCGCTCAGCGAGTAGACCGGGAAACCTTCCGGCACACTGGCATGCGGACGCGGCACGAAGGGCTGCTGCTCGCCGTTGTCGTTGGGCATGCCGTCATCGCGGAAGCGACCACCGCCACCGCCGCCGTTGCGATCACGATCGCGGCGGTTGCGGAAACGGTCGCGGCGATTGCCCTGGCCCTGACCCTGCTGGTTCTGGTTGTACGGGTTCTGGTTCTGGCCACCACCCTGGTGGTTCTGCTGCCGCGGCTGGCCGGATTCGCGGCCCTCACCACCGTCACCGCCGCCACTGCTGGCAGGCGCCTCGGCGGCGGGCGCGCTCGGCGCGGGAGGCGCTGCAGCCGGTGCCGGCGCTTCGGGCGCGGCTGCCAGCGGCAGGGTGGGCTGCGCCGGGGTGGCGCTGGTTTCGGCGGCGGCCGGAGCGGCAGCCTTGGCTACGCGGGGCTTGCGCACGCGCTTTTCGGCGGGCGCTTCGGCGCTGCCGGTTTCGGGAGTGTTATCGGACAAGAGCGTTATTCCTCGCTTGAAGGTGCGAGCGCCCGGCTGGGGCGGCGAACGTTGGGAATGGGTCTGGAAGAAACTGCGTCCAGAGGGTGCGGCACGCGAACGCGGCCGGATATGCCGACACTATCATCGGCCCGCGGCGCCGTGCAAGGGTCACCGGGAACTGCATTCATGCTGGCGCGGTATGCGCCCACCGGCAGCCGCGGGTGGCGGCCGCCGGTGTTGTCACGCAGGATCAGGCCAGAGCCTTGTCCAGCAGGCCGGCCAGCTGGGCCTTGCCCACCGCGCCGATCTGCTCGCCGACCTTCTCGCCGTCCTTGAATACGACCAGGTACGGAATCGAGCGCACGTGGTACTTGGCGGCCAGCGCACGGTTGTGGTCGACGTTGACCTTGGCGATCTTGGCGCGGCCCTGGTAGGCGTCGGCCAGTTCGTCCAGCGCCGGGGCGATCATCTTGCACGGGCCACACCACTCGGCCCAGAAATCGACCAGCACCGGCTCCTTGGAATTCAGCACTGCGCTATCAAAGTCGGCGTCGCCGACATGTACAACCTTGTCGCTCATCTTGGTTTCTCGTCTTGGATTGCACCCGGCGATGCCGGAGGTGGGTGAACTGGGCCATGCCCGGTGGCGCGACCCTCGTCGTTGCCTCGCGGCGCACTGCCGCGGTGCGTTCGGCGGGATGCCTGGACGCTCACGGCCGGCAGTGTACCCCTATCGCAGGGCAGGGACAGGCGCCGGCTGGAACCCAGCGTATCGTGATCGCTTCGATGCCTGATATGTGTCGGATTTCACTGTCCTCCTGTACATGGGGTTGGCAGCGGGCGACACCAGCGCCTCCGGCAGGGCTGTTCAAGTCCGGTGTTGCTGGGTGAAGGGTCAGCGTCTCCCTGCGTGGTGAGACGCGTCATTCCGGTTTGTCGGCCCGAGTGCGTTAAACTGGAACATTGAGCGGCGCGCGGACCCGGTGGTCCCGGCCCGCCGACCCGCCGCAGGGGCCGCAGTTTGCGACGGTGCCCCCAGACGATGCAGTGCCGCCCGCCCGCTGGCCGGTGGCCATACCAAGACGGACTCATGAGCGACAAACCGCTGACCGATTTGACCTTTTCCTCCTTCGAGCTGCATCCGGCCCTGCAGGCTGGCCTTGAAGGAGCCGGATTCACCCGCTGCACCCCGATCCAGGCGCTGACCCTGCCGGTCGCGCTGCCCGGTGGTGATGTTGCCGGCCAGGCCCAGACCGGCACCGGCAAGACGCTGGCATTCCTGGTCGCTGTCGTGAACCGCCTGCTGACCCGTCCGGCCCTGGCCGATCGCAAGCCGGAAGACCCGCGCGCGCTGATCCTTGCGCCGACCCGCGAACTGGCCATCCAGATCCACAAGGACGCGGTGAAGTTCGGTTCCGACCTGGGCCTGCGCTTCGCGCTGGTCTACGGCGGCGTCGACTACGACAAGCAACGCGAGCTGCTGCAGCAGGGCGTGGACGTGATCATCGCCACGCCGGGTCGCCTGATCGACTACGTCAAGCAGCACAAGGTGGTTTCGCTGCACGCCTGCGAGATCTGCGTGCTGGACGAAGCCGATCGCATGTTCGATCTCGGCTTCATCAAGGACATCCGCTTCCTGCTGCGCCGCATGCCTGAGCGCACCACCCGGCAGACCCTGTTGTTCAGCGCCACCCTCAGCCACCGCGTGCTGGAGCTGGCCTATGAGCACATGAACGAGCCGCAGAAGCTGGTGGTCGAGGCCGAGACCATCACCGCCGCCCGCGTGCGCCAGCGCATCTACTTCCCGGCCGACGACGAGAAGATCCCGCTGCTGCTGGGCCTGCTGTCGCGCAGCGAAGGCGCCCGCACCATGGTCTTCGTCAACACCAAGGTGTTCGTCGAGCGCGTGGCCCGTTCGCTGGAAAAGGCCGGCTACCGTGTCGGCGTGCTGTCCGGTGATGTGCCGCAGAAGAAGCGCGAGAGCCTGCTCAACCGCTTCCAGAAGGGCCAGCTGGAAATCCTGGTGGCCACCGACGTGGCTGCGCGCGGCCTGCACATCGACGGCATCAAGTATGTCTACAACTACGACCTGCCGTTCGATGCCGAAGACTACGTGCACCGCATCGGTCGTACCGCGCGCCTGGGTGAAGAAGGCGATGCGATCAGCTTCGCCTGCGAGCGCTACGCGATGGGCCTGCCGGACATCGAGGCCTATATCGAGCAGAAGATTCCGTCCGAGCCGGTCACCAAGGAACTGCTGACGCCGCTGCCGCGCCCGGAACGCCCGGCCCCGGCGGCAGGCGAGGAAGGCGATGACAACGAAAGCGTCGGCCAGATCTTCCGCGAAGCGCGCGAAGCCCGCGCCGCCGAGGAAGAGCGTCGGGGCGGTGGCCGTAGTGGCGGCCGTTCAGGCAGTGGCGGTGGCCGCGGTGGTCGTGACGGCGAGCGCAGCGGCGAACGTCGCCCGCGTGGCCCGCGCAAGCCGCGCGTGGAAGGCGAGCAGGCTGCCGCCACCCCGGTTGCTGGCGCCGAGGCTGCCGTGACCCAGGCCCCGCGTCCGCCGCGCCCGCCGCGTGCCGAAGGTGCACCGGACGTGGCAGTGGATGGCGAGCACAAGCCGCGCAAGCGCCGTCGTCGTCGCCACGGCCGTCCGGTCGAAGGCGCCGAAGGCGTGCAGGCCACGGCCGGCAATGGCGCCAGCCCGGTCACCCCGGTGCAGGTGGTGGCCAAGCCGGTGCGCACCGCCGCCGATACCGGTGATTCGTTCCTGACCCGCATCGGCCGCAAGATCCGCCGGATGCTGTCGGGCAGCTGATCGGCGCCGCCGATCAGCGGGTAGCGCCCGACCGTTGGTCGGACGACCTTGAAGGGTGTGCCGACCAACGGTCGGCACCCACCGAGCCGAGCATTGGCTCGGCTCTACAGCCTTGATGCCGCAGGTAGCGCCGGGCCATGCCCGGCGAGCGCAGCGGCAGATCGAAAAATCCGCCGGGCATGGCCCGGCGCTACCGATCCGCGGCGCCGCTCCTGCATAATCGGGGTATGAGTGTCCTGCGCTTCGACAATGTCAGCAAACAGTACGCCGGTGGCCACGAGGCGCTGACCGATGTCAGCTTCGAGGTCGCGCCGGGCGAGATGCTGTTCGTCACCGGCCATTCCGGTGCGGGCAAGAGCACCCTGCTCAAGTTGATCCACCTGGACGAGCGGCCCAGCCGCGGCGCGGTGGTGTTCGACGAGCGCAACCTGCTGAAGGTGCGCGGCGGCGATGTACCCCGCCACCGTCGCGCGGTCGGTGCGGTCTACCAGGACCACCGTTTGCTGATGGACCGCTCGATTGCCGAGAACGTGGCACTGCCGCTGATCCTGCGCGGTACCCGCCGTGGCGACATCAACAAGCGGGTGCGCTCGGTGCTGGAGCGGATGGGCCTGGGCCATCGCGAGAAGGCGCTGCCCTCGCAGTTGTCCGCCGGTGAGCAGCAGCGCGTCGGCATCGCCCGCGCCATCGTCGGCGAACCCAAGCTGCTGGTGGCCGACGAGCCGACGGGCAACCTCGACCCGACCCTGGCGGCGGAGATCATGGCGTTGTTCGCCGAGCTGCCTTCGCGCGGCACCAGCGTGCTGGTGGTCAGCCACGACCTGCCGCTGCTGCGCCGCATGCGCAAGCGCGTGCTGATCCTCGATCACGGCCGGCTGGTGGATGACATCTCGCCGCAGGACCTGGCGGAGTAACCATGGCGAAGAACGAAAACAGCGAAGCCGCCGCCCCGTCGCGCGTGGGTGTCTGGTTCCAGCACCACGTACACAGCGTGGTGTTCAGCCTGGGCCGCGCCTGCCGCAAGCCGTGGGCGACCCTGCTGACGGTGATGGTGATGGCGCTGGCGCTGGCCCTGCCGCTGGGCCTGTCGATCGCGCTGGACAACCTCAAGCAGTTCGCCGGCAGCGTGCAGCAGTCGCGCGACATCAACGTGTTCCTGAAGGGCAATGTCGATGGCCCCGGCGCGCTGCGCCTGGCCGGGCAGCTGCGCGACCGCGACGACGTTGCGGAAGTGAACGTGCGTACGCCCGAGCAGGGCCTGCAGGAACTGCGCGATGCCGGCCTCGGCGAGGCGATCGACGCGCTCAACGACAATCCGCTGCCCTCGCTGCTGGTGATCACTCCCGGCCAGGGCAAGGACGATGCGCGCCTGGCGCGCGCGCTGGAAAGCCTGCCCGAGGCCGACCTGGTGCAACACGATGCGCTGTGGCGCCAGCGCCTCGATGCCTGGCTCGCCTTTGGCGCGCGGCTGGTGCAGGTGCTGTCGGTGCTGCTTGGCGTCGGTGCCGCATTGGTGGTCGGCAACACCGTGCGCCTGGACATCCAGGCCCGCCGTGAAGAGATCGGCGTGCTGCAGCTGCTGGGCGCCAGCGATGGCTTCATCCGCCGTCCGTTCCTGTACCTGGGCGCCTGGTATGGCTTGGGCGCTGGCGCGGTGGCGCTGGCCCTGATCGCTGCCGCCGGTGCCGCGCTGCGCATGCCGCTGGCCGAACTCTCGCGCAGCTACGGCAGCCCGTTCGTGCTGCACGGCCTGGACCTGCTGCATGGCGGCCTGGTCCTGCTCGGCACGCTGCTGCTGGGCTGGCTGGGGGCGTGGCTGGTGACCGGCCATTTCCTGCGCCAGACCCGACCGACCGACACCTGAGACCGGCATGCAACCGCAAGCGTTGAAGCACCTTGAGGGGCCCGCGACGCGGGTGATGGTGGTCGATGGCTCGAAGCTGGTACGCAAGCTGATCGCCGACGTGCTGAGGCGTGACCTGCCGGGCGTGGAGGTGATCGGCTGCGACAGCATCGAGGAAGCGCAGCAGGCGCTGGCACAGGGTCCGGTGGACCTGGTGACCACCTCGCTGACCCTGCGTGATGGCGACGGCCTGGCATTGGCGCGGATGATCCGCGAAGCCGCTGGCCAGGCCTATGTGCCGGTGATCGTGGTCTCCGGAGATGCCCAGCAGCATCTGGAGCAGCGCCGCTTCACCGAGTACGTCACCGATTATTTCGACAAGGCGCTGGGCCATGAGGCACTGGCGACCTTCATCCGCGGCTATGTGCAGCCGCAGACCATTCCCGGCGCCACCATCCTCTATATCGAGGACAGCCGCGTGGTGGCCGAGGCCACCAAGCGCATGCTGGAGCGCCAGCAGCTGAACGTGCTGCACGTGGTCAGCGCCGAAGAGGCGTTCACCCTGCTCACCGCCGAGTCGCTGGGCCGCAGCCGCCACCGCATCGACCTGGTGCTGACCGACGTCACCCTGAAGGGTGAACTGAGCGGCCGCGACGTGGTGCAGCGCGTGCGCGTGGACTTCGGCTACGGCAAGCGCCGCCTGCCGGTGCTGGTGATGACCGGCGATGGCAATCCGCACAACCAGACCGGGCTGCTGCAGTCCGGCGCCAACGACCTGGTGCTGAAGCCGATCGAAGAACGGCTGCTGGTCACCAAGGTGCTGTTCCAGCTGCGGCTGGCCCGATTGAATGATGGACCCCTGATTCGATGATGGATGAAGTAGCCGACACCCCGACGATCCAACTGGAACCGAGCTGGAAGCAGCATGTCGGCGATTACCTGCTGCAGCCGCAGATGCGCGAGCTGTCCAGCTTCCTGCGCCAGCGCAAGGCCAGTGGCGCGGCGGTGTTCCCGCCCGGCCCGCAGATCTTCGCCGCGTTCGATGCCACGCCGTTCGAGCAGGTGAAGGTGGTCATCCTCGGCCAGGACCCGTACCACGGCCGTGGCCAGGCCCATGGGCTGAGCTTCTCGGTGCCGCCGGGCGTGCCGGTGCCGCCGTCGCTGCTGAACATCTACAAAGAGATCGAGAGCGATCTCGGTATCCCGCGCCCGGACCATGGCTGCCTGATTCCGTGGGCCCAGCGTGGCGTACTGCTGCTCAATGCCGTACTGACGGTGGAAGAGGGCAAGGCCGGCGCCCATCAGGGGCGCGGCTGGGAAGGCTTCACCGACCACGTGGTGGACGTGCTCAACCGCGAGCGCGAAGGGCTGGTGTTCATGCTGTGGGGCGCCTACGCGCAGCAGAAGGGCAAGGTCATCGACACCCGCCGCCATCGCGTGCTGAAGTCGCCGCATCCGTCGCCGCTGTCGGCCCATCGCGGCTTCCTCGGCTGCCGCCATTTCTCGATGGCCAACGAGTACCTGCAGCGTCGCGGGCAGGCCCCGATCGACTGGTCGCTGCCGCCGCGTTCTGCGCTCTGAGCGGGCCGGGCGGTAGCCCGGTGCCGCCAGCGATGGATCAGTGGCCCGCTGCTGGCGCGATATCCGCGCGCCGATAGTAGGCGCGCGCGCCTTCGGCGATCACGCTCAATGCCTGCACGGTGCCATCGCCGCCGCGATGGAATAGCAGTTCCGCTCCCGCACTGCCTGCCAGGAAGCGGACGGGCGTCAGCGCCTGCAGTGCGACCGGTGCATCACGCCCGGGCAGGCGCAACTGCAGTCCAGCATCGACCGCCTGCACGTCCAGGGTGGCGGCATCGAACCAATCGGCCAGGCCACTGCGCAGATCCATGGGCAGGGCTTCATCGAGTACGAAGCGGCCGCTGAAGCGCGCATAGCCATCCACCAGCAATGCGGGATCCAGCGTGCGGATGACCGGCTTGGCGTTGTGGCCGAGTGCATCGGACAGGGCATTGCGGATCTCCCCACGCAAGGCAGGGCCGTTGTCCCCATTGGTCAGGATGACGAATCCATCGCCGCTCTCGGGGTAGCCTTCGATGCCTGCGTGATAGCTGTCGTTGCTGCCGTTGTGGAAGAAGCGGCGACTGGCGCCAGCGCCGGCCAGCTCCGGGCCCAGGCCACGGCCGGCCGGTGCCACTTCGCTGACCATCTGCAGGGCCAACGACTGCGGCAGCCATCCATCCGTGGTGCGGATGCTGCGCAGCAAGGCCGCGACGAACAGGCCCATGTCATTGGCGCTGGTCCACAGCCCCGACGCCGCCTGTTCTGGAAAGCTCTGCCAGCCGCGTGGCAGGGCCTCCGGCAGGCCCTTGTTGTCGTGCGCATGGGCAACGTTGCCGTAGCCGGCAGGCAAGGGATTCTGATACGTGCTGCGCGACATGCCCAGTGGCGAGAACACCTCGCGTTGCGCGACCTCAGCGAATGCTCTGCCGGTCAGATCTTCGATCGCCAGCTGCACCACCGTGTAGCCGCCACCGGAATAGTCGACCTGCTGGCCGGGTGCGTGGATCAGGCGTACCGGTTCATTCTTTGCAGGCGCCATTCCATCCAGTGTCTGCAGCAAGGTCGGAAGGCGTTCGGCGGGCTGGTAGTCCTGGAAGCCATGCACGTTGAAGCCGGCAGTGTGCGAGAGCAGCATGCGCAGGTTGATCGGCGGGTGCTGTCCCTGCGAATCGGCAGGCAGGTGCCAGCGGCGCAGGCGATGGTCGATGTTCTCCTCCAGCGAGACCTTGCCGGCAGCAACCAGCCTCAGGGTGGTTGCCGCAGTGCCCATTTTGCTGACCGAGCCGACCGAGAACACGGTATCGGCATCCACCGCGTCGCGCGTGCCGGCCTGGCGCAGGCCGTATCCGGCGGCGTAGACCACCTTCCCATCGCGGATCACCGCAACGGCGGCACCCGGTACCTTGTAGTGGGCGAGGCGTTCTTCGATCGACCACTGCGGCAGCGCGGCGCCCAGCTGCGCGGTGCTGGGGCGCAGGCCATGGGCCATAGCCTGCGCAAAGCGCGCAGCGTCTTCAGCGCTGGCGTCAGTGGCCATCACGTGGAACGGGGCCAGGGAGACCAGCAGCGAACACAGCAACAGGCGGTTCATCATCGACATCCTTGCAGGAGTGGAAGAGGGGCGGGATCGGCGCACGCGTTGCCACGCACGCCTGTCGCGTCCGGTCGTTGCGGGTGGAACGGGTTACCGCCGCAGCGCAGGAGGCGATGCGGCGGAGGCGTCAGCGTCGTTCGCGGCGGGCGCCCTGCGCCAGCAGGTAATCGCGCACGGCCGCGTTGCCAGCCTGGTTCAGCGGTGTCCGCCAGCGCCCCAGCCAGCCGTCGGCTTCCACGCCCAGGTTGATGTCGGCGCCGTGAGCAAGCAGGTACTGCACGGTGACCAGGTGCCCTTCGCGCGAGGCATTTATCAGCGGTGTCTCGTCATAGGTCACGACCCGGTTGACGTCGGCACCAGCCTGCACAAGCTGCTCGACGATGGGTTGCAGGCCCAACGCGGAGGCGACGATCAACGGATTGCCTTCGCCCAGCGCGGCACGATCGGGGTCGGCGCCCAGTTGCAGCAGCGTGTCGACCATCGCCGGATCGCGTGCACGGATGGCCTGGATCAGCGCTGTGCCATCACCGAGCACGCGCGCATCAAGATCGACGCCGGCCGCCGCCAACAGACGGACCTGCGCGACGTCATGCGTGCTGGCGGCCTGGAACAGCTTGATGACGCGCGTATCGGAGGCGCTGGCAGCCGGTGATGGGGCGAGCCGTGGTGAGATAGCCACGGCGGTGCCGGTGCAGGCCAGCAGAAGCAGCAGGCCCAGCCCCAACAGGCTGCGGTGCCGGGGTGTGGGTGACCCGGCGTCCACCAGCTGATCAATGCGCTGCGCCAGCTGGCTGCGCGCACTGAACATACCCAGTGCAAGCGTCGGCGCCTCCTCGCGCAGGGCCTGCAGCTGTTCGACGCTGGCCAGCAGCGAACCTGCATAGTCCAGCGGTTCGCGTGCCTGCATCGCAGCGCGTGCATCACAGGCCATCTCGCGCAGTACCGCCAGGCGTGCCTGGGCAAGGTGCAGGAGCGGATTCCACCAGAACAGTGCTGTTCCCGCCCGCAGCAGCGTGCTTGTCCACAGGTCGCGCCGTTGCAGGTGTGCAACCTCGTGGCGGACGATGTCGCGCAGCACATTGTTGTCCAGGCGTGCCAGCAAGGGGCGGGGCAGGAGGATCTGCGGGTGCCACAGGCCGACGACCATCGGCCCGTCGACGGCGCAGGTGGCGATCGTCACGTGGGCGGGCACGATGTCGGCCAGGACCGCGCGCAGTCCGGCGGTCGCCGGTTGCGCCAGCCGCCGCAGCCGGCGTGCGTGCAGCGTCGCGTCCAGCAGGCGCATGCCCAGCCACAGGGTGCCCAGCAGCCACAGCAGTGCAAGCAGTGTCGGCAGGGTCTTCGGCAGTTCGACGTAGTAGATGTCGGGCTGTCGTCCGGCTTCGAAGATGGCTTCTTCCGCTGTTGCCCCTTCGCCGGGCATGGGGTGGAACGCGGCCGCGGGCGGTGCCGGTGCGGGCAGGGTGGTCGACCAGCCCGGCAGGAAGGCACTGAGTGGCAGCAGCAGGGCCGCTGCCATCGCTGCGGCCAGCAGCCAGGAACGTTGTTCGGCACTGAGGGCCCGCCGCCGTGCCAGCCACAGCGCGGGCAGCAGCACGATTGCGGACAACAGCAACTGTCGTACGCCCAATGCCATCGCCAGGTCGATGAGGTTCATTCCTTCCTCCCGGCCCTGGCATCGCTGACGCGCTGCTGCAGTGCCTGCAGTTCGTTGCGGTCGATTTCGCGTTCGTCCACCAGGTGCTGTGCCAACACGTTCGGTGAGCCGTCGAAGAACTGATGCAGAAGATGGTCAAGCGCTTGCCGGCGGGCCTGCTCGCGGCTGAGCGTGGCGTGATAGATGTAGGCGCGACCTTCCTGGCGATGACTGACAAAGCCTTTCTTCGCCAGCACGTTGAACATGGTCAGCACCGTGGTGTACGCGACCGGCTTGTGTTGGCCGAGCACATCCGCCACATCGCGCACGGACGCTTCGCCCTTGTCCCAGAGGATGTCCAGGATGGCCTGCTCGGCGGGAGTGGGATTCTGCGAGACAGGGCGGGCCATGCGCTTCTACGTATGAATTAGTTGATGCATCGGAGCATGTCGCCGGGTGGCTGTCAACGGGTTTATTAGTAGTAAAGGGTCAACCCTCAGCCCTCGGGCCTGAACACCGGGCAACGTCTCCTGGCCTGAATGGACCTCCAGGACGGCCCGTTCAGCTCCGCTTGACCGGAAATCGCCGGCTTCCGGTGGGTAATTGATTGAATTCCAAGGGATTGTGAATCCCGAAAAGCGCGCTCGCCACTGTCATCAAATCGCGCTACGGTAGGGCTCTGTTTGGGACCAGTGTTGCATCAATAGGATGCTGGAACTTTTTCCTCCTTTAGCAGTCCAAATCCCGGACTGCTAAGATGGGTGCCTATGAGCCAGAACACCTCTACTGCCCTTGTGGCAAACAATCTCCCGATTCCCAGTGCGCTCGGTTCGCTGGACGCCTACATCGGTGCCGTGCACCAGATCCCGGTGCTGTCGGTCGATGACGAACAGGACCTGGCCCGTCGCTTCCGCGACGGCAACGATCTGGACGCCGCCCGCGAGCTGGTGCATTCGCACCTGCGCTTCGTGGTGCACGTGGCCCGTGGTTACAACGGCTACGGCCTTGCGCTGGGCGACCTGATCCAGGAAGGCAACATCGGCCTGATGAAGGCGGTCAAGCGCTTCGACCCGGAGATGGGCGTGCGCCTGGTCTCCTTCGCGGTGCACTGGATCCGTGCCGAGATGCACGAGTTCATCCTGAAGAACTGGCGCATCGTCAAGGTCGCCACGACCAAGGCGCAGCGCAAGCTGTTCTTCAACCTGCGCAAGTCGAAGACCCGCCTGGGCTGGATGAACGCGGCCGAAGTCAGCGCCGTCGCCAAGGACCTGAACGTGTCCGAGCGCGAGGTCATGGAAATGGAATCGCGCCTGTCCGGTCGCGATATCGGTTTCGATGCGCCGACCGATGAAGACAACGACCACGCGCCGCCGTCGCCGGCTGCGTATCTGGTGGCCAATGACGAAGATCCGTCGATGGCCTACGAGCGCGAGGACAGCGAAGACAACCAGATGCAGCTGCTGCGCGAAGGCCTGGCGGAACTGGATGCGCGTTCGCGCGACATCATCCGCCGCCGCTGGCTGGATGCCGACAGCAAGGTGACGCTGCAGGAACTGGCGGACGAGTACGGCGTATCGGCCGAGCGTATCCGCCAGGTCGAAGCGAACGCGCTGAAGAAGATGAAGGCGCTGTTCACCGCTTGAGGCGATGAAGCGTTTGAGTAATGGAAAGGCCCGGCATTGCCGGGCCTTTGCTTTTTCCAAGGTATTCAATCCACGCATGGCGTGGATCTACTTCGCGATCCAGTAGATCCACGCCACGCGTGGATCAGCGCGGTCTCAGATCTCCCGCGCGATCGCCCGCCAGCCGATGTCACTGCGGTGGAACTCGTTGGCCCAGGTCACCTTCGCCACACCCGCATACGCGTTCGCCTGCGCGTCGCGCACGCTGTCGCCCAACGCCGCCACGCACAGCACGCGGCCACCGGCGCTGAGCACCTGGCCCTGCGCATCCAGCGTCGTTCCTGCATGGAACACCTTGGCCGTTGCCGGCACATCATCCAGGCCGGAGATCACCTCGCCGGTGATCGGCGTTTCCGGGTACGGCTTGGCTGCCAGCACCACGCCGAGCGACGGGCGCGGATCCCACTGCGCATCCACCTGGTCCAGGCGGCCATCGATCGCCGCTTCCACCAGGTCCACCAGGTCCGACTGCAGGCGCAGCATCACCGGCTGGGTTTCCGGGTCGCCGAAGCGCACGTTGAATTCGATCACCTTCGGCGCACCGCTGGCATCGATCATCAGGCCGGCGTAGAGGAAACCGGTGAACGGGATGCCGTCGGCAATCATGCCCTGCACGGTCGGGTTCACCACCTCGCGCATCACGCGGGCGTGCACCTCCGGCGTGACCACCGGAGCGGGCGAGTAAGCGCCCATGCCGCCGGTGTTGGGGCCGGTGTCGCCGTCGCCGACGCGCTTGTGGTCCTGCGAGGTGGCCATCGGCAGTGCATGCACGCCGTCCACCATCGAAATGAAGCTGGCTTCCTCGCCGTCGAGGAATTCCTCGATCACCACGCGGGCACCGGCATCGCCGAATGCGTTGCCCGAGAGCATGTCACGCACGGCGTCTTCGGCTTCGACCTGGGTCATCGCCACGATCACGCCTTTGCCGGCGGCCAGGCCATCGGCCTTGACCACGATCGGTGCGCCCTTCTCGCGGATGTAGGCCAGCGCGGCGTCCACCTCGGTGTGCACGGCGTAGAACGCGGTCGGAATGTTGTGGCGGGCCAGGAAGTCCTTGGCGTAGGCCTTGCTGCCTTCCAGCTGCGCGGCAGCGGCGGTCGGCCCGAAGATGCGCAGGCCGGCGGCGCGGAAGCGGTCGACCACGCCGGCCACCAGCGGCACTTCCGGGCCGACCACGGTCAGCGCCACGCCTTCGGCCTGGGCCAACGCCAGCAGGCCGTCGATATCGGTCACCTTCACCGCGACGTTGCGGCACTTGTCTTCGTTGGCGGTGCCGGCATTGCCGGGCGCCACGAGCACTTCAGTGACACGGGAGGACTGGGCCAGCTTCCATGCCAGGGCGTGTTCGCGGCCGCCAGAGCCGATGACAAGTACGTTCATCACGAGATTCCAGATTGCGTGGGAAGGGAAGTTCCAGGTCCCCGGCGGCGCGTGTGCGTCATTCGCAGCCTTCGCGTCGCAGCGATTCGGGGAAGGAGTAGGTCCAGGACTTCGGGTCCAGGGTGAAGCGGTGCTCCTGACGCACCCGCTTGCCGCCGCAGGTGTTGCCGGATTCCTCGATCAGCAGTGGCCAGATGCGCGCACTGCGGTCGCTGTCGTCGAAACGCAGGGCGAAATCGATGCTGAAGCGGCGGGTGCGGCAGTCTTCGGCGGTATCGGGGTCGGCGGCCGCGTCGACGTTCTCGCATTCGTACTGGGCGTCGTTGTCGATGTGGCTGCGCACGTTGCCGGTGCTGGTCAGGCCTTTCGGGCCCGGCAGGACCAGGGTCTGCGAGAGCAGCGAGAAGCCCTGGCCGAACCAGCCATCCTCGACTCGGAAGCCGTAGAAATCGCTGCCGGCGCGGATGATGCTGGCGGTGCCCGGCTGGCCACCACTGCCGAAGCGCTCGCCGGTCAGCTCGCTGGCTATCCCGAAGCCATCGCCCTTGGGCTGCAGCACGAAGAACTCGATCGTTCCCGGGTCGATATGCGCACCATCGACCAGCGCACCGCACACCGCCAGTAGTTGTTGCCAGCTGTCACCGCTCACCACCGGTTGCTCGGCGCAGACCTGCCAGTCGATCGCGCGCGTTTCATCGTCCTGGGTCCAGCTGCCGCGCCATTGGCCGGAAAGCTTGGCGTCCTTGCCGTAACGCCCGGTCAGGAACGCCTGCAGACGCGCGGTGCGACTGACATGCGCCGCCGGTTCGCTGGCGGCGGGCTTTGCCGCATCTGCCTGGGGGGCAGATGCGGGTTCGGCAGCCGGCTTGCAGCCGGCCAGCAGGGCGGTGCCAGCGAAGGCGAGCACGGCAAGCGGTTTCAAAGAGACTGCAGACATCCGTGTCGCTCCAGCAATCAGTGGCGGAAGTGGCGCACGCCGGTGAACACCATGGCCAGGCCATGTTCGTCGGCGGCAGCGATGACTTCAGCATCGCGCATCGAACCGCCCGGCTGGATCACCGCCTTGATGCCGGCGGCAGCCGCGGCATCGATGCCATCGCGGAACGGGAAGAACGCATCGGAGGCCATCACCGAACCCTCGACCACCAGGTTCGCATCGGCGGCCTTGATGCCGGCGATGCGTGCCGAGTACACGCGGCTCATCTGGCCGGCGCCGACACCGATGGTGCGGTTGTCCTTGGCATAGACGATCGCGTTGGACTTCACGAACTTGGCCACCTTCCAGGCAAACAGCAGGTCGGTGAACTGCTTGTCGGTCGGCGCCAGCTTGCTCACCACCTTCAGCTCGTCGCGGGTCATGCCGCGGTTGTCGGAGGACTGCAGTAGCAGGCCTGAGCCGACGCGCTTGTTGTCGAAATTGTTCAGGCCGTCGCCGTGCGGGATGCGCAGCACGCGCACATTGGCCTTCTTCTGCGCGTATTCCAGCGCGGCCGGCTCGTAGTCCGGAGCGATCAGCACTTCCACGAACTGGCGGTCCAGGATCACCTTGGCGGTGGCCGCGTCCAGCGGCTTGTTGAAGGCGATGATGCCGCCGAAGGCACTGGTGGGGTCGGTGGCGTAGGCCAACTCGTAGGCATCGCCGTTGCCGGCACCGACCGCCACGCCGCACGGGTTGGCATGCTTGACGATGACGCAGGCCGGCGCGTCGAACTGGCGCACGCATTCCCACGCCGCATCGGCATCGGCCAGGTTGTTGTAGCTCAGCTCCTTGCCCTGCAGCTGCTGGAACGTGGCCAGCGTGCCCGGCACCGGGTACAGGTCGCGGTAGAACGCGCCGCTCTGGTGCGGGTTTTCGCCGTAGCGCAGGTCCATCACTTTCACGAAGGTGGAATTCATCTGCACCGGGTACTCGGCACGCACCGGCACCGCCGTGTCAGTAGCGGTGACCGCCGACAGGTAGTTGCTGATCGCGGCGTCGTACTGGGCGACGCGGTTGAACGCGGCCACCGAGAACGCGAAGCGGGTGGTGGCCGACAGCTGGCCGTCGTTGGCCTCCAGCGAGGCCAGCAGCTCAGCGTACTGCGACGGGTCGGTGGCCACCGCCACGCGGGCAAAGTTCTTGGCCGCCGAACGCAGCATGGCCGGGCCGCCGATGTCGATGTTCTCGACCGCGTCGGCCAGGGTGCAGTCGGCCTTGGCAGTGACCGATTCGAACGGGTACAGGTTCAGCACCAGCAGGTCGATGGCGCCGATGCCGTGCTCGGCCATCACCGCGTCATCCAGGCCGGAACGGCCCAGCAGGCCGCCATGTACCATCGGGTGCAGGGTCTTGACCCGGCCGTCCATCATTTCCGGGAAACCGGTGACGTCGGCCACGTCCTTCACGGCCAGGCCTGCATCGCGGATCGCCTTGGCGGTGCCGCCGGTGGACAGCAGCTCCACGCCGCGTGCCGCCAGCGCGGTGGCCAGCTCGACCAGACCGGTCTTGTCGGAAACGGAGAGGAGGGCCCGACGGACGGGCAACAGATCAGCAGTCATGGGGACAGGGCAATCGGCAGCGGAGCGGGGCCGATATTGTAGTTCTTGGGGCCCGGTGGCGGGTGCTGCCGGGGCAGATTCGCTGCGTCCAAAGCCGGTTTGACCGTAATGGGCACGGCCCGCGGGCTTGTCAGCCACCGCTGGGCACGGCACGGTGCCGCCTGTTCCCCGTGTGCAGGATGCCGTCCCGTGACCGTTGCCAACCGCCTGCAGGCCACCCTCGATGCCGAAGGGGCGCTGCTGTTCCTGGCCCGTTATGTGCGCCATGCGCGTTGTGGCCAAGGCGCGGCCTGGTGCGCCCAGGCCGATGTGCCGACGCTGCAGGCCGAAGCCGCAGAGCGCTGGGGCGAGCAGGCCGAGATCCTGTCCTGGGACGTGCAGCGCCGCGAACGCCGGCGCTGGCGGCGGCTGGAGTTCAAGGTCTACCTGGATGACGACAAGCGCTGGTATGGCGATGCCATCGCGCTGCATCGGCGCGCGCCTGGGTTGGCCGAGCTGCTGTGGGTGATGCAAGCACAGCACTGGCTGGAGCCATTCGAGCTGTATCTGTACGCCGATGGGCTGGATGAGGGGGCGATCGTGCTGCCTGCCGGCGGCATCATCCACTTCCAGCGCTCGCGCGGGGGCGTCTACCGGCTGCTGTCGCTGCAGGCGGGGTTCGCAGATGCAGGAGCACGCGAGCGGGCCGTGCAGGCGGTGCGCAATGCCCTGCAGCGCAGCCATGACGTGGTCTGGCTGTGCCGGCATATCGATCCTGGGCTGCCATGGCATGACTGGCTGGGCCAGCCCGAACTTGCCGGTAACCGCATTTGATGGGGTAGGCTGTGCCCGCACTGCCAAGGATCAGCAGGTACGGATCATGTCGATCTATGCATTGAAAGGACGTTTCCAGGACCTGTTGCGTCCGGCCGTACGCGGTCTGTACCGCATGGGGATCACCGCCAATACGGTGACCGTGGCCGCTGCCGTGGTCTCGCTGCTGGTGGCTGCCGCCGTGTGGTGCTGTGCGCCGGCCCAGCCCCTGCTGTACCTGCTGCTGCCGCTGTGGATGCTGCTGCGCATGGCCCTCAACGCCGTGGACGGCATGCTGGCCCGCGAGTTCGGCCAGCAGTCGCGGCTGGGCGCCTATCTGAACGAGTTGTGCGATGTGATCGCCGATGGGGCGCTGTACCTGAGCCTGCTCAGCGTGCCGGGCGTGCGCCCGGAAGCGCTGTGGCTGCTGGCCTGGGCCGCCGCGCTGAGCGAATACGCCGGCGTGCTGGGGCTGATGGTCGGTGCCAGCCGCCGCTATGACGGCCCGATGGGCAAGAGCGACCGCGCCTTCGTCATCGGCGTGCTCGGCCTGCTACTGGCGTTCGGCTGGGGTGCTGCGATGACGGTCAGCGGCGTGGCCGCAGTGATGGCGATGCTGTGCGGGGTGACGATGGTCAACCGCGTGCGGCGTGGACTGCAGGAAGCGGCGGTTTCGCTGAAGTAATCAAGCAGATACAAAAAGACAATCAGGAGATTGCATGCGTCAGGCGCAGGAACGGGAATTCCACAGCTTCGACCACGTACCGCTGTTCTACCGGTACTGGGCGGGCACCACCGCAACCGCGGCCACCAAGGCCATCGTGCTGCTGCATCGCGGCCACGAGCACTCCGGGCGTGTCACCCACCTGGTCGATGAGCTGGACCTGCCCGACACCGCCTTCTTCGCCTGGGATGCGCGCGGCAATGGCCGTTCGCCGGGTGCGCGTGGCGATGCACCGGGCTTCCCCGCGCTGGTGCGCGACCTGGACAGCTTCATCGCCCACATCGGCGCCGAGCACGGCATCGCGGTGGAGGACATCGTGGTGATCGCGCAGAGCGTGGGTGCGGTGGTTGCTGCCACGTGGGTGCACGATTACGCGCCGCGCCTGCGCGCGCTGGTGATGGCCTCGCCGGCGTTCAAGGTGAAGCTGTATGTGCCGTTCGCGCGCGCTGGGCTGACGCTGATGCAGAAGCTGCGCGGCAACTTCTTCGTCAACAGCTACGTCAAGCCGCAGTGGCTGACCCATGACCCGGCGCGGGTGGAAAGCTACCGCACCGACCCGCTGATCACCCGGCCGATCTCGGTGCGCGTGCTGCTGGGCCTGTACGAGGCGGCCGACCGCATCGTGGCCGATGCGCAGGCGATCAGCGTGCCGCTGCAGCTGCTGGTCTCCGGCTCCGATTTCGTGGTGCACCGTGGCCCGCAGGACCGCTTCTACGAGCGCCTGTCCAGCCCGATCAAGGAGCGCGTGCATCTGCCCGGCTTCTTCCATGACACGCTGGGCGAACGTGATCGCGCGCCGGCACTGGCGCGCATCCGCAGCTTCATCCAGGCGCGCTTTGCGGAGCCGCTGCGCGAACTTTCACGGCGCGACGCGCACCGGCACGGGCCAACGTTCGAGGAATCGGAGATCCTGGCCTGGCCGCCAGAGCGCAACAGCTTGGCCGACCTGCGCTGGCGCGTGGTACGCGGTGGCCTGCGCTTCGGCGGCACGCTGTCCGAAGGCATCGCGCTGGGCCTGCAGACCGGTTTCGATTCGGGCAGTACGCTCGACTACATCTATCGCGACGAAGCACGAGGCAAAGGTCCATTGGGGCGGATGGTTGACCGCAACTATCTGGACGCGATCGGCTGGCGTGGCATCCGCTTGCGCGGCCAGCACCTGCAGGAACTGCTGCGCGATGCTGCCCAGCGCCTCCGTGGGCAGGGCACGCCGGTGCGCGTGATGGACGTGGCCGCCGGCCACGGCCGCTACGTGCTGGAAGCGCTGGGAACGGGCGAACAGCGCGCCGAGCGCATCGTGCTGCGTGATTTCAGCGATCTGAACGTGACCCAGGGTCAGGCTTTGATCGAGCGCCTTGGTGCGGCCGACATCGCCCGCTTCGAGCAAGGCGATGCGTTCGATCCCGCGCAGCTGGCAGCGGTGGACCCTGCACCGACGCTGGCGGTGGTGTCGGGCCTGTACGAACTGTTCCCCGACAACGACGCCGTGCTGCGCTCGCTGCAGGGCATTGCCGCGACGGTGCCGGCGGGCGGCTATCTGGCCTACACCGGCCAGCCGTGGCACCCGCAGCTGGAGTTCATCGCGCGTGCGCTGACCAGCCACCGCGGTGGCGCAGCGTGGGTGATGCGCCGCCGGACCCAGCAGGAGATGGATGAGCTGGTGCGCCTGGCCGGGTTCGAGAAGGTGGCCCAGCGCATCGACGACTTCGGCATCTTCACCGTGTCGCTGGCGCGCCGGACCGCGTGATGGCGACGCTCGCTGCAATCCCGCTGGTCGCGGCAGGGCGCCCCTGGCGACGCGCGCTGCTGTGGCTGGCCCTGCTGGGCCCGTTCTTCTTTGCCAGCTATGGCTTCGCCAACTGGATGGCCGGCCGCCATGCCGAACTGCCGGTGATGGCGTTTGCGTGGGAGACGCACATCCCGTTCGTGCCGTGGACAATCGTGCCGTACTGGTCGATCGACCTGTTCTATGCGATCTCGTTCTTCCTGTGCAGGCGCCGGCTGGAACTGGACCGGCATGCACTGCGCCTGCTCAGCGCGCAGGTGATCGCAGTGGCGTGCTTCCTGCTGTGGCCGCTGCGCTTCAGCTTCGAGCGGCCGGAGATCGGCGGCGTGTTTGGTTGGCTGTTCGATGTGCTGCTGGGCTTCGACAAGCCGTTCAACCAGGCGCCGTCGCTGCACATCGTGCTGCTCATCGTGTTGTGGGTGAAGTTCGCACAGTATCTGCACGGGGTGTGGCGTTGGGTACTGCATCTGTGGGCGCTATTGATCGGCGTCTCGGTGCTGACCACGTTCCAGCATCATTTCATCGATATCCCGACCGGCCTGCTGGCCGGCTGGCTGTGCGTCTGGCTGTGGCCGGAGCAGGGCGCGCCACCGTTGCGTGCCTGGTGCACCGCGCGTGACGCCAAACGTTGGCGCCTGGCAGCGCTGTACCTCCTGGGGGCCGCTGTATTGCTGATGCCGGTGGTGCTTCTGCGTGGCGCGGCGTTGTGGCTGCTGTGGCCGGTGGTATCGCTGCTGCTGGTGGCGTTGGCGTATGCGGGGCTCGGTATGGCGGTGTTCCAGAAGCGCGCCGACGGTCGCCTGACGATGGCGGCGCGCTGGCTGCTGGCGCCCTACCTGGGTGCGGCCTGGATCAATTCGCGGCTGTGGACGCGCCGTGCGCCGCAGCCGGTGCCGGTGATGGATGGTGTGTGGCTGGGGCGTATTCCCTGCGCTGCATTGCCGGCACCCTTGGTCGGCGTGGTCGATGCCTGTGCCGAACTGTCCTGCCGCGCGCCGGGCGCCGCGTATGCCAGCGTGCCGGTGCTGGATCTGGTGGTTCCTGCACCGGAGCAGCTGCGCGAGGTGGCCGAGGCCATCGAGCGGCTGCGTGCGCACGGACCGTTGCTGGTGTGCTGCGCACTGGGCTATTCGCGCAGCGCCGCCAGCGTCGCGACCTGGCTGCTGCGCAGTGGCCGTGCGGGCGATGCCGAAGCAGCAGTGGCGATCGTGCGCGCTGCACGCCCCGGCATCGTGCTGGGCACGGCGCATCTGTATGCCATCGCTGCTGCAGCGGGAGTGCGCGCATGAGTACGGTTCCCGATCTGGCGACCATGCAGTTGCTGCTGAGGCAGGGGCGTTGGCCGGCGCTGCTGTCGCTGGGCCTGTTGCTGGTGGCGTTGCTGCTGCTCGGTATCGAGCCGGGGCTGGCGATGATCGCTGCCGGCCTGTTGCTGCTCAGTGTCGTTGTCGGGCTTGCACAGGCGTACCACGCATGGCGGGTTGGGTTGGACGCGAGCCTGCTGAAGCTGCTGCGTAATGAAGGGCTGGAAGGCGAAGCCGCCGCGCGCCGTATCGATCAGGTGCTGCATGACAGCGGCTTGCGCCGCGTATCGTCCGACGCACCGCTGCGCGGCTGGGACCTGCGCTGGGCAGGCATGCGTCGCCTGTTGCTGCGGCAGTACCTGCTGACAGGCGTGCAGGGTGTGCTGCTGGTGCTGGCCGTGTTGTGGCCGCAGACGTGAACGGGAGGACCCGATGTTCGCCGAACTGATTGCCCGCGCCTGCAGTGGTGCGATTCATGTGGTGACCGGTGCGCGTGCGCTGTGGATCGGCTGTGCACCGTCCAGCGAGCGCCGCGTGTACTACGGCAACCATGCCAGCCATGGTGACTTCGTGCTGATCTGGTCGTCGATGCCGCCGGCGTTGCGGCGCCAGGTGCGCCCAGTGGCCGCGGCCGAATACTGGCAGCGCGATGGCCTGCGACGCTACCTGATCGATGCGGTGTTCAACGGTGTGCTGGTCGAGCGCGAGGCCGATCATCGCCAGCAGGATCCGCTGCAGGTGCTGCGTGATGCGGTGGACGAGGGGTGTTCGTTGATCCTGTTTCCAGAAGGTACGCGCAACGTGGGCGACGAGCCGTTGCTGCCGTTCAAGAGCGGCATCTTTCACCTGGCACGGCAACGGCCGGAGCTGGAGTTCGTACCGGTATGGATCGACAACCTGAAGCGGGTGATGCCCAAGGGTCGTTTCCTGCCGCTGCCATTGCTGTGTACGGCCACCTTCGGTACACCGCTACGGCTGCAGGCCGATGAGGACAAGGCCGCCTTCCTGGCACGCAGCAGGCAGGCGCTGCTGGACCTGGCGCCGAACGGGGGCAAGGCATGAGCCTCCTGATCGATGTGTCTGGTGACCTGGCTACGCAGAGCGTCGGCCAGCAAACCGGTCTGCTGTTCGCTGGCGTGGGTGCGGTGCTGGTGTTGGCCACGCTGGTGGCCGAAACGCTGCGCTGGCGCCGGCGTGGGCAGCCGAGCGCAGTGATCGCCAACCTGGTCTCGCGCATCCGCGCCTGGTGGGTGATGGCGATCGTGGTCGGGTTGGCGCTGTTCTTCGGCCGTGCCGGGGTGATCGTGCTGTTCGCGATCATCTCGCTGTTCGCGCTGCGCGAGTTCATTACCCTGGCGCCGACACGCTCAGGCGACTACTACGCGCTGCTGGCCGCGTTCTACATCGTGCTGCCGTGGCAGTACTACCTGGTGTGGATCGACTGGTACGGCATGTACACACTGCTGATCCCGGTCTATGCGTTCCTGTTCCTGCCGATCCTGTCGACCATCGGCGGCGACACCACCCACTACCTGGAGCGCACGGCGAAGGTGCAGTGGGGGCTGATGATCTGCGTGTTCTGCATCTCGCATGTGCCGCTGCTGCTGAACCTGCACGTGCCCGGCCATGACCCCTCGCGCAACGTGTTGCTGTTCGCCTTCCTGGTGATCGTGGTGCAGTCCTCGGACGTGCTGCAGTACATCTGGGGCAAGCTGCTGGGCAGGCGCCTGATTGCACCGAAGCTGTCGCCGTCGAAGACGGTGGAGGGCTTCGTGGGTGGTGTGCTCAGTGCCAGCGCGCTGGGGGCGGCGCTATGGTGGATCACCCCGTTCACGCCGCTGCAGGCCTTCGGCCTGTCGCTGTTGATCAACCTGATGGGGTTCTGGGGTGGCCTGGTGATGTCGGCAATCAAGCGCGACCGTGGCATCAAGGACTGGGGCCACATGATCGAGGGCCATGGCGGCATGCTCGACCGGCTGGATTCGGTGTGTTTCGCCGCGCCGGTGTTCTTCCACGTGGTGCGGTACTACTGGAAGGCAGGCGGCGGCGGTTGATGCCGCTGGGCCGTCATCCACGCATGGCGTGGATCTACCGGTAGTGCCGGCCGCTGGCCGGCAACTGCAACATCCTGCCATCGTTCATGGGGTTGCCGGCCAGCGGCCGGCACTACCCTCGTGCGCGCTTACGCGCTGATGCCGTATTCCTTCAGCTTCTTGCGCAGGGTGGCGCGGTGGATGCCCAGAATCGCTGCAGCCCGGCTCTGGTTGCCTTCGCAGTGGTTGAGCACTTCGACGAACAACGGGATCTCCATCTCGCGCAGCACGATCTCGTAGACATCGTCCGCGTCGCAGCCATCAAGGTCACGCAGGTAACGGCGCACGGACTGGGCGACATGTTCACGCAGCGGTGGCCGGGCAGCGCCACGACTGTTGTCAGGACGAGAAAGGACAGCGTTCAAGGGGGTTCCCGATTCGGTTGCCCGTGCGCGCGGAGCGCGCGGCCGGACGAGGTGGTGGCGGCCAGTCTAGCGCGAGCGTGCCCGGCCTGCCACGGCCAGTCGTGTCCATCCTGGTCACAGGAAGTCGAAGGTGAATGCGACGGTGGACGCAGCCGGCTCCTGTACACGGAAGGCAATACGCGCGCTCTGTCCCGGCTCCAGCAGGGCCGCACCGGGGTCTTCACCCAGATACTGCGCCGGCGTGAACACTGCGCTGCCGATCACCCGGCCATCCGCATCGGACAGCGACAGGCGCAGCGCCGGCCAGGCCTGCGCCCAGCGTGCATCGTTGCGGATGCTGGCCTGTACCTGCAGAACGCCTGCCTGGTTGGGCAGCGGCCGGATCTCGCGGCTGGTCATGGTGAATGCGGTCGGCTCATGCCAGGCGGGCAGGGTGCAGCGCAGGACGCCACACAGCGCCCCGAGCCACGCACGATTGCCGGCGTCGGCGGCCAGTCGCGCACGATCGGCAAGCACGCTTTGCAGAACCAGCAGCAGGGCCAGTCCGGCGACCAGCAGCCAGTGCCAGCGCGGCGTCGGCAGCCTGCGCGCGCGCGCGGCACCGAGGAAGCTGGGCGCGTCGCTGGCAACGGCGGTTGCCTGTATCGCGGCCGATACGGGCTCGATGCGCACTGCTTCATCGGCAATGACAGTGTCATCGTGGTGGTGCTTCATCGCTTCCTGTTGCGATACAGGGTCGATAGGTTCAGCCGGTGCTGCAGCAATGGGCACCGGCGCGGCTGCGTCCGGCGTGTGCGCTTCGGTCGCAGGCGCGGCATCACCTTCCGACGTGGGACGCAGGAAGGTGGCCAGTGGACGGCGCGGTGGGTTCGGCTCGGACATGCTCAGGGCGCGGGCTCGGATCCAGCGGTCATTCAACCACGATCAGGCGCGGCGCACGCCGGTGATGCGCATCCAGTCGCCGTCCTGGGTGGCCTGCAGGTCGTCGAACCACGGCGCATAGCGCTGCAGCAGTTCGCCTTCCTGGCCGTGCAGGATGCCCGACAGGGCGATGCGACCGCCGGCAGCGACGCGCGCGGCCAGCAGTTCGGCCAGCGCATCCAGCGCCGAGGCAAGAATGTTGGCGACCACGACCGGATAGGTCGCGACGGGTTCGTCCTGCGGCAGGTACACGTGCATGCGTGCCTGTTCGCCGTTGCGCTCGGCGTTGTCGGCGGTGGCCACCAGTGCCTGCGGATCGTTGTCGACGCCGATTGCCTCAGCCGCGCCCAGCTTCAGTGCGGCCAGCGCGAGGATGCCCGAGCCACAACCGAAGTCGAGCACGCGCTGGCCCTGCAGCAGGCCATCCACGGCCAACTGGTCCAGCCAGCGCAGGCACAGCGCGGTGGTCGGGTGGGTGCCCGAACCGAACGCCAGGCCCGGATCCAGTCGCACCACGGCGGCATCGGCGGACTGCGCGGCCTCTGGCAGTTCATGGTTCCACGGCACGATCCAGGTCCGGCTGCCGAAATCCATCGGCTGGAACTGGTCCAGCCAGGCGCGTTCCCAGTCCTCGTCCTCGACCGCGCGGAAGCTGCCGCCGCTCCAGTCCAGTTCCGGATCGAATGCTTCCAGTGCGGCCAGCAGCAACAGCGCATTGCTGTCGGCGGGGAACAACGCGCTCAGCACCAGGGTGTCCCACAGCGGCGTTTCGCCCACACCCGGCTCGAGGATGGCCTGTTCGTTGCTGGTATCGGCCTCGGCATCAAGCAGGGTCACGGCCAGTGCGCCGACGTCCTCCAGCGCGTTTTCATAGCGGGGCTGGGTCGCTTCGGTGCAGCGCAGGGTCAGTTCCAGGAACGGCATGGCAGTGGGGGCAATCGCGGGAAAGGGGGCCATGCTAGACCATCGGGGCGTCTCCGTATTGCCTGAGATGCCGCTCTGGGATGAACGACGCCGATTCAGACAGGCCTGCCGGGCCTTGCTAAACTCCGTGCTTTCCTGTGCGCCCTGATGCTCCACCGCCGCCAATGGCCTTTGCTCCGACCCTGAAAACCTGGTTGCTCGTGCTGCCGGCGGTGGCCGTGCTGGGCGTGGCCGGCTATCGGGCCAGCGGCCACGTGGCGCCGTCCACGGTGCAGGCAGACCTGCCGGGCGTCGCGGTCGCCGATGACAGCGCAGCAGCATTGCAGGTAATGCCGGAAGCACTGGCGCGCCGGCTGGCGGCCTTCGAGCGCGGCAACGCCCTGCCTTCAGGCCTGCCACTGGATCTCCGTGCCGATATCGAAGATGCCACCGATCTGTATGCCTACGCGCAGCGCCTGCGCGTGCAGGCCGATGAGGGCAACCACGAGGCGCGCTGGATGCTCAGCCGTGTCTATGACTACTGCGCACAGTATGCGGTCGACCCGGGCGGCTACCGCCTGGACAACAACGTGCTGGCCGGATCGGGGCTGACCGCCGCGCCGGCGATGGTGCAGGCACGCGAACGTGTCGCGCAGCGCTGCGGTGGCTTTGTGCCTGGCGACAAGCTGGGGCCGCCGCTGGTGCTTGCCGAACGGCGCAAGGCGGCGGAGCAGGGCAACCTGGCAGCCGAGGCAGCGTTGTTCGCCGAAGGCGAGCCGCTGCAGGACAGCCCCGAGTACCGCCGCGACCTGGTCGAGCGGGTGCGCACGTCGCGCGATCCGGAGGCATTCATGGCCATCGCGCCGGGCATGGGGGTGCGCGCCTCGGGCGATCGTGCGCTGAACGGCCTGGTGGCCGGCGAACAGCTCAGTGAACTGGCATGGCGGCTTGCGGCCTGCGAACTCGGTCTACCGTGTGGAGCAGACAGCGTGCTGGTCAACAGTTTTTGTGCGAACGGAGGGATCTGTTCGCAGGATGGAACGCAGGATTTCCGGGATTTCGTGTATGACGCTGCGGTTTCGCGGCAAGGTGCGGGGAAGATGAGGCAATGGATCAAGCGATTGGTTGGAAAGAGGGACGGGCAATGAATTACCGTCGATTCCTGCATGGGGCCAAATTCTGGTTCTGGGTGGCGCTGTTCGTGGCCTATTCGGCCGGTGCGGTTGGCCTGTTGATGATCGACACCTATGAAGATCGCTACCGGCATCTGTCGAAGGTGGAGCTGACCACGGTGAAGGCGCAGGAAGACGTGCGCCGCGCGGGCGCCAGCCAGGTCGCAGCGGTGTATCGCGCGCAGAGCGGCATGCCGTTCGCCTCGCTGCCGGCCGGCAGCACCTTCCAGGTGGTGTGGCCCGACGGCTCGACCGAGACCATGGTGATCGTCGACCCGACTTCGCCCAATGGCGTCCGCCCGTTGGCAAAGTCGCAGATTCCGGCGACGGCGGCCGACGCGCGCTGAAGGTAGCGCCGGGCCATGCCCGGCGGCCTCGCGCTTCGTTGCCATTTCGCCGGGCATGGTCCGGCGGTAGCGGAAGAGAAACAGAAAAGGGCGGGGATATCCCCGCCCTTTTCATGTCCAGCACCTGGCGCCGATCAGGTCAGCGCGATCGGCTTGTTCTTGCGTTCGGCAAGGCGCTTTTCCAGGTAGTGGATGTTCTGGCCACCGGCCTGGAAGCCCTTGTCGCGCATGATCCGCTGCTGCAGCGCGATGTTGGTCTTGATGCCGTCCACCACCATTTCGCTCAGTGCCACCCGCATGCGGGCGATGGCGGTCTCGCGGTCCGGACCGTGCACGATCAGCTTGCCGATCATCGAGTCGTAGTTCGACGGCACGCGGTAGCCACTGTAGATGTGGGTGTCCACGCGCACGCCGGGGCCGCCCGGCGGATGGAAGCCGGTGATGGTGCCCGGGCTCGGCACGAAGGTTTCAGCATCTTCGGCGTTGATGCGGCACTCGATCGCATGACCGGTCAGTACCACGTCGCTCTGCTTGATCGACAGCTTCTGGCCGGCGGCGATCTTCAGCTGCTCGGCCACCAGGTCGATGCCGGTGACCATTTCGGTGACCGGATGCTCCACCTGGATGCGGGTGTTCATTTCGATGAAGTAGAAGCGGCCATCTTCGTACAGGAACTCGAACGTGCCGGCACCGCGGTAGCCGATGCGCACGCAGGCTTCGGTGCACACTTTGCCGATCTGTTCGCGCTGCTCGGCGCTGATGCCCGGTGCCGGTGCTTCTTCCACCACCTTCTGGTGGCGGCGCTGCATCGAGCAGTCGCGCTCACCCAGGTGGATGGCGTTGCCCTGGCCGTCGGCAAGCACCTGGATCTCCACGTGGCGCGGATTTTCCAGGAACTTTTCCATGTAGACCTCACCATTGCCGAACGCGGCCTTGGCCTCGCTCTTGGTGGTTTCGATGGAGGTCTTCAGCGAGGCTTCGGCGTGCACCACGCGCATGCCGCGGCCACCACCGCCACCGGCTGCCTTGATGATGACCGGGTAGCCGATCTCACGGGCGATCTTGGTGTTGGCGACGATGTCATCGCCCAGCGGGCCGCCCGAGCCAGGCACGCACGGCACGCCGGCGGACTTCATCGCGCGGATGGCTTCGACCTTGTCGCCCATCATGCGGATGGTGTCCGCCTTGGGGCCGATGAAGATGAAGCCGGACTCCTCCACGCGCTCGGCGAAGTCGGCGTTCTCCGACAGGAAGCCGTAGCCCGGGTGGATGGCCTGGGCGTCGGTGACTTCAGCGGCAGCAATCAGCGCCGGGATGTTGAGGTAGCTCTGCGGCGACGGCGCGGGTCCGATGCAGACCGACTCGTCGGCCATGGCCACGTGCTTGAGGTTGCGGTCGACCGTGGAATGCACGGCCACCGTGCGGATGCCCAGGGTATGGCACGCGCGCAGGATGCGCAGCGCGATTTCCCCTCGGTTGGCAATGACGACTTTGTCGAGCATGGCGTGCCCCTCAGCCGATCACGAACAGCGGCTGGTCGAACTCCACCGGCTGGCCGTTCTCGCCGAGGATGGCGACGATGGTGCCGGACTTGTCGGCCTCGATCGGGTTGAACATCTTCATCGCTTCGATGATGGCCAGGGTTTCGCCTTCCTTGACCTGCTGGCCAACGCTGACGAAGGCCGGCTTGTCCGGGGCGGCCGAGGCATAGAAGGTGCCGACCATCGGCGAGCGCAGCACGTGGCCTTCCGGCAGCGCCGGGCCCGGCTTGGCGGTGCCGCCGGTGGAGGCTTCGGTCGGCGACTGCATCGGCATCGCCTGCGGTGCGGGGGCGGCCGGGGCGGCATACACCGGTGCCGGCATAGGTGCGGCATAGCCGGCCACCGGGGCACGCGACAGGCGCACCGACTCTTCGCCTTCCTTGATTTCGATTTCGGCCAGGTTCGACTCTTCCAGCAGGTCGATCAGCTTCTTGATTTTGCGGAGATCCATGGTGGCCTCTTTGCTCTTGATGTCAGTGTGGTGGGAAGCGCGTCGCGCTCGGGTCAAAGCAGTTCGTAGAACTCGCGCAGCTGCCGCGTACGGTCGCGCGCGAGGGTGGTCAGGCAGCGCATCTGTGCGCCGTTGCGCGCCGTGCCATCGGAATTGAGGGCATAGACGGCGTTGCAGTCGTGGTCGCGCAGCTGCATCCAGGCACGCTGGGCCAGCACCAGCTGCTGTTCGGCCTCGCCGCAGTAGCTGCAGCTGCCACCGTGGTCCGGCGTGCGCAGCTGCTGGCGCGCCTGGGCGTACACGGTATTGAGTTCAGCGTCTGCAGCCGCCGCTACGTCCGAGGCGCACAGGTCGCTCTCCATCGTGGTGGTCGGGTGCGCACAGTCGATGCCTTCGTCCTTGCGGTCGAACGCTGTGGCCGCGCCGCAGATGCCGGCCCACAGCACGACGCTGGCAAGCACGCGCGGCAGCATCATCACGCGCCGGCCACCCGCACGCGTGCCAGCGCTGCATCCATCGCATAGCGATAGCTGTCGGCACCGAAGCCACAGACCACGCCCACGGCCTTGTCACTGAAGTAGCTGTGCTGGCGGAACGGTTCGCGGGTATGCGGGTTGGACAGGTGGATCTCGATGAACGGCACCGCCACCGCTGCCAGCGCATCGCGCAGGGCCACCGAGGTGTGGGTGAAGGCGGCCGGATTGATCAGGATGAAAGCGGTTCCGTCATTGCGCGCGGCCTGCACGCGGTCCACCAGGACGTGCTCGGCGTTGGACTGCAGGCTCTCCACGGCGTGCCCGGCAGCGGACGCCTGGGCTGCCAGGGCCTGGTCGATGTCGGCCAGCGTGGTGTGGCCGTAGACCTCCGGCTCGCGGGTGCCGAGCAGGTTGAGGTTGGGGCCGTGCAGGACCAGCAGCTTCGCCATGGGATCCGGAAGACGGGAAAGGGCGGCAGTCTGGCGGAACCGGTGGATGCTGTCCAGTTCGGCGAAGTTTGCAGCGTTTCAATTGATCGTTTGAAATCTGCCGGAGCGCTTGTGGCCGTATGGCGGGCGCTGGATCAAGGCGCGCTGAACGCCTTGCAGGCCGGGGATGCATGCACGTAGGCCGACGATGGCGGCAGGCCGGGCGATGGCTGCTGCCGCAATGGGCCGTGATGCCGTAGATCCACGCCATGCGTGGATGGCGGAGTTCGGTGCGCAGCAAGCGACGCACCCACCACTGAGCCATCTGGCCCCCCTCACGTCTCCAACGGCACCGTTGGCACCACATTCGGAAACACTTCTTCCAGCGGCTCCTGCTCGCCCGGCTTCGGCGCCGGCCAGTTGTAGGCGTTCACCGGCTGTGCGCGGTTCACCCACAACGCGTAATACAGATGGTCGGCGCGGCCATCACCGGTATTGGGGTGGATCAGGATGGTCAGGCCCAGGCTGTTGAGCTGCAGCCAGGGCACCAGCACCGGCAGCAGGTCGTTGGTGAAGCCGAAATAGAACGAGGGCGTGACGTGCGGGCCGCGCGGCTCCAGGTTCCAGTTGCCCAGCTCCACCGGGAAGCGCTCGGCCGCCCAGCGCCGCAACAGGGCCGCCTTCTCGAAGCTGTCCTCGTCGAAGTAGATATGCGCGTGATAGCTCCTGATATCGGTGTAGGCACGCGGGGTGGCCGGCAGGGTGGCCTCGCCGGGGCGCACACTGGTTGGACGCGGAGTCGACTCGCTGACCGTGGCCTCGCCCCAAGGGCTGCGACCTTGGGGCGCGGGCGGAACAATGGCTCGGAAACCGGGGCGGCCCGGCTCGGTGGTGTTCGCCGCCGCTTCGGCGCGCGCGGCTGCCGGGGCGGCCGCCGCGCTGGCACTGGCCAGGCCACCGGCGGCCAGCCCGGCCGAGGCGATCAGCCGGCGGCGCGTGGGCGAGAGCAGGTCGGCCCACTGGGCATCGTCGTCGGCAGCAAACAGGGCGTTGGTGGCGGAGGTCTGTGGGTCCGGGTGCATGAAGGGCTCCATGGCAGCGTGCAGCGGGGGCAGGCAAGCACGCTCAGGCACCTGCCTCGGCAGCGTCCAATAAGCAGGCGGTATCACCTCATGCCCGTTCACCCCTTGTCATTGAGCGCGGCCGATCGACGGGCTAGGGTGCAGGTCTGCCGCCCTGGAGCCCGCCATGACCTCGCCCGATGCCGACACCCGGCGCAAGCGCGCGACCTTCCGCCAACTGCACGCACAGGGTTGTTTCGTGCTGCCCAATCCGTGGGATGTGGGCAGCGCCCGCTACCTGCAGCGGCAGGGCTTCCAGGCGCTGGCCACGACCAGCGCCGGGTGCGCTTGGAGCGAGGGGCGGCCAGACGGCGCGGTTTCGCTGCAGGCCACGCTGGAACATCTGCGGCTGATGGTGGCGGCGACGCCATTGCCGTTGAACGCCGATTTCGGTGATGGCTTTGGCGCCACACCGCGCGCGGTGGAGGAGGCCGTGGCGGCGGCAATCGATACTGGCGTAGCCGCGTTGTCGATCGAGGACGCCAGTGGCGTGGCCGATGCGCCGTTGAGGCCGATCGACGAGGCGGTCCAGCGCCTGCGTGCAGCGCGCTCGGCCATCGACCGTGCCGGCGGCGAGGTGCTGCTGGTCGGCCGGGCGGAGAACTTCTTCGTCGGAGTGCCCGATCTGCAGGACGCACTGCAGCGGCTGCGCGCCTATGCCGAAGCGGGTGCCGATGTGCTGTATGCACCGGGCATCAGTACACGCGAACAGATCAGTGCGGTAGTCGCCGCTGCGGGCTCGAAGCCGGTGAACCTGCTGGTCGGTGGGCCGACGCCGCTGAGCCTGCAGGACATCGCCGCACTCGGCGTGCGCCGGGTCAGTCTCGGCGGTGCGCTGGCGCGTGCGGCGTGGGGTGGCTTGATGCAGGCCACCCAGCCTATCGTGCAGGACGGCCGCTTCGATGGCCTGCAGCACGCGGCCTCGGGCGCGGCGTTGAATACGCTGTTCCGCTGACGGAAACCTGGGTGCCGGCCCAGGTGAGCAGATTGGCAGCAGGTCCACGCCATGCGTGGACGGATGAGCCCGCGACTACAGCGCCTCGATCCCGCCCTTGGGCATGGACACTTCCGGCTCCAGCGCCGGCAGCAGTTGCCGCAGCAGCCCGGGGTTGTCCAGCAGCGCAGTGCCATCGAGATAACGCCAGTCCGCAGTTCCCACGCGGCGTACAGCGACCATGAACGAGGTGCTGCGTATCGGCGATTCGCGCACGCGCAACAGTGACTGGCGTGGCACGAAGCTGACCTCTTCGCCGCCAGCGGCGTAGGTGCGGCCGGGCATGCCGGCTTCGTCGCTGATGACGGTGACCGACTTGCGCAGTTCCTTCACGGTATCGCGGGTCATCCGTGCATAGGCATCATCGCCGCCGGCCAGCTGCTTCAGGCTGGGGTGGGTGCGCGCGATGATCATCTCCGCATCGCCGCGACCGAACGCATCCAGCATCGCCTGCACGTCCTGACGCAATGCCTTTGAATCGCTGGGGCTGAGTTCGCCTGCGAAGGCCGATGGCAGCACTACCGACAGCAGCAGGGCCAGCAATGGGAGAAGCGGGCGTCGATCCATTCTCGGCTATCTCTGGGGGGGAACCGCCGCACTATACGGCGGATGCGGAAACAGCGTCCCACGCATGGCGCTGGTATCCCGACAATCACTACTTACTATTGGTAGTTAGTGAATTCCGGACATCCCCCATGCACAGCCTCATCGTTACCGCCCATCCTGAATCCGGCTCGTTGACCCATGCCATCGCCAAGCGCATCGGCGAAGCCATCACCGCGGCGGATGCCGCCAACACCGTGACCCACGCCGACCTGATGGCCGAAGGTTTCGATCCACGCTTCAACCCACAGGACCAGGCCCTGTTCCGTGGCACCGGCGCAGTTCCGGCCGACGTCGCCGCCGAGCAGGCGCGGCTGGACGCCACCGACACACTGGTACTGGTCTACCCGCTGTACTGGTGGTCATTCCCCGCGCTGCTGAAGGGATGGATCGATCGTGTATTCGCCCAAGGCTGGGCCTACCAGGACGGTGCCGATGGCAAGGTGCAGAAGAAGCTGCGACGGTTGCGCGTGCACTTGGTCGGGATCGGCGGCGCGGGCGCGGACATGATCGAACGACGCGGCTACGGCGCGGCGATGAAGACCCAGATCGACATGGGCATCTTCGACTATTGCGGCGCGCGCGTGCTGTCGTCTGACCTGTTGCTGGATGCTGATTCCGGTGCGGCCGAAGCGCATCTGCAGTCGGCAGGGGAGATCGGCCGTAAAATCGGAACTCCAATGCACTGATCGCCGTGTCCCGCCGATGCCTGCCAACGCCGCTCCCACGCGCCGCCGATTGACCCGCGAGCAACGCGCCCGCCAGTTGCTGGATGTGGCCTGGGCGCTGGTTGGCGACGAAGGTACCGACGCGCTGACGTTGGGGCGGCTGGCCGAGGCCGCGGGCGTGACCAAGCCGGTGGCCTACGATCACTTCGTAACCCGCAACGGATTGCTGGCCGCGCTCTACGATGACTACGACGGCCGGCAGACGATGGTGTTCCACGAGCGCATCGGCCGCGCCCGGGCGCAGCTGGCCGACCGCGCGGCAGCCATCGCCTCCGGCTACATCGATTGCATCCTCAGCCAGGGCAGTGAAGTGCAGGGCATCCTCGCAGCGCTGGTGGGCGCGCCGGAACTGCACGAAGTGCGGCGGCGTTACCAGCAGGACTTCATCAACAACTGCGACGCCTGGCTGGGCCCGTTCGCCGCCGATGGCACCGTGCCGTTGGCGGGACGCTGGGCGATTCTCGGTGCTGCCGAAACCCTGTCAGAAGGGGTAGCCGCCGGTGCCCTGGACAAGATGGAGGCGGAACATGAGTTGCAACGCCTGATCGTGGCCACCGTCAAACGGCGCTGAGCCGCTCAGGCGTCGGCGCTGCTGCCGGCCAGCGCAGCGAATCCGGCGGCCAGCCGTTCGCGTACCAGAGCATCGCGTGCGTCGCGGCTGTCCGAGCCAAGCACCACTGTGATCAGCCGTACCGGATGCGCGCGCCGTGGCACAGGTTGGCAGGCGGTGGCGGCCAGGCAGAAGCCCGCGGCCTGGGTGTAGCCGGTCTTCAAGCCATCCACGCCGTCATCGCCAAGCAGGGCATTCTGGTTGTTGCGGCTGAAGCTGCCGTGCGCGAACGCGCGCTGTGCGGTGACGGCCAGAATCTGCGGATGATCGTTCAGCAGGCAGGCCGCCAGCACTGCCATGTCGCGCGCGCTGGACGCATGGTGTGGCGTGGTTATGCCGGAGACGCTGGCGAACCAGGTGCTGCGCAGGCCGAGCTGGCGTGCGTGCCGGTTCATGCGGTCCAGGAATGCAGACTGTGATCCGTCCAGATGACGCGCGATGGCCAGCGCCGCATCATTACCGGAGACGATCATCAACCCTTCCAGCAAGCGTGCCAGGCTGACCCTTTCGCCGGGCACCAGGCCCATCCGCGTTTCATCATCGGCCACCGCGTGCACGTCTTCGGCGGCAATGGTGACCGCCTCGTCCCATGTGCGACCCCCTTCTTCGATGCACGCATACGCTGCGTAGGCGGTCATCAGTTTGGTCAGCGACGCCGGCTGCCGCGCGACCCCGGCGTTGTCCTGATGGATCACCTCGAAGGTGGCGGCATCGAGGGTGATGAAGGAGAGAGGCGCGCGTGCAGGGGAAGAAGACGGCATGGATGCTGCGGTGGCGAGGGGAAGCTCGCAGGATAGTGCGCATCGGCTGCATGAAGCTGCAATATTGAAATGATATAACGTTCGAAATGATGGGCCGCCACTGGCCTGACGGGACCTCCGATGACTGCACACATGCCACGCCGTTGGCTCCCTTCCTCTCTGCTGCTCGCGCTGCTCGCGCTCGGTGGCTGTCAGCCGAACCTGCGCGCCGATACCGCCGCGGCCAGCACCACGCGCCCGCACAACGTGATCGTGATGATCAACGACGGTGCCGGTTGGGGCACCTGGGACGCGGCTGCCTACTGGCAGTACGGCAGCCGCGAAGGCGCCCCCTATGCGGACTTCCCGCAGCGCCTCGCCGTGACCACCTATCCGTTGAACGCCAGCAGCCAGCCGACCCGCGACAACGCGCAGACCCTCGGCTACGACGCGGCCAAAGCCTGGGATGACTCCCCGGTTCCCGCGCAGGACCTGCCGTTCGCCGGCTACCAGTACCTGTCCGCGGTCGCCACCGACAGTGCAGCGGCGGGCACGGCGTTGTCCTCGGGCATCAAGACCTACAACAACGCCATCAACTACAGCAACGATGGCAACGCGGTGGAATTCAATACGCTGCATGCCAAGCGCCTGGGCATGGCCACCGGCGTGGTCACCTCGGTGCCGTTCGCACATGCCACGCCGGCCGCGTTCGCTGCGCAGAACGAATCGCGCAACAACTATCACGCCATTGCGCACCAGATGCTGGCGCAGGGCCACATGGACCTGGTGATGGGTACTGGTGGTCCCGGCTACAGCGTTGATGGCCATGCCTGTGACGAAGGCGCGGGCGCGGTGAAGGCCGAGGGCTGTGCGAACCCGTGGGAGTGGGTGTCGCAGCAGGATTGGCAGCAGCTGGAAGCGGGCAGCACCATCGCCGGTAATCCGTCCGGGCCGTGGCGCCTGATCCGCAGCAAGGAGGCGTTCGCTGCGCTGGCGCAGGGACGGCTGCCGACCGACCGGCCGCTGATCGGCGTGCCGCGCGTGGCCAACACGCTGCAGCAGGCGCGCCAGCTGCAGGTGCTGGGCAAGGATGCGGCCACGCCTTCTGGTGTGAGGAAGATCGACAGCGTGCCGGATCTTGCAACCATGACCCGCGGTGCGCTGCAGTTCCTGCAGCAGCGTTCGGCCGAGGGCCTGTTCCTGATGGTGGAAGGTGGCGCTACCGACTGGGCCGCGCATACCAGCGCCTGCGGCACCGAATGGCACTACGGCCAGTGCGGCGACCAGCCGCAGTACGGCCGGCTGATCGAGGAAACCGTGGAGTTCAACGACGCGGTGACAGCAGTGATCGAGTGGATCGAACGCAACGGTGGCTGGGAACGCACCCTGCTGATCGTCACCACCGACCACGACAACAGCATGCCGATGGGCCCGGATGCACAGAGCGTGGCCTTCCAGCCGGTGCGCAACAACGGCCGTGGACGAATGCCGGGGATGAGCTTCCGTCCCACCGGCAACCATTCCAATGCACTGGTGCCGTTGTGGGCCAAGGGGGCGGGGTCGGAGCTGCTGGGCCAGCGCGTGCGGGGCGTCGACGCGGGCTACCGCCGCCATGTGCGCTGGAACGACGGCAGTTACATCGACAACACCGACGTGGCTGCGGCGGTGCAGGAAGCACTGCAGCGCTAGGGTAGTGC
>JAAIGE0100191605.1_pt1 | contig 37350 bp, 29 predicted proteins | sample 6487951 | NCBI WGS metagenome assembly JAAIGE01 (sample SAMN13974128, study PRJNA590717) | phyllosphere metagenome | biome: tomato field; feature: multiple bacterial spot infested tomato fields; material: tomato leaves; isolation source: leaves from tomato fields | host: Solanum lycopersicum ...
CCTAAATGCAGCGTGCCAGGTCACGTGCGTCATCGCGCCATGAATAATGGCGGCGCTGCACGATCCACGAGCGCTTTGGCCTTCATTGCATGCGTCTCAGGTGACGGATCGGCAACGGTCGCTTGCTGCGCATCGTCTGCGGTGCACACCTGGCGGCAAGTCGCTCGCGCTTTAGCGTTTTACTCGATGCGTTTCAGATTCTCACTCCCAATCCGAGGAATACGTTATGTCCTTATCGATCTCAGGAAGGAAGACAACATCGCTGCTCTTCTTGGTGATGGCCGCGTTGGCGCCCTGCCTTGGTAGTGCGCAGAGCGCCCGGGCCCTCCCCAGTCGCATCATCAGTGCGTCCGCTAATGTCCGCTCGCTGGCATTCCTGATAAATGGAAGCGCGGTCGGCTGCTATGCGGTCTACTCCGGCAGGAGTGTTGCAGGGCCGACGCTCAGCACGGCGACCACCTATCAGGTCGCTGCGTCCTCGTCCTCGTGCAGCGATCAGCCCTATGCAGTGGGGCCATTGGTGAACTACCGGCCTGCGTCCGACAAGCAACTGATTTTCTTCCGGATCGACGGCTCCGGTCGCATCGTCATCACTTACAACTGATGGGTTGCCCCAGCGCCGTGCCTATGCGGCCGGCGCTGGGGCTGTGGCACGTGGCCGCTGACGCGACGCCTGCTCACAGCAGCTGACCGGAGCAGGCTGCCGGTACCGTCACCTCGCCGCGGCGCGAGGCCAGCCGGTCGGCCAGGCGCGTAGGCTCGGGCAGGCGATAGGCGCGCAATGTTCGCAGGGTCCAGTCGAGCGCGCCTTGCATCGACACGCAATGGCCGGGCGAGACAATCAAGGGGTTGCAACGCGGTTTGCTGCGCAGTGCCCAGCCGATCTGCGCACCGCCCAGCAGGATCGGCGTGTGGTCGCCGCGTTCGGGCCCAGGCTCGGCGAAGCTGCCGGCCAGACGCTGCTTGGCGATGCCGATGCACGGCAGGCCGGTCACTACGCCGAAGTGCGCCGCGATGCCCAGCCTGCGCGGATGCGCGATGCCCTGGCCATCGATGAACACCAGATCCGGCGTACGCGACAGCAGCGCCAGGGCCTGCAGCAATGCGGGCAATTCGCGAAAACTGAGCAGGCCGGGGACATAGGGCATCGAGGTCGGCACGCGCGCGACGTGCGTTTCCAGCGGGAGCAGCGTCTGCGCATCCAGCAACACGGCAGCCGCGCGGGTGATCTGGCCATCGTCTTCGAAACCGACATCGAACCCTGCAAGCAACTGCGGCGTTGCGCTCACCGCGTCATCGAGCACCACGCGCCGTGCCAGTTGCTGCTGCAACTGTCGCGCCTGAATCACGCTGCCGTCCCAACCGGCGAAGACGGGATCGTTGGTCTGCATTGCGAAAGCATCGCGCGCTGCCTGTGGCGATCTCGTGCACGCCTGCGATGCACGCGCTGCCGCTACAATCGCAGGCTGATCGGCCCCAATCGGAGAACCGTAGTGACCCGCAAACTCGTACTGCTGCGCCATGGCCAGAGCCAATGGAATCTGGACAACCGTTTCACCGGCTGGGTGGATGTGGAACTCACCGACCAGGGCCGCCAGGAAGCTGTGGCGGCCGGCAAGCTGATGAAGGACGAAGGGCTGCAGTTCGATGTCGCCCACACCTCGGTGCTCAAGCGCGCCATCCACACGCTGCAGGGCGCATTGAAGGAACTGGACCAGGACTGGTTGCCGGTGTCCAAGAGCTGGCGCCTCAACGAGCGCCACTACGGCGGCCTGCAAGGGCTGGACAAGGCCGAAACCGCGGCCAAGCACGGCGAGGAGCAGGTCAAGATCTGGCGCCGTTCCTACGACATCCCGCCGCCGGCGATGGACGTCAACGACCCGGGCCACCCGTGCCATGACCGGCGCTACGCCACCCTGGACCGCAACGCGCTGCCGGGGACCGAGTCGTTGGCAACCACGCTGGTGCGCGTGTTGCCGTATTGGCACGACGCGATTGCGCCGCAGTTGAAGGCCGGGCAGACCGTGCTGGTGACCGCGCACGGTAATTCGCTGCGCGCGCTGTACAAGTACCTCAACGATGTCTCCAACGAGCAGATCCTCGAGCTCAACATCCCCACCGGCATCCCGTTGCTGTTCGAGCTGGACGACAACCTGCAGGTGCGCAGCTTCCGTTACCTGGGCGACCCGGAAGCGGCCAAGCGCGCGGCCGAAGCGGTGGCCAACCAGGGCAAGGCGAAGTAATCGCCGTTGGCGGTTGCAGCGCTGCGTGCGGTGCGCGCAGCGCGTGTTCTTGTGCGCATGCGGCTGCAAGCGGCTGCGTGCGGTGATGAATGGAAGCGGTGCGAGAGGGTAATACGCGCTCGGCACCGAGGCGCAGGCGAGACACGATGTCCAGCAAACGGAGAACCCGGCAGATGACTGCCGTTTACTGTCGCGCGTATCTGGTGACGCTCGGCATGCTGGTGGCCGGCGGGGCCGCGTTTGTCGCCTTGGCTGCTGGCGACATCTCCGGCGCGGGACTGGCGCTGGCACTGCTGATCTGCGCGATGGGGGCGCTGTTGCTGGGGTTTGGCGTGGCTGGGCCGGCGCCACAGATGGAAGCGTGGGCCGATGCGGCGTCGGGGCACGAGGTCGCCCTGGCGCTGATGGTGCTGGCGTATCCGGTGTATCTGGTGATGGCGCCGTTTTACGCGCGGCGTTGAGCGCATGCGATGGCGCGCGTTGCGCCGGCATGCAGGTGGAGTGGAAGCAGTGCGTGGCGGTGCCGATGACGGACGCGCACGTGCTGTACAGATGCAATGGACTTTCATGGCGCACGGCATCGACTTCATGTTGCGGTGCCGCTGCACGGATGTGGTCTGGCCGGTTGCAGAGCGACTGACGAAGAGGCGGGCGCCTGCGCTGCGCGGTTCTTCGCCAGCGCTTGCCGACCGGATGTCGACTTTTTTCGATCGCGCCTGCGCGGTCATGCCCTGGAGAATTCAATGAAGTTGCGCAAGTTAGCTCCGCTGTCGCTTGCGGTCGCCATCGCGGTCGCGCTGTCTGCGTGCGGCGCCTCCGATGACACCGCCAAGGTGGCGCCTGCCGCGCCGCAGGCGGTATCGACCAAGGTGGATGTGTCCAAGCTCGATGCGCCGATCGTGGCATTCAGCAGCAGCGACCTAGACCCGAGCATCGCTGCGTGTCAGGACCTCAACGGGTTCGTCAACGCCAAGTGGCTCAAGGCCAATCCGGTGCCGTCCGATCGCACCAGCTGGGGCAGCTTTGAGGTGCTGGCCGAGCGCTCGCTGACCATCCAGCACGCGTTGGTGGAGCAACTGGCGCGCGGCAATCTGTCGGCCGGTTCGGTGGATGCCAAGATCGCCGACCTGTGGCGGACCGGCTCGGATGAAGCGGCGATCGACAAAGCCGGCATTACGCCGCTGCAGCCGCAGTTGAAGGACATCGACGCATTGACCGATGCGCCGTCCATCGCCGCCTGGTTGCGCAACAGTTATGCGCAAGGCCAGGGCTTGGTGTTTTCGTTCGGTGCCAATGCCGACTACAAGAATTCCGAGCAGATGATCGCCTACGCAGGGCAGGGCGGTCTGGGCTTGCCCGAAAAGGGCTATTACACCGATCCGGCGCAGGCAAAGATCCGCGAGCAGTACCTGGCCTACATCGCGCGGATGCTGGAGCTGTCGGGTATCCCCGCAGCGCAGGCGGCCACGCAGGCCAAGGCGGTGATGGCGTTCGAGACGCGCCTGGCCAATGCGTCGTTGTCGCGTATCGAACTGCGCGACCCGGCCAAGCGCTACAACCCGGTCGATGTGGCCGGCGCCAACGCCATCACGCCGCACTTCGACTGGAAGGCGTTTTTCGCAGCGCTCAAGGTGCCGGCCGGCACCTTCTCGCTGAGCCAGCCGGGCTATTTCGCCGAGCTCGATGCGATGCTGGCCGATACGCCGATCGCTACCTGGAAGGCGTATCTGCGCTTCCATACGGTGGACGAAGCGGCGCCGTATCTGGCCAAGCCGTTCGAGCAGGCCAATTTCGATTTCTACGCAAAGACCCTGCGCGGCCAGCAGGACATGCTGCCGCGCTGGAAGCGCACCTTGAATGCGGTCAACGAGGCGATGGGCGAGGCCCTGGGCCAGCTGTATGTGCAATCTGCATTCCCGGCCGAATCAAAGGAGCAGATGCAGCAACTGGTGCAAAACCTGTCGGCGGCGCTCAAGGCGCGGCTGGAAAAGCTCGACTGGATGAGCGCGGACACCAAACAGCGCGCACTGGAGAAATGGGCCAGCTTCACTCCCAAGATCGGTTACCCGGACCAGTGGCGCGATTGGTCGGGCCTTCAGACGCGTGGCGACGGCTTTCTTGCCAACATGCAGGCCGCGCAGGCATTCAACTACCGCGACATGTTGGACAAGATCGGCAAGCCGGTCGACAAGCGCGAGTGGCACATGACCCCGCAGACGGTGAATGCGTACTACAACGCCACACGCAACGAGATCGTGTTTCCGGCGGCCATCCTGCAGCCGCCGTTCTTCGACCCCAAGGCCGATCCGGCCTTGAACTACGGTGGCATCGGTGCGGTGATCGGGCACGAAATGATGCACGGCTACGACGATTCCGGCAGCCAGTTCGATGCCAAGGGCAACTTCGACAGCTGGTGGACCGATGCAGACCGCAAGCTGTTCACCGAGCGCACCGACCGGCTGGTGGCACAGTTCGATGGCTATGAAGCGATCAAGGGCGTGCACGTCAAAGGCAAGCTGACGCTGGGCGAGAACATCGGCGATCTGGGCGGCCTGACCGTGGCGTACGATGCCTTGCAAATGGCGTTGCAGGAGCAGCCGGCTGCCAACACGCAGATCGATGGGTATTCGCAGGACCAGCGGTTCTTCATGAACTGGGCCACGGTCTGGCGCCGCAACTTTACCGATGGCGAATTGCGCGTGCGCCTGAACACCGATCCGCACGCACCGGCGAATTTCCGCGCCAACGGTGCGCCGTCGAACATGCCGGCGTTTGCGCAGGCATTCCAGTGCAAGCCCGGCGATGCGATGGTACGTGGCGACAAGGAGCGGGTGACCATCTGGTAAGCGCCGCGGGCGCGCGATGGTGCTTCGGCAGCTGGCGCGCCATACCGCTGATGACGCCGTAACCACCACGTTCGCCCTGTGCGGCACGCGGTGCTGCGAGTACTCGCGTCCACGGCACTTCCACGACACCCGTCTGTTTCTCGCGGGAATTGTCGAGGTTGCTTGTGGCGGCGTCTGCACACCGGCCTGCCCGCATGGGCTCTACACTGCCGCGCTGCGCATCGCGGAATCGGCAGTGACAAAGCGGAAATTTTTCAAATGGTTCGGCATTGCGCTGCTGGTACTGGTGCTGGCCAGCGCGTTATCGCTGTACGGCTACGGGCGCTTTGCCGACCGCCAACGCGGGCCGGTCAGTCACGTGCTGCCTGCCACGGCGGTCGCGACGCCCATCGACAAGGTGGTGGCGCCACTGCAACAGGCGCACGTCGATCAGACCGGCATGGTGATCCTGCCGGATAACGTCGATGCGTTTGCGGTACGTGCGCTCACCGCGCGTGCGGCCGGGCGCAGTCTGGATCTGCAGTACTACATCTGGCATGCCGATTTCACCGGCAACCTGCTGCATAACGAATTGCTGCGCGCGGCCGATCGCGGCGTACGCGTGCGGTTGTTGCTGGACGACATGAATATCCATGGCAGCGATTCGGTGCTGGCTGCCCTGGATAGCCATCCGCTGATCGAGATTCGCCTGTTCAACCCCACGCGCGCGCGCGAAGGCACCTTGATGCGTGGGGTGGAGATGGTGCTGCGCATGTTCAGCATCAATCGCCGCATGCACAACAAGGCCTGGATTGCCGATGGCCGCATCGCGGTGGTGGGTGGGCGCAACGTGGGCGACGAATATTTCGATGCGGCGCGCGACACCAACTTCATGGATATGGATGCGGCGCTGATGGGGCCGGCGGTGGGCCAGGCCGAGCAGGTGTTCGACGCATACTGGAATAGCCCCAATGCCTTGCCGCTGTCTGCGCTGGTCACCGCAAAGCCGCAGGCACTGGAGGCCTTGCGTGGCAGCCTGGACGCGGGCATGGCATCGGTGCGCGCGCACCCGTATGTGGAGCGGCTCAAGCGCTCGCCAAGCGTGCGTGAACTGATGCAGGGCGACCGACCGGTGCACTGGGTGTCGCAGGCGCGCATCGTCTCCGACCCGCCGGAAAAAGCCGAAGGTGCGCCGCCGCAAGCCGACTGGATGACGCCGGTGCTGATCGGCGAAATGGCGCACGCACAGCGCGAGCTCAAAGTGATCTCGCCGTATTTCGTGCCGGGCGACGAGGGCATGCGCTGGATCGGCAACCTACGCCAGCGCGATGTGCGCGTGAGCATTCTGACCAACTCGCTGGCGGCCAACGACGTGGTGGCCGTGCACAGCGGCTATGCCGGCTATCGCGTGCCGCTCCTGCATCAGGGCGTGCGCCTGCATGAGCTCAAGCCGATGGGCAAGCCGGACGGCAGCCTGTTCGGTTCCAGCGGCGCCAGCCTGCATACCAAGGCGTTTGTCGTGGACGACAGCAGCGGTTTCATCGGCTCGTTCAACCTGGACCCGCGTTCGATGAACCTCAACACCGAAATGGGCCTGCTGTTCAACGACCGCGTGGTCACCGCGGAGCTGGAGCGGCTGTACAACCACAAGATCAGTGCGCCGGTGAGTTACCGCGTGACCCTGGAGCAGGGCGAGCTGCGTTGGCACGACGATGCCGCGCAGCCGCCCGAGGTGTGGTCGCGCGAGCCGGCGGCGAGCGTGTGGCGACGTGGCGCAGCAGCGGTGATGGGCTGGTTGCCGCTGGAGTCGCAGCTGTAGCTGGCTGGTTAGCGTGTTGCCCTCATCCGCCCTTCGGGCACCTTCTCCCGCCGGCGGGAGAAGGGCAGGTGGCGGTCTTTCATGGATAGGAGAATGCGCGCGCCGATGCGGCGCAGACGCAGTGGCTGCGTTGGAGCAGACGCAATGGCTGCATTGGAGCACGGGCAATGGCTGTGTCCAGCAGGTGCACAGGCTCTGTCCAGCAGGTGCAGTGGGTCTGTCGCGCGGAAGATGCGGTAGACGCGGTGGTTGTGTCAGTACGTTCGGCGCGTGGGGTGGACGTCTGTCGCGTTATTGCAGCTGCGTCACGATCTCGCGCGCCATCGCGCCCAGCGGCAGGATACGGTCTGCGCCGCCGCGCTTGATCGCTTCCTTGGGCATGCCGAACACGATGCTGGTGTGTTCGTCCTGTGCCACCGTGCGTGCGCCGGCCTGGCGCATTTCCAGCAGGCCGGCGGCGCCATCGTCGCCCATGCCGGTCATGATGATGCCCAGCGCATTGCTGCCGGCCGCGCGCGCGGCCGAGCGGAACAGCACATCGACCGACGGCCGATGCCGGTTGACCGGTGGGCCTTCCAGCACTTCGACGAAATACTGCGCGCCGCTACGACGCAGCAGCAGATGTTTGCCGCCCGGTGCGATCAATGCACGGCCCGGCATCACCCGGTCGTTGTTGGCGGCCTCCTTGACGGCAATCTGGCAAAGACCGTTCAGGCGCGCGGCAAAGGCAGCGGTGAATTTCTCCGGCATGTGCTGCACGATCACGATGCCGGGGCAGACGCGCGGCAGCGCGGTGAGCACTTCTTCCAGGGCCTGGGTGCCGCCGGTGGAGGTGCCGATGGCGACGATGCGTTCGGTGGTCTGCGCCAGCGCACGTCCGCTTTGTGCCGGCAGGATGACATCGGCGGTGTGCTTGACCTCCGCTTCCAGCGGCGCGGCAGTCACGCGCGCAGCCAGCCGCTTGACGTTGGCGCGCGCTGCGCTGCGCACGGTCGCCACCAGTTCGTCGGCAGAGTCGGTGAGAAATTGCTTCAGACCCAGGCGGGGTTTGGTCACCACCGCCACCGCGCCGGCGGCCAGTGCATCCATGGTGACGCGCGCGCCTTTTTCGGTAAGCGTGGAGCAGATCACCACCGGCGTGGGCCGCTCGCTCATGATCTTGCGCAGAAAGGTGATGCCGTCCATGCGCGGCATTTCCACGTCCAGCACGATCACATCCGGCCAGTGCTGGCGCATTTTTTCGATCGCCAGCAGCGGGTCGGCGGCAGTGGCGATGACCTCGATGCCCGGCGCGTCGTTGAGCACGCCCACCAGCACCTGGCGTACCACTGCCGAATCGTCGACCACCATGGCCTTGATGGTCGTGGGGTTGGCGGCGGGGCGATGGAGCGCTGTGGACACGGTGAATCCTTGGGTCATGCCTTGCGGAAGATCGAGGGTGCCACCTGGACCAGATCGATGTCGAGTTCGCTCAGGCTTTCCGAATGGCCGATGCAGAAGTGCCCGCCCGGCTTGAGGTTGGACAGCACGCGCAGGATCACTTCGCGCTTGGTCTGGCCGTTGAAATAGATCATCACATTGCGCAGGAAGATCGCATCGAAGCTGCCCAGTGCCGGCAGCGCGGCATTGAGGTTGGCGTGCACGAACTGTACGCGCTCGCGCAGCCGCCGCTCCACCAGCAAGGTGCCGTCGTACTCGCCCTGGCCACGCAGGCAATAGCGTTTGAGATAGGCCTGCGGGATGCCGTCGATACGTTGCAGCGCGTAATGGCCGGTGCGCGCCTTGGCCAGCACGCGCGTGCTGATGTCGGTGCCTACCACCTCGAACGGGCGGCCCTGCAAGGTGTCGTCCAGCACCATGGCCATGCTGTAGGCCTCTTCGCCGCTGGAACTGGCCGCGCTCCAGCAGCGGAACGGCAGCCCGCCACGGTGTTCGCCGGCCAGCTTGCGCAGCAGCTCGAAATGCTTGGGCTCGCGGAAGAAATAGGTTTCGTTGGTGGTGAGCAGGTCGATCGCGGTCTGGATTTCCCTGCGGTCCTGGCGGCTTTCCAGCAGCTGCAGGTACTGCGTATAGGTGCTGAACTGATGTTCGCGCAGGCGCTTGCCCAGGCGGCCGCACAGCATCGCCTTCTTGCCGGAGGAAATGGTGATGCCGGCCGCTTCGAAGATGAAGCGCTGGAAGCGGCCGAACTCCTGTTCGGTGATGGCGGTCGCGGTGCTCATCGGCTCAGGCCACATCCGTATCGCTGTGGAACGTGCTGTCGCTCAGGCGTGCGATGCGCATGGCGTGTTCGCGCCACCACTCCGACAGCATCGGCCCGGGCATCGGCGAGGCCATCAGATAGCCTTGTGCCAAGTCGCAGCCAAGTTCGCGCAGCAGGCGCCAGTCGTCGGGCGTTTCCACGCCTTCGGCCACGGCAGTGAGCTCAAGCCGATGCGCCAGCTCCAGCGTCGATTCGAGCACGGTGCGCTGGCTGCGGCTGCGATGCGCTGCATGCACGAAGCTGCGGTCCAGCTTGAGTTCGGTGAAGGGAATGCTGGCCAGCCGCTGCAGCGAGGAGAAGCCGGTGCCGTAGTCGTCGATGGACAGGCCGAACCCGTGCAGGCGCAAACGCGCCAGCATGCTCAGCGCATTGGCCGGCTCCACGATGGCGCTTTCGGTGAGTTCCAGCACCAGGTTGGCCGGGCTCAGGCCGTTCTCGCCCAGCTTGGCGCACAGCTCTTCGAGAAAATGGTCTTCGCCCAAGAGCCGGGGCGAGAGGTTCAAGGCCAGGCTCAGGTCGAAGCCTTCGGCGCGCCAGTCCACCAATTGCGCGATGGCCTTGTCGATGACCTGCTGCGTCAACGCGTGGATCAAGCCTTCGCGTTCGGCCAGCGGAATGAAACGGTCCGGGCCGATCATGTCGCCTTGCGGGCGGCGCCAACGTGCGAGCGCTTCCACGCCACGCAGGCGGCCGTCCTTCAGGTCGAGCTTGGGTTGGTAGGCCACACGGATCTCGCCGCGGCGCATGGCACGGTCCAGCCGCGAGGCGGCGGCACCACCGCTGGACATCAGCGGCGAGATCGCCACCGGCGCGAATGCCGGTGCATCGGCGGCCGGCTCCGGTTCGCAATCCAGCACGGTGGCCAGATCTTGCAGGTTCATCGGCTTTTCGATGCCGCCGAGCACGCGCACGCCGGCACTGCGGCTGAGTTGCATCACCGCATCGATCAAGGCACCGCCGCGTTGCGAGACCACTACCACCGGCACGCTGTATTTGCCCCGCGCCAGGGCGTCGAGCAACTGCACGCCGTCCATGCCCGGCATTTCCAGATCCACCAGCAACAACGATGGCGCCTGGGCGCGCGTCAGCCATTCCAGTGCCGCGTTTCCGTCGACGGCACCGTCGACCACGCTTGCGCCGAGCTGGCGACACAGCGCCATGGCGTGTTCGCGCTGGACCACGCTGTCGTCCACGACCAGGACCGGGCCGGCCAGCGTGCAGTTGCAGGAGAGAAGGGCGGGGCGCATGGGAGTCCTTGAGTGCATGCGTGAGGTCAGGCCGCCAGCTCGGCGGCCGGCAGCTGGGCGAGCGTGTCGTTGCCCAGCACGGCATCGGCATCGAGCAGGATCACGAAGCGCTCGCCGATCTTGCCCATGGCGTGGATGAAGTCGCGCGCGATGCCGGCGCCGAAGCTGGGCGTGTCGACGATGTCGGCCGGCGCGATTTCCAGCACTTCGCTGACCGCATCCACCAGGAGCCCGAGCACCTGATGCAGCTGGCCATGCGCGATCTCCACGATCACGATGCAGCTGCGCTTGGTGATCGCGCTGGCGTTGCGGCCGAAGCGTTGCTGCAGATCCACCACCGGCACCACCGCACCGCGCAGATTGATCACCCCGCGCAGTGCCGGCGGCATCATCGGCACATCGGTCGGCACGCGGTATTCGATGATTTCCTTGATGCCCAGGATGCCCAAGCCGAACATTTCCCCACCCAGCAAAAACGTGAGGTATTGCTGCGGCGCCGTCGAGGACGGCACCTGGCGGTCGGTTGCAGGAAGCGCTTGCATCGTCGGCTCCTCAGAAGCTGGCGAATTGCGATTCGTCGATCGCATCGGCGGTGGCGGCCACCGCACTGAGCTGGCGCACGTTGGTGCGTCGTGGCTGCGCGCTGCTCACCGTGGCAGGCGCATGCGCGGCGATCCTGCGCGGACCCTGCCTGTTGCTGCCCGACGCGGCGCCGCGGCCGCCATTGCCCAGCCGGAAGAAGCCCATCAGCTGCTGCAGCTGTTCGGCCTGCGCGCTCATCTCTTCCGAGGTGGCGGCCAGTTCTTCGGCATTGGCGGCGGCCGATTGGGTGGTCTGGTTCAATTGCCCCACGGCGGTGTTGATCTGGCTGACACCGGCGGTCTGTTCTTCGGAAGCGGCGGCGATTTCCTGCACCAGGTCGGAGGTGCGGCGGATCGAAGGCACCATCTCGCCGAGCACGCGGCCGGCGCTTTCGGCCAGTTCCACGCTGGATTCGGCCACTTCGCCGATTTCCTGCGCAGCGATCTGGCTGCGCTCGGCCAGTTTGCGCACTTCGGCGGCGACCACCGCAAAGCCCTTGCCGTGTTCGCCGGCGCGCGCGGCTTCGATGGCGGCATTGAGCGCCAGCAGGTTGGTCTGATACGCGATGTCGTCGATGATGCCGATCTTCTTGGCGATGTCCTTCATCGCCACCACGGTGGCGCGCACGGTGTCTCCACCGTCGGCCGCTTCGCTGGCCGCCTTGGCCGCCATGCTGTCGGTGACGCGCGCGTTTTCGGTGTTCTGTGCGATGGAGGCGGTCATCTGCTCCAGCGAGGCGCTGGTTTCTTCCACGCCGGCCGCCTGTTCGCTGGCGGCCTGGGCCAGCGCCTGCGCGGTGGCGCTGACCTCTTCCGACGCACTGGCCAGGTTTTCGGCGTTGCGGTTGACCTCATCGACGATCTCGGTGAGGCGGCTCATGGTGGTGTTGACGTAGCGCTGCATGTCGGCGAAGGCGCCTTCGTAGCGGCCTTCCACGGTGTGGGTGAGGTCGCCTTCGGCCATCGCGCCCATGACCTGGATCACTTCGGAAATGCTGCGCAGGTTGCCGCGCGCGCGCTCCACGGTGTCGTTGATGAAGGCCTTCTTGCCCGGCAGCTGCGCCAGCGGTGCATCGAAATTACCGCGGCCGAATTCGGCCACCACGCCCATCGCCAGCTTCTTGACCGCGATATGCGCGCCCACCATCTGGTTGATGCCCAGCGCCATGCTGCGGAAGTCGCCATCGAAGCGGCTGCTGTCGATGACCACGTCGATATCGCCGGCTTCATGTTCGGCCGACATGTGGTTGATCTCGGCGATCAGGCCGGTGAGGTTGCCGCGTACCTGTTCGATGGTGTCGTTGATGAAGCGCTTCTTGCCCGGCAGCAATGGCAGCTGTGCGGTGAAGTTGCCGCGGCCGAATTCGCTGACGCAGGCAATGGCTTGCTTCTTGACCGCGATATGGCTGGCCACCATCGCGTTGATGCCTTCGGCCATGCGACGGAAATCGCCGGTGAAGCGCTGGGTGTCGATGACCACATCGATATCGCCGGCATCGTGCTCGGCCGACATGCGATTGACCTCGGCGACCATGCCGGTGAGGTTGCCGCGGATCTGGTCGACGATCTCGTTGATGAAGGCCTTCTTGCCCGGCAACCGTTCCAGTTCGGCGGAGAAGTTCCCGCGACCGAACTCGGCCACACAGGCCATCGCCTGCTTCTTGACGGCGATATGGCTGGCCACCATGCGGTTGATGCCGTCGCCCATTGCGCGGAAATCGCCTTCGAAGCGCGCCACGTCGATGCGCGCGTCGATCTCGCCGGCATCGTGTTCGCGCGAAACGCGATTGATTTCCTCGTTGACATGGCGGATGCCGCTCTGCACCTTGCGCAGCCCGCGCAGGACATCGCTGGCCTGGTCGTCGCGCACCTGCGGCAGCGCCACATCGAAGTTGCCGCGCGAGAACGCGTCCAGCATGGTGGTGGCCATCTCCAGCGACGCGCTGGCGATACGGATTGCCCAGACCAGCAAGGCGCCGCTGATCAATGCTGCAACCAGGCTGGTGCCCAGCAAGGCTGCGTGCGAGAGCGCCAGCGCCACGCCGGCGACGACCACGACAACGGGCAGGGCGATTGCAAGCGCGGCGGTGAACCACAACTGCGTAGCGATCGGTAGACGGTGTGACATGACGGTAGCTTCCTGGGGTCAGGTAACGACAAACGACGGTTCGGACGGAGCGATGGCGCGGGCGTTCAGGCCGCCAACGCGTCCTGGTTGGGATGCAACTGCTGAATCAGGCTGGGCACATCCAGAATCAGTGCGACATCGCCGCTTCCCAGAATGCTCGAGCCGCTGATGCCTTTGACCTGCGCGAACACCTTGGACAGCGGCTTGATCACCGTCTGCCATTCGCCGAGCAGGGTGTCCACCACCAGGCCGAAGCGCTGTGCGCCCTGCCGGATCACCACGATGCTTTCGCGCGAGGGCGTCTTGCCGCCCAGCGCGAACAGTTCGCGCAGGCGCACGTAGGGCAACACGCTGCCGCGCAGGTCGATGTAGTCGCTGGCGTAGTCGGGGGTGAACTCCACGCACTCTTCGACCACGTCCAGCGGCACCACGAAGACCGATTTGCCCACGCCGACCTGGAAACCGTTGATGATGGCCAGCGTCAGCGGCAGGCGCACCGAGATGGTGGTGCCCACGCCGGCGGCGCTGTCGATCTCGACCGTGCCGCGCAGTGCGGTGATGTTGCGCTTGACCACGTCCATGCCCACGCCGCGCCCGGACAGATTGGTGACCTTTTCCGCCGTGGAGAAACCCGGTTCGAAGATCATCGCGAAGACGTCGCGGTCGCTGAGTTGGCGGCCTGGTTCGATCAGGCCACGTTCGAGCGCCTTGGCCAGGATGCGGTCGCGGTTCAAGCCGCCACCGTCGTCGGTGATCTGGATGACGATGCTGCCGGAGTCGTGATATGCGTTGAGCCCGACGGTGCCACGCGCAGGCTTGCCGCGCGCCACGCGCACGTCTGCCGGCTCGATCCCGTGGTCCATCGCGTTGCGCACCAGATGGGTGAGCGGGTCGCCGATCTTTTCCACCACCGACTTGTCCAGTTCGGTGTCTTCGCCGGCCACCACCAGCGCGATGTCCTTGCCCAGTTCGCGCGCCACGTCGTGCACCACGCGCTGGAAGCGGCTGAATGTGCCGCCGATCTTGACCATGCGCAGCTGCAACGCGCTTTCGCGCACGTCTTCGACCAGGCCAGCCAGGATCGAGGCCGATTCAAGCAACTGCGCATCGCCGGTGCGTTGCGCATTGGCACTCGTGCTGGACACGGCGATGATGAGTTCGCCGACCAGATCGATCATGCGATCGAGCTTGTCGGCATCCACGCGGATGGAACGCGCGTCGGCGCTGCGCGCGGCAGCGTCCGGCGCGGCACGGCCTGGGGCCGAAGCGGCGCTGGGTACTGCAGCAAGCGGCTTGTTCGGCGTGGGGCTGGCTGCCGCTTCGGCGCTGAGCAATTCAGCGGCGTCGGATGGCGCCGGAACCGACACGATCTCCAGATCGCAATCTTCGCGGACGAATTCGAACACCTCTTCGATGGCCGCGCGGTCGGCATCGCTGCGCAGCAGGATCTGGAAGCCCAGGTAGTTGGCTTCCGGATCGAGGTCGTCGAATGCCGGCAGCTGGCTGATATCGGTGGTGATCGATTCGACCGAGCCCAGGCTGCGCAGGTTGCGAATCAGCTTGAGCGGCGAATTGCCGAAGCGCAGTGCGTCGGCGAACAGTTTCAGGGTGATCCGCCAGTAACCACTCTGCTTTTCCGGTGCGCCTTGCGCAACCGCGGCTGCAGTGACGCCGCAGGCGCTGCGTTGCAGATACGTCTGTAATTGCGCCAGCAGTGGTTCGGCTTCGGCGGCCAGCGCGACCGGGTCGGCGTGGCTCGGGTCTGCGGCGGTTTCCACCAAGGCATGGATATGGTCGCAGCACACCAGCAGCAGCCCGATCAGTTCCGAGCTCAAGCTCAGCGCTTCGTCGCGTACCAGATCCAGCACGCTCTCCACCACATGGGTGAAGCCGACCAGCTGCGGCAGGTCGAACAGGCCGCCGGAGCCCTTGATGGTGTGCGCGGCGCGGAAGATGGCATTGACCGCATCCGGCGACGGTTCGCCGCGCTCGGCTTCGAGCAGATGACGTTCCATGTCTTCGAGCAGGTCCCGGCTCTCGGCCAGGAAGGTCTGCATCAGCTGGTTCATGTCCATGCGCGCGTCACCAGTCCGTTAGTGAATTCGTTCGCCCAGGCCTGCAACCGCATGCGGGTACAGGGCCTCGAGCAGGCCGAGCAGCTCGATGACATCGACCACCGCACGGCTGGAATCGGTCAGCGAAAACGGCCGGCCATCGGCCTGGATCGCCTGCTTGGTGGCCAGCAACAATTGCAGGCCGGTGGTATCGATCTCGCTGACGGCGGCCAGGTCCAGATGCAATCCACCCGGATGCAGCAAGGCCGGCTGCAGCAACGGCTTGAGCTCGGCCGCGCGACGAATGGTCATCTCGCCCTCCAGGGCAAGGGTCAGCGGCGCGGGTAGATCGGACAGTGGCGTGTTCATTGGTGCCTCAAGCGGTGCGATGGCGCACGGGTGCGTACCATGGCCTGGGAAGGTCGCAACGGCCTGGACGGGTGTGAGCAGCGCTGCACACGGGCCATGCCGGTCTATGCAGGTATCGGCGCCTTTTGGAAATATTTAGGCAAAATTCAGCGCAATGACGGATTTGCGAAACCCGTCACCGCCTGTGGATTAATTGCTCAGCTTTGTCGGAAGCAGGCTCAGGGGGACTGTTCGAGCCTGTCCCGTCGGACAGTTCGCCCCGTTCCGGCACGGCGTTGCAGGTGACGCCCCGGCTTCGCGCGCGTGAAGCACCGGCGGGCGCTTTTATCCAAACCGGATGCGCGGCGCGCGTGCTGCGGTAGTCATGACGGGCAAATGCGACCAGGCGGTGGATTGCCCGCCTGCCTGGTCGCGTTTTATACGTGGTGATCGTGCTCGGTGCGGTCGCCGCTTGCCGGCGCCGCAGCGCTTCAGCCCGGTGACAATGCCGCCAACAGGCCGCGTGCCGCATTGAAACGGTCGGCGCCTTCGGGCATCGGCAACTTGATGCGCAGCTTGTCCGGGCCATCCATCGTGTAGATCTTCGGCTGTTTCTGGATCATCTGGATGATGGTCATCGGGTCGATCGCCGGCTTGGCCTCGAACACCAGCCGCCCGCCGTTTTCGCCCAGGTCCAGCTTGCGCACGCCCAGCGCATTGGCCTGCAGCTTGAGCTCGGCGATGGCGAACAGATGCTTGACCGGGTCCGGCAGCAAGCCGAAGCGGTCGATCATCTCCACCTGCAGTTCGCGCAGCGCATCGGGGTCGCGTGCGCTGGAAATGCGCTTGTACAAGGTCAGGCGTGTGTGCACGTCGGGCAGATAATCCTCGGGAATCAGCGAGGCCACGTGCAGTTCGACGTCGGCACCGCGCACTTCTTCGCCGGCATCCAGGTCGGGCAGCTTGCCCTGGCGGATGCTGCGCACTGCGCGCTCGAGCAGTTCGGTGTAGAGGCTGAAACCGACTTCGGCCATCTGGCCGCTCTGGTCTTCGCCCAGCAATTCGCCGGCGCCGCGGATTTCCAGGTCGTGCGTGGCCAGGGTGAAGCCGGCGCCGAGCTCGTCCATCGAGGCAATCGCTTCCAGGCGCTTTTCTGCATCTGAGGTCATCGAGCGGCGATCCGGCACCACCAGGTACGCGTAGGCGCGGTGATGCGAGCGGCCCACGCGGCCGCGCAACTGGTGCAACTGCGCCAGGCCAAAGCGGTCGGCGCGGTTGATGATGATGGTGTTGGCATTGGGAATGTCGATGCCCGATTCGATGATCGTGGTCGACAGCAACACGTTGAAGCGCTGCTTCTGGAAATCCAGCATCACCCGTTCCAGCTCGCGCTCGGGCATCTGCCCATGCGCGATACCGATGCGCGCTTCCGGCACCAGTTCCGACAGATCGCGCTGCATGCGCACGATGCTTTCCACATCGTTATGCAGGAAATACAGCTGACCACCGCGACTGAGTTCGCGCTGGAAGGCTTCGCGCAGCAGCGTGTTGTCCCAGGCAGTAATGAAGGTCTGCACCGCCAGGCGGTTCGGCGGCGGGGTGGCGATGATCGACAGATCGCGCAGGCCGGCCATGGCCATGTTGAGCGTGCGCGGGATCGGCGTGGCGGTGAGCGTGAGCAGGTGCACGTTGGCACGCATCGCCTTGAGCGCTTCCTTCTGGCGCACGCCAAAGCGCTGTTCTTCGTCGACCACGACCAGGCCGAGATCCTTGAACTTCACATCCGGCTGCAACAAACGGTGCGTGCCGATGATGACGTCGATCTCGCCGCTGGCGACCTTTTCCAGTTCGGCCTTGATTTCCTTGGTGCTCTTGAAGCGCGACAGCACTTCCACCTTCATCGGGTAATCGGCGAAGCGGTCGCGGAAATTGCGGTAGTGCTGCTCGGCCAGCAACGTGGTGGGCACCAGCACGGCGACCTGTTTGTCGGCGCTGGCGGCGGCAAACGCCGCACGCACCGCAACTTCGGTCTTGCCGAAGCCCACGTCGCCGCACACCACGCGGTCCATCGGTTGGCTGCTGCCCAGATCGCGCAGCGTCGCATCGATGGCGGCCAACTGGTCGCCGGTTTCCTCGAACGGAAATCCGGCCGCGAACGGCTCGTACATTGCGCGGTCCACCTGCAACGCCAGGCCGGCGCGTGCACGGCGACGTGCCTGGATCTCCAGCAGTTCGGCGGCCACGTCGCGCACCTTCTCGGCAGCCTTGCGCTTGGCACGGGTCCACTGCTCGCCGCCCAACGAATGCAGCGGCGCGGTCTCGGCCGAGGCGCCGGAATAACGGCTGATCAGGTGCAACTGCGCCACCGGCACATAGAGCCGGTCGCCCTTGGCGTATTCGATTTCCAGGAACTCGCCGGGCATGCCGCCGGCATCGAGCACGATCAGGCCGCGGTAACGGCCCACGCCATGATCCTCGTGCACGATCGGCGCGCCTTCGGACAGTTCGCCCAGATCGCGGATGATCGCTTCCGGCTCGCGTCCGACCCGACGCGTGCGGCGCGGCTGATTGGCCCGCTCCGGGAACAGTTGGCGCTCGGTCAGCAGCGCAATCTGCGGTTGATCCAGCGCAAAGCCGTCCTCCAGCGGCGCCACGGTGATGGCAAAACGCAGCGTGCCCGCCAGGAACGCCGGCACATCGGCGACCAGCTCCGGTTTCAACTGCGCGGCGGCCAGCACTTCCATCAAGGCTTCGCGGCGGCCGGCCGAATCGGCAGCGATCAGCACGCGGCCCGGATAATGGCTCAGGAACGTCGCCAGCGCCTGGCCGGCCGGCGCGTCCTTTGCGGCCACCGGCAGCGGCGGCAACGGTTGGTCGCCGAGCGGGGCGGCCTCATCGATGCGCGCATGATCGCTGGCCCATACTTCGATACGCGCCAGCTTGTTGAGCCGCTCGCGCAGTGCATCCGGCGATTGGTATAGCTCGTCCGGCGGCAGCAGCGGGCGCTCCACATCGTGGCGGCGCTGTTCGTAGCGGTTCTGCGCCTGGGCCCAGAAGGCGTCGGCGGCGTTGGACACGCCGGTGGCGATCACCGGCAGCACGCGCTTGTCCAGGTAATCGAACAGCGTTGCGGTCTTGGCGAAGAACATCGGCAGGTAATACTCGATGCCCGATGGCGCCAGCCCGGATTTCAGGTCCTGGTACAGCGCGCTGCGCCGGGTATCCACGTCGAAGCGTTCGCGCAGGCAGGCCAGCACGCGCTCCACACTGGCATCGTCCATCGGCACTTCGCGGCCCGGCAGCATCTTGACCGCGTCCACCTTGTCCAGCGAGCGCTGCGATTCCGGGTCGAACACGCGGATCGAATCGATGTCCTCATCCAGCAGCTCGACGCGCAATGGCGTGTCCGCGCCCATCGGAAACACGTCCAGCAGGCCCCCGCGCACCGCGAAATCGCCCGGGTCCATCACCTGCGGCACATTGCGGTAGCCGGCGCTTTCCAGGCGACGCTTTTCCGCATCCAGATCCAGCCGCTGGCCAACGGTGAGATCGAAGCTGCCGCCGACGATGTAGCTCAGCGGCGCCAGCTGCTGCAGCAAGGTCTGCACCGGCACGATCACCACGCCGCGGGTCAGGCCGGGCAGGCGGTGCAGGGCGGCCAGCCGCTGGCTGATGATTTCCGGATGCGGGCTGAACTGGTCGTAGGGCAGGGTTTCCCAATCGGGAAACGGCACCACCGGCAGTGCCGCCTGTTCGCCGAGCAAGGCATGCAGATCGGCTTCGATCTGGTGCGCGCTCTGATTATCGCGTGCGATGACCAGCAACGGGCCGGCATGCGCTTCGGCTGCCCGCGCAATCGACCAGGCCAGCGCAGTAGGAGAGGACGGAGCGCGCCAGTAGGCGCGGAGCTGGCCGGACTTGGGCAGCGGCGGGGAGGGGAAGGTAGGCGACGGCATCAGCCAGCGATTTTATCAGAGCCCCCGCTGCGGCCGGTCCATCTGGTGTGAAAGGCGGTGGGGCGCGCAGGCTGACCTTGGGGGGGACTGGCGTGACGTAAGCGCGGCGCGAGTTCAGGAAGCACAAAGCCGCGGTACTGGTCGATTGCGCGGTGCCCTCACCGCTCGCGGGACACGCCGTGAACCCATCCATGGAGGTTGGATGGCCGCGTCCATGCCGCCAACGGTCCCAGAATCGGCGAGGACACCGCACAATAGAGTTGGCTAGCGGCCAAATGAGAGCGGTTCGTTGCACGTACGAAAACGTACTTGCAGCGTGTCATGCGAGGGTGTGCAGGCAAGGGACTTGCAACCAGGCGAAAACTCACCCGCTTTAAACCGATTCCCCATTCCCAATTCTCCATTCCCGGCCCCTCAAGCATCCAGCTCCAACACCATCCGCACCAGCTCCGGCGACTCCGGATGCGCCTGCGGCTTGAAGCCCAGCGATTCTGCCAACTGCAGCATCGGCACATTGCTTTGCAGCACATCGCCGAACAGGCAGTCCAGGTACTTGCGCCGTGCCCACTTGACCAACTTGCGCATCAGCTGCCGTCCCAGCCCCTGGCCGGCGACGAAGCTGCTGACCAGGATGGTGTATTCGGCCTGGCGGGTGCCCGGCACCAGTGCGGCGCGCGCGACCGCGCCGACCAGCGCTTCGCCGGGCGGCAGTTGCTCGGCAGCGACCAGCACGATCTCGCTCTTGGGGTTGGGATGGGTCAGGCGCTGCACCATCTCCGGGGTGATTTCGGTGGAGGAGCGCACAAAGCGCGCGCGAATTTCCTCCGGTCCCAACAGGCTGAAGGCTCCCTGCAGCGGCGGACCATCCTCGGGACGGATCGGGCGAAGCAGAAGGGTGCGGCCATTGGGCAGGCTGAAGTTTTCATGCCAGGGAGGCATGCGATTGCGAATGGCCATGACCGGTGTTCCTTAAAGATCGGAAGATTCTGGCACCAGCCCGGCGCGCAACCGTGAATGAATCCGGTGTGCCGCCGGGGGCCGACAGGAGGTGGCAGTGCTTCTCACACAACTGTAACGAGCGGAGCCGTGAGCCGGTCGTGAGCGTGATGGGGCGCGCACTGTGGCAGCCGAGTGGACGCCGCGGGGCCGCCGGAAGGCATTGGTCGCCCGGCCCGGCCTTGCTGGGACATGGGCATCCGGCGCAGCGCCCGTTTGTTTACGCTGCGCTGGAGGTGCTCGCGGCACCTGCCATGCCGCCGACGCGGTGCGCGTGGTGCGCTGCCGCCTGCCTACCCACCGCGACGGGTAGGCAAACGCGCCTGCCGGCTCAGCCGTCCTGGCGCAGCCACTCCAGCCGGGTCGAGGCGCCGGGCTCGCCCAGATGCTGCTTGAGCACCGGCAACGCCGGTGCCAGCATCTGGTCGAACTGCCAGGGCGCGTTGACGATCAGCAGCCCGCTGCCGGTCAGACGCAGCGGCGAGTCGTCCGGGCGCACCTGCAGCTCGGCGACCAGCACCGACTTGGCCGGCAACGCGGCGGCCTTGCGCATGAACGGCTGCAGGCTGCGGCGCAGCTTGATCGGGTACCACACCATGCAGATCGCCTGCGGCCAGCGCGCCAACGCTTCGCGCACGCTATGGATGATCTGCGGGTATTCGGCGTCCTGCGATTCGTAGGGCGGGTCGATCAACACCAGCCCACGGCCGATCTTGGTTTCGCCAGCCCGTGGCGGCAGGAAGGCGCGGATGGCCGCGTAGCCGTCGCCAGCGTGCACGCGTACCCGGCTGTCCCTGGCGAACAGGGCCTTGAGCGCCTCGGCTTCGTCGGGCTGAAGTTCGCAACATGCCATGCGGTCCTGCTCGCGCAGTGCTTGCGCAGCCAGCAGCGGCGAGCCGGGGTAGTAGTTGAGCTGGATGCCGGCGGTCGGGCGGGTGGGCTTCTGGCCGGGCGTGGCGGGGCGGGCGACGGCTTGGTTGTCGGCCTGTACCGCGCGCAGATAGCGCTCGACCACCTCGGGCAAGCTGGCCTCTGCCATCAGCGGCATCACGCCGGCATCGGCCTCGTTGGTCTTGCGGCTCTCTTCGCCCCCGAGTTGGTAGCGGCCGCGCCCGGCGTGCGTGTCGAGCACGAAGAACGGGGTGTCCTTGCGCTTGAGGGTGTCGATCAGGGCAAGCAGGGCGATGTGCTTGAGCACGTCGGCATGGTTGCCGGCATGGAAGGCGTGGCGATAGTTCATCGCGGCAGTGTAGAGGCTGCGGCGCGATTTGTTGCCGCCCATTGCGGGCGACGCAGCGCAAGCGCACGGTGGCGACATCCAGAGGCCGCGCGATGCCGCGAGCAATGCGGCGTGTGCGCCCGTCGTGCCACGCCATGCGTGGACCACCTCGACCTGTAGGCCGTGCCCGCATGCCGGTATGCTGCGCGGCATGTCCGAGTCTGCCGCCCGCGTGCTCGTCGTCGAAGACGAAGCCGCCATTGCCGATACAGTGCTCTACGCACTACGCAGCGAGGGCTATGCGCCTGAGCATTGCCTGCTGGGCCGCGATGCGCTGACGCGTCTGCGCGCCGACCCGGCCGATGTGGTGGTCCTCGATGTGGGCCTGCCGGACATCAACGGGTTCGAGGTGTGCCGCACGTTGCGCAGTTTCAGCCAGGTGCCGGTGATCTTTCTGACCGCGCGCAACGACGAGATCGACCGCGTGCTCGGCCTGGAGCTGGGCGCCGACGATTACATGGCCAAGCCGTTCTCGCCGCGCGAGCTGGTGGCGCGCGTGCGTGCGCGCCTGCGCCGACGCCATGCAGGCGCGCCGGCCGAATCGGGCTGGCAGCCGCACGGCGCGTTTGCGATCGATCGCGAGGGCAGCCGCATCCGCTATGGCGAGACCCTGCTGCCGCTGACACGTTACGAATACGCGCTGCTGGCAGCGTTGCTGCAGCGCCCCGGTGCGATCCTGAGCCGTGCGCAGCTGATGGACCGCGGTTGGGACGCCAGCGCCGACAGTGCCGATCGCACCGTCGACACCCATATCAAGACGCTGCGCGGCAAGCTGCGCCTGGCCGGCGTGCCGGCCGACCCGATCCGCACCCACCGTGGCCTTGGCTACGCGCTGGAGGTATAGGCATGCGCCGGCACGCATGTGGTGAACTGAGCGAGGCCGCGGGCTGACATGCGGCTTGGTCTCAAGCTGTTCCTGGGCTTCTTCCTGATCGTGGGCCTGGCCGCGTTCTTCGTGATGCGCGTGTTCGTCAACGAGGTCAAGCCAGGGGTGCGCCAGGCGATGGAATCCACGCTGGTGGATGCGGCCAATGTGCTGGCGGAAATGGCCAGTGGCGAGTTGGCTGCCGGCACGCTTGCCGATGGCCGCTTCGCGCGCAACGTGGCCAGGGCCCAGCAGCGCGACCCCAAGGCGTGGGTATGGCGCTTTCGCAAGAACACGGTGGATTACCGCGTGACCGTCACCGATGCGCGCGGCGTGGTGGTGTTCGATTCGCAGGGCCGCGACGTGGGCCGCGACAACTCGCGCTGGAACGATGTCTACCGCACGCTGCGCGGCGAATATGGCGCGCGTTCCAGCCCGGACATCGATGGCGACCCTGCCGCCACGGTGATGCATGTGGCCGCGCCGATCTACGCACCGGACGACCCCGGCAACCTGATCGGCGTGCTGACCCTGGCGCAACCCAATCGCAGCATCGACCCGTTTATCGAAGCCAGCCAGCGCAACATCCTGCAGCGCGGCGCCTGGTTGATCGGCATTTCCGCGTTGATCGGCATTTTGATGACCTGGTGGTTGATGCGTGGCATCGGCCGGCTCAATCGCTATGCGCAGGCGGTGAGCGCCGGCATCCCGGTACCGCCGCCCGAACCGCGTGGCGATGAAATCGGCGATCTGGGCCAGGCGCTGGAGAGCATGCGTCGCAAGCTGGAAGGCAAGGCCTACGTGGAGCAGTACGTGCAGTCGCTGACGCACGAGATGAAAAGCCCGCTGGCGGCCATTCGCGGTGCCTCGGAGTTGTTGGCCGAGCCAATGCCGGAGGCCGACCGCCAGCACTTCGTTGCCACCATCCGCGCGCAGGAACACCGGCTCACCGAAACCATCGACAAGCTGCTGGCACTGGCCGAGGTAGAGCAGCACGGCTGGCTGCAGAAGCGCGAGCCCATCGGTATTGATGGGCTGCTGCAGGCTGCGGCGGACGCGGTGGCGCTGCGTGCAGCGGCGGCGGGCATCACCGTGGAGGTGGACGCAGGGGCTGGCGCGCCAGGGGATCACCACGTACTGGGCGATGGGTTTCTGCTCAGGCAGGCACTGATCAATCTGCTCGAAAACGCCATCGCGTTTTCGACGCAAGACAGCCATGTACGCCTGCAGGCGCGGCTGCGCGACGGACACTGGGAGTTGCTGGTTGAAGACCGCGGCAGTGGCGTGCCGGATTACGCGCTCGAGCGCGTCTTCGAGCGGTTCTATTCGCTGGCACGCCCGCAGACCGGCCAGCGCAGCTCCGGTCTCGGCTTGCCGTTCGTGCGCGAGGTTGCGCGCCTGCATGGCGGGGACGTGATGCTGGGCAACCGCGATGGTGGCGGTGCGCGTGCGGTGTTGCGCCTGCCGATCGGCTGAGTCGCTGCAGGCCGTTGTCGCGGCTGGCTGGCGCCGGTGGCAGCCGCGCGTTCAAGGCGGCGGCATGCGCCAGGGCACATGCCGCGCCTGCATCACTCAGCGCACGGCGCGTGGCCGCGCCGTGCTAGTACACCACGTCGGCGCCGATCACATCCTTGGCGACCACCGACCAGGACAGTTTGCCGAAGCCCTTGTTGCCCCATGCGGTGCCCCAGCTGTTTTCCACGATCAGTCCTTCGCTGTCGTAGCCCAGCGCGATGACCGCATGCCCGCCCAGGATCGGCGTCGTGGTGTCGTAATCGACCTGATTTTGGGCTGTCAGGTCTTCAAAGCCCTGGCGCACATAGAAGCCGATCGCCACCGGCGTGGAAGAGGCAAGGGCGAGCTTGATCTGTTGGATCAGGGCGCTTCCCCCATTCCCCCTGCCCGAATACAGCACGGTGTAATGGCGATACGGCGTCGGGTTCCTGGCAGCGTTGGCCCTGTCGGCGGCAGTGGGTTGGTGTTTCCAATCGTAGTTGCCCCACGAATAGTGCTGCTCGGTGTCGATGCCCTGCGCAAGCGCGACCTGCAGCGGCGCTTCCAGGGTAGAGCCTTCATCCACGCCGCCGTTGACCTGGCTGTACAGGTACATCGGGGCAAAGCGCGTCTGGGCCTGTCTGTTGGCGTTGGCATACCAACCGGTCAGGGTGTGAGCGGTCGCCCATGATACGCAGGCATCGACCTGGCCCTGGTCGCCCGGCGTGATCGCCCATGCAGTCAGGTCGACACTGGCAGGCAGCGGTGTGCTCACGCTCGCGGTACCGAACAGCGGGGTGACCGGCTGCATCAACGACGAAGGCTTCAGGCCCATGCCGTGCACTGCCGCCTGCGCGGTGGCGGCGGTCAGGCTCAGGGCGGCGAGCAGGCAAAGGGCGAGCGAACGATGCGAGTTCATGGAAGGCAGCTCCAGGTTAAGAGAGGAATGCAGTCGTGCGCAGTTGCCAAATCACTGCCGAGTGGGCGTGCGGCCACGGCAGCGCTGATGCAATGCGTGCGGCTCGAGACCTCATCGAAGCGCGGCGAACTGGAAGCTGCGATCAGATGAAAGGAGGGATTCGGGGCTGCGCACCTGCCCGTGCATCGTTACGCGTGAAGTGGCTGCGTGCGGCGGCCAGGCGAAGTGCTGCCGATCAAACGGAAGCCCGTTTTGGGCAGGGGTGGCACTTTGGAGCGTTGAAAGCCGTATTTCGTCAATGCGTCACAGTGCCGGTCGCCGGATGTCCGGGTTGCCCACTTCACATTCGCTTCAAATTCGCCTCAAACCGCCGACACCGGCGCAGCGCACCCTGGCCACCTCCCAAGATGAGGATGGCCGATGAAATCCCTGAAACTGTTGTTGCGGTTCGCCACCATCGGCGGGCTGATCCTGCTGTTGTTGATTCCGCTGCTCCTGATCCGTGGCGCGGTGCAGGACCGGGCGCGCTACCGCGACGAGGCGGTGGAGCGGGTAGCGCAGAGCAAGGCCGGCGAGCAGCAGTTCATCGCGCCGGTGCGGGTGCTGCCGTATACCGAAGACGTGCAGGTCACCGAGCCGGACGAGCAGGGCAACCAGCGCAAGGTCTGGCGCAAGCGCGAAGGTACGCTGCTGCAAACGCCGCGTCGCCTGAAACTCAGCGGCGAAATGGTGCCCTCGGTGCGCGAGGTGGGCTTGTACCGCGTGCAGGTGTATTCCTGGAAGGCCACCTTGCATGCCGAGTACGACCCCTTCGAATACGCGGCTGCGCCGACCCGTGTGTATGGCCAGCCGTATCTGGCAATCGGTATTTCCGACGTGCGCGGCTTGGTCGGCACGCCGCGCTTGCAGGTCGATGGCCGCGCACTGGCGCTGGAGAGCGGCGCAGGCGCACTGGCCGACCGTTCGGCCGGCATCCACGCCCAACTGGGTCCGCTGGCCGACCCGCTCGCCGGCCGGCTGCAGGACGGCAACGTGGTGGACATGCAGTTCGTGCTGGACGGCACGCGCCGGCTGGCCATCGCGCCGATCGCCGACAACAACGACATCGCCCTGCGCTCGGACTGGCAGCACCCGTCCTTCGGCGGCCGCTTCCTGCCGAATGCGCCGAGCATCGGGCCGAAGGGCTTCGATGCGAGCTGGTCGCTGTCGTCGCTGGCCACCGGTGCGCAGACCCAGTTGCAGTCCAGCCATGCGGCGCTGGATACGCTGGAAGTGCGCCTGGTCGACCCGGTGGACGTGTATACCCAGGCCGACCGCGCCAGCAAGTACGGCATCTTGTTCGTGGTGCTGACCTTCGTGGCCTTCGTGCTGTTCGAGCTGATCAAGCGCCTGCCCATCCATCCGTTGCAGTACCTGCTGGTGGGCCTGGCGCTGGCGATCTTCTTCCTGCTGCTGCTCAGCCTTTCCGAACACATCGCGTTCTGGCAGGCCTATCTGGTGTCGGCGGCGGCGTGTATCGGCCTGCAGTTCTTCTATCTGTCCGGCGTGTTGCGCAGTTGGGTCCGTGCGGCTGGCTTCTCGGTGATGCTCACCGCCTTGTACGCGGTGCTTTACAGCCTGTTGATCTCCGAGGACAACGCGCTGCTGATGGGGTCGTTGCTGCTGTTCGGCATTCTGGCCAGCATCATGTGGGTCACCCGCAAGCTCGATTGGTACGAGCTTGGCAATAGCCTGCGCTGAGGCCTGCATGCTGACGCAGGCACACTTGCACCGGCGCGCGCAGCGTTTGCTGCCCGCCGGTATCGACACGGTGGCGCTGCTTCCCGCAGCGCTGCCGCACGCTTGGGAGAGCTCGGCGCTGTCGGCCTTGCCGCTGAACCGCGACAGGCGCCGCGGAGTGGTGGGCCTGCAGCTGCACGCACGCACCGCGCAGCAACTGCGCAGCGGCGGGCATGCGTTCCTGCAGGCGGCAGCGCAGCAGCACACCCGCACCGGCCACGCCCGGGCACCCAGCTATGGGCCGTGGCAACGGCTGAGCAATGGCAGCTACTGGGCACACAGCACCGATGCGCTGCTCGGGGTACTGCTGGCCACCGACGAAGCGGCGGTGTGGTTGCTGTGGCAACAACCGCAGACCTGCATTTCGAACCATGGTCATTGGCTGCGTTGAAGCATCGCATTGCAGCCACGCCTTGCTGGCTTACCATGGCGGCATGGCTGGCTCCTCGTTAATGGTGGAAACGGTGCGCGGCACGCAGGTGCTGCCGCATCTGGATGCAGTGGCGCAGCTGCGCATCAGCGTGTTCGGCGCATGGCCGTATCTGTACCAAGGCGATGCCGCATACGAGCGCGACTATCTGGCGGCCTATGCGGCATCGCCGGACAGCGTCTTCGTGCTGGCGCGCGATGGCGATGCGGTGATCGGTGCATCGACCGGTTTGCCGCTGCTCGATGACAGCGACGCGTTCCACGCACCGTTCCGTGCGGCAGGCATCGATCCGGCCGGCGTGTTCTATTTCGGCGAATCGGTGCTGCTGCCGGCGTATCGCGGGCAGGGTATCGGTCATGCATTTTTCGACCGGCGCGAAGCGCATGCACGCGCGTTGGGCCGCTTTGCATCGACCGCGTTCTGTTCGGTGGAACGCGCGCCCGACGACCCGCGCCAACCAGCCGATTACCGTCCCAACGATGCGTTCTGGCGCAAACGTGGCTACGCCCCGCAGCCGGGCATGCGCGTGCACCTGCAGTGGGCGGAGTTGCAACATGGCGAGATCGACCACAGCTTGGTTGTGTGGACACGTGCGTTGTCGCAATGAGTGCGGCCAGCGCCCTACAGCCACCGACAAGCATCACGAACGGTCTGCAAAATCGCTGCACAATGCGTTGGCGAGCTGGTCTGATTGCTTCGCCGCTTCGATCCAACACCCCAAAGGCCACCAGATGAAAATTGCCGTTGCCAAATACCCCATCGGCAAGCCAGTCGACTTCGCCGCGTTTGCGGCGCGCCAGTCGGCCCTGATCGCCGAAGCCGCCGCTGCCGGTGCGCGGGTGGTGGTGCTGCCCGAATATCTGTCGCTGGAACTGGGCGCAACGTTCGACACGCAGATTTCTGCCGGCCTGCCCGAATCGCTGGCGGCCATCCAGGCGCTGCGCGCGCCGTGGCTGGAACTGTTTGCCGGCCTGGCGCGGGAACATCGGCTGCACCTGATTGCCGGCAGTTTTCTGCTGGATCTGGGGCAGGGGCGCTACCGCAATCGCAGCGACTGGTTCACCCCGGAGGGCCTGCACAGCTGGCAGGACAAGTTGCAGCTCACCGGCTTCGAAAAGGCCACCGGGCTGATCGAGCCGGGCGAGGAACTGAAGGTGTTCGAACTGGACGGCATTCGCGCCGCGATCGCGATCTGCTACGACAGCGAGTTCCCGCTGCCGGTGCGTGCGCAATACGAGGCCGGTGCACGGTTGTTGATCGTGCCCAGCTGCACCGACACCGCCGCCGGCGCCATGCGCGTGCGCATCGGCTGCCTGGCGCGCGCGCTGGAAAACCGCGTGTTCGTCGCGCAATCGGTGACTGCAGGCCAAGCGCCGTGGAGCCCGGCGTTGGACATCAATACCGGCGACGCGGCGGTGTTTGCGCCAATGGATGTCGGCTTCCCCGCCGACGGCGTGCTGGCGCAGACCCAGGGCGAGACGGTGTGGGCACTGGCCGAGTTGGACTTTGCGGCGTTCGAGGCCAGCCGCGCGCAGGCGCAGGTGGCCAACGACCGCGATTGGCCGGGGCAGTTGGCGGCCGATGTGGTGCGTGCCAAGCTGGCCGCGTTCGGTTGATTCATCACCCACAGGTTCCCAATGGCCAAGAAAACCCTGATTCCGCATAGCGTCCGGCTCGAATTCGCGCCCGGTGCGCTGGTGCACAGCAATCTGTCCGGCGCCGCCTTCACCGACGACTGGCTGTGGGTGGCCGGCGACGAAGCCTGCGCGGTGGATCGGCTGCGCAAGCTCGATCCGGTACAGCGCGAGACGCTGCGCTTCGGCGAAGGGCAGAGCTTTCCGTTGGCGGACCTGCTGGATCTGCCGGGCGAAGACGGCGAGGAAGCCGACCTGGAAGGCATGGGCCTGTCGGACGGATTCTTGTGGGTCGTCGGTTCGCACGGCAGCAAGCGCAAGAACGCCAAGCGCGGCCGCGACGACGCTGAAAACGCCAAACGCCTGACCAAGTTGAAGCTCGATGGCAACCGCCGCTTGCTTGCCTGCCTGCCGATCGAGCAGGCGCAAGACGGCAGCCCGCAGCTGGTACGCGAAGCCGCCGACGGCCGCCGCGCACTTCGCCTCAAGGGCGATGCCAAGCACAACCAACTCACCGACCTGCTGGCCGACGACCCGCATTTCGGCCCGTTCCTGAAGATTCCCGGCAAGGACAACGGCTTCGATATCGAAGGCATCGTGGTCGATGGCCAGCGCTTGCTGCTGGGCCTGCGTGGGCCGGTGCTGCGTGGCTGGTCGGCAATGCTGGAGATCCAGGTGGAAGCGCATGGCGACCATCTGCGCCTGGCACCGCTGGACGAAGACGGCACCCTGCTGCGCAAGCACTTCCTGCAATTGGGCGGGCTGGGCATTCGCGACCTGCATTATTCCGGCGACGATCTGTACCTGCTCGCCGGGCCGACAATGGTGCTGAATGGCGAGATTCGCCTGTTCAAATGGCCGGATGCGCGCACCGTGCTGGCCGCCAACCGCGCACCGGTGCGCTTCCAGCACGACCTGCTGGAATCGGCAGTGCTGCCGCATGGCAAGGACTGCGACCGCGCCGAGGCCATCTGCAACCTGCCCAGGCACCTGGCCGGCAAGATTCCCACCTGGCTGGTGCTGTACGACGCCCCGGGCAAGGCACGCAGCGGCGGCGATTGCGTGGTGTACGGCGACCTGCTGCACAACCGCTGAGCCACGGGCCGGGCAGGGCCACGCCGCGCAAGGTAAAATCGGCCGACTCCCGTCCGCCGAGCGCTCCATGACCTGCCGCACCCGTTTCGCCCCCAGCCCCACCGGTTACCTGCACATCGGCGGCGCCCGCACCGCCCTGTATTGCTGGCTGGAGGCGCGCCACCGCGGCGGGCAGTTCGTGCTGCGCATCGAAGACACCGACCGCGAGCGCAGCACCCAGGCGGCCATCGACGCCATCCTGGAAGCGATGGACTGGCTGGGCCTGGGCTACGACGAAGGCCCGATCTACCAGACCCAGCGCATCGCGCGCTACCAGGAGGTTGCCGAGCAGTTGCTCGCGCAGGGCAAGGCGTATTACGCCTACGAAACCCGCGAAGAGCTCGACGCCATGCGCGAGGCCGCCATGGCCAAGCAGGAAAAGCCGCGTTACAACGGCGCTGCCCGCGAGCAGAACCTGCCGTATCGCGACGACCCCAACCGGGTCATCCGCTTCAAGAATCCCATCGGCGGCACGGTAGTGTTCGAGGACCTGATCAAGGGGCGCATCGAGATCGCCAACAGCGAGCTCGACGACATGGTGATCTTCCGCCCGGACGGCTTCCCCACCTACAACTTCGCAGTGGTGGTGGACGACTGGGACATGGGCATCACCGAGGTGATCCGCGGCGACGACCACATCAACAACACTCCGCGCCAGATCAATATCTACGAAGCACTGGGCGCACCGGTGCCCAGGTTCGCGCACATGCCGATGATCCTGGACGAGCAGGGCGCCAAGCTGTCCAAGCGCACCGGCGCGGCCGACGTCATGCAGTACAAGGACGCCGGCTATCTGCCGCATGCGCTGATCAATTACCTGGCGCGCCTGGGCTGGTCGCATGGCGACCAGGAGCTGTTCACCCGGCAAGAATTGCTGGACCTGTTCGACGTCAAGGACGTCAATTCCAAGGCCGCGCGCCTGGACATGGCCAAGCTCGGCTGGGTCAATCAGCATTATCTGAAGACCGACGACCCGGCCAGCATCGCCCCGCAGTTGGAATACCAGCTTGCCAAGCTCGGTGTGGACATCGCCGCCGGCCCGGCCGCCGCCGATGTGGTGGTGGCCTTGCGCGAGCGCGTGCAGACCTTGAAGGAAATGGCCGAGAAAGCCGTGGTCTGGTACCAGCCGCTGGAAACCTATGACGAAGCGGCGGTGATGAAACACCTCAAGCTTGGCGCCGAGGTGCCGCTGGGCAAGGCGCGCGAGCTGCTGGCTGCCGTGGATGCGTGGAGCGTCGAAAACGTCTCGGCTGCGCTGCACGACGCTGCTGCCGCGCTGGAACTGGGCATGGGCAAGATCGCCCAGCCGCTGCGCGTGGCCATCACCGGCACCCAGGTCAGCCCGGATATTTCGCAAACGGTGTACCTGGCCGGACGCGAGGGTGCCTTGAAACGCATCGATGCGGCACTCATCAAGATTGGAGCGGCCTGACGCCGGAGCCTGTATGACCAAGCACACCCACGCACCAGACCTCGCCTGCACTGCACCGCATCACCACGTCGACGATGCCAACGGTTTCGTGCGCGCAGTGGAGCGTGCCTGCAGCGAACGCGGCCTACGGCTGACGCCGATCCGCGCGAACGTGCTGCGGCTGATCGCCGACGCCGGCAAGCCGGTCAAGGCCTATGAACTGCTGGACTGGGTGCGCGAAGGCAAGGGCGTCGGCGCCGACGCCCCGCCCACGGTGTACCGCGCGCTGGATTTCCTCATGGCCAACGGCTTCGTGCACAAGCTCGAATCGGTCAATGCATTCGTCGCCTGCCACCACCCCAACAGCGCCCAGCATTCGGTGCCGTTCCTGATCTGCGACCGCTGCCACAGCGCGGTGGAGCTGGAAGATCGCGACGTGGTGTCGCAACTGGAAGCCCGCGCCAAGGCGCTGGGTTTCCAGCCGCAGGCACAGACGCTGGAAGTGCATGGCCTGTGCGCGAAATGCGCAGTGGCGGAGTAACCAGCCGCTAGGTCGTGCCTGGACGCGGCCTGTTCCAAGGCGCTGGTGGCGCAATGCCCGGGCGGCAACATGCGTGCGATGGCAACGTGTTCAAGCGCAAGCGCGCCACCGTTAAATCGCTGCAGCAGCATTCCTGCGCCGGCCGCACAGCGCAGCCTCGCTGCCCGGTTGCGTCATGCGGTGATGATGCTGCTGCGCTCAAGCCAGCGGCGCGGCAAGGCAGTTAGACGCCTGAGTGGATTGCAGGCCTGGCGTCCGTACGCGCGCACTGCGCCTCGTCGCGCAGTGCAATGCAGTGAAGTCGCAAAGGGCGTCACGCCGCCTTGCCTGCCTTGCCGCCATACGCGGCCAGAAACGTCTGCACCGCACGTCGCGTCGCGTCGCGCAGAAACTCGGGCGTGGGGTCTTTGAGTGCGCCAAACAGGCAGGGCATCAAGGTTTCCGATTCCAGCAAGGCCGCGTACTGGTGGGCGGCAAGCAGGGTGTCTTGGCAATGGAGCAGGCCGCAATCCACCTGTGCCTGCAGGTATTCGGCGAAGCGCTGTATGCCTTCTTCCTGGCCGGCGCTGAAATACAGTGCGCCGACCGCCGATCTGCCGGATACCCCGATGATGGTCTGCCAGCTGGTGATGTTGGGCGGGGCGCACAGGAAGGTCAGCACATCCTCGCCGAAGCGCTGCAGAGCCTCATCGACCGGGCCGCTGCTTTGCGAAAGCGCATGCAGCAATGGGTCGAAATAGCGGTCGGACATGTCCTTGGCAACGGCCACGAACAGCTCTTCCTTTGACGGAAAGTAGCCATACAGCGTGCGCTTGGAGCCGCCTACGCGGGCGGCGATCTGCGACATCGACGCGCCCTCGAAGCCCAGCTCGAGGAAGACCTCGCTGGCTGCCTGGACGATGGCCTCGCGTTTTTCTTCGGTTCTGACCCGCATCAGGTTCTCCCAATAATTCATAAGTATACCGACTGGGCAGAAATGCTTGACGGCCACGGATGTGCTTATTAGGATACCGAACCGTACCGTTTAGATTTAATCATCACACCTCCTGCGGAGACTGCCCGTGCGTGCTCATGCCTCGTTTCGCCTGTCGTTGCTTGCTGTTGCTGTTGCCGTTGCCGCCACCGCCCTGCTCAGTGCCTGCGGCAGCCCACCGGGAGGTCCGCCGCCGCAGGAAGGCACTCCGGAAATGGGCGTGCTGACCGTCAAGCAGCAACCGGTGACGCTCACCACCGAATTACCGGGGCGCACTGTTCCGTACCTGATCGCCGAAATTCGTCCGCAGGTGGGCGGCATCATCCAGTCGCGCCAGTTCACCGAAGGCGGCGACGTCAAGGCTGGCCAGACCCTGTACCAGATCGATCCGGCCCAGTACCGCGCCAGCTATGCCAGCGCGCAGGCGTCCCTGGCCAAGGCCGAGGCGACCCTGCGCACCGCGCAGCTCAAGGCCGAGCGCTACAAGGAACTGGCGCAGATCAAGGCGATCAGCCAGCAGGAAGGCGACGACACCGATGCCGCGCTAGGCCAGGCCAAGGCCGACGTGGCAGCCGGCAAGGCGAGCGTGGAAACCGCGCGCATCAACCTGGCGTTTGCGCGGCTCGACGCACCCATCTCCGGACGCATCGGCCGCTCCAGCGTGACCCCGGGTGCCCTGGTGACCGCCAACCAGGCCACGGCGCTGACCACCATCCAGCAGCTGGACCCGATCTACATTGACGTCACCCAGCCCAGCAGTGCGGTGTTGCGCCTGCGGCAGGCGATGGCGCGCGGCGATCTGGAACAAGCCGGCGACGGTGCGGCCAAGGTGTCGCTGTTGCTGGAAGACGGCAGCACCTACCCGTTGCAGGGGCACCTGGCGTTCTCCGACGTGACCGTCGACCAGAACACCGGCTCGATCACCCTGCGCGCGGTCTTCCCCAACCCGAACGCCGAGCTGTTGCCAGGCATGTACGTGCGCGCGGTGCTGCAGGAAGGCGTCAAGGAGCAGGGCATGCTGGTGCCGCAACAGGCGGTCTCGCGCAACGGCGCGGGCAAACCCACGGCCTTTGTCGTCGCCGCCGACCACAAGCTGCAGTTGCGCGTGCTGGAAACCGATCGCGCGGTCGGCGACCAGTGGTTGGTGCGCAGCGGCCTGAAGCCCGGCGAGCAGGTGGTCGTCGAAGGCGCATCGCGCGCACGCGATGGCATCGTGGTCAAGACCGTGCCGTGGCAGCCCAAGGCCACACCCGCCGCCGGCAATGTTGCCGGTCCTGCCGCCCCGACCGCACCGCGTGCGGCCAACTAAGGCGGGATCACACGTCATGGCACGTTTCTTCATCGATCGTCCGATCTTCGCCTGGGTGTTGGCCATCATCGTGATGCTGGCCGGCATCCTGTCCATCGCCACCTTGCCGATCGCACAATACCCCAGCATCGCACCGCCGGCAGTCGCCATCGCCGCCAACTACCCGGGCGCCTCGGCGCAGACGCTGGAAGACACCGTCACCCAGGTCATCGAGCAGAAGATGAAGGGGCTGGACCACCTCAGCTACATGGCGTCCACCAGCGAATCCAGCGGGGCGGTGACCATCACCCTGACCTTCGAAAACGGCACCGATCCGGACACCGCGCAGGTGCAGGTGCAGAACAAGTTGTCGCTGGCCACGCCGTTGTTGCCGCAGGAAGTGCAGCAGCAGGGCGTGACGGTGACCAAGTCGGCCACCAACTTCCTCAACGTGCTGGCCTTTACGTCCGAAGACGGCAGCATGAGCGATTCGGACCTGTCCGATTACGTGGCTGCCAACGTGCAGGAAACCATCAGCCGCGTCGAAGGCGTGGGCGACACCACCTTGTTCGGTTCGCAGTACGCGATGCGGGTGTGGATGGACCCCAACAAGCTGAGCAATTTCAGCCTCACGCCCGTGGATGTGCGCAACGCGATCCAGGCGCAGAACGCGCAGATTTCCGCCGGCCAGTTGGGCGCGTTGCCGGCGGTGGCCAACCAGCAGCTCAACGCCACCATCACTGCACAGACCCGGCTGAAGACCGCCGAGCAATTCGAAAACATCCTGCTGCGCACGCAGTCCGATGGCTCGCAGGTGCGCTTGGGCGATGTGGCGCGCATCGAGCTGGGCAGCGAAAGCTACAACACGGTGGGCCGCTACAACGGCAAGCCGGCAGCCGGTCTGGCGATCAAGCTGGCGACCGGCGCCAATGCGCTGGACACGGTGCGCGCAATCGACAAGAGCCTGGAAGAGCAGGAAAAGTTCTTCCCGCCCGGCATGAAGGTGCAAAAGCCGTACGACACCACGCCGTTCGTGCGCATCTCCATCGAACAGGTGGTGCACACGCTGGTGGAAGCGGTGGTGCTGGTGTTCCTGGTGATGTACCTGTTCCTGCAGAACTTCCGCGCCACCCTGATCCCGACCATTGCGGTGCCGGTGGTGCTGCTGGAACCGATCGACCCCAAGCGGGTCGATGTGGTGTTGCGCTTCCCGTGCCAGGCCGGTCGCCGCGTTTCTACCTCGCAGGACATCCTGCAGGCTTTCTATGAGCTGGCACTGGCCGAAGGCCTGGTGACGCCGACGCGCGCCGCGGCACGTGCGCCCAAGACTCCCCCTGTCAGCACCGAACCCGTTTCCCGATGAACATGCGATCGACAGCTTCCTCTCCCGGTGCCCTGGTCGTCGGCACCGGCACGGCCGGGCTGGCCACCGCCCTGGCCCTGGCGCGGCGCAATGTGCCGGTCAGCCTGCTCGGTCCCAAGCCAGCATTGCCGCCGGCCTCGGCCGATGTGTTCGATCCGCGCGTCTATGCGGTGTCGCCCGCCAGCCAGGCCTTCTTGGCCGAGCTCGGCGTGTGGGACATGCTGCCGCCGGAACGCATGGCCAGGCTCGACGCCATGCACGTGACGGGCAACGCGCCCGCGACCGCTACGCTGGGCGATATCGACGCCGCGCCGCCCCGTGCGGGCGAAGTACACCTGACCGCCTGGCAAGGCAACCTGCCGGCGCTGGCCTGGGTGATCGAAGGCCGCGAACTCGAGCGCGCGCTGCGGCAGGCCGTCGCCGTGCTGGGCGTGCGCTGGACGACCGAGCGCTTCGCCTCGCTGTCGCGCAGCGCCGACGACACGCCGTGGACGGTCGGCACCGACACCGGCCGCACGCTGTCTGCCGATCTGCTGATCGGTGCCGATGGTGCCGGCTCCCCGTTGCGGCAGGCCGCCGGCATCGGCTGGCATGGCTCGGCCTACGACGCCACCGGTCTGGTGGTGCACCTGGATGTGGAACGCCCGCATCAAGGCGTGGCCCAGCAATGGTTCACGCCCGACGGCGTGCTGGCCCTGCTGCCCATGGCCGACAGTCCCGATGGCGCGCAGGTGTCGATGGTGTGGTCGATGCGCCGCGCGCAGGCCGACGCCTTGCTGGCCCTGCCCGCCACCGAACAGGCCGCCCAGCTCGAAGCACGCCTGCGACGTGTGGCCGGCGATTGGGCGGGCCGCCTGCGCGTGCGAGCACCGCTGCATGGCTTCCCGCTGCAGGTCCAGCGTGCCGAACCGATGGTCATGGCTGGCATCGCCCTGGTGGGCGACGCTGCCCACCTGGTACACCCGCTGGCCGGACAGGGCCTGAACCTGGGGCTGGGCGATGCGCAGGCGCTGGCCCGCGTGCTGAACGGGCGCGATTACTGGCGCGGCGTGGGCGACCTGCGGCTGCTGCGCCAGTACGAGCGCGAACGCAAGGCGGCCCTGCTGCCGATGGGCTGGACGATGGACGGGCTGCAGCAGCTTTTCTCGCGCAGCGAAGGGCCTTTGACGGCACTGCGCAACTGGGGAATGAAGGGCTTCGAGCGCAGCGGCCCGCTCAAGGATTGGGTGACGCGCCAGGCCATGGGCCTGCGCTGACGGGATGGACCGAAGGGCCGCAAGGCGGGCCGCTGGCGAACGCCGCGGCGCATTGATGAACAACGAGTTGAAGAACGAAAGAATCGCATGAAACTGATCCCTTCCCTGCTGGCCGGCGCCGCGCTCACCCTGTCCCTCGGCGCGTTCGCCCAGGAAACGGTCATCCGCAAGGCCCTGTCCGACCGCATTCCGCAGCTGGAGAAGATCGACGAGGTGCGCAGCACGCCCATGCAGGGCCTGTACGAGGTGCGCATCGGCACCGACCTGTTCTACACCGATGCCAAGGGCAACTACCTGATCCAGGGCGAGCTGATCGACACCAAGGCCCGCCGCAACCTGACCGAAGACCGCATCAACAAGCTCACGGCCGTGGACTTCGACGCGCTGCCGTTCAAGGATGCCTTCACCATCGTGCGCGGCAACGGCAAGCGCAAGATCGCGGTGTTCGAGGATCCCAACTGCGGCTACTGCAAGCGCGTCGCCACGACGACTCGGCGCTGGTGCGCGAACACGTTGGCTGGGCG
>JAAIGE0100050885.1_pt1 | contig 37339 bp, 30 predicted proteins | sample 6487951 | NCBI WGS metagenome assembly JAAIGE01 (sample SAMN13974128, study PRJNA590717) | phyllosphere metagenome | biome: tomato field; feature: multiple bacterial spot infested tomato fields; material: tomato leaves; isolation source: leaves from tomato fields | host: Solanum lycopersicum ...
ATGCACGCGGTCAGGTGGCCGGGAGCGAACGATTCGGTGCCGAAGTGGATGTGCAACAGGTCGGCGTCGGCGGAGTGCGCGCGGATCCACTCGGGCTGCAGCGCCTGCGGCGGCCACCAGACTCCGGCCGGAGCGCCCGGCACCGCCGGGTCGTCGTGCAGCTCGACGCCCGCGCCGGCCCCGACCCGGCGGACGTACGGGTGGGCCGAGGGGATGGCGACGACTCGCGTGCGCGCCGGGATCGGCGTCGCCTCATCGAGACCGGATGCCGCGACGGCGCCAGGCGTCCGCAGTGCAGGAGTCGCCTCGGTGAGACGCGGTGCGGCGCTGGGGATCGTCACGGTCCTCCTCGTAGGGGCCTTTTCGTGGGGGGCAGGATCCGCACGCTATCCGAGCGGGATCCGCAAGCGCCTCTGGCTTGACCCCGGCCCCCGCGAGGGGTAACGATGACCCGATGCCTGCCGCGCCCCCTCCCCTCTGTCTCGTCTGGGGGCCGCCCGGACACGGCGTCACCGACTACGGCGACGATGTCGCCGCCGCGGCGCGCGCTCGCGACGGGCGCGTACGCACCGTCGCGGTCGACGGCCTCGACAGCGCCCTGCGCGAGCTCGACAGTGTCCGGCGCACCGGGGGCACCCCGCGCGTGCACGTGCACGTCACCGACCGGTTGTTCGGGCGCTCGCCCGAAGAGGCGGCCGAGACCCTCGAACGCCTCGTCGCGGGACGTGAGGCGACCATCACGCTGCACGACGTGCCGCAGCACTCCGACGGCACCATGTATGAGCGCCGCGTCGCCGCGTACCGCCGGTTCATCGACGGCGCGGCGGGCTTCGCGGTGAACAGCGATCATGAGCGCCGCCTGCTCTCGGAGCACGCAATCACCGAGCGGATGCCGGCGGTCATCCCCCTCGGCACCCGCGTCGCGGCGGCCCCGGCCGCGCCCGCCCCGGCCGCGGCGACCCGCGCGAGCGGCACCCGGCCGCGCGATCTGACGGTGCTGATCGCGGGCTACGTCTACCCCGGAAAAGGGCACGAGATCGCGATCGATGCCGCCGCGGCCGCCGTCGCCGATCTGCGGGCGGCGGGCGACGACGTCGGCCGTGCGGTCGTCCGCGCTCTCGGCGGCGCATCGCCCGGTCACGACGGCGACCTCGACGCGCTGCGCGATCGAGCCGCCGCGAGCGGCGCCGTGTTCGAGGCGACGGGGTTCCTCTCGAACGAGAGGTTCGCCGCGGCGCTGCGCGACGAGGGCGTGCCCGTCGCCGCGCACGAGCACGTGTCGGCGTCGCGGTCGATCCTCGACTGGGCCGAGGCGGGGCGCCGAGCCCTGTTCGTCGACTCGCGGTACGCGCGCGAGGCGGCGGCGCTCCGCCCCGGTGCGGCCGAGGTCTTCGCCCGCGACGACCTGGCCGCGCACCTCGCGGCCGCGTGGCGCGACCCCGATCGCACGTGGCTCGAGGCGGGGCATCCGCTGCATCCCACCCTCGACGACGCCGCCGCACAGTACCTCGACTGGTGGGCCCGGTGAGCGATTCGACGAGCGGTTCCGTGAGCGGTTCGCCGGTGGGCCAGGCACTGCCGGGCAATCGGTGGGACCTGCTCGACGGCGTGCACCCGGTCGAGCCGCCGCGGGTGTCGGTGATCGTGGCGCACTACCGCCAGCCCGCGCAGCTGGAGCGAACCCTCGCCGCCCTGCGCGCGCAGACCCATCCGGCCGAGCGGCTGCAGATCGTCGTCGCCGACGACGGCTCGCCCGAGCGGCCCGTCGTGCCGGAGGGCGTCGAGCTGGTGACTCAGAGCGACGAGGGCTTCCGTCTCGCCGCGGTCCGCAACCTCGGGGCTCGTCGGGCGACCGGCGACGTGCTCGTCTTCATCGACGCCGACACCGCACCCGAGCCCGACTTCGTGCGCCAGATCGCGCGGCTGCCCGCGCTGGCGCCGGACGTGCTCGCGGTCGGGCGCCGTCGTCACGCGCACCTCGGCGATGCGATAGACGTCTCGACGATCGAGTCACGGGGTCTCGCCGCGTGGGCGTCGCGCCGCGAACTGCCCGAGCCGGCCTGGCTGCGCGACGCCTACCGCCGCAGCGCCGACCTGCTGCACGCCGACGATCGCAGCTACCGCTATGTGATCGGCGCGGTCATGGCCTGTTCGCGTTCGCTGTTCGACGCGACCAACGGTTTCGACGAGGGTTTCACGGCCTACGGCGGTGAGGACTGGGAGTGGGCATACCGTTCGTGGCTGGCCGGCGCGCTGCTCGCGCACGTTCCCGGCGCGATCGCGTGGCACGACGGCCCCGACATCGCCGGCCGCACGCCCGGTGCGCTCGCCACCGCGAACGCCGAGGCGCTGCGGCTCGCCGACCTCATTCCCGTGCCGGGGTCGGCGGGGCACGGCATCCCGTCGGCCAAGGTCGACATCGCGGTCGAGCCGCCCGCCGATGCGACGGAGGGCCAGCGGTTCGTCGCCGTCGACAGCGCGGTCGCGCACGTGCCGGGCAGCGCCGCCGCGTGGGACGGATGCCGCGGCCCGGCCTTCGACCGCGTGCGCGTGCGGGTCGAGCTGCTGCGTCCGGTGCGGGTGACCGGCACCGGCTTGCGCGACGCCGTGCAGCGGGTGAGCGACGAGGGACTGGGATCGCTCGAGCTGTGGGCCCGGGGCGGCACGGCGCTCGTGCGCATCGTGTCGCAGCGGGCCGCCGCGCGACAGGCGCGCTGGGGGCGCGATGACCTGTTCCCCTCGGCCGCCGCAGCAGCCGAGGGGATCACCCCGCTCGATGCCGAGGTCGACGTCTCGGCCTATCTCGGCGGCTGGGGCTGACCTCCCGGCACATCAGCACTGCGTGCGGATCGAGACGCGCACGCTGTCGCCGCGAGACGCGCGTTCGAGCGCGGCGTCGAGCTCGGCCAGCGGAACGGGCGGGGCGACGAGCTCGGCGAACGGATAGCGGGCCGCGATCATCGGGCGCATGAACTCGACGGCGGCGCGCAGGTCGGCGACGGCGTAGTTGTGCACGCCGGTCACGGTGAGCAGCCTCCGCACCACGCGCTCGGGATCGAACGGCACCGGCTCGACCGCGAAGACGCTGCCGACGAGCACGACCACTCCCCCGATGCCGACCACCTCGAGAGCGGATGCCACGGCCGCACGAGCGCCCGAGGCTTCGATGACCACGTCGACCTGGGCGTCTGCTCCCGCCAGCCGGCTGAGCACTGCTTCGACGGCTGGGGCTCCGGCGGCCGCGTCGACGACCGCCGCGGCGCCGAAGCGCCGGGCCATCGACCGGCGGTCGGCGTCGGGGTCGCTGACGATCACCCGGGCGCCGCGCTCGGAAGCCATCGCCGTCGCGGTGAGCCCGATCAGTCCGGCGCCCGTGATCAGCACGATCGCGCCCTCGAGATCGCGTGATCGTTCGGCCCGGGCTATCGCGGCCGCCGCGGTCGCGGTGCCGCAGCTGAGAGGTGCCAGCACCGTCGCGGGCAGGTTCTCGCTCACCCGCGCGACCGGGGTGCCGGCGCGCACGTGCACGTGCGAGGCGAACCCGCCCGACAGCTGCCAACGGGACTCGAGACGCTCGTGGCCGTACTTGCGCACCTCGCGGCACTTCTGCGTGACGCCGAGACGGCAGCGGTCGCACTGTCCGCAGTGCGACTCGATCGACCACACGATGCGTTCGCCGCGGCGGATCGGGTCGCCGTCGACGCCCAGCACGACGCCCGGTCCGAGTGCCTCGACCCGGCCGACGTACTCGTGCCCGAGCACGAGCGGCGTCGGCGCCGATCGGTCGCCCCGCACCGTGTGCAGGTCGGAGCCGCAGATCGTGGCGAGCTCGACCCGCACCAGCAGGTCACCGGTCGCCAGACGCACCTCGGTCACCGCGATCGGTTCGTGCGGACGACCGGTGCCGAGCCAGGCCATAGCGACGGCAGCGGGCTCGAGATGCAGGTCGCGCACGCTGCCGGGCGGGGCGGGGGCCGTCGGGGCCGCGGGAGCACTCACGTCAGCCGCCGTCCGCGGCGAGCGCGACGACGCTGTCGATCACGGCGTGCGCGCCGGCGTCGGTCAGTGCGCGCCGGTCGTGGGATCCGGTCAGCACTCCCGCGACGAAGCCCGCGCCGGCCCGCAGGCCCGACGCCACATCGCTCGTCGTGTCGCCGACGACCGCGACCGCCGACACCGCGCTCGCGCGGGTGCGCAGCAGCGCGGTCAGCACGAGGTCGGGGGCGGGCCGGCCGCGGCCGGCGTCGCTCGGCGAGAGAGCGAGGTCGACGAGACCCTGCCAGCCCAGCGCGTCGATGATCGTGTCGCGCGTGACCGGCGAGAAGCCCGTCGTCAGCACCACCGACAGGCCACGCGACCGCAGGGCGCGGATCGTGTCGGCTGCACCCTCGACCTCGCCGATGCCGTCCTCGGCGACGATCTCGGCGTAGGCGTCCTCGAACTGGGCCGTGGCCCGCTCGGCGGCTGCTCGGTCGCCGCCGGCGAGGTGCGTGAAGACGTCGATCTTCGACTGGCCCATCGTCTCGCGGACGTACGCGAGCGCGTCGGGCCACGGCATCCGTTCAGCCACCCCCGTGCGCTCGGCGGCACGCGCGAAAGCGCGCTCGACGACACCGTCGTCGCGCACCGTCGTGCCGGCCATGTCGAGCACGACGAGCTCGATGTTCTCGGGCAGCAGGGGGGTGTTCATGCGTCTCCTTCGGGGAACAGTGCGGGGGCCGGGCCGAGGTGCGGCGCGAGCTCGGTCTCGGCGAGTCCGAGGCCGGTGGTCATGCCGATGCCGGTCGTCACGACCAGCACGTGCACGCCGGGTTCGATCTCGCGCACCGCGAAGTCGTCGGGCGCGCTGGCGTAGACCCCGAGCCATCGTTCGACGACCTCGGGCGGGCGGTGCGCGCCGAAGAGCACGCGGGCCTCGTCGACGAACGCGTTCATCGCCGCCTCGGGCTGGAACGGCGGCATGTCGAGGCCGCGGCGGTGCGAGTCGCCGATGAGCAGGGTGCCGTCGGTGAGCTGGGTGTACATCTGGTTGAGGTCGATCGCGGCGAGGTCGGGGCGGTCCGCATGCAGGCGCTCCCGCAGCGCCGCCGTCTCGGCATACCGCGCGAACCGGCCGTAGCGCACGAGCGACCAGCCGGTGAGCAGCGGCGCCGCGAGCGGGGCGGGCAGCGGCATCCGCACGCGCATCATGTCGAGACCGCAGCGCTGCACGCCCGACTCGTCGGCGAGGCCGGGCAGCAGGTGGTCGAGGTCGTGACCGGTCGCGACCACGACACGATCGGCGTGCACCGTACCGCGGGTGGTCTCGACGGCGCCCGTCCGCACCGCCGTGACGTTCGTGCGCATCGCGAACCGCACACCGAGCCGCGCGAGGTAGGCCGCGATCGCCGCTGCCGCCTCGCGGGGGTTCGTCTGCAGATCGGGCGCGATGCGGGCGCCGCCCACCAGCCGCGGGTCGGCGACCGGGGCGAGGGCGCGAACACCGTCGGCCTCGAGCAGTTCGAGCTCGCCGCGGTCGTCGTCATTCGCGGCCGCGACGAGCACGGCGAGCTCGTCGTCGGACCGGGCGGCCACGACCGTTCCGCTCTCGCGCAGCCAGAAGCCGGCGTCACGGGCGAGTGCCCGCCACAGGTCGCGCGACGCGTCGGCGTAGCCGCGGGCCCGCCCGGTCTGGGCGCCGATGCACAGGTGTCCGAAGTTGCGCACGGTCGCCCCGTGCGGCGCTTCGGCGCGATCGATCACGGCGACGCTGAGGCCTCGCCGCACGGCGGCGTAGGCGGCACCGAGTCCGACGATGCCCGATCCCACCACCGCGAGGTCGAAAGATCCGGCAGCGGCGCCCGCAGACGCGAAGACGGTCGCCGACGACGGTGCTGGCGCGGCGGATGGAGCGGACATCAGATCGACTGTGTCACGCGCGCGCGGGCGCCCCGGGCGATGTCGACAGGCGTTCAACCGTTGTTCACCGGGCCCGGGCGCAGGCAGCGGGATCGGTCTCGATCGGCTCCGCTCACAGCGCGAGCAGCACGACGCCGCCGGCCACGACGACCGATGCCGCGACCCGCGCCGTCGGTCTGCCCTCGCGCAGCACGAACGCCGCGAACAGGCTCACCAGCACGACGCTCACTTCGCGCATGGGGGCCACGAGCGACACCGGTGCGATCGTCACGGCCGTCAGCACCAGGATGTACGCCAGGGGCGAGAGCACCCCGAACGCGATCAGACGACGCCACTCGCGACGGAAGAGGGGCACGACCGACCGGATGCGGCGGCCCGGCGCCCCCATCGAAAGCGCCGCCGTGTAGAGCAGGATCTCGAGGGCCGTGCACCCGACCATGAACGCCACGGGGTTCAGCGACCATGTGCGCAGCGCCCAGGTGTCCCACACCGTGTAGGCGGCGATGCCGACTCCCGTCAGCAGACCGAAGGCGATGCCCGGATCGATGCCGCGACGGCGTTCGGGATCGCGAGGCCGCCGGTCGACGAGCCCGGCCGCGACGACGCCGGCGACGATCGCGGCGATGCCGGCCAGGGCGAGCGCCGACGGCCGTTCACCGAGGAACGCGATCGCGACGACGACCGTGAGCAGAGGCCCCGTCCCCCGCGCGGTGGCGTAGACCGTCGACAGGTTGCCGAGCGCGTAGCCGCGCTGCAGCACGAGCATGTAAGCCACGTGCAGCAGGGCGGAGACCCCGACACCGAGAGCGAACCCGGCCACGACGTCGCCGCCGTCCGCACCCGGGGCGCCTCCCACACCGCCGGTGAGCACGGCCACCGGCATCCAGATCACGGTCGCGGCCACCGCCGCGCACCACAGGAACGGAATGCCCGAACGGCTGACGCCGTGCGCGATGACGTTCCACGCCGCGTGAGCGACGGCGGCGCCGAGGACGAGGACGACAGCGAGAGTAGACACGACGGACCTTCCATCTCGCCGCGGGCGCGACGAGCAGGTCCTCCAGGCTTTTGTCCGTTCAGATGACGGTGGCCGTGGCCGGCCGCCGTGGCGCCGCTCGGACCAGTCGGATGCGGAATCCCGGAACCCTAGGCGCTGTCGACGACCACGCTAGCAAGGCCTGTCGCTCGCACGGGTGCCGTCTGCGCACGGTTCACCCGAGGTTCACCTCAGCCGGGGCTCACCTCACCCGAGGCGACGCGGCCGCATCCCACCACGCCAGCGCCCGCAGAGCGAGGAACGTCACCCAGCGCGACGGTTCGCCCTCGGGCGCGTCGACGGTCATCCACGTCCGCCCCTCGAGCACGCCCTGCTGGATCCACGTGCCGTCGTCGCGCTGCGCGGCCCGGACGACGTCGACCGCATCGGCCAGGCGCGGGTCGGGTGCTGCGCCGTCGACCAGCGCCGCCTCGCGGAAGTGGTCGAGCGCGGTCAGCGCGCTGTAGCGGTAGCGGTGCGGGTAGAGGAACTCGGTGACGAAGGATGCCACGGGCTCGCCCGTCGAGGCGCGGTAGAGCAGTCGGCGCCGCAGCAGATACCCCTCGCCGCGGTGGCGGCTCTCGCGCAGCGACGTGTCGCCGGTGTAGCGCTCGTAGGCCAGCATCCCGCGCAGCGCGTTGAGCGTCGAGTGGAACGACGCCCGTGTCGAGCGTCCCTCTTCGGCCTCGCAGTTCCAGCCGCCGTCGGCGAGCTGGTGCTCGGGAAACCAGCGCGCCAGCTGCGAGACGTCGACGCCCAGCCACGCCCCCGTGCCGAGGGTGAACGCGTTGATGCACACGTCGATCTCGCCGCCCCAGTAGGGAAGGTCGTCGTACTCCCAGCGGCTGTTCGCCTCGAGCTTCGCGGCGGTGCCCGCCAGGACTGCGGCGTCGAGGCCGGCGTCGCGCAGGTCTTTCAGCGCCCACGTCGTGGCTGTCCACGGCTGCCCCGGCTGTTCGGCCTCGGGGCTGTCGATGAATCCTGCGGGAAAGTAGGCGCCGCCCTCCCACTGCCCGTCATCGCCCTGCACCGACAGCAGGCGTGCGCCGAGCCCCTCGGTCGCGACGCGCGCACGAGTCGCGCGCCACACCGACTCGGGCTCGTGCAGCAGATCGCGCTCGACGCGCCACCGCAGCGAGGGGTCGGAGTCGAGCAGCCACGAGACGACCGAGGGCGCGGATGTCATGTCGACATCATCGCGCCCTCGACCCTCACGTGTAACCCGGCCTGCGACCGTCAGCTCGACGCGTCGAGCACCACCACGCCACGCGGCTCGACCGTCAGCGAACCGTCCGCGAGGCGGCCCGCCCCGGTCACGATGCTCGCGGCGTCGACCGCCACCGAGACCTCGTCGTCGGTGCGGTTGGCCACGAAGACGTATCGGTCAGCGGCATCGGTCCGCACGATCACCTCGAGCCGGCCGTCCGCGGCCAGCGCGTCGCCGACCAGGGCGTCGATCTCGCCGGCGAGACCGCGCAGCACCTCGCGCACGCCCGAGCGACCGATGTCGGCCGAGACGTAGGTGGCGCTGCCGCCGGCGTCGTTGCGGCGACGGGTGACGGCCGCCTGCCCCGCCAGGTCGCCGTCGGCGTAGGTGTCGAGCACCTCGACGTCGGTCTCGACCCGCGCGATGCGTTCGGTCCAGCCGGGGGCGACAGCGCCCGAGGCGAGCGACACCGGCGCACCGTCGAGAAGGGGCACGAACTCTTCGACCGTGATGCCCAGCAAGTCGCGCAGGGCGCCGGGGTACCCGCCCAGCCAGACGCGATCGTTCTGGTCGACGACACCCGAGAAGTAGGTGGTCACGAGGTGACCGCCGGCGGCGACGAACTCGGTGATGCGCACCCGCAGCGCGTCGGGCACGACGTGCAGCATGGGGGCGATCAGCACGTCGTAGCCCGCGAACGATGCCCCCACCGGCACGACGTCGGCGCGGACGCCGAGGTCGAGCAGCGCGCGGTACCAGGCCAGGGTTTCGTCGTCGTACGCGGTCGCCTCGGACGGCTGCGCGTCACGCTTGCTCACCCACCACGACTCGTAGTCGAACGCGATCGCGACGCGCGCCTTCTCGCGGTGCGACCCCGTCACCGGCGCCAGCTGCTTCAGGTGGTCGCCGAGCGAGACGACGTCGCGGAAGACGCGGCTGTCGGGCCCGGCGTGCGGCACCATCGCGCCGTGGTGCCGCTCGCCGCCGGCGCGCGACTGACGCCACTGGAAGTAGCAGACGGCGTCGGCACCGTGCGCGACGTGGGTCAGGGCGTCGCGGACGAGTTCACCCGGCCGCTTGGGCGGGTTGACCGCGCGCCAGTTGACCGCGCTGGGCGAGTGCTCCATGAGGAACCACGGGCGCCCCTCGGCGAGGTTGCCGGTGAGGTTCGCCCAGAACGACAGGTCGTCGCGGCCCAGCTCGCCCGGGCGCAGGTAGTGGTCGTTCGAGATGAAGTCGACGTCGGGCGCCCACGAGGCGTAGTCGATGTCGCTCACGTTCTGCGCGACCATGAAGTTCGTCGTGCGCGGCACGTCGGGCGTGACCTCGGCGAGCACCGCGGCCTCGGCGCGCAGGTGCTCGCGCGACGCATCCGACGAGAAGCGCTCGAAGTCGAGCTGCTGGCCGGGGTTACGGAAGGTCGGGGCGGCTCGCGGCGGCAGGATCTCGTCCCACTCGCCGTAGTGCTGCGACCAGAATGCGGTGCCCCACGCTTCGTTGAGGGCGTCGAGCGTCTCGTAGCGCGCCTGCAGCCAGACGCGGAAGGCGCGTGCGGCGTCGTCGGAGTAGTCGTAGAGGTTGTGGCAGCCGAGCTCGTTCGAGATGTGCCACGCGATGAGCGCGGGGTGGTCGCCGTACCGCTCGGCGAGCGCGCGCGTCAGCCGCAGCGCGTAGTCGCGGAAGACGGGCGAGGTCGGACGCCAGTGCTGACGCGATCCGGGCCACATCACGGTGCCCTCGGCGGTCTGCGGCAGGATCTCGGGGTGCAGCTTCGCCATCCACGGCGGCGGCGAGGCGGTGGCCGTGGCCAGGTCGACGTCGATCCCGTTCTCGTGAAGCAGCTCGATGATGTCGTCGAGCCACCCGAAGTTCCACTCGCCCGGGCGGGGCTCGAGCAGCGCCCACGAGAAGATGCCGATCGAGACGGTGTTCACACCCGCCTCGCGCATCAGACGCACGTCGTCGTGCCACACCTCGCGCGGCCACTGCTCGGGGTTGTAGTCCGCGCCGTAGCGCAGCCGTCCCGCCCCCAGCGACCCGTCTTTCACCCAGCGATACGTCGTTGCATCCGTTGCCATGTCCTCAGCGTAACCCAAAAACGTGCACATGCACCGTTTTTATGCCCTACGCTCGTCCCATGCCCGACTCCGGAGGCACCGCGACCCGCGGTCCATACGCGAAGAGCGCCGCACGGCGCAGCGAGATCATCGCTTCGGCGACCGCTGTCTTCGGCACGCACGGGTACCACGGCGGATCGCTGCGTCAGATCGCCAAGCAGCTCGATGTGGGCTTGACGACGGTCATGCACCACTTTCCGACGAAGGTCTCGCTGCTGTCGGCGGTGCTCGAGCAGGAGGATGCCGCCGACACCGACTTCATCGCGCGTTCGGCGCGCGACGGCTTCATCCCGGTCGTCCTCGCGATCGTCGAACGAAACCTGCGCCGTCGCGAGCTGGTGCGCATGTTCTCGATCGTGCAGGCCGAGGCGACGCATCCCGACCATGAGGCGCACGCCTGGCTGCTGCGGCGCTACACCGCCGTGATCGACGACTACAGCGCCGCGATCGCCCACGACCGCTCGGTCGGGCGCCTCGGTTCGGACGTCGACCCCCGCATGCTCGCAGACCTCATCATCGGCGCGTGGGAGGGCATCCAGGTGCGCTGGCTCGCCGACGACACCGACCCCGTGGCGGCGATGCGGGTCGCCCTCGACGCACTGCTGCGGCCGGTCGCGTCCGACTGATCCGAGCGCCCCGGCACCGAGCTCAAGCACCGAACTCTCAGGCACCGAGCTCTCAGGCACCGAGCTCTCAGGAACCGGGCTCTCATGCACCGGCTCTCAAGAACCGCGGAGCGCGACGACGGGCTCGATCCTCGCGGCACGACGGGCGGGGATGCTGCCCGCCGCGAGGCCGATCACCGCACCGAGCACCGCTCCCCCGGCCGCGACCCACGGATCGAGCACCGGCGTCCACTGCTGCACGACGGCGACGCCCAGCACGGCGAACACCCCGAGCGCGGCGCCGATGAGTCCGCCGAGCAGACCGATGACGATCGACTCGACGACGAACTGGCCGGCGATCTGGCGTCCGGTCGCCCCCAGGGCACGACGCAGCCCGATCTCGCCGGTGCGTTCCATCACAGACAGGGTCGTGACGTTCGCGATGCCCACACCGCCGGCCAGCAGCACGATGAGCCCGAGGATGATGAAGACCACGTTGACGTCGGACTGCACGCCCTGACTGAGGTCGGAACGCCCCTGCGGTGCGCTGACCTCGAGGGTGTCGACCGCGTCGGGCACGAGCGCCAACGGCGCCTGGGCACGAAGCTGCGGGCCGGTGCCGACCGCGATGCGCGCGGTGATCTCGTCGGGCGCGGCGAGGGCGAAGTCGGCGCGCGCCGCGCCGGTGGGCACGACGACCGCGTCGAGCAGCTCGCCGCGGCGGTCGGTGTCGCCGAAGATGCCGACGACGGCATATGCGACGCCGCCGATGAAGATCGACGGCTGCGTGTCGACGCGGTTGACGCCCAGACGCTCGGCCGCGCGCGTGCCGAGCATCGCGACGCGGTCGCCGCGGTCGTCGTGACCGGCATCGAACGAGCGCCCCGTGACGACGCTGCCCCCGACCGTGTCGAGCACGCTGCCCGATGCCGCGAACAGCGCGGGCGGCGCGACCGCCGGCGCCGAGGGATCGTTGACGGGCACCGCCGTGATGGTCGGCTCGCGCAGCGTCACCTCGGACAGCAGCGAGGCCGATTCGACGCCGGCGAGCCGTTCGAGCCGCGACACGGAGTCCCAGGGCAGCGCCCCGGTGGCGACGCTCGACCCCCCGCGGGTCTCGGCCTCGGTGGGGGCGATGGTCAGGTGCGTCGCGGCTGCGGCGTCGAACTGCCGGGCGATCTGCGCGGCAGCGGTCTGCGCGAACCCCACGGTCGCCACGAGCGCCCCGATGCCCAATACGGTGCCGAGCACGGTCATCACGAGCCGGCCCGGACGCGCGCCGATGTCGGCGGTCGCCTCGGCGACGAGGTCGGCGAACCCGAACCGGTCAGCGCGGCGCACTCCCGAGCCCACGGCATCCGTCTCGGACGTCTTCACGACAGCTCGCTCATGCGGCCGTCGGCGATACGGATGCGGCGCCCCGCGCGTTCGGCGACGTGCTGGTCGTGCGTGATGATGACGAAGGTCATGCCGTCGGCGTTGAGCTCTTCGAACAGCCGCATGATCTCGTCGGTCGTGGCGTGATCGAGGTTTCCGGTGGGCTCGTCGGCGAGGACGACGCGGGGTCGGGTGACGACCGCGCGGGCGACGGCGACCCGCTGCCGCTCGCCGCCCGAGAGCACGCCGGGCAGAAAGTCGACGCGGTGCGACAGACCGACCCGGCCCAGCGCCTCACGGGCACGGTCGGCCCGTTCGGCCCGAGGCGCGCCGCTGTACAGCATCGGCAGCATGACGTTCTCGAGCACGCTGCGGCGGGGCATGAGATGGAACGCCTGAAAGACGAACCCGAGTCTGCGCGCCCGCACCGCGGCCCGCTCGTCTTCGGTGTAGCCGCCCGTCAGGTCGCCCGCGAGGCGGTATTCGCCCACCGTCGGCCGATCGAGCAGACCCAGGATGTTGAGCATCGTCGACTTGCCCGAGCCGCTGGGCCCGACGATCGAGACGTACTCGCCGTCGCCGACCGTCAGGTTGACGCCCTTGAGCGCCTGCACCTCGGGGGGCCCGGCGAACGACCTCGTCACGTCGCGGAGCTCGATGACGGGCGCCGTCATCGACCGACCACGACGAGGTCGTCTTCGGCCAGTTCGCCCGATTCGGCCCGCACCTCGACGGCGCCGCCGGCCGACAGTCCGGTCTCGACGACCACGAGCCGTGTCTCGGCATCGGGGTCGCGAGGGTCGCCCGTGACGACCTGCACGCGGGTCTCGCCGCCCGGACCGGCCGTGAGCGCAGCGGCGGGAACGCTGAGGACGTCGCCGGCCGTCGCGCCGACGGCGATGACGACGCGGACGTTCGAACCCTGCAGCTGACCGATCTGCTCGGGGGTGAGCGGGGCGGGCTCGAGCGTCACACTCCAGCGCGTCTCGCCGTCTGCGGCGGGCGAGACCGCGGTCACCGTGGCGGTGTGCGCGGTGCCGTCGGGCAGCTCGAAGCCCGCCTCGGCACCGACGGTCAGCAGAGCCGCGTCGGCCTCGGCCGCCGAACCCGTGAGGGCGACGGTGGCTCCCGAGACGGTCATCGCCGATCCGCTGAGGATGCTGCCGCGCTGAGCCTGCACGGCATCGACGCGTCTCGGCAGCTCGGTGAGGTAGAGCACCTCGCCGGCCGGCAGCGACGGCAGCGCCTCGTGGCGTGCGCGTGTCAGGTCCTGCTGCGCCTGCTCGAGCTGCGCCGCGGCCGAGTCGACGGCTCCGCGCTGCGCGGACGTGTCGGGCGCACGGTCGAGCTGCTGCCGTTCGAGCTCGGCGAGAGCGAGGGCGTCTTGCGCGGCGCCGACGGCGACCGCGTCGCCGGGGTCAGCGGCGGCGAGCTCGCGGCGCGCCGCGTTGATGCGGTTGTCGGCCTCGCGGATCGCGACGGCGCTCGCGCCGCTGCGCGCGGTGGCGAGCTCGGCCCGCGCGGCCGTGAGCCCCTGTTCTGCCGAGCGCACCGCCTCTTGCGCGCCGCGCACGGCGTCGTCGCCGGCACCGTCGTCGTCGGGAGCGGCGTACCCGGCGGCGGCGTACAGCGCGGTGACGGCGCCGGCGGCCTGCTCGTCGAACACGTCGTTCGCCGGGTCGCCCGCGTCGATGCCGATCGCGCGCATCGCGTTCTTGAACTGCACGACGTCGGGGCCCGAGACGCCGAAACGCAGCGAGCGATAGGCCGGCAAGTCGCCGGGCAGGGTGATCACGGGACGCCCGGCCACCTCGAGCGCGATCGACAGCGGCCCGAGCTCGGCCCCCACCTCGGGAACCTGGCCGGTGACGACGGCCGGCCCCGACAGGCCCGACGTGTCGAGCTTCACCTCGACCGGGTCGGCGAAGCCCACCTCGCCGCGGATCGTGACGTCGTTGCTGAGCGGACCGAACTCGACCGGCACGGTGACCAGTCCCGGCTCGGGGGTGTCGGCGCCGGCCGCGGCGTCGGGTGAGACGACGAAGCGACCGAGGAGCAGTCCCGCGACGAGCGCGACGACGGCGATCGCCGCGGTCAGCCAGAGCGCGCGGTTGCGGCGGAGGATGCCCCGCCACACCCCCTGCCGATCGGCGGCCGGTTCGCCGGCGTCGAGATTCGCGGCGCCGGGGTCCGTGGCATCCGTCTCGTCGGTCTCGGCCGGCTTGACGATCGTGTCGAAGGCGTCGTCGGATGCCGGCGGCTGGTCCGCCGGCGTGGTGCGGTCGGTCACGACCGAGCCTGCTCCGCGGCCGCCTTCATCGCGTCGAGCTCTGCCTTGTGGTCTTCGATGAACTGCTCCTCTGCGGCGAACTGCACCTTCTGCGACGCCTCGCGGTAGTCGGTCTTCTCGCGGCAGTCGAGGTCGGCGAGCGCGAGCTCGATCTCGGTCTTCTGCAGCGCGTCGAGGTCTGCCTCGGACGGCCCCTGTTCGGAGTTCTCTTCCCAGAAGGCGTTGAGGGCGTCGTAGATGGAGTTCTGCGCGTCGGGCTGCGCGACGAAGCCGGGCTGCCCCGCCTCGTCCATGCACGCGGCCCATTCGGCGTTGAGGTCCGCCATCTCGGGCGAGGTCTGCACGTCTTCGTAGAGCGCGGTCATCGCCTCCATGACGTCGTCGAACTCACCCGACTGCATGGGGTCGTCGCCGGTCATCTCGTGATCGGCGGCACCCTGGCAGCCGGCGGTCTCCCAGTTGTACTCGTACGAGCCGTCTTCGCCGATCTCGTCCTCGGACGGCGTCGGGCCGTACAGGGCCTCCCAGTAGGCCGCCTGCTCCGACTCCGAGAGCGACTCGACGTACGTGCTGTTGGGGTCGACGGGCATGTCCTCTTCGGGCACGGCGGCCTCGTCCGAGCCCGGGTACTCCACTGCTCCGTAGCCCCACTGCGACACCCACTCGCGGTCGTCGGGCTCGTACTCCGACCCGTCCGAGCTCGAGAAGTACGCCGTGTTGTCGACCGGCTGGTAGTCGAAGCCCTGCTCCTGCATGCACGCGGCGACGAGCTCTTCGCGCTGCTTGTCGTCCGACGCGAAGCGCGCCTCTTGCTCTTCGGGGCTCAGCTCACCGCCGTAGACCGCCGAGAAGTACTCCGACAGCGGCGACTCGGCCTCGTCGACGGGCGACCCGCCCCCGGCGCACCCGGCCAAGACGACGACCGCTCCGACGATGGCCGGCGCCGTCCAGCGCAGAATTCTGCGGTTCACCGCAACCCCCTTGATGTAGTGCTCGCAACGCTATACGCAGGGCGCGGCTGGTCGCATCATCCTCCCGGATGATCTCGGGCGGCGATCCGGTCGGTGCGCGAATAGACGTTGAGCGACCGGCCGCGCGAGAACCCCACGAGGGTCACACCCGCCGAGACCGCGAGCTCGACGGCGAGCGACGACGGCGCCGAGACCGCCGCGAGCACGGGGATGCCCGCCATCGCCGCTTTCTGCACGAGCTCGAAGCTCGCGCGTCCCGACACCTGCAGCACGGTGCCGGCCGCCGGCAGCCGGCCGTGCGCCGCCGCCCAGCCCACCACTTTGTCGACCGCGTTGTGCCGGCCGACGTCTTCTCTCACCACGAGCAGGTCGCCGCTGTCGGCGTCGAAGAGAGCCGCGGCGTGCAGCCCGCCGGTCGTGTCGAAGATGCGCTGCTGCGCGCGCAGCGCCTCGGGGAGCCCGGCGAGCCACGCCGCGTCGACCGCGGTGCCGTCGCGCGACACGTCGAACCGCGAGGCCTTCGAGACCTGGTCGATCGATGCCGTGCCGCACACGCCGCACGAGCTGGTGGTGTACGTCGATCGGGCGCGTTCCGGCCCGGGCGGCGGAACGCCGGGTGCGAGAGCCACGTCGAGCACGTTGTACGTGTTGCCGTCGGCCGCGCCGGCACCGCCGCAGTGGATCGCCGCGCGCACGTCGCCGCCCGCGGCGATCACGCCCTCGCCGACGAGGAATCCGGTGGCGAGCTCGACATCGTGCCCGGGGGTGCGCATCGTGACGACGAACGGTTCGCTCGCGATGCGGATCTCGAGCGGCTCCTCGACGGCGAGGGTGTCGGGACGGCGGCGGACCGCGGCCCCGCCCTCGTCGAACGTGATGCGAGTGACCGGAGCCCGCGCGGTCAGACGTCCCATGAGCGGCTCACCGCCGTACGAGCCTGACGATGACGGCCTTCGACGTGGGCGTTCCGCTGACGTCGGCGACGGATTCCAACGGCACGAGCACGTTCGTCTCGGGGTAGTACGCCGCCGCATTGCGCAGCGGGGTGTCGTAGGCGACGAGCCGGAACGCCTCGGCCCGCCGCTCGTCTACCCCGCCCTCGGGGGTGCGCCACTCCGAGACGAGGTCGACGACGTCACCGTCGGCGAAGCCGAGATCGCGGATGTCGAAGGCGTTGATCAGGACGACGCGTCGCCCGCCGTGGATGCCGCGGTAACGATCGTCCTTGCCGTAGATCGTGGTGTTGTACTGGTCGTGCGAGCGCAGGGTCTGCAGCAGCAGACGCCCCGGCGGGATCACCGGGTACTGCACCGGGTTCACCGTGAAGCGGGCCGTGCCGTCGGGCGTCGCGAACCGCCGCTCGTCACGCGGACCGTTGGGCAAGAAGAAGGTGCGGCCCTTCTGGATGCGCCGGTCGTAGTCGTCGAACCCGGGCACGACGCGTTCGATGTGTCCGCGGATCAGCGCGTAGTCCGCCTCGAGCGCCGCCCAGTCCGCGCGCGGGGCCGACGTCGTCCGCACCGACGAGGCGGCGCCGGCCGCGGCATCCGCTTCGACCTTGCCGTATTCGGGCAGCCCGCGTTCGGCGTCGCCGTCGTGCGAGGGCGCCGCGTCCTCAGGCGATGCGCCGGGCTCGAAGAGCAGCCCGCACAGCCGGGCGACGATGGCGACCTCGCTGAGCAGGTCGTCCGACGGCGGAGCGAGCCGGCCGCGCGACGAGTGCACGGCTCCCATCGAGTCCTCGACGCTCACCCGCTGCTCGGCGCCGCCGCGGCGGTCGCGGTCGGTGCGGCCGAGGGTCGGCAGGATGATCGCGCGACGACCGGTGACCACGTGGGACCGGTTCAGTTTGGTCGAGACGTGCACGGTGAGATCGACTCGCGACATGCCCGCTTCGACGACCGCCGTGTCGGGGGTGGCCGAGACGAAGTTGCCGCCCATGCCCATGAAGAAACGCACGGCGCCGTCGCGCATCGCACGGATCGCGGCGACGGTGTCGAAGCCGTGCGCGCGGGGCGCGTCGAACGAGAACTCCTCGCCGAGCGCGTCGAGAAAGGCGTCGGCGGGCTTCTCGTAGATGCCGACCGTTCGGTCTCCCTGGACGTTCGAGTGCCCGCGCACCGGACACACCCCGGCGCCTTTCCGCCCGATGTTCCCCTGCAGCAGCAGCACGTTGACCACGTCGCGCAGCATCGGCACCGAGTGCTTGTGCTGCGTCAGTCCCATCGCCCAGCAGACGATGGTCGCCGACGACGCGCGAACCAGCTCGCCCACCTCGCGCAGCCCGGTCTCGCTCAGCCCCGTCGCGGCCTCGAGCTCGGGCCACGCGGCATCGGCCATCGCGCGCCGGTAGTCGTCGAACCCGCTCGTGTGCGCCTCGATGAAGGGGTGATCGAGCACCCCGCCGTCGCGCGCCTCGGCTTCGAGCAGGTGCTTGCCGATCGCCTGGAAGAGAGCCTGGTCGCCGCCCGAGCGGATCTGCACGAAACGGTCGGCGATCTTCGTGCCGCCGAACGCGACGCCTCGCGGCGTCTGCGGGTTGTCGAACCGGATGAGTCCGGCCTCGGGCAGCGGGTTGACGGCGATGATCGTGGCGCCGCGCTGCTTGGCCTTCTCGAGCGCCGACAGCATGCGCGGATGGTTCGTGCCGGGGTTCTGACCGGCGACGATCAGCAGGTCGGCGTCGTGGATGTCGTCGATCGAGACGGTGCCCTTGCCGATGCCGATGGTCTCGGTCAGCGCCGACCCGCTGGACTCGTGGCACATGTTCGAGCAGTCGGGCAGGTTGTTCGTGCCGAGGCCGCGCACGAGCAGCTGGTACAGGAACGCGGCTTCGTTCGAGGTGCGCCCCGAGGTGTAGAAGACCGCTTCGTCGGGGTCGGCGAGGGCGGTGAGCGCGTCGGCGACGACACCGAGGGCTTCGTTCCACCCGATCGGCCGGTAGTGCGTGGCACCCTCGTCGAGGATCATCGGATGCGTCAGCCGCCCCTGCTGGCCGAGCCACCAGTCGTCGTGGCCGCGCAGTTCGGCGACCGAGTGCTGCGCGAAGAATTCGGGTCCGACGCGTCGCAGCGTCGCCTCTTCGGCGACCGCCTTGGCGCCGTTCTCGCAGAACTCCGCGAGGTGGCGCTTGTCTTCTTCGGGCCAGGCGCATCCCGGGCAGTCGAAACCGTCCTTCTGGTTGACCCGCAGCAGCGTCCGCGCCGAGCGGACGACGCCCATCTGCTCGGTCGCCATCTGCATCGCGTGGAGAACGGCGGGCACACCGACGGCGGCGGTGCGGGGCGACGTGACCGACAGCTCGGACTCGTCGATGTCGGAGGCGGGGGGCTTCGTCGCCATGGGCGCTCCTCTGCGGTCGGCATCGGTGCTTCCGGGATCGCCCGGCCAGTCTACGACCGGGCCGACCCGGTGTCGCCGCGGTCGGGGCGGGACGGGTCGGCGCGGGCGGAGGCGGATCAGCGCCGTCAGAGGCGGGTCAGCGGCGCACGGGGTCGGCGTCGGCAGCGCCGAAGCGGGCGAGGTCGCGCAGGGTCGGAGCGGCCTCCCAGTCTCCGGGGGTGAGGCACGCGAGGGCGCCGCAGGCGTTGCCGCGCTGCAGAGCGGATGCCGGGTCGGCACCGGCCAGGCGGGCGCTGAGGTAACCCGCGACGAAGGCGTCGCCGGCGCCGACGGTGTCGACGGGATCGATGCGCAGCCCCGGCGCGCTCACCACGGCGGGACCGGCCCGACCGGCGCCGCCGGAACCGACGACCGCCGTCGCCCCGTCGGCGCCACGCTTGATGACGACCTCGGCGGCGCCGCCGTCGATGAGACGGGATGCGGTGGCCTCGGCATCCGTCGTCGAGATGAGTCCGAACTCGTCGACGCCGCCGAAGACGACGTCGGAGCGCTCGGCGATCCGGGCGAGCACCGGCTCCGCGACATCGGGTGCCGCGAGCGCCGAGCGGTAGTTGATGTCGAAGCTGACCGGCACCCCCGCGGCCTGCGCCCGGTCGATCGCCGCGTCGAGGGTGTCGCGGGCCGTCGCCGACAGGAGCGGCGTGATGCCCGTGACGTGCAGCAGCGCGGCGGACTCGATCCACCCCTCGGGCAGGTCGACAGGCGTCAGGCGCGACCCGGCCGAGCCCGACCGGTAGTAGTAGACCGTCGACGCGGCGGCGCTCGGACGCTCTTTCAGCATGAGGCCGGTCGCAGCCGTCGGGTCGACCGGGGCGACGACCTCGAGCCCCTCGGCCCGCAGCTCCCGCACGACGCGTTCGCCCAGGGGGTCGTCGCCGACCCGACCCGCCCACCCGGCGCGGACGCCGAGACGGCTCAGCGCGATCGCGACGTTCGACTCGGCGCCGCCGACGCCCAGCGCCAGCGCGTCGGCGTGCCGGAGCGAACCGATCTGGGTCGCGCGCACCAGCGCCATCGTCTCGCCGAACGTGACGACGCGGGCCGAGGCCGCGCCGGAGCGGTTCGCGCGGGCGAACGGGTCGCCCCTGCGCCGGCTCACGCGCCGGCCCCGACCGCGCACACCTCGACGAATCGCCGGGCGCGCTCGCGCAGCGCCCCCAGGTCGCCGCCGTCGAAGGCGTCGCCGAGCAGCGGGCCGCCGACGCTGACGGCCGCGGCTCCGGCGGCCAGCCAGGCGCGCGCCCCATCGAGGTCGACGCCGCCCGAGGGGACGACGGAGATGTCGGGAAAGGGTCCGCGCAGGTCTTTCGCGTACGACGCGCCGACCTGTCCCGCGGGAAAGACCTTCACCGCCGCGGCTCCGCGCGACCACGATGCGTAGAGCTCGGTCGGCGTCAGCCCGCCGGGAACGATCGGCAGACCAGCGGCCACGGCTCGGTCGACCAGGTCGGCCGAGGTGATCGGCGTCACGGCGTAGGGCGCACCGGCGTCGACGACGCGCGCGAGCTGGTCGACGTCGGTGACGGTTCCCACCCCGATGTCGGCGACGCCCGCGTAGCGCTCGATGAGCACGGGGAGGCGGTCGAACGTGCCCGGTGTCGTCAGGGTGACCTCGACGCTGGCGACGCCGGCCCCGATCAGCGCGTCGAGCACGCGGTCGTAGTCCTCGGCCCGCGATGCGCGGGCGACGACGACGAGACGCCCCGCCCGTGTCAGCTCGGGCAGGACGGGACGCGCCCGCGCCGCCTGCCGCGGGACGCTTCGCTCACCAGTCATGCATGCTCCCGTCGGTCAGCCGGTTCACCGGCAGGTAGGCCTTCGTGTACTCGAAGGCCGCGGCAGCCGACTCGTCGAGCTCGACGCCCAGCCCCGGCGCATCGCCCGGGTGCAGGTACCCCCGCTCGTACGAGTACGACGTCTGGAACACCTCGAGCGTCGTCTCGCTGTGGGGCATGTACTCCTGGATGCCGAAGTTGTGGATCGCGAGGCCGAGGTGCAGGGCGGCGGCCATGCCGACGGGCGAGATGTCGGTGGGACCGTGGATGCCCGACTTGATGCCGTAGACGGCGGCGAAGTCGAGCAGCTTCTTCATCGACGTGATGCCGCCGGTGTGCGTGACCGCCGAACGGACGTAATCGATGAGCCGCTCGGTGATGAGGGTCTGGTAGTCGTACACCGTGTTGAACACCTCGCCGATGGCGAGCGGCGTCGTGGAGTGCTGGCGCACGAGCCGCAGCGCGCTCTGGTCTTCGCCGGGCGTGCAGTCCTCGAGCCAGAACAGGTCGTACGGCTCGATGTCCTTCGCGAAGCGGGCGGCCTCGATCGGCGACATCCGGTGATGACCGTCGTGCAGAATGCGCAGGTCGGTGCCGAAGTCCTCGCGCAGCCGGGCGAAGACGCCCGGCATGTGCGAGAGGTACTTGCGGGTGTCCCACTCCTCTTCGGCGGGGCGCGTGGCCGACGAGCCGTCGGCGGCGCGCTTGGCGGGCTCGTAGTCGTACTTCGCACCCGGCTTGTTGCTCGCGACCCCGTAGATCTGGCCGAGGCCGGGAATGCCGGTCTGCACCCGCACCGCGGTGACGCCCGACTCGACGTACCGGGTCACGGCGTCGTGCAGCGAGGCGTAGTCGGCGCCCGAGGCGTGGACGTAGACCCGCAGCGCATCGCGGCTCGCGCCGCCGAGCAGCTGGTAGAGCGGCATCCCGGCCTTCTTCGCCTTGATGTCCCACAGCGCCATGTCGACAGCGGCGATCGCCGCCATCGTCACGGGCCCCCGACGCCAGTACGGTGCGCGGTAGAGGTACTGCCAGGTGTCTTCGATGCGGTCCTCGTCGCGGCCGATCAGCGTCGAGGCGACGTGGTCGCGCAGATACGACGCGACTGAGAGCTCGCGCCCGTTCAGGGTGGCGTCACCCCAGCCCACCACGCCGTCGCTGGTCGTGATCTTGAGGGTGACGAAGTTGCGGCCGGGGCTGGTGACGCTCACGTCGACGAGCTCGATGGTCATGTCGTTCCTTCGGAATCGCGGTAGGTCGGTTCGGTCAGATCGCGTCGCGCGGATCGGTCAGATCGCGACCGGCGACCTCGGGCATCCAGATCGAGGCGACGAGGGCGCAGAGCGTGAAGAACACGAGCATGATGATGATCGGGATGAACGACCCGGTCACCGCCGACACCCAGGCCGCCGCGATGACGGGACCGGCGCCGGTCGCCACGATCGCCGCGATCTCGCGGGCCATGGCGGTGTAGGTGTACCGGTTGCGGGCGCCGAAGATCTCGGGCAGCGTGAGGTTCTCGAGCGAGGCGAAGCTCATCACCGCGAGGTTGTGCAGCACGACGTAGCCAATGAAGACCTGTGCGGTGTCTTTGCTGCTGATCATGAGCATGGTCGGGACGATCACGATCAGAGCGACGATCGCCCACACCATGTACATGCGCTTGCGGCCGAACCGGTCGCCGAGCCAGCCCGAGAGCGGCACGGTGATGAAGGCGACGAGCGACGAGACGATGACGGCGTTGACGCCGATCGAACGGTCGAGCAGCAGCACGACGGTGATGTAGCTGATCAGGTAGGTCTGGATCATGCCCGAGTTGCCGGCCTGACCGAAGCGCAGCAGCAGCGCGATCGAGAAGGCCTTCCAAGGCTTGCGCTGCATGGCCTCGAGCGTGCGCACGTCACCGGTCTCGGTGGCCAGCTGGATCGCCTCGGCCTTCGACAGCGCCTTGCCGTCGACGACGTCGTCGCGCTCTTCGAAGACCGGCGTCTCTTTGAGGTTGAAGCGCACCCAGATCGCGAAGAGCATGATGACCGCGCTGGCGATGAACGGGATGCGCCACGCCCACTCGATGACCTCGCCCTCGCTGAAGGCGACGAGCAGGATCGCCCAGATGGCCGAGGCGAGCAGCGTGCCGCAGTTGGTTCCCAGTGCGACGAGCGACGCGATGATGCCGCGGCGCTTGGCCGGCGCGTACTCGGCGAGCATGACGCCCGCGCCCGAGATCTCTGCGCCGGCGCCGAAGCCCTGCGCGATGCGCAGAAGCACGAGCAGGATCGGGGCGAGGATGCCGACCTGGTCGTAGGTGGGCAGGAAGCCGATGAGCGTCGTCGCGAGGCCCATCAGCAGGATCGTGTAGAAGAGCACCTTGGTGCGGCCGGTCCTGTCGCCGAGGCGGGCGAAGAAGAACGCGCCGACGGGACGGGCGACGTAGCCCACGCCGTAGGTGGCCATCGCGGCGACGACCGCGACGGCGGGATTCTCGGACGAGAAGAACAGATCGGCGAAGACGAGCGCGGCTGCCAGCGAGTAGAGCTGGTAGTCCATGAACTCGAGGGCGGTGCCGAGCCAGCCCGAGATGGCGGCGCGCACGAGGTCGCGCACCGACCTCTTCGCGGTGGGGTCGGCGGCCGAGGCCGTCGTGGTGGCTTCTGACATGGGAGGTACTCCTTCGGACCTGGAGGGTTGTGTGGTGCGGCGGTCGAGCCGATCCGCCCGGTCGGGCGGTGCCGCGGTGTCGCTAGAGAGAGAGCAGCACCTTCGCCGAAGCGGAGGAGTCGCGGGCGAGGGTCAGCGCGTGCACGGCATCGGATGCCGGGATCACGTGCGAGATGACGGAGTCGAGGGCGTCGGATGCCGCGAGCAGCGCGATCGCGTCGTCGATCTCGTTCGAGAAGCGGAAGGCTCCGCGCACCGTCACCTCTTTCGCCAGCATCGGTGCGAGGTTGACGCCGATCTCGGCGTTCGGCAGCATCCCGACCTGGACGACGGTGCCGGCGCGACGGGCGGCACGCACCGCCTGCGTCAGCGCGACGCCGACACCGGAGCATTCGAACACGACGTCGAACGACTCCGCCTCGACGGTGTCGGTGCCCACGAGGAACGTCTCGGCCGCGCCCAGCGCGCGGGCGCGCTCGAGCGGTTCGGGGCGGACGTCGCTCGCGGCCACGACCGATGCGCCCGCACGCAGGGCCGCGGCGACGACGAGCAGCCCGATCGGGCCTGCGCCGACGACGAGCGCGCGTCGGCCGGTCAGGTCGCCGGCCAGGCTCACGGCGTGGATCGCGACGGCCAGCGGTTCGGCGAGCGCGGCGCGCTCGAGCGGAACACCCGCCGGCAGCACGCGCACCATGTCGGATTCGACGATCAGGTACTCCGCCGCGCCGCCCTGGCGGTGCGGGTCGGCCGCGGCGCTGCCGAGGTAGTCTCCGCCGGCCCGCAGGTGCGGGTGTTCTTCGAGGCCGGCGACCTCGGGCCCGAACCGGGCCGGATGCACCGTCACCGGGGTTCCCGGGGCGAGTCGCCCCGAGGGGTCGAGGTCGACGGTGCCCGACAGCTCGTGGCCGGGGGTGAGGGGCTCGCGGATCGTGTATTCGCCGTTCGCCCCGTGGAAGTAATAGTGCAGGTCGGAGCCGCAGATGCCGACGAAGCCGACGCGGATGCGGACCTCGCCCTGCCCGGGCTGCGGAGCCTCACGGTCTTCCCAGCGGATGTCTTCTCTGGCGTGGATGGCGAGGGTCTTCATCGCGTCTCCTTCGTGAGGGAATCGGCGGTCGCAGCAGCACCGACGCACTCGTCGATGGCGGCGGCGACGCCCGAACGGGCGATCAGGTCGACGAGCTCGCCGACCCGGTCGATGAAACCGTCGGCGTCGGCGAGGCGGCGGCCGAGCAGCTGCCGCTCAGCGATCACGCGGCGGGCGAGGTCGCGCCCGTCGCGCGCCGTCGCCGCGAGGGCGGCGAGGCTCTCGCGGGCCGGGTCGGTCATCGCCGCCGCGTGGGGCCCGGGATCGAAGCCCGGCAGCGGGGCCAGGCACGACAGGTACCCGGCGACGGTCAGGGCGATGAGGTGCGGCATCCGCCCCTCGTCGAGGGCACGCGCGGCCGGCTCGGGTACGCGCTGGCCCAGCTTGACCGAGCCGTCGCTGCCGACCTGCGTCGTGCGGTGGCCGAGCGCGCTGTTGCCCCAGCGCTCGAAGAGCTGGTGCTCGTACTCGCGCACGTCGACGCCCGACGGCACCTGCACCGAGGGCTCGTACTCGCCGCGCAGCACAGCGCGAGCGGCGGCCTCGATGCCGGCGACGCCGATGGCCGCGGGGATCGTCTCGGCCCCCGACAGGGCGCCGAGATAGGCGATGAGCGAATGCGTGCCGTTGAGCAGGCGGACCTTGAGCTGTTCGTAGCGGCCCACCTCGTCGGTGAACACCGCGCCGCCCGCCTCCCACGCGGGACGCCCCGCGGCGAAGCGGTCTTCGATGGCCCACATGGTGAAGGGCTCGGCCGGCACGGGGGTCTCGTCGACGAGCCCCAGGCGAGCGGCGACCTCGGCGCGCAGCTGCGCGGTCGTCGCGGGCACGATGCGGTCGACCATGCTCGAGGGGAAGGTCACCGAGCTGTCGATGAACGCCAGCGCCTCGGCGCCCTCTGCGCCCGGCAGCTCGCCGAGGAACTCGCGCACGAGCCTCTCGGTGTGCGTGCCGTTCGCGGCGAGGTTGTCGCAGCTGAGGATCGCGATCGGGTCGCCCGCGCCCGCGGCGCGCAGCTGCAGTCCGCGCGCGAGCTGGCCGATCGTCGAGCGGGGCGCTGCGCCCTGCAGGTCGGCTGTGACGACGGGGTCGGCGAGATCGAGGTGCTGGGTCGCTGCCGAGTAGCTGTAGCCGTTCTCGGTGACGGTGAGGGTGACGACCCGGATGCCGCCGTCGGCCAGCTGTCGGACGACGCGCCCGGGGTCGTCGGCGGCGACGTACGCGTCGGTGTGGACGGCGGGGATGCTCACCGAGGTGCCGGCGGGCGAGATCGTCGCGACCGCGTAGAGAAGGTCTTGCTCGTGCATCGCGTCGACGACCGTGCGCGCACGCGATGCGACGCCGACGATGCCCCAGGGTTGCTCGCCGGCGCGCTGCGCGGCTGCGGTGTAGACGGCCTGGTGCGCGCGATGGAAGTTGCCGAGACCGAGGTGCAGAATGCCGGCCGACGCGGGTCGGATGCCGGCCCCGGCAGCGGTCGCGCGGCTCAGCCGCGACGGTGTCGCACTCATCGCGGTGCCTGTTCGCTTCGACGCGCGGAGCGGGTCGAGAGATCGTCGGTGATCGTCATGTCGTCCATCATGAGGTTGTTGTACAACATTGTCAAGAGCTTGCAGCTCGGGATGCACGATGATGGGTGGACGACGGTGAGCGGGGGATGACGTGGCGGCGACTCTGACGGATGTGGCGCGCCGGGCCGGGGTCTCGGTCGCGACCGCGTCGCGCGCCTTCGGCGAGCCCGAACGCCTGGCCGCGGGCACCCGGCAGCGCGTGCTCGCCGCCGCCGACGAGCTCGGCTACGTCGGCGCCCAATCCGCCGCCGCGCGGCGCACCATCGGGGTCGTCTTCCCCGACGTCGCCAACCCCGTCTACGCCACGACCCTCAAGGCGATCCAGGCCCAGGCCTGGCACGGCCGGCACCGCATCGTCGTCTTCGACGCGGACGAGGACCCCCGCCGCGAGCGCGAGCAGATCGAGCGCGCGCGCGAACTCGACGGCATGCTGCTGTGCTCGCCCCGACTGCCCGACGACGACGTCCTCGAGCTCGTCGGCTCCACCCCCTGCGTCATCGTGAACCGGTCGATCGACCCGCTGCCGAGCGTGCTGATGGACACCGAGTTCGGCCCGACCCAGGCGATCGAGCACCTCATCGCCCTCGGGCACACCCACATCGCCTACGCCTCGGGCCCCCGGGGCTCGTGGGCCGACGTCCGCCGCTCGCACGCCATCGAGCAGGCGTGCGAGCGCCACGGCATCCGACTCTCGCGCCTGAGCCACCACGCCGCCTCGATCCAGGGCGGGCGCGCCGCCGCGGCCCCGACCGTCGCCAGCGGGGCCACCGCCGTCGTCGCCTACAACGACCTCGTCGCGCTGGGCCTCGAAGCCGGGCTCACCGAGCTCGGCCTCTCGTGCCCCGACGACATGAGCATCGTCGGCATCGACGACATCGACCTGGCCGGCGCGGTGACCCCCGGTCTGACCACCGTGCGCATGCCCATCGACCGCTGCGGCTCGCTCGCCGTCGAGCTGCTCGTGCAGGCGCTCGGCGGACACTCTCCCACCGAGCCCGTGGTGCTGGGCTCGCAGCTGATCGTCCGCAGCTCGACCGCAGCCCCCGCCGCCCGCTGAGCGAGGCCGCGCACCGGCGTTAATCCCGCTCTCAGAATCGGGCAACCTTCGTCCGAGGTCGCGTGCGTACCTCTGGGGTATGCCCCGATCATCCGCATCCCGTCGCCATCCGTCGAACCATCGATCCGGTCGCCGCCGGACCTCTCGCCGCGTGCGCACCGGCATCATCGCCGGCGGACTCGTCGTCGCGCTCGCCCTCGGCGGCAGCGCCGCGTGGGCCGCCGACAGGTACCTGATCCCCCACGTCGAGATCGCCGACGTGTCGACCTACGAGGCCGAGAACTCGACCGTCGACGAGTCGCAGACAGCCGCGACCGGCGCCGGCGAGGTCACCGGCTCGGAGTACACCGACGGCGAGACCTCGGTGTCGGTGTCGCAGGTGGTGACCGGCTCGGGCGACGAGACGCTGACCTACTACGTGGCCGAGGTCACCCTCTCGGATGCGACCCGGCTGCGCTCGGCATTCGCGGGCGACCAGTTCGGCGAGAACATCATCGACACGACGAGCTCGATCGCCGCCGCGAACGACGCGGTGTTCGCCGTCAACGGCGACTACTACGGCTTCCGCGACACCGGCATCGTCATCCGCAACGGCGTCGTCTACCGCGACGACCCCGCCCGCACCGGTCTGGCGTTCTACACCGACGGAAGCGTCGAGGTGTACGACGAGACCGAGACGAGCGCCGACGAGCTGATCGCCGACGGCGTCTGGAACACGCTGAGCTTCGGCCCGGCGATCGTCGAGGACGCCTCGGTCGTCGACGGCATCGACGAGGTCGAGGTCGACACCAACGTCGGCAATCACTCGATCCAGGGCGAGCAGCCCCGCACCGCGGTCGGAATCATCGACGAGAACCACCTCGTCTTCGTCGTGGTCGACGGCCGCGAAGAGGGGTACAGCCGGGGCGCGACGCTGCCCGAGCTCGCCCAGATCATGATCGATCTCGGAGCGACGACCGCGTACAACCTCGACGGCGGCGGGTCGTCGACGATGTACTTCGACGGCGAGGTCGTGAACCAGCCCTCGAACGGCGGCGAGCGCGGCACCAGCGACATCCTGTACATCGCCGAGTGACCCGTGATCGTCGTCATTCCCGCCTACCGCCCCGGCGAGGCCCTGCCCGATCTGGTCGCGCAGCTCGCGCTGACCGCCCCCGACCTCTCGGTGGTCGTCGTCGACGACGGCAGCGGCGCCGAGCACGAACCCTGGTTCGATGCTGCCGCGCGCGCCGGCGCCACCGTCGTGTCACACGAGCACAACCGCGGCAAGGGCGTCGCGCTGCGCACCGGCATCGCTCACGCGATCGCCGCGCATCCCGGCCGGGGCGTCGTCACCGCCGACGCCGACGGACAGCACACCGTCCGCGACATCGTGCGCGTCGCGCGCGCCGTCGACACCGCGCTCGTGCTCGGATGCCGCCGATTCGACGGCCGGGTTCCGCTGCGCAGTCGCGCGGGCAACGTCCTCGCGCGGGCCGCCTTCCGGCTCGCCGCGGGCTGGTCGCTGTCCGACACGCAGACGGGACTGCGCGGGATCCCGGGCGCCATGCTGCCGTGGATGCTCGCGCAACGGGGCGACCGCTACGAGTACGAGCAGAACGTGCTGCTGCACGCGCACCGAGACGGGTGGAAGACGCGCGAGGTCGAGATCGAGACGGTCTACATCGCCGACAACTCGTCGAGCCACTTCCGTCCGATCGTCGACTCGCTGCGCGTGAGCCTGCCGATCGTGCTGTTCGCCGCGTCGTCGCTGCTGGCCTTCGCCGTCGACACGGTGGCGCTGCTGCTGTTCACGGCCCTGACGGGATGGCTCGTGCCCTCGATCATCGCCGCACGGCTCGTCAGCGGAGCAGTGAACTTCACGATCAACCGCACCGTGGTGTTCTCGCGCGGCGACGGCCGCCCGAGCCTGCGCGGGGCCGCCGGCCGGTACGCCGTCCTTGCCGTCGTGCTGCTGGTCTCGAACGTCGTCTGGATGACGGCCCTCACGTCGTGGGGCGTCCCCCTGCTCGTGGCGAAGCTCATCACCGAGTCGGTGCTGTTCCTGCTCGGCTACGCGCTGCAGCGCGGCGTGGTCTTCGCCGGCGACCCGCAGTCGCCCGAGCGGCGTCCCGACGATCTCGTATCGGCGGGCAAGGCGCCTCTTAGCAACGGTGAAGATTTCGGCACTCGAATGGTCGCAGACACCCACCCCCGACGGAGAACTCCATGACCACCCCCGCTCTTCTCATGCTCGCGATCGACCTGGCAGCCGCACTCATCCTGAGCATCGCCCTCTACTACCGGCGTCACCGGCGCCGCGACCTGGTCGTCGCCTTCCTCGGGGTGAACGTCGGCGTCCTCGCCGTCGCGACCGTGCTCGGCACCGCCGAGGTCGCACTCGGACTCGGGCTCGGACTCTTCGGCGTGCTGTCGATCATCCGGCTGCGCTCGTCGGAGATCTCGCAGCGCGAAGTCGCCTATTACTTCGCGGCCCTCGCGATGGGGCTCATGGCCGGTCTTCCGACCACCGACATCTGGCCGGTGACCGGGCTGATCGCGCTGATCCTCGTCGTGATGTGGGGTGCGGACCACCCGCGTCTGCTCTCGCGCAGCCGTCACCAGATCGTCCGCCTCGACCGCGCCGAGCCCGATGAGACGGCCCTGCGCGCCCTGCTCGGAGCCCAGTTGGGCGGCGAGGTCACCTCGCTGACCGTGCAGGAGCTCGACCTGGTCAACGACACCACGCTCGTCGACGTGCGCTACCGCGTCGCCTCCGCCAGGCCGAACCGCCGCACGAACGACGTCCCGAACCGCCGCGCGAGCCGCCGCGTCGCCTCCGGCTCGACCGTCGCCGCTCCCGCCGCTTCCGCCGCAGGCCGCTCCGACGAGCTGCGCACGACCGGAGCGGTGCGATGAGGGCGCTCGACCGCTTCGCGCCGGTGACCCTCGACGAGATGGTCGCCGAGGCAGAGCTGCTGGCCCGGGTCGACCGCAAGTACGTCGTCCCCGAGGACGAGCTCGCCGCGATCCTGGGCCAGGTCGACGACCGCACCCGCGCACTCGAGATCGGCGGCGCCCGAGCGTTCGCCTACGAGTCGGTCTACTTCGACACCCCCGACCTGCTGAGCTTCCGCATGGCGGCCCACCCCCGCCGTCGGCGCTTCAAGCTGCGCACCCGCACCTACGTCGACACCGAGGCCGCCTACCTCGAGATCAAGACCCGCGGCGCCCGCGGCACGACCGTGAAGGAGCGCTCGGAGTACGAGGTCTCACGGCGCAGCGAGCTCACCCCCGAGGCCCGCTCCGAGGCGGCGGCGGCCTTCGCCGCGATCGGCGTCGCCACCGGCCGAGCCGACGACCTCGATGCGACGCTCGTGACCCGGTACCGCCGCGCGACCCTGCTGGCCGCCGACGCGGGCTCGCGCGCGACGATCGACACGTCGCTGCGCTGGGACCGGCCCGACGGTTCGGGGTTCACCCTGCCCGGCGTCGCCATCGTCGAGACGAAGTCTCCGGCGTCGGCTTCGGCCGTCGACCGCCTGCTCTGGCGCTCGGGGCACCGTCCCGTGTCGGTGAGCAAGTACGCGACCGGACTCGCCGCCCTGCGCACCGACCTGCCTCGCAACCGCTGGGACCGTCTGCTGCGCGAGGCCTTCGCCGCGGCATCCGTGCACTCGTCCGGCCCCGATTCCGCATCCGCATCCGCATCCGCATCCGACACGAACCCCACCCGAACCGCCACCCGAGCAGAGGAGCTGCCATGCGCCGCCGCCTGATCCTTCCCATCCTTCCGATCGCGCTGACAGGCCTGGTGCTCGCCGGCTGCGCCGCACCCGCGCTGACCGCCGCCGGTTCGACGGGCTCCGACGAGACGACGCAGGCGCAGACGGTCTCGATCGACTCCGACCTCGGAACCGACGCCGTGCTCGCCGCCAACCAGGACGCAACCGTCGTCGACGACGCGTCATGGTCGAGGGCGGATGCGGTCGACATCGCCCTCGACGGCTCCACGGCGACGTCGTCGTCCGAGGCCGTGAGCGTCGACGGTTCGACGGTGACCATCACCGACGCCGGCGTCTACCGCCTGAGCGGCACGCTCGACGGCTCGGTCGTCGTGGCCGCCCCCGACGATGCGCAGGTCGTGCTGATCCTCGACGGCGCGACGATCACGAACGCCGACGGCGCCGCGATCAGCGTGACGACGGCCGACGACGTGGTCATCTCGCTCGCCGACGGCTCGCAGAACAGCGTCTCGGACGCTGCGTCGTACGACGACGCCGCCTCGGCGAACGCCGCGATCTACGCGGACGCCGACCTCACCATCACCGGCACCGGCGACCTCATGGTGACCGGCAACGGCAACGACGGCATCGCCAGCACCGACGATCTCGCGATCACCGGCGGCACGATCACGGTCGACGCCGCCGACGACGCGCTGCGCGGAAAGGACGCTCTCGTCGTCTCGGGCGGCACGCTCGACCTGACCGCGGGCGGCGACGCGCTCAAGAGCGACGATGACGAAGACGCGACCCGCGGATACGTCTGGATCTCGGGCGGCGACATCGTCGCGACGAGCGGCGACGACGGCATCGCCGCGACGACCGACGTAGTCATCACCGGCGGCTCGTTCACCGCGACGGCCGGCGGCGGCGCGGGCGCGGCGTCGACGACCGACACCGCGAACGGCGCCGACACGACGACGGATGCCACGACCGACACTGCCGCGTCGGCCAAGGGTGTGACCGCCGGCGTCGTCATCGCCGTCGGCGGCGGAGAGGTCGACCTCTCGAGCGCCGACGACGCGCTGCACTCCGACGGTTCGATCGGCATCGGGTCGGGCACGCTCACGCTCGCGGCCGGCGACGACGGCGTGCACGCCGAGTCGGCGCTGGAGATCACCGGAGGCACCGTGACCGTGACCGAGTCCTACGAGGGCCTCGAGGCGGCGGCAATCACCGTCGCCGCCGGCGAGGTCGACGTCACGGCATCGGACGACGGCATCAACGCCAGCAGCAGCACGACGACCGAGACCACCGCGACCACCGGCGACGCATCGACCGACGCTTCTGCCGACGCGCAGGCTCAGGGCCCGGGCGGCGGGGGCGGCGGCATGGGCGGCGGCATGGCCGACACGGGCGAGACCGTCGTCATCTCGGGCGGCACGCTGCGTGTCGACGCGGGCGGCGACGGTATCGACTCGAACGGCTCGGTCACCGTCAGCGGCGGCGACACCGTCGTGTGGGGCCCCACGAACCAGGGCAACGGCGCACTCGACGCCAACGGCACGGTCACCGTCAGCGGCGGCACCCTGCTCGCGTTCGGCAGCGCCGGCATGGCCGTCTCGCCCGACGCGGCATCGCCGCAGGCCTGGATCGCGGCGACCGTCTCGGGGTCGGCGGGCGACACCGTCGAGATCACCGCTGCCGACGGCACCGTGCTGACCGCCGTGAGCGCCGAGAAGGCCTTCGCGACCGTCATCTACTCGTCGGCCGCTGTCGAGGCGAACGCGAGCTACACCGCCACGATCGCGGACGGCGAGGCGGTCTCCGTGACGGCCGGCGAGGCCCTGGCCGGTGGCGCAGGCCCCGGCGGCGGCGGCTTCGGCGGTGCCGGCGGCACCGGCGGCGGACGCCCCTGACCCGGTGACCGCGCGGCGCGGGCTTCACACCGTGCCGCGCGGTCGCATTCCCCCCACGAAACAGGAAAACTGATCGCATGACCGCTCCCGGTTCACGGCCCGCTCCGCTCACCCGCATCGACGGGTCTCCGATCCGCGTCCTCGTCGTCGACGACGAGGCCAACCTCAGCGATCTGCTGCGCATGGCGCTGCAGAGTCAGGGGTGGGATGCGCGCACCGCCTCCGGGGGTCAAGAAGCCCTCAACCTCGTCCGGGAGTTCTCCCCCGACCTGCTCGTGCTCGACATCATGATGCCGGGCATCGACGGCATGGAGGTGCTCCGCCGCATCCGAGCCGCCGGCAATGACGTGCCGGTCCTGTTCCTCACCGCGAAGGACGCCGTCGAAGACCGCATCGCCGGCATCGCCGCGGGCGGCGACGACTACCTGACCAAGCCGTTCAACCTCGAAGAGGTCGTCGTGCGCCTGCACGGCATGGCGCGGCGCCACGTCGCAGCCGCAGCGACCCACGAATCCCGACTGCGGGTGGGTGATCTGACCCTCGACGAAGAGACCTACGAGGTCGAACGCGGGGGCACGCCCATCAAGCTGACCGCGAAGGAGTTCGAGCTGCTGCGCTACCTCATGCAGAACCCGAAGCGGGTGCTGAGCCGGGCGCAGATCCTCGACCAGGTGTGGAGCTACGACTTCGGCGGCACCTCGAGCGTCGTCGAGATCTACATCTCGTACCTGCGCAAGAAGATCGACACTCTCGGAGAACCCCTCATCCACACGGTGCGCGGCGTCGGCTACACGATCAAGCCCGCGCGATGACGCGGTGGACCCTGCGCCGCACGCTCGTCGTCGGCACCGGCACGCTCGTCGCGATCGCCCTGATCGTGACGGGTGTGGCGACCTCGCTCGCGCTGCGCACCTTCGTGTACGACCGGCTCGACACCCAGGTGGTCGAGAGCCTGCAGATCCTGCGCCTCGGCGATGCGGGCGACGCGGGCGGCACCGGCGGGACCGGTGACACCGGCGGCGAGACGGCCATGCCCGTCGGTCCGGGTCAGCCGAGCGCCGGCGACGGACCGGCGCCGCGCGTGGGCTCGCTGCACGTCGTGCTCGAGTCCGACGGCACCGTCGTCGAGGCCGGCTACACCGCCGACGACGGTCAGCAGCAGACCCTCGACGACGCGCAGCTCGCGGCGATCGAGAACGCGTCGCTCGAGAACCTCACCCCCACCACCGTCGACCTCGGCGGCTCGCTCGGGCAGTTCCGGCTCGCCGCCGAAGAACGCGACGGACTGCAGGTCGTCGCGGGCATCTCGCTCGAAGACGTCAACGCCACGACGGGTGCCCTCACGATCATCCTGGTCAGCGTCGCCGGCACCGCGCTGCTGCTGGTGCTCGTGGGCCTCTCGCTGGTCGTCCGCCGCACCCTGCGCCCCCTCGACCGCGTCGCGGCCGTCGCGCAGCGGGTGTCGGACCGTCCGCTCGCCGTGGGCGAGGTGGCGATACCCGATCGCGTCGCCGACGCCGACACCCACCCGGGCACCGAGGTCGGGCGCGTCGGTCAGTCGCTGAACGTGCTGCTCGCCCACATCGAACAGGCCCTGACCTCGCGCCAGCACAGCGAAGACCAGCTGCGCCGGTTCATCGCCGACGCCAGCCACGAGCTGCGCACCCCGCTCGCATCGATCCGCGGCTACGCCCAGCTCTCGATCGCCGAGCAGGCTCCGATGACACCGACGCAGCAGAGGGCGTTCGACCGCATCGCCTCGGAGTCGTCGCGCATGGCCGACCTCGTCGAAGACCTGCTGCTGCTCGCGCGTCTCGACGCGGGTCAGCCGCTGCGGTCGGATGCCGTCGACCTGACACTGCTCGCGATCGACGCGGTCAGCGACGCCCACGCCGTCGACCCGTCGCGGCACTGGCGGCTCGACGTCGACGAAGACTCGGCGGCCCTGGTCACCGGCGACGAGAACCGCATCCGCCAGGTGGTCGCCAACCTGCTGCGCAACGCGCGCACGCACACACCGTCCGGGACCACGGTGGTCACGGCGCTGCGCACCGAGGCCGATGCCGCCGTGATCGAAGTGACCGACGACGGACCGGGCATCGCACCCGAGGTGCGCGACAGACTCTTCGAACGCTTCGCCCGCGGCGACCAGTCGCGCAACCGCGATGCCGGCAGCACCGGACTCGGACTCTCGATCGCTCAGGCGATTCTCGCAGCCCACGGCGGCTCGATCGACGTGTCGAGCCGCCCGGGACGCACGACCTTCGCGGTGCGGCTGCCGCTGCATCCGTCTCCGTCGACCTGACGACGACGCACCCTGTGGGTGGCCTAGCAGATTCCGCCACATGCGGCTGACCGTATGCGGGCCGACTTAGACTTTCGGGATGCCCGGATGCGCCTGTCGGCGCTGATCGACGGTAGTCGCCGTCGGCCACCGGAGACACTGCGGAGGCGCATTGCACGGAAACGCCACCTCTCGTTACGAGGACGTCGCCCTACTGTCGGTAACGAGTGTTCTGCCGACACGGGTGACCACTTCGGACGCCATCGAGTCGCGCCTGACCGGCGTTCTCGGCGAGCTCCGACTGAAGCCGGGCCTGCTGCGGCGCGTCGCGGGCGTCAACGAGCGCCGCAACTGGGCCGAGGGCGAGGCGTCCGACACCGCGACGATCGAGGCCGGCCGCCGCGCGCTCGCCGAGGCGGGCATCGAGGCGTCGCAGGTCGGACTGCTGATCAACACCTCGGTCTCTCGCAAGCATCTCGAGCCGTCCGTCGCGGTGCGCCTGCATCACGGACTGGGCCTGCCCAGCTCGGCCGTCAACTTCGACGTCGCCAACGCCTGCCTCGGGTTCATCAACGGCATGAGTCTCGCGTCGGGCATGATCCAGTCGGGCCAGATCGACTACGCGATCATCGTCAACGGCGAAGACGCCGACGAGATCCAGGTCAACACCGTCGACCGGCTGACCCGCGGCGGCCTCGACCGCGACGCCTTCATGAGCGAGTTCGCCTCACTGACGCTGGGGTCGGGCGCCGCCGCCGCGGTGCTCGGGCGCGCGAGCGCCCACCCCGAGGGGCATCGCATCGTCGGCGGCGTCACGCGCGCGGCGACGCAGTTCCACGAGCTGTGCGTCGGCAGCGTCGACGGCATGTTCACCGACGCCAAGGCGCTGCTCAAGGGCGGGCTCGCCCTCGTCGTCGACGCCTGGCGCGAGGCGCAGTCGACGTTCTCGTGGTCGTCGATGAACCGCTACATCACCCACCAGGTCTCGTCGGTGCACACCAACGCGATCGTCAAGGCGGTCGGGCTCGACCGCCGTCGGGTGCCCGTCACCTACCCCGAGCTCGGCAACGTCGGCCCCGCGTCGATCCCGATCACCCTCGCGGCCGAGCAGGCCTCGCTGCAGCGGGGCGACCGGGTGCTGCTGATGGGCGTCGGGTCGGGTCTGAACACGAGCATGCTGGAGCTCGCCTGGTGACCCCGGCAGCAGCGGCCGACGTCGAGGCCGTCACCCCCCTGCTGCCCGGCGTCGAGGCCGGCATCTCGCGCACGCTGGTCGTGCCCGGCGCCGGGGCGGATGCCGGAACCGACCGTCACTGGCACGTGCTCGACACGGCGCCGCTGCTGCACGAGGCGGGCGCGGTGCCGGTCGGCACGATCGTCGCGGTGCACGGCAACCCGACCTGGTCGTACCTGTGGCGCGCGTTGATCGCGACCTCGCTCGAGCGCGCCCGCGCGGGCGCCGCGGCCTGGCGTGTCGTCGCGGTCGACCAGCTCGAGATGGGGTGGTCCGAGCGCACCGACGTCACCCGCGGACTGCCGCAGCGCATCGACGACCTCGGCGCCCTCATCGACTCGCTCGACCTGCCGGGGCGACTGGTCACCCTGGGCCATGACTGGGGCGGCCCGATCTCGCTCGGCTGGGCCGTGCGCCAGCGCCTCGCAGACCCCGGCCGGGTCGACGCCGTCGCCGTCCTCAACACCGCGGTGCACCACCCCGCCGACATGCCGCTGCCCGCCGCGCTGCGCGTCGCCGGGGCGCGCGCGCTGCTTGCCGGCACCACGACCCGCACGACGGCCTTCCTCGACACCACGCTCGCCCTCGCCGATCCGCCGTTGGCGCCCGAGGTGCGGGCCACCTACCGCGCGCCCTACGCCAGCGCGCAGCGCCGACGCGGCATCGGCGCGTTCGTGGCCGACATCCCCGCGACCGCCGACCACCCGAGCCGTCCCGCGCTCGACGAGCTCGCGGGCGGTCTCGCGCGCCTGAGCGTGCCGGCCCTGCTGCTGCGCGGACCCCGCGATCCCGTCTTCGGCGAGCACCACCTCGACGACCTCGCGCGGCGCCTGCCTCACGCCGACGTGCACCGCTTCGAGGGCGCCGGCCACATGCTCGCCGAGGAACGCCCCTACGCCGACGTGGTGCTCGATTGGCTCGACCGGCGCGTGCTCGACGCCGGCGCCGACTCTGCGCCGACGGCCGCCCGACCGGATGCCGTGGCCTCTGACTCCGCCTCATCCGCTGTGCCGCGCTCGAACGCGGACTCGGTCCCGCTCTGGGACCGCCTGTTCGCGCGCCGCGACGACGACGACACGGCCGTCGTCGACCTCGCGCGGCGGGTCGCGGGCGAGCCGGTGCGCGTGAGCTGGCGCTCGCTCGCCGAGCG
>JAAIGE0100506523.1_pt1 | contig 37273 bp, 27 predicted proteins | sample 6487951 | NCBI WGS metagenome assembly JAAIGE01 (sample SAMN13974128, study PRJNA590717) | phyllosphere metagenome | biome: tomato field; feature: multiple bacterial spot infested tomato fields; material: tomato leaves; isolation source: leaves from tomato fields | host: Solanum lycopersicum ...
ATCAGTGTTGCCCAGACGGGCAAGCCGCAGATGAACGGTCGGGTGCCGTCTATTGGATCGAGTACCCAGCGATGCGACCCGGTGCCGGTCTCCCCAAACTCCTCTCCAAGTATTGCATGGTCAGGAAAGGCGCGGCTGATCTCGGCGCGGAGCACTTCTTCGGCGATGCGATCGGCCTCGGTGACGGGGTCGAAGCTCCAGCCAGTCTTAGCCTTAGTATCGACTGCGCTTGCGCGACGGAAGCGCGGCAGCGTCTCCGCGTCGGCCAAATCGGCGAGAAGGTGGAAGAAGGATGGGTCAGGTAGGTCGGTCATCGATGCACTGGCCTCCGTTGTATGATGTGCACGATTGAAATGCACGCTCATGCACGATATTGCACGGTCATGACGAAAGAGCCACCCGAAGATCGACGCGAGACACTCGCTCTCAGGTTAAAAGTGGGGCAAAGCCTCTCGGCCACCGCCTTAGCAGCGGAATTCCACGTCTCACCGGATGCGATTCGTCGCGACCTGCGGGCGCTCGCCGCGGAGGGGCGGTGCCGTAGGGTCTACGGGGGCGCTCTGCCGATCTCGCCTGCTTCCACCCCGATGAGCGTACGCACCGAAGAAGGCGCGGCTCGCAAGGCGGCATTGGCGACCGCAGCGGTGAAGGAGATCCGTGCGGGCCAGATGCTGTTCCTCGATAATGGCAGCACCAACCTGGCGCTTGCAGAGCAGTTGCCGAGCTGCGGCCTGACTGTTGTCACGAATTCAATCGCGATCGCTGCGACGCTTGCTTCTCGCAACGACCTGCAACTGCATCTGGTTGGCGGCGCCGTGCGTAGTGAAATCGGCGGCTGCGTTGATGCCAGCGCATCGCTCGCAGTGCAGCAGTTCCACATCGATCTGTGCTTTCTCGGCGCCTGCGCCGTATCCGCCGGGGCGGGCATCGCTGCCTTCGATGCAGAAGATGCCTCCTTCAAACGAGCGTTGCTGCGTTGCTGCGAAAGGGTTGCCCTCATGACAACCAGCGAAAAATTCGCGACGCGAGCGCCTTTTCGTGTTGCGTCGATCGAGGCCGTCGATGCGCTGATCATGGAACGGGATACCGTCGAGCATCCTGACTTGGACGTCCTTCGAGCACTCGACATCAATGTCGTCTTTGCTGGCTGACGAGGCGGCAGCTCATACCCTGAGTAGGAATTCAGATGACAAGTTTGGAACTAGGCGGCGCCAAGCTGGCGACCCGCTTGGCGTTCCTGGTTGCGGGGTTCGGCATCGCATGCTGGGCACCGCTTGTTCCTGTCGCCAAGGCACGGCTCGGTGTTGCCGATGGGACCCTTGGACTGCTGCTGCTTTGCATCGGCATTGGCTCGGTATCGGCGATGATTATCACCGGTCCGCTAAGCACCCGCCTTGGTAGCAGGCCCATCGTCGTGGCTGGGGGGGCGGGTCTCGCGGTCGTTCTTCCGGTACTGCCGCTTGCACCGGATCCGGTGACCTTGGCTATCGCCTTGCTGGTGTTCGGCGCCGCGCTCGGGTCGATGGATGTTGCGATGAACATCCACGCGGTGGAGGTGGAGCGTGTCGCGGGCGCGCCGCTGATGTCGAGCTTCCACGCGTTGTTCAGCATCGGCGGTTTCGCCGGCGCGGGGCTGATGACTGCGTTGCTTACGTGGCATGTCGATCCGGTTATCAGCACGATCGTGCCTGCCGCGCTCATGGCGCTTGCCATGGTTGCCGCGGCGCCGCGCCTGCTCGGTACGGGAGGAGCGTCCGGGGAGCCGATCTTCACGATGCCACGCGGCATCGTCCTGCTGCTCGCGGCCCTCGCCGGCGGGACCTTCCTGGTAGAAGGTGCCATGCTTGACTGGAGCGCCTTGCTCATCACACGTGCTGGCCTCATCGACCAGCAGCAGGGCGGCGCTGGCTATATGTTCTTCGCGATCGCAATGACCGTCGGCCGGTTGGCGGGAGATGCCATGACGAAGCGATTCGGTGATCGTACCGTGCTGTTCTGGGGCGGGCTTGTGTCGGTCGTCGGCCTTACCGTCCTGCTGCTTGCAACTGGCGCTGCCATTGTTTTCGCGGGCTTTGCCCTTGTCGGTCTGGGCGCATCGAACATTGTGCCGGTGCTGTTTCGCAGGGCGGGTACGCAGACAGTGATGCCACCGGCGCTTGCCATAGGAGCGATCACGACGACGGGTTATGCCGGCATCCTGGTCGGTCCCGCGGGTATCGGCTTTGTGTCCGACGCGGTTGGTCTCCGAACCGCGTTCTGGATGCTTGCCGCCCTCATGTGTCTTGTGCCAGCGAGCGCATACGCGGTCACCACGAAGAGGCACGGTAGTTGACAAAACCCAGCCCAAACGGGCCCGGGCATTCGCGAGATCACCGATCTCGACCATCCGTCTCCCAGCAATCTGTTTCTTCTTGTATCTTAAAGCAACGTGGGCTGTTCGATCTCCTGCCGCGCTAGCCCGCCCTCCCGCCGTGATCCTCAATAGGCGACGAGCGGAATGGCGCCCGTTGCGATTGCGCCTACCGTAAGGACAAGGCTGAGAAGCACGGCGTACTTGAGCGAGAAGCGCTGTGCGTCGGCTACATCAACACCCAGCAAACCGCACGCCAGGTAGATCGGTGCCAAAAGTGGACTGAGCGTATGGACCGGCTGCCCCATGAGCGACGCGCGGGCGATCACTTCCGGCGGGATGCCGAACGCGGTCGCGGCCTGGGCGAGAACGGGCACGACCCCGAAATAGTAAGCGTCATTCGACATCAGGAAGGTCAGCGGCATCGAGAAGATGGCGACCACCGGTGCGAGATACGGCCCCATCGATGGCGGAACGATCGCGAGCATTGCGCGCGCCATCGCGTCGATCATGCCGGTGCCCGCAAGGATGCCGGTGAACGCGCCGGCCGCGAAGATGAGCACGACGACCATCACGATGTTTTCGGCGTGACTTGCGATGCGTTCGCGCTGGTCTGCCAACCGCGGATAATTGACCGTCAGCGCGATCGAGAACGCCCCCATGATCAGCGCCGCCAATGGCGCGATGCCGGTGGCCATGCCGACCAGCAACAGCACGGTGAGGCCGAGGTTGAACCAGAAGAGGCGTGGGCGTCGCTCGGGTCGGTCGGCGAGCGTGGTTGGGATCTGGCGCTCGCTTGCGCCCTGCGGCGTCCAGCCTAGCCGGCGGCGCTCGGTCTGGCCGAAGTGCCAGGCGAGGAGGAAGACGACGGCGAGCGCGATAACGACGGCCGGGAGCAGCGGCAGGAACACCTCGCTGACAAGATCGACCTTCGTCGCCGCGGCCGCTCGCGCCGAAGGCCCACCCCAGGGGACGAAGTTGAGCAGCGAGTTGCACGCGCCGAGCAGGAAGGCGAGGATCAACGGGTTCATGCCAACGGCGCGATAGAGCGGCAGAAGCGACGAGATCACGATCAGCGCGGTGGTGGTTCCGTCGCCATCCAGCGAGACCAGCGACGTCATTGCCGCCGTTCCAAGCGCGATGCGAAGCGGATCGTCTCCCACGAGCGCCAGGATACGGCGCACGAGCGGATCAAACAGCCCGGCGTCCATCATGATCCCGAAGTAGAAGACCGCGAACGCCAGCATGATGGCGATTGGAGCGACATCGACAATGCCCTTGAGCATCATGTCGCCGAGCGCCGCGCCGGCGCCGGCGATCAGGCCGGCGATGATGGGAATGGCGATCAGCGCGACGACGGCCGACAGCCGCTTGGTCATGATCAGCGTGATGAAGACGGCAACGGTGGTGAAGCCGAGAAGAGCCAAGGGCATTGGGACCTAACTGTCGCGCAGGCGCGACCTAGCAAGAAATCAGTCGCGGAAGCCCGGATCGATACGGTCGAGCTTGCGCAGCAGCGCAGGCCAGGCGAGCCGCTCGCTGGCCATCTGCATGCCGGGCGAATTGACTTGGTCGCGCACGACTCCGCCGACATCGCCGCGCGGCTCGTTCAGCCGCGCGCGGCCGGCGCTCAGCATCATCACCTGCGCCTCGCAGGCGCGTTCGAGGAAATACATGCGAACGAAGGCGTCGGCGACGCTGCGGCCGACCGCCAGCGTGCCATGGTTGCGCAGCAGCATGGCATGGCGCGTGCCGAGGTCGGCAACGATCCGCGCGCGCTCGTCAAGGTCGGTCGCGATGCCTTCATAGTCGTGATAGGAGAGGTCGTGATGGACGATCATGGCCGTCTGCGTGTGCGGCAGCAGCCCGTCCGCCATCGCCGATACTGCCTGCCCGGCGGGCGTATGCAGGTGGAGCACCGCAGCGGCATCCTCGCGCGCCATGTGGACGGCGGAGTGGATCGTGAAGCCGGCGGCGTTCACCGGCGCCGGCGTATCGTCCACCTTGTTGCCGGCGACGTCGATCTTGACGAGGCTCGAGGCGGTGATCTCCTCGAACATGTGCGTGTAAGGATTGATCAGGAAGTGGTGCTCGGGACCAGGCACGCGCGCCGAGAGGTGGGTGAAGATGAGATCGTCCCAGCCGTATAACGCGACCAGCCGGTAGGCGGCGGCGAGATCGACGCGCAGCGCCCATTCCTCGTCGGAGACGCGACCCCGCACATCGTTCACCGTCCTCATAGCGACCGCCATTGCGTCTCTCCTACTGGTCACGCGCGCTCGGCGCGCAATTCCTTCTTCGACAGCTTGCCGATCAGCGTCTTGGGCAATTCGTCGCGGATCTCGATCTCGCGCGGCATCTCGATCTTGCTGATCCTTGCCGCGAGAGATTCACGCAGTTCTGCAAGGCCGGCGGTCGCGTCGGGGCGCAGGGTAACGAACGCCTTGGGCGCCTCGCCGCGGTAGGAATCGGGCACGCCGATCACGACCGCCTCGCGCACGTCGGGATGTTCGTGAAGCGCATCCTCGATCACGCGCGGATAGACGTTGTAGCCGCCGCACAGGATGAGGTCCTTGATCCGGTCGACGAGGAACAGATAGCCGTCTTCGTCGAGATAGCCGACATCGCCGGTACGCAGCGCCCCATCGCGTAGCACCTCGGCGGTGTCCACTGGGCGCTGCCAGTATCCCTTCATCAGCTGCGGCCCGCGGATGCAGACTTCGCCGCTTTCGCCGGCGGGCAGGAGCGCGTCATTCTCGATCGAGCGGATCTCGATCGTGGTATGCGGATAAGGGACGCCGGCGCTGCTGTCGCGTACCGTGCCGACGATCGGGTTGCAGCTCACGATCGGCGAAGCTTCGGACAGGCCGTAGCCCTCCACCACGCGCGCGCCGGTACGTTCTTCGAACCGGCGGCAGACCTCGGCCGGGAGCGGCGCGCCACCGGAAATGCACAGCCGCACTTGGCCGAACGAGGGCAGCTTGCCACCGGGCAGGGCGTTCACCGCGGTAAGGATCGTCGGCACGACGAACAGGCGCTCTGGGCGGGTACGCGCCATCGTTTTGAGGAACGCCTTCATCTCGAAACGCGCCAGCAGCACCATGCAGGCCGCGGTGTGGATCGAATAGTTGAGCACCGTGGTCAGCGCGAAGACGTGGAACATCGGGATCGCGCCCATCGCCGTCTCGGCAGCGCCAGGACGGCTCCCGTCATGCTCGGCGGTCTGGAGGCAGTTTGCCACGAGGCTGGCATGCGTCAGCATGGCGCCCTTCGGCAGCCCGGTCGTCCCGCCGGTATATTGCAGCACCGCCACGTCGTCCGCGACATGCGTGCGCCGTGGGAGCGGCGCCTTGGACGAGGCCAAGTGGGCGAACGTCGTGGTGCGCCCGCCGTCGAACCGCACGTGGGCGATCGAGCCCCGCTTGAGCAGGCGGTAGGCGATCGACTTGGCAGCGGGCAGCACGGCCGCCATCGGGCACAGGATGATGCGCTCTACCTCTGCGATCGCACTGATCTTGCCGAGCACCTCGGGCAGATCGGGCACGAAGGCTATCCGCGCGCCGCTGTCGCGCACCAAATGCGCCATCTCGCGATCGGTATAGAGCGGGTTCATGCTCACCACGATCGCGCCGAGCCGCAGCACAGCGAAATACGCCATTACGAAATAAGGCGTGTTGGGCAGGCACACGACGACGCGGTCGCCCGGCTTGACGCCGGCGTCGACCAGTCCGGCGGCGGTGCGATCCACCAGCGCCGCAAGCGCGCCATAGCGCCAGCGTCGACCCATGAAGTCGATTGCGGGCCGTGCCGGGTGCCGCTCGGCAGCCCGGTCGAGCAGGTCGTCGAGCAGCACCGGATCGGTCACGCGGCGAGCTCGACCGAGAGCAGCGGAACATATTGCTGTCCGGAATGCATGTCTCGCTCGATCATCCCGCCCTGCGGCGATGCCCGGGGATAGGAGATCTTGATCATCGAGAGGTACTCGACCGGCACGCGCTTCACCTGGGACGCGTCGGTATCGTAGAGTCGTGCGAACGTCTCGGCCGACAGCGCCGGATCGTCATGATAGCGTCGGAAGCTCTCCGGCCCGTCGAAGAAGATGTCGAACGTCACCCAGAACGGACCGGCGTTCTTGGAGCGTATTTCGTGGCACACGTCGCGGAGCTTAGGCATCGGCGATCTCCAGGGCGAGGCCAGCGGGGGCAGCGAGATCGATCCATTCGATCCGCACCAGTTCGAAGGGATCATCCATCGCGACGACATGGTTCAGGCGGAATTCGTACACCTGCCCGCATGGCACATCGGCGGGACTGAACATGAAGCCGTAGCTCGGGATCTCCTTGTTCATCACGGCCGGGTAGTGGAAGAACCACGGGTTGCAGGCGTTGGCGATCGCGTTGGCGAGTTCCTGCGTATCGGCCGAGACGACCAGCACCATTGCGATCTCGGGCGGCGGCGGCGTGCCTTCGGGCGGGCGCTTTCCGTCGAGGCCGTTCCAGCCGTACATGCGCAGAGACAGGTGGAAATTATCGGGCGCGCCGTCTGGCAGCGTCTTGCGGGCGCGCTCGTAGAGTGCCTCCAGGAAACGATCGTGGAAGCCGTCGATGTCGCGCAGTAATTCGGGATCGCGCGCGCCGACGAGCATCATGGTCTGATGTTGCCCCGCGCTCGCGCCTTCCAGCTTCAGCGTATAGGGCTGCGTCTCCCACGCGGAGCCGGTCACCACCACCGCACGCTCATCCTTCTGCGCGTAGCGGGCATTGGTCACGTCGAGCACGCCGCCCGGTTCGGTGAGGCGGAACGGATCGGTGTTCTCGTACAACATGTGCGCCGAGACGCTGTGCACCGAGCAGCGATTATCGTCGCTGAGCGGCTCGACCTCGAACCCGTCGGCGCCGATCGTCAGCAGCACGCCCGAGCCGCGCGTCGGGTTGACGGTGCACTGGACACCGCATTCCGCGGTCTTGCCTGCGTGCCACGACGGACCCCAGGGTGCGCCCTTCCAGATCGCATAGCTGGCGAGGACGGCGGTGTCCGTCGCGCGGCCACCCAGCACGATGTCTGCCCCGCCCTCCAGCGCAGCAACGAAATGCTCCACCCCGAGCGCCGCGACGATATGTTCGCAAGCGTCGACGTCGGCGTCGGTGAGCGGGCCGACCGGCGGCAGCGGCGTGATGCGGCCAGCGGCGTTGAGGCCCTTGATCGTCTCCTTGTCCTGCTCGGAGTGGATCAGCGCGATCTTGGGACTCGTCCCGAGCTCGCGTGCGACCTCGAGAACGATATCGCGCGTCCAGGCGAGGTTGAGATCACCGCCCGCCTGCCCCGAGGTGCCGATGATGATCGGCAGGCCATGATCGGCCTGCGCCTTCATCAATAGCTGCAGGTCGCGCTTCACCGCGCCGCGACTGTTCTTCGACTTGCCGAGCGCGAGGTAGGCGGCGCCGCTGTCGGTGGAGCCCGCATCGCTAGCGATCGCCTGCGCCCCGCGGGCAATGCCATAGGCGAGTTCCTCTTCCCGGACGCCAGCGCCAAGCGAACCGCATGGGACCAGGATCTTGATCGGCCCCGTGAACGCTGTGTCTGTCATGCGGAAACTCCTGCTTGCCGCACCACGTTACCGAGCGTGCAGATTGAATCCAATCCAACCATGTGCATGGTTCAATACTTCCAACCGAGGGTGACGCCGTAAGTGCGTGGTGGATTGAAGGTGCCGAAATTCGCGCCCAGGAACACCGACTGGAACACGCGTGTGCGCTCGTCGGTCAGGTTCTTGCCCCAGACCGACAGCGACAATCGGTCAGCGATGTTCTCGATGACGACGCGCGCATCGACGAAGTGAGTCGCGGGGCGGATCTCGGGCGGCTGGTTGCTGTTGTCGTCGAAGATCAGGCTTTCGTAGCGGTAATCGGCGGCAAGCGTCGCCTCCGCGCCGCCGATCGCGAAATTGTACGATGGCGACAGCGTCACCTTGTGCCGCGGTGTGCGCGAGATGCGGTTGCCCGATCGATCGACGCCGGCATCGTCGAACTCGTCGAACTTTGCGTCGGTATAGGCATAGGCAGCAGACAGGGTCAGGCCGCCAAACGGACGCGCCGTAAGCTGCGTTTCATAGCCTTTGATCGTTGCCCGACCAGCGTTGTTGGTCAGGATCGAGCCGTCGGGCTGCGCCTGGCGCGTCTGGAGATCCTTGTAGTCGAGCCAGTAGAGGGTGTTGTTCCAGATGAGCCTGCCGCCGAACAGCCGGCTCTTCTGCCCCAGTTCGTACTGGATGGCGGTTTCCGGGTCGAACGGCGTCAGCGCGTCGGCTGCGCTTGAGGGGGTGTCCTGAAAGCCGCCGCTCTTGAACCCGCGCGAGACCAGGCCGTAGAACAGATGATCGTCGGTTGGCTTGAAGTTGACGCCGCCGCGCCACGTCACATCGTCCCAGTCGTTCCGCGGCGTCACGTCGAAGAACTCGTCGCCACGCAAAGGCGCATCGCTGCGCGTGTTGCGGACGCGGTAGGTCTTGTCGTCGCGCGAGTAGCGCACGCCGCCGAGCAGCTCGAACTTGTCGCCGAGCGGCACCGTTACGTCGCCGAACACGGCAATGCTGTCGAGCCGCGCGTCCTGATCGTAGATCTCGGTGAGCGGGACCGCTGCCACGAAGCGCGTGTCAAGCGTGAATACGTCCTGGCGCACGACATCCTGGTGGTAGTGGAAGAAGCCGACCACCCAGTTCAGCCTGCTCCCGGGCAGCGACGACAGCCGTACCTCCTGGCTCGACAGTTCGGATTGCTCCGCCTCGCCGCCGCTGATGTTGACGCGGTTCGCCGGCGGCTGGTTGCCGTCGAAATCGTAGCTGTTGCGATAATCGAGATCGCGGAACGAGCCGAGGAAGGTCACGGTCGCAAAGGGCGAGTCCCATGCGATCTCGCCGCGCACGCCGACCGTGTCGCGATCCTGGAATCCTACTTCGCTCCCATAGGTGCGATTGGGATCGCGATCGACGGTGTAGCCAGCGCTGAGCGGATCGGTCAGGTCGAGATCGAGCACGTGTTGCGCGGGGCCGGTGGCGCGGTCGCGCGTCGCGTCGAGCGTGAAGTGCAAGCGCAGCGTGTCTGTTGGCTCGGCCAGAAATTGGAACCGGCCGCTCAGCCGATCCTCGTCGTCGACATGCCGGTCAAGGTTGGGATTGTACGCGTAGCCGTCATGTGAGCGGTAGGCGCCGCTCAGCCGGATCGCACCGCGACCGCCGATCGGCAGATTGATGAAGCCGGCGCCGTCGAGCCGGTCGAAATTGCCGTAGGTCACCTCCGCCTGCGCATCAATCCTGGTGGGATCCGGGCGCCGCGTGATGACGTTCACCGCGCCGCCAACCACGTTGCGACCGAACAGCGTGCCCTGCGGTCCCTTGAGCACCTCGATGCGCTCCAGATCGAACGCATCGAACGCGACTGCGGCGGGGCGGCCGAGATAGATTTCGTCGAGGAAAACCGCCGAACTGGGATCGCCCGCGGCGCCCTTGTCCGACGAGCCGATGCCGCGCACCGCGAGACGCGGCTGCGATGGCGGGAAGACGTCGAAGCTGAGCCCGGGCGTGCGGGTGACGATGTCGCCCACGCTCTGGATGCGAGCCTGCTGGATCTCCTCCGCGCCAAACACCGTGACGGTGACGGGCACGTCCTGCAGGCTCTGGCTGCGGCGCTGCGCGGTGACGATGATGTCCGGACTGGCCGTCGCAGAGGGGCCACTGTCCTGCGCCGCTTCGGTATCAGACGCCGTCGACTGCGCCATCGCCTCGCCGGGGCAGCCGAGCACCCAAGCCAGCGCCAGCAACGCCACGCCTGCCAGGCGTGTACCGTGCGTGCCCATCGACATTCCTCCTCCAGACCGGCGGCCTTGGCGGTCCGCTCTCAACACAGATCTGATGGCTGGATTCAGTTCTGCTTACAAGTGAATGCAGGTGATGGAACCTGTATGTAATCATGCAAGATCGGCATGAGACGACCGCCGTCCGGCCGCCCTAGAACAAGCGCACCAATCGGGAACGAGACGGTGGTGGAGAGATCAGCGACGCGAGGCGAGCAGCGCCAGGCGATCCCGGCCCGCGAGGACATGGTCACGCATCAAGCGCTCTGCCGCGGCCGGATCATCCCCCCGGATCGCGCCGGCGATCGCCTCATGCTCCGCCTGCGACTGGACGATATGTGCCGGTACCCTGTCCGGCACGCGGCGGTGCCGCTCGGGCACATAGCGCGCGACGGCAGGGCACAGCCGGGCGGTGTCGCCGAACAGCGGATAGAGCAGGGTCATGCGGATCGTGCTGCGGATCGCGACATTGTGCGCCATGCGCGCGATGAAGGCGTGGATATCGCGGTTGATCTCGTACCAGGCGCGTTCGACACCGAGCGACCACTCGCCCGCGGCGACGATGCGCGCACCGTCCGCGATGCGGCCATCCAGCGTCGCGAATTCCGCGTCCGACCAGCCATATTCGACCGACAGCGCGCAGCCGCGCCCCTCGATCGCCGCGCGCAGGTCGATCGCGCCCAGGATGTCGCGGAGCGTGAGTTCGCGGACGGAGAAGCCGCGGTTGAGCGAATGCTCCAGCAGCCCTTCCGCCAGCAGCACCGAGAAGGCCGCACGCACCGGCGTACGCGATACGCCGAGGCGCGCCGCGACCGGCTCTGCGGCAAGGTGCGCGCCGGCGGGAAAGGTGCCGGTGACGATCAGCTCGCGGACCTGCGCAAGGACGGTGGAGCTGAACAGGGCTTGCGGGCTGCTGTCGTCGGTGGCGCGGGCTCGTACCATCAGCGGCGGATAGCATCGCCGGGTACGATCGCGCCAGTTGGCCTGGTCAAACGACGGGCAGTCTCGCGGACGAACAACAAGGAGGAGAGGCAATGATCGAAACATTCAGCGGTGCCGTCACCATCCTGGTGCCGTGCGGCTCGCTCGGCGCCGGGGTGCGCGAGGAGGAGATCGCGCGCGGCCTGGAGATGGGTGCGCAGGTGATCGCCAGCGACGCCGGATCGACCGACAGCGGTGCGGCCTATCTGGCCAAGGGCACCAGCAAGAACACGCATGGCGCGGTGAAGCGCGACCTGACCATCCTGATGGCAGCCGCGCGCAAGGCCGATATCCCGCTGGTGATCGGCACCTGCGGCCAGGCGGGGGGTGACCTGAACCTCGACTGGACCGCCGGGATCGTCGCTGAAGTAGCGGAGGCGATGGGATGGGCGCCCAAGGTGGCGTTGCTCTATTCGGAGCAGGACAAGGCGGCGCTGAAAGCCGCGAACGCGCAAGGTCGCATCCGTGCCTTGCCGCCCCTGGGAGCGCTCGACGATGCGACCATCGATGGCTGCGACCATATCGTCGCGGCGCTCGGCCCGGAGCCCTACATCGCCGCGCTTGAGCAGGGCGCGGACATCGTGCTCGGGGGACGCACCACCGATACCGCGGTGATCGCGAGCTTCGCGCTGATGAAGGGCGTGCCCGCGGGTGCCTGCTGGCACGCCGGGAAGGTATCGGAGTGCGGTGCGGTTTGCTCGGTGCGGCGTGTGCCGGGATCCGGCGTCATCATGACGATCGACGCCGAGGGATTCGAGATCGAGCCGCTCAACACCAACAATTGCTGCACGGTCGCCAGCGTGTCCGGGCACATGTTGTACGAGAACAGCGATCCGTTCCGGCTGTACGAGCCCGGGGGCGTGCTGGACGTGACGCATGCGTGCTACGAGCAAGTGAGCGAGCGGCGGGTGCGCGTCACCGGCTCGGTGTGGGAACCGCAGCCCTATACGATGAAGCTGGAGGGAGCGTCGAGCGGGCGATTCCAGACCATCATGCTCATCGGGATCGAGGATCCGATCGTGCTCGCCGAGCTCGACAGCTTCCACGATCGCATGCTCGCCATCTGCCACGAACGGGTGACGAAGAACCTGGGGGAAGCAGCCGGCGATTACCACATCTCGCTGCGGCTCTACGGCTGGAACGCGGTGTCCGGCGAGCCGGTGGCCGAGGGCACGCCGCCGCCGCGCGAAGTGGGTGTGTTGTTCGTCGCGACCGCCGCCACGCAGGAGCTGGCGACTCAGATCGCGCGGGCGTGCAACCCCGTGTTCTTCCACATGGCGATGCCCGCGCACGAGGAGATGCCGAGCTACGGCTTTGCCTTCAGTCCCGCCGATATCGAGCGTGGCGCGGTGTACGAGTTCCGCCTCAATCACGTGATCGCGTGCGATCCCTACGAGCTGGCGCGGACGCAATGGATGGATCTGGTGCGGGAGGAGGCTGCATGATGCCGCTGGTAAAGCATGTGTGCCGCAAGGTGCGGAGCAAGAATGCCGGACCTTACTGGGTGACGATCGACCTGTTCTTCGACGGAGCCGACAACTTCCGGCGCTACGCCGACCATCCCGCGCTTGGACCCGGGACCTTTGCGCGCCTCTACGGCGTCGACGAGGCGCAGGTGAAGCGCTTTCCGGTCGAGAGCCTCGCCATGCTGAAGGTCTCCTACCCGCGCAAGGCGCCGCAGGGCGGCATGGTCGAGCGCGATCTCCACTGCGGGCAGCAGTTTGTCCGTCTGCTCGACGTCGAGCTCGCCTGATGGCGTCGTCGGCGGCGACCCAGACCGGCGCGGATCGCCTCGCGCCGCCGTATGATCGGCGCGATGCATGGTGGACGGTGGCCGTGCTGACCGCGCTCTATGTCTTCTCCTATCTCGATCGCTTCATCCTGACGATGCTGGTGCCGCATGTGAAGGCGAGCCTCCATCTCAGCGACACGCAGATGGGTATCATCCTGGGGCCCGCCTTCGCCTTGGTGTTCGCGCTGGCCGGACTGCCGCTCGGGTGGGCGGCGGACCGCTTCTCGCGGCGCTGGGTGATCGTGGTCGGCGCGCTCGTCTTCGGCGTGGCAACGGGGCTGTCAGGGCTCGCCACGTCGTTCACCGCGCTGCTGCTGCTGCGCATGCTGGTCGGGGTCGGCGAAGCGTCGCTGACGCCGGCGGCGATGTCGCTGTTGGCCGCCAAGATCCCGCGCGAACGGCTGACCACGGCCATCTCCACCTTCTCCATGGGACCCAAGATCGGCTCGTCCGCCGCTTATGCGGTCGGCGGCGTGGCGCTGATCGCGGCGGCGGCCATCGAGCGATCCTGGCCCGCCCTCAATCTCAGCGAGCCGTGGCGGCTGACGCTGGCGGTTGCCGCGGTGCCCTCGGTCGTCGTTGCGTTCCTCGCCTTCACCTTCCGTGAGCCTGCGCGCATCGACGTCGCGCACGATCGCGCGGATGACAGCGCATTGGCGTTCCTGCGTGCGCAATGGCGATTGATGCTGCCGTTGCTGGTCGGGTTCTGTGCCGTCGTCATCTGCGGGCAGAGCCTGATCGCCTGGGTGCCGACCTTCATCGATCGCCAGTTCCACTGGTCGCCGGCGATCTACGGCCCGATCCTCGGTGCGATCAGCCTTGCCGGCGCGCTGACCCTGGTGCCCAAGGGGCTGGTCATGGACTGGTTGTTTGCGCGCGGGATGCGCGATGTCCATGTGCGCTTCTACACATGGCTGCTGATCGGCACGCTCCCGCTGTCCGTCACCGTCTTCCTGCTGCGGGACAGCACCTTGTTCATGATCGCCTACGCCATCGTCGCAGTGGTGACGATCCCGAGCATCGCTTATGTCACGTCTGCAGCACAGGTGATCACGCCGCCGCGGCTGCGCGGCCGCATCACCGCGCTGGTGTCGATCCCGCTCGCACTCATCGGCAGCCTCGGCCCGGTCGCCGTCGGGCTGCTGACCGACAAGGTATTCGCTGACGAGGCGCGGCTCGGCTGGTCGCTGGCTGTCGTGCTGGGCACGATGATCCCGGTCGCGGTGATCTGCTTGCGGTCCTGCCTGCCCCGCCTGCGTATCGCCGTGGACGCCAATGCCGCGCGGGAAAGCTGAGCGTCGCAGGAAGGCTTCATGCATGAAGCGCATGTTTCGTTCCGGCAAACGGCGTTGATACCGGCCGCCCTTGCCCGGCACTAATCGACCATCGGAAAAGCGCCGCAGTGACGGCGCAGCGATGGGAGAGGCGGATGTTTCGCAACACCTCCTGCGCCGTGGCGGCGCTGGTCATCGGTACATCGGCCGCGCCTGCGCGCGCGCAGGATGCGGTGCCCCCTGCCCCTCCTACTGCCCAGCCGGCCCAATCGGGCAATGTCGCGGGAGATCTCAGCCCGGAGCCGGTCTCGACAGCTCCGGCGCAGGACATCGTCGTCACGGGTTCGCGCATCTCGCGGCGCGACTTCACTTCGACCAGCCCGATCACCACCGTCAGCCAGGATTTCATCGCCAAGAACGACTCCGCGACGCTCGAAAGCAGCCTCAACCAGCTGCCGCAGATCGCATCGTCGGCCAGTTCCTCCACCAACACGCAGGCGCGCGGCGGTCAGGCTAGCATCAACTTGCGCGGCCTCGGCCAGCAGCGATCGCTGGTGCTGCTCGACGGGCGGCGCGTGCAGCCATCCTCCGCCGACGGCGCGGTGGATCTCAACATCATCCCGGCCGCGCTGGTCGGCAATGTGGAGATTATCACGGGCGGCGCCTCCGCTATCTATGGTTCGGATGCGGTGACGGGCGTGGTCAACCTGAAGCTGCGCCGCGACGTCGATGGGCTCGAGGCCAGCGCGAAGATGGGGGTGACCGAGCGCGGTGACGGCGCGACGCGCGATTTCAACCTGATCGGCGGGCACAAGTTCGCCGGGGGCCGCGGTTCGGTGCTCGCGTCGATCGGCTATTCGCAGCGCGAGAACGCGCCGTTCACGCAGCGCCCCTATCTGCGCGGGCAGGTGCTCGTCCCGTCGCTGCCCGACACGATCGTCAATGTCGCGGCGGCGAACCTGCCCAGCCAGGCGGCGGTGAACGCGATCTTTGGCCGCTACGGCGCTGCTGCGGAAACGGTGGGCCGCACGAGCCAGATATCGTTCAACGCGGACGGTACGGTGTTCGCCCCGGCCGGCGCGGTGAACTATCGCGGCAGTCGCGATCTGCCGTATCGGATCTACAATGGCACAGTGAACTTCTCGTTCGGGGAGTATTTCACCGCTCAGACCCCGCTGGAGCGGTTGACCGGCTTTGGCCACGTCGATTTTGCGCTGACCGATGGCATCAGCTTGTTCGCCGAAGGTCTGTACACCAGCTATCAGGTGACGACGAGCAGTGGGTTCGCCAACGCCGGCTCATCCTCCGGCCGCGCGCTGTCGGTGCCGGTCACCAACCCGTTCATCCCGTCGGACCTGCAGGCCTATCTTGCATCGCGACCCAATGCCGCCGCGCCGTTCACCGTCACCCGCTTCACCACCGAAGCGGGCGCGCGCGCCGAACGCAACGACTATGACGTCTGGCAAGTGACCGGCGGGCTGAACGGAAAGGCGCCGGGGGGAAGCCTGGCGTGGAGCCTCGTCGGCAGCTACGGCACCACGATCAACAACCAGACCGAATTCGGCTATCCGAGCAGCACCGCCATCCAGACGCTGCTCGATGCGCCCGACGGCGGCCGCAGCATCTGCGACGGCGGGTATAACGTCTTCGGACGCCAGCCCGTCTCGGCCGGCTGTTCGGCCTACATCTCGCGCGTCGCGCACAACCGCACCAAGCTGACGCAGGGCAGCGTTGAGGCGAACGTGTCGGGCGATCTGCTGGCCCTGCCCGCGGGCATGCTGAAGTTCGCGGCTGGCGCGGGCTATCGCGCGAATACGTATGCCTCCCGGCCGGATCCGCTGATTTCCAGCGGTGAGCTGGCGAACTTCCTGCCCGTGTTCGGGTCGCGCGGGACCGTGAAGGTCAAGGAAGTCTATGGCGAGCTGCTGATCCCGGTGATCCACGACACGCCGCTGATCCGCGAGTTCAACATTTCGCCGTCGTATCGCTATTCGGACTACAATACCGTCGGCGGCATCTCGACGTGGAAGATCGACGCCGACTGGCTGTTGTTTGAAGGCCTTCGACTGCGCGGCGGCTATTCACGCGCGATCCGCGCGCCTAGCGCGGGCGAGCTCTTCGCCGCCACCAACCTCGGCCAGTCGCCGATCGGATCGCCCGGGCTGATCGGGCTCGGCGATCCGTGCGACGTGCGCGGTGCCTATCGTGCGGCCGGCGCTGCCAACGCGGCGGCGGTGCGCAGCCTGTGCCTGGCGCAGGGCGTGCCCGCCAACCTCGTCGACACGTTCACCAACATCAATCCACGCGTCCCCTTCCAGGCGGGCGGCAACACCGCCTTGTCGCCGGAAAAGGCGGACACCTATTCGATCGGCGGGGTGGTGACGCCGCGCTTCGCGTCGCCGTGGCTGTCGAGGCTCAGCGTCTCGGTGGATTACTACAACATCTCGATCGACCAGGCGATCGGACAGATCACCAACAACGTCGCGCTCGCGCAGTGCTTCGATCCGGTGGCAAACCCCGGCCTGTCGACCGGAAGCTATTATTGCGGGCTGCTCGGCCGCGACCCGGCGAACGGCCAGCTGGCGCTGATCGGCAATCCGTTGCTGAACCTGGCGGCCTATGCGTCTTCGGGGATCGACGCGCAGCTCGACTGGCGCGTCCGCTTCGACGAGATCGGGCTGGGCGACGGCAGCTTCGCGTTCAGCTCGGTGGTCAGCTGGCTCGACAGTTTCACGATCCAGAACCTCGCCGGCGCACCGGTGCTGGACTACGCCGGCACGATCGGCAACCAGCAGATCGATCTGTTCGCGACGGCGCGGCCCGAGTGGAAGGCGACGACGACCGGCACGCTGACGCTCGGGCCGGTGGCCACCACGCTGCGCTGGCGATTCCTCGACAAGATGGACAATGCCGCCAACGTGGGCACCGGCGGCACCGCAAGCGGCGTGCAGGCGGTGAGCTATTTCGACCTCGACATCGGCATCCAGGCGAGTGACCGATTCGAGTTCCGCATGGGGTCGGTCAACCTGTTCGATCGCAAGCCGCCGGTGCTCTACACCAACGTGTCCGGCGTGCTCGCTACCGAACCCTATACCTATGACCTGATCGGACGGCGTTTCTACGTGTCGGTGCGCGCGACGTTCTAAAGGGGGCGGCGAACCCGGGCGGTCGTTCAGCTCACCCGGGTTCGTTGTAGGACGCGTTGCCAGAGCGCCTCGGCGGCGGGCGACTGGCGTGCCTTGGGCCGCCACAGGCGGATCTCGATCGCGACATCGTCCTCCGGTCCGCCCGCGCGCACCAACCTCCCGCCGGCAAGATCGGGTTCGACGAGGCTGAGCGCGGACCATACCACGCCGCGCCCGTCGCGCGCCATGGCGGTGAGCACGCTGGCGAGATGCGATGCGAAGGCCGGATGCGTCGGCGGTGTCACCCCACGCGCCGCCCAGGCCGCGGCGAGGATCCGGCCCATGCCGGATTCCGCCGTGAAGGCGAGCCGCGGCGTATCCACCGTGATGCCGCCAGCGACCAGTTCGGGCGCCGCCACCGGCAGGAGGAGGTCTTCGCCCAGTCGCACCGAGCGGAAATCCCCGCCAAGCCGCACCTGTGCGGCATCATGGTGGTGGCAGAGCAGGAATTGTGCCCGGCCATCGATCATCAGCCGCTCACACGCGACCATGTTGTCGGCGATCAGCTCCACCGTAGCGGTGGACGGCGCGTCGGCCTCGAGGCTGCGTAGCCAGCTAGGAAAGAAGGTTAGCGACAGGACATGCGTCGACGCGAAGCGCAGCGTCTCGGATGCGCTCCGCGCTGCCGCGCGTGCCTCGTTCCGGCCGAGGTGGAGGCGCCTGAGCGTTTCCTCGCTGGTCAGCCGGAAGCGCTCGCCCGCCGCGGTCAGGCGTACCGTGTGCGTGCGGCGATCGATCAGCGTTGCGCCGACCCAGTTCTCCAGTGCCTTGATGCGGCGGCTGAAGCTGGGCTGGCTGACCGCGCGCTTCTCGGCTGCGCGCGAGAAATTGCCGTGATCGATCAGCGCAAGGAAGTCGTCCAGCCACTCGATATCCATGGCGCTTTCCTGCGCGCCAGAGCCGCGATTGTCACGCCCTGCATCGCCTTTGCGACGCACGGGAAACGCGGCGGATGAAATCATGCACACTGCGTATTGGCGCCGCCCGACCAGCGTCGCTACCCCGCGCCCAAGCCTTGCACAGGATAGGCGCGGAAGAGGATCCGGCATGAGTCAGCGGTTCGACCCGATCAATCTCGAGATACTTTGGAGCCGGCTGGTCGCGATCGCCGATGAATCCGCGACCACGCTGCTACGTACGGCCTTCTCGCCAATCATCCGGGAATCGAACGATTACGCCACCTGCCTGATGAACGCGGCGGGCGAGACGGTCGCGGAATGCAGCGGCGGAATCCCCACCTTCGCCGGGCTGCTCGGGCGCACCGCGCGTGCCTGCCTGGAGAGATGGCCCGCGGAGGAATGGCGCGAAGGCGATGTGGTGATCACCAACGATCCTTGGATCGGCACCGGGCACCTGCCCGACGTGTCGATGATCGTGCCGGTGTTCCACAAGGGCGCGCTGGTGGGCTTTTCGGGAACGGTCGCGCACACGCCCGACATCGGCGGTGCGCTTGGTGTCGAGAACCGCGAGATCTACGGCGAGGGCGTGCGCATCCCGCCGCTGCGGCTATACCGCGCAGGCGAGCGCAACGAGGCACTGCTGGAGCTGTTCCTCGCCAATGTCCGCTATTCGGACCTGATGCTGGGCGACCTGGAGGCGCAAACCACGGCTAACGAGGTCTGTCGCCGACGCGCAATCGACTTTCTCACCGACACTGGCATCGACGATTTCACCGACCTTTCGCGCGAGATCCAGGCGCTATCCGAACAGGCGATGCGGCGCGCCATCGCCGATTTGCCCGACGGCATCTACCGTTCGGCGATCGATCTCGACGGGTGGGACGACCACCCGACGCACATCGAGTGCACGATCACGGTAGCCGGTGACGAGATGGCGGTCGATTATGCCGGCAGCTCGCCGCAGAGCGACCGCGCCACTAATTGCACGCTGAACTATACCCAGGCCTACACCATCTATCCTCTGAAGTGCGTGCTCGACCCGAACACGCGGCGCAACGAGGGGTCGTATCGACCGATCACGGTGACGGCGCCGGAGGGATCGGTGATCAATTGCGCGTTTCCGTCAGCAGTCGTTGCGCGCCACCTGTCGGGGCATGTGCTCAGCTGCGCGCTCTACCAGGCTTTGGCCGACATCATCCCGGATCGCATCATGGCCGATAGCGGCGGCGCGCCGAGCCTGCGCGCGCGGATCAACGGCGTCGACGACAACGGACGTGCCTTCGGCACGATCCTGTTCGCCAGTGCGGGCATGGGCGCGTCGGCACGTGGTGACGGCCTGTCCACCACCGCCTTTCCGACCAACTCCGGCGCAGGCAGCATGGAGGCGCTGGAGGCGACCGCGCCGATCATGTTCGTGCGCAAGGAATTCCGCCCGGATTCGGGTGGTGCCGGCAAGTATCGCGGCGGGCTCGGGCAGGTGTGCGAAATCTTGAATGTCGCGAGCCGGCCAATCCACGTATTGTCGGTCGGCGATCGCGAGAAGAATCCGGCGCAGGGCCTGTCCGGCGGACTGCCGGGCGCGTGCGCATCGGCGAACATCGGCGGCACGCCGATCCGGCTCAAGGGCCGAGCGGTGCTGCCGCCTGGGGCGTCGGTCACCTTCCACTTCGCCGGCGGTGGCGGCTTCGGCGCGCCGACTGAACGTGATCCCGCAGCAATCGAGCGCGACGTGGCGCTCGGCTATGTGTCCGCGGATGCCGCCGCGCGCAATTATCGGACGGCTTGATATGACCATGACGGCGAGGACGGCGCGGATCGGCGTCGACATCGGTGGTACCTTCACCGACTTCGTGTTCCACGACGAGGCGCGCGGCATCACGCAGACGGGCAAGCGCCTGACCACGCCCGACGATCCGGGGCGCGCGATCGTCGAAGGCGTAAAGCGGTTGCTGGACGAGACCGGCTCCACGGCGGCGCAGATCCACAGCATCGTTCATGGCACGACGCTGATCACCAACACCGTGCTCGAGCGAACCGGCGCGAAGGTGGGGCTCATCGCGACCAAAGGCTTCGCCGATGCGATCGAGATGGGGCATGAGACGCGCTACGACGTCGACAACCTGTTCCAGCCCGGCGTGCCGGTGATCGTGCCGCGCAACTTGCGCCGCGGCATCGGCGGTCGGCTGCTGGCAGATGGAACCGAGCGCACGCCGTTAGACCTTTCGGCGCTCGAACGCGAACTGGATGACCTGGTCGGCAACGAGAAGATCGAGGCGCTCGCGATCGCGTTCATGAACGCCTACCGCAATCCCGCACACGAGCGCGAGGCGCTAGCGGTGGCACGCGCGCGCTACCCCGACCTGCCGATCACCATCTCATCCGCTGTCGCGCCCGAGATCCGCGAATACGAGCGGACCAACACGGCGTGCGTGAACGCCTACGTCCAGCCGATCGTCCACGGCTATCTCGATCGTCTGCAGCAGGAGCTCGCCCGTCTCGGCTTCGCGGGGGACCTGTCGATCATGCTCTCGAGCGGGGGACTGACCACGATCGAGGACGCCAAGGCGTATCCCGTTCGACTGATCGAATCCGGCCCTGCTGCGGGCGCCATGGCAGCGGCGTTCATCGCGCGTGCGATCGGCGAGGATCACCTGATCTCGTTCGATATGGGCGGCACCACCGCCAAGATGTGCCTCATCGAGCATGGCGCGCCGCACGTAAAGCATGACTTCGAAGCGGGTCGTCTTGAGCGCTTCAAGAAGGGCTCGGGCCTGCCGCTCAAGGTCACGGTCGTCGACATGATCGAGATCAGCGGCGGCGGTGGATCAATCGCGTCGGTCGATGGGCTCGGCCTCATGAAGGTTGGGCCGCGCAGCGCCTCCTCGGTGCCCGGTCCGGTCTGCTACGGCCGCGGCGGGATAGAGCCCACCGTCACCGACGCCGACCTGGCGCTCGGCTATCTCGATCCCCAGTATTTCCTCGGCGGCGAGATGAGCCTTGCGCTCGACGCCGTGCGCGACGCGATGCGCAATCGCCTCGGCGAGCGGCTGTCGATCGACGAGGAGGCGGCGGCGGTCGGCATCCAGGAGATCGTCAACGAAAGCATGGCGGCCGCGACGCGGATGCACATGGCCGAGAAAGGCAAGGATCCACGCCGCTACGCCATGCTGGCGTTCGGCGGTGCCGGGCCGGTCCACGCCTATGGCCTCGCCAGGAAGCTGAAGGTGTCGAAGCTGATCGTCCCCATGGGGGCGGGCGTCATTTCCGCCTTCGGGTTCCTTGTAGCGGCGCCTTCGACCGACGATGCGCGCGGCTATCTGGCGCGGCTCGATCAAATCGACTGGGATGAGGTCAACGGGCTGTTCGCGGAGATGGAGGCGCGCGCGCGGGCGCAGCTCGCCGGAATTGGTGCTGGCGGCGACATCGCCTTCTCCTGGTATGCCGACATGCGCTATCTCGGGCAGGGATTCGAGATCACCGTCCCGCTGCCGACTGGCCCGCTCGGCTGGGAGCAGCTGCCGGCGGTGCGCGCCGCATTCGAGGCAACCTATCTCGACCTGTTCGATCGCGTGGTGAAGAACATCCCCGTCGAGGCGGTCAACTGGCGCCTACATGCGTCACTCCCGGCGCAGACCGTCAGCCTGGCACATACGCCCGTGGACACGCCGCCGGAACGACCGGCACGATCGGTCAACTTCCCCGGCTTTGGCCGTGTCGAGACCCGCGTGATCGATCGCTACGCCCTGAAGAGCGGGGAGACGGTGCCAGGGCCCGCAATTTTCGAGGAGCGCGAGACCTCGTTCGCGATCGGACCCGACGCGGTCGCCAACGTCGACGCACATGCGAACTTGGTCGTCACCATCAGCTATCCCGAACGCGCCGGAGATGCGGCATGAGCACCCCGAACAGGCGCGTCGTCGTGACGCAGCGCTTCTTCGACGAGGCGACGGTCGACTATCTCGAACAGGCGGGCTGCACCGTCGTGCAGGCGGACCTCCCGCCCGGGCAGGCGGACGGCAACCTTTCGCATGATGAGCTCGTCGCCAGACTGGAGGGCGCCGCCGGGTGGATCGTCGGCCACGCCCGCGTGACGCGCGGGCTGATGGCCGCCTTGCCCGACCTGCGCATCATCTCGCGCCGCGGTGTCGGCTATGAACGCGTCGATCTGGACGCGGCGACCGACTTGGGCAAGGTCGTCTGCATCGCCGCCGGGGGCAACGACGCGTCGGTCGCGGACCATGCGATCGCGCTGATGCTAGCGGTAGGGCATCGCTTCCGCGAGACGCAGAACAACATGATCGCCGGCAATTGGTCGATCCTGATGGGCTCGGACCTTTACCGCAAGACCGTCGGCATCGTCGGACTCGGCCGCATTGGGCGCAGCCTCGTGCAGCGGCTGAGCGGATTCGAGGCGCGCGTGCTGGTGGTGGATACCCACGCCGACACGGCGTTCGCCGCCGCGTCGGGGATCGACTATGTCGATCTCGACACGCTGCTGGCCGAGAGCGACTATGTCTCGCTCCATGCGCCGCTGACGCCCGACACCCGCTTCCTGATCAACGCCGCGACGATCGCGCGAATGAAGGAGGGCGCGTTCCTCATCAATGCCGCGCGTGGCGGGCTGGTGGACGATCGCGCGCTGCTCGACGCGCTGATCGCCGGGCATCTCGGCGGGGCCGGGCTCGACACGTTCGTCAGCGAAAGCGACCCGGCATACAAGCCGGTAAGCGAGGCGCTGCTGGCCTTGCCGAACGTCATCGCAACGCCGCACGCTGCCGCGTCGACGCGCGAGGGGCTAGACCGGACCAATATGGTGGCGGCGCGCTGTGTTGTTGCGGTACTCGAGGGGGGCGATCCGCCGCCGGCTTGTGTGGTCGCCGATGGTCGCCGTCGCTAGCATCGCCCCGGACCCCGAGGCGCTGCTGGTAGCCTTGTTCGACGCTGCCGTCGAGCGAGCGTCCGCGATCGATCTGCTGGAACGCCTCCTCCCCGATCCGCCGTCCGGACGAACCATCGTCATCGGAGCCGGCAAGGCCGCCGGTGCCATGGCGCACGCCTTCGACCAATCGTGGCCGCACCCGCTCGAAGGCTTGGTCGTCACGCGCTACGGCCATGGCGCGCCCTGCGCGCGGATCGAGGTCGTGGAGGCGGGGCATCCGATCCCCGATGACACCGGGCGAGCCGCCACCGAGCGGATGCTGGCGCTGGTCTCCAGCGCGGGTGCCGACGACCTCGTGGTGGCGCTGATTTCGGGCGGCGGGTCGGCGCTGCTTGCCGCGCCGAGCGGACCACTGACGCTGGAGGACGAACGCGCGGTCACCGCCGCACTGCTCCGTTCCGGTGCGACGATCGGCGAAATCAATTGCGTGCGCAAGCACCTGTCGGCGGTAAAGGGGGGGCGGCTGGCGCTTGCGGCCGCGCCAGCGCGCATGGTGACCTATCTGATCTCCGACGTGCCCGGGGACGATCCTGCGACGATCGCGTCGGGCCCGACATTGCCCGACGCAAGGACGCGGCAGGAGGCGCTGGGCGTGCTCGACCTTTATGGGATCGACGCGCCGGGCGTGCGCGCTTGGCTTGCCGATCCATGCAGCGAGACACCCAAGACGTTATTCGAGAGCGAGCATTACATCCTCGCTACTGCTGCGCAGGCGCTGGAGGCTGCCGCCGACATGGCGCGGCGGCACGGCTACGAACCGATCATCCTGGGCGATGCGATCGAAGGGGAGGCGCGGTCGGTCGCGCGCGATCACGCAGCGCACGTTCGCCGCCTTTGTCGCGACCGAGCATCGGCCGGCCCGCGTATCCTCCTCTCGGGTGGCGAGACCAGCGTCACGATCAAGGGCAAGGGACGCGGCGGGCGCAATGCGGAGTTCCTGCTGGCGCTCGCGATCGAACTGAACGGCGTGTCCGGTGTCCACGCCCTCGCGGCCGACACCGACGGCATCGACGGCACCGAGGAGAATGCCGGCGCGCTGATCGGCCCGAACGTGCTCGCCGAGGCCGCAGCGCGCGGCCTCGATGCGGCTGCGATGCTCGACGACAATGATGGGTACGGCTTCTTCACCGCGCTCGGCCGGCTGCTCGTTACCGGTCCCACCCGCACCAACGTCAATGATTTCCGCGCAATCCTGATCGACGCGCGGTGAGAGGGAACAACATGGCCAAGGGAAATACCCACCGCATCGCGGTGATCGCGGGCGACGGGATCGGCAACGAAGTGGTGCCAGAAGGGCTGCGCGTGCTGGAAGCAGTCGCGTCCAAATACGACATCGGCCTACACTTCGATCATTTCGAATTCGCCAGCTGCGACTATTACCTGAAGCATGGCCGCATGATGCCGGAGAACTGGAAGGCGCAGATCGGATCGCATGACGCGATCTTCTTCGGCGCGGTTGGCTGGCCGGAAAGCGTGCCGGATCACGTTTCGCTCTGGGGATCGCTGATCCAGTTTCGGCGCGAGTTCGACCAATATGTCAATCTTCGCCCCGTGAAGTTGATGCCGGGCGTGCCATCGCCGCTCGTCGGCCGCGGCCCAGGGGACATCGACTTCTACGTCGTGCGGGAGAATACCGAAGGCGAATACTCTTCGATCGGGGGCAAGATCTTTCCCGATACCGATCGCGAGGTCGTGATGCAGGAGACAGTAATGACCCGCGTCGGCGTCGATCGCATCCTGCGCTTCGCCTTCGATTTCGCGCAGCGGCGCGAGAAGAAGCATCTCACGTCGGCGACCAAGTCGAACGGCATTTCGATCACCATGCCCTATTGGGACGAACGGGTCGAGGCGATGGCGAAGGCTTATCCAGACGTGCGGTGGGACAAGTTCCACATCGACATCCTGACCGCACATTTCGTCCAGCACCCCGACTGGTTCGATGTGGTCGTAGCCTCGAACTTGTTCGGCGATATCCTGTCGGACCTCGGCCCGGCGTGTACCGGCACCATCGGTATCGCGCCGGCGGGCAACATCAATCCCGAGCGTCGCTTCCCCTCGCTGTTCGAGCCCGTACATGGGTCTGCGCCAGATATCGCCGGCATGGGGATTGCCAACCCGATCGGACAGATCTGGTCGGCTTCCCTCATGCTCGATCACCTCGGCGAGGGCGAGGCGGCGGCCGGCGTGCTTCGCGCTATAGAAGCGGTGCTCGGCGAGTCCTCGACGCGCACACGTGACCTTGGCGGGACAGCCGACACGGTCACGTGCGGCAAGGCCGTCGTCGCGGCGCTCTAAGTAATGACACAGACACTTGAGGGAAGGACCGCGCTCGTCACCGGCGCCAGCAGCGGTATCGGGCGCGCCTGTGCGCTTGCGCTCGCCGCGGCAGGCGCGCGCGTGATCGGCGCGGCCCGGCGAACCGCTCTGATCGACGCACTGAACGAGGCGGTCGTGCCGGGTGGTGGTCGCATTTCGGCTCTCTCTTTCGACATGGCGGTGGCAGGCGAAGCAGAGGCGTTGGCAAGGCGCGCGGTGAGCGAAGGAACGGTCGATATTCTCGTCAATGCCGGCGGTGGCAGTCGGCCCGTAAGCCTCGACACTGGTGGCCCGGTTTGGGAGGACGCGATGCGCGTGGGCTTCTTCGCTCCACGTGAACTCACCCATGCCTTGTTGCCGGGCATGCGCGATCGCGGTTGGGGTCGCGTGGTCACCGTGACCGGAACGTCGGAGCCGCAGTTCCTGAGCGCGGCAACCCCGGCGAAGGCCGCGCTTCATGCCTGGTCGAAGGGTCTATCGCTCGCCGTTGCACGCGACGGCATCACGGTGAATTGCATCCAGCCTGGCCGGATCCGCAGCGAGCAGGTGATGCGCCGCCTGCGCTCCGCTGAAGAGGAACGCGGCTACGCCGACACCCTGCCCATGGGGCGATTGGGCGAGGCGGAGGACGTTGCATCGGCCGCGCTGTTCCTGGCGTCCAACCAAGCATCGTACATCTCGGGTGTGGTCCTGCCTGTCGATGGCAGCTTCCGACGATTTGCGTTTTGAACTGACGATGGACGATGCTCCCGCAACCGGATCACGGCGCGCGGCGAGCGCTGTCGTACGAGGCTTTGTGGTGGCGAGAACATCAATGTTGCCGCCAGCCACGTTCTTGCGCTGTCGGTGAAATCGATCGTGTCCGATCAGGGTGGGCGTTTTCCACCGAGCAAGGACCATCGCGGGTCACTGGCTCGCCACGCGGGCAGTGCGGGTGCGTGGAGCGGGCTTGTGGTCCTCTCGGCTGTCGTCGCGGGGGGCCTGCGCCTCGTCCAAGCTCCGGCCGCTCTGATGCTCGGTCCGTTGCTCGCGGCGATCGCGTTGGTGCAGATAAAGCAGATCGATGGGCGATTGTCGCTCCACCGATCGCTGCTCGTCGGTGCCCAAGCCGTGCTGGGGTGCAGACTGGCCATGGAAATCACTCCGGAGGTGCTGAACTCCGCCTCCGTCTCTCTACCCCTTCTTGCTCTTCTGATTGCGATTATTCTGCTGGGGACAATGGTTCTGGCGGTCATCGTCAGCAAGGGCGGTTGGTTGCCGGGCAACGTTGCGCTCTTCGGTCTCTCGCCAGGCGCGGCATCGGCGATGATACTCCTGTCGGAGGCGCATGGCGCGGATCCTCGCATCGTCGCCATGATGCAATACCTGCGCGTGCTTGCCGCAGCACTGGCGGCCATCGCTGTCGAAGCGGCGCTGGGATCTGCCAAGTTGCCGAACGATGCAGCCGCGACTGTCCGCCAGGCCGCATGGCTGATTCCGCTTGATTACCTCGCCTTTGCCGAAACGCTGGCGCTTGCACTCGCCGGCGCAGCGATAGCATCGCTGACGAAGCGCTCGATCGCGGTATTCTTTGTTCCCCTGATTGGCGGCGCGCTGTTGCAAGTCAGCGGCGCGGGGCGACTTGAGCTGCCCTCCTTTCTGCTGGCGTCGGCGTTCGCCATCATCGGCTGGAACGTCGGGCTCAAGTTCACGCGAGCGTCGCTTGCGATCTCATTTCGGCTGCTGCCCCGGATCGGCGTGCTGGTCGCAGCGATGCTCGCACTGTGCGCTGCCGCTTCGGTCGCGCTGGTGCTCCTCTCGGGTGTTGATCCGCTTTCGGCGTATCTGGCGCTAAGTCCGGGCGGCCTGGACACTATGGTGATCATTGCGACCAGTTCTCACGTCGACATGGCGCTTGTCCTTGGCGCGCAGGTGACGCGGCTTGTCATCGTCATGGCGGCAGCACCGCTGGTGGCTCGGCTTACCGCGCTGCACGGCGGGCGCGAGAAAGGCCCTACAGAATAGCCTAAGACGTGCCGAACTGTTCGAGATCTAGGCACCACGCCCCCATTTCCGGCAGTCGCCCACGGCTGTGGGATAGAACCTGATGCTAGTGCAAGTTCCCTGCAGACGGTTGGATGACCACCTCGGCGGTCGAGGGGACGGCCGATGTGTAACCTAGGTGACATCTGCAAGCACCGCAGGTGCCGTAAGGCTCGGCTCAAGTCTCAGGCATTAGCGCGAGATATCGGGAGGGATCATGCCGCAAGTAGAGCGTGGCAAGGCGTTTTTCGCCAGTAACGGGCAATCTAACCCGCCCTCGACTATGATCCGGTATGCGCCCGCCGGTGCTAGCGCCAGCGAACGGCAGGGCTAGGAGCATGTCGTTGTCGCTGCTCGGCTTTCTGATGATTGGTACCTTCACGGTGCTGGTCATGACGCGCAAGATGGGAGCGGTCGCCGCCCTGATGATCGTCGCCGCGGTGTTCTCCGTCCTTGCCGGGCGTGGCGCAGATACGGGCGGCATGATGATGAAGGGCATCCAGGAGGTTGCCCCCACTGCCATCATGCTCGTCTTTGCGGTGCTGTATTTCGGCCTCATGATCGACGTCGGCCTGTTCAAGCCGCTCGTCGACCGCATCATCGGCTGGGTGACCAACGATCCGCGACGCGTCACGGTGGGCCATGCGGCACTCGCGAGCGTGGTCGGGCTGGACGGTGACGGCACCACGACGGCGATGGTCTCCTATTCGTCCATTTACCCCGTATACCGGCGGTTGGCCATGAACCCGTTGATCTATGCCGTGATCGGCAGTTCGTCGTTCATCGTCATGAACATGAGCCCTTGGGGCGGCCCGACCGCTCGGGCTGCCGCGGCGCTGAAGGTTGATGTCGGCGCCATCTTCGTGCCGCTGCTACCGGTTGCGGCTGTGACGCTGGCTTTGGTGTTCGTGCTGGCGGCTTGGTTCGGGCGGCGCGAAAGGGCACGTCTCGATGCGATCGGGGCTGGCGATCCGCCCGTCGACGCCGTGGCATCGCTCACCATCATCGAGCCGGTCCTGGAGCCTTCGCCGGAACTGCTGCGGCCACGGTTGATCTGGTTCAACCTGGCGCTTTCGCTGCTGTTGATGACGCTCATCATCGCTAGAGCAGCGCCGCTGCCGGTGCTGTTCATGGGGGCGCTGGCGATCGCTCTTACCGTTAACTTTCCGCAGGTGCGGATGCAGAGCCAGCGGATTGCGGCGCATGCGGGCAATGCGTTGCAGGTGGGCGTGCTGATCCTAGCTGCGGGTGCATTCACGGGTATCCTGTCAGGCACGGGAATGATCGACGCCATGGCGGCGTCGCTGCTGCATGTCGTTCCCGAGTGGATGGGGCCGCACATGGCGCTAATCACCGCGCTGCTGAGCATCCCGATGAACTTCCTGCTGTCATCGGACGCTTTCTTCTTCGGTGTGCTGCCGCTGCTTGGCGAAGCGGGTGCTCATTACGGGGTGGCGCCGGAACGGATCGCTCGAGCGGCCATGCTCGGCCTGCCGGCGCATACGCTCAGTCCGCTGGTCGCGGCGGTTTACCTGAAGTGCTCGCTGATCGGGATCGAACTCGGCGATCTGCAGCGCTTCGCCTGGAAGTATGCCCTCGGCATGTGCTTTGTGATGATCGGCGCGGCAGTCCTCCTTGGGGTCATCTAGTCGCATCCATATTGACTGGCTAAATACAAGACGTATCTGTCGGCGGTGGACGACGAGTATCTCAGTGCCAAGGATGCCGCCGAGGCGCTGGGCGTCTCGGTGGCAACGCTGTACGCTTATGTCAGCCGGAAGGGCGTTCGCGCGCAGAGGGTCCCGGGTACTCGGACGAGCCGCTATTGGCGTCCGGACATCGAGCGATTGCTGCGCCGAGAGCGCAAGCCACGCCAGCAGGCGGGAGATGTACCCCCGGAGAGCGCCATCACGCTGCTCACGCCACGCGGCCCGTGTTATCGGGGGCGAAACGCCGTCGATCTTGCGGCATTCGCCTCGTTCGAGACCGTTGCATCGCTGCTGTGGAACGCTGACGAACGTCGCATCTTCACGAACGATCCTCCGCGGGGCTACGCCCGTTTCGCAACCGTCGACGCGCTGCTTGCGGCAGAGGCCGACATCGATCGTGCGATCGCGCACTTGGGGTTCCTCGAACGTGCGGACTCCCGATCCTACGATCTGACGGCGCTCGGGATGGCGCGGACAGGCGCCGACATCATCCGTTGGGTGATCGCGATCTTCCTTCGCCGTCACGGCCCATCGTGCGCACCACTGCATGATCAGGTTGCCGAGGCCTGCGGGTTCGGGTCGGATGTCGGGGATCTGGTGCGCCGGATGCTGATCCTCTCGGCCGACCATGGCTTCGAGCAAAGCACCTTCGCGGTGCGCGCGGTGGCAAGCATGGGGGTGAGCCCATGGCGATCGATCGCGACCGGGTTGGCAGTAGGATACGGGCGGCGATCCGTAGCCGGGTCGAGCGATGCTGCGCGGCGGCTTGTTGCCGAGATCGCTGCCTCGGCGGCCCCCGAGCAGGTTCTGACCGAGCGGCTACGAGAGGGCGAGCCGATACCTGGCTTCGACAGTGCTGTTTATCCGGCGGGCGACCCACGGGTGGAAGCCTTGCTGGGGTCGTGCGCCGCCATTTTCCAGGGGAGCGCGCAAATGGGCCGGCTGAAGGCGGCGTTCGACTTCATGGCGGACCTCGACGGGCGGCGTCCAGGTTTCCAACTCATGATCGCAGTGCTGTCGCTGCTGCTTACCGAAGCGAGTCAGAATGTGCCGCCCGACCTGGGGGCTTACCTGTACTTCACCGGACGCTCGGCCGGGTGGATCGCCCATGCCAGCGAACAGCATGAGCTTGGGGAGGCCGGACACCGCGATCTCGTCTACAATGGACCGCTCCCGATAGTTGACAGGTAATCGTCAAGATTGACGCAAGGAAACGGATCTTCCTACTTGCCGTTCGGCGGCATCAAGGGAGAGACGAATGGACTTGGCGGAACAGCTCGCGGACTATGTCGCCGCGCTTGGCTACGACGACCTCGGAGACGATGTCATCCACGCGGCACGCCAGCGCGTGGTCGATACCATCGGCTGTGCGCTGGGCGCGGTCGGCAGCGAGCCGGTCTCGGCGATCCTCTCCTACGCCGATACGCTGGCGCCGGGGCCGGCAACGATCCTGTTCGGCGGGCAAAAGGTGGCGCCCGAGACAGCCGCGTTCGCCAATGCCACGATGGTTCGCTTTCTCGATTTCAACGACGGCTACTTCAGTCTGGAGCCGGGGCATTCGAGCGACAACATCCCGGCGTGCATCGCGGTAGCGCAAGCCGAAGGCCTCGGCGGCAAGGACGTGATCCTCGCCATGGTCATCGCGTATGAGATCCAGATGCGGCTTCAGGACGCAGCCAACCTTTTTCGCCGGGGCTGGGATCACGTAAACTTCGTCACGATCTCGGCGACGATGGCAGTCGGAAAGCTGCTGCGGCTCACGCGGGTGGAGCTCGTTCATGCACTTGGCATGGCGCTAAACGGCCACATCGCGATGCGGCAGGTACGATCGGGCGAATTGTCGGCGTGGAAAGGTGCCTCGGCGGCGAACGCGACGCGCAACGCGGTGTTTTGCGCTTACCTCGCTCGCCACGGCATGACCGGCCCGAGCTGCATTTTCGAAGGGGAGATGGGCTTCTTCGCGCAGGTAAGCGGGCCCTTCGCGCTTGATGTCGGCGCCTTCGGCGAACGCGAGAACCAGGATTTCCATATCAAGCGCGCCCGCACCAAATTGTACCCAACCAATGGCGAGATGCAGACCGCCGTGCTCGCTGCGGTGGATCTGCGCAAGCAGATCGACAGCCTTGACATGATCGAGAGGATTCAGGTCGACACCACGGACGTGGGATACAGGTTCCTGGCCAAGGATCCGGCGAAATGGCGCCCGCAAACGCGAGAAACTGCCGATCACAGCCTGCCCTACACCGTCGCGCGCGCGTTGCTTGATGGCACGATCACTCGCGCCACGTATGACGATGCCAACTTCGCCGATCTCGCGGCATTGTCGATCATCGACAAGATCAGCGTGCGCGAGGATCCTGTCCTTGCCGCGCAGATGCCCTCGCTCGCCAACCGCGTGACGATCACGTTGCATGACGGCAGGACGTTGACGCAAGAATATGGAACGCGGGAAAATTCACGAACCGGCATCGCCGACGAGGAGATCGAGCGCAAGTTCCGCGACTTCGCGCGAGGGCAGTTCGAGGAGTCGCAGATCCGCCAGGTGCTCGATCTCAGCTGGTCATTCGAGCGCTTGCCCGACCTTGACGGCTTCATGGCGGCACTGAAGCAGCCTTCATCCAAAGCAGGCTGAGGCAGCCGGCACGATGGACTGCTAGATCATGTAGGCAAGGCGGCGCGGGTCGGCGATCAGCCATGAACCCGCCCGTTTCTCGAGGATGCTCAACTCCTTCAGATGCGTGACCTCGCGCTGCACGCTCTGGCGGGTCACGTCGAACAGTTCGGCGATATCGGATTGCGTCAGCGGCACGTCGAGACGGGTCGAGCCGTCCTCGAGCGCGATCCCGCCGTCACGGGCGAGGTCCTGGAAAAGCATGGCGATACGCTGGCCCAAGCGAAGCGTGGCCCGCATCTCACGCGCAGTGATCTGCCGGGCAATTAGTCGCGCGAACTTGCGGCAAAGTGCTTCGGGTATTTCGGGGTGTCGCCGGTACAAGTTCCAGAAATCGGCTGCGGGAAGCTCGCTGACCACGGTGTCGACGAGCGCGTAGGTCGTGTGGTTGTAGGCGCGACCTGCGACAAGCGCCGTCTCCCCGAAGCTCGTTCCACGGGCATAGATGGCGATCAACGATCGCCGTCCGTCCGAATGCAGCCCCGTCAAGCGAAGATAGCCTTCCTCGATCCGCGACATGCAATCGGCGACCGTTCCCGCCCGGCGGACCTCGCGTCCAGCTCGAAATGTCACCCGCGACATCCGGGCGTTGACGTCGTTTTGAACGTGTTCCGGCAGGCCGTCGATCCAGGTGTCGTTGGTTATGAAGCGGTAGGGCCGTTGCATCGCTCTCCACATCCAGTTGCGTCGAAAATCGTCTGTGTCACACAAAAAGTGCTGCCGCATGTAACATAGGCGACACGTAGAATCTGCGCGATCGACGCACATCCTGACCACGGACGCGGGGACCACCTGCGCCGCCACGTCGCACCGCGACGACCGGGGAGGATCAAAGATGCACGTTCGATCACTGCTGCTACTGAGCACGACACTGCTGGCGACGCCCGCGCTTGCGCAGGTGACAGTGGACGGACCGGAAGCGCCGGCGCAGGTCACGTCGCCGGATGCAATCGGCGACATCGTGGTCACCGCGCGCCGTCGCGAGGAGTCCCTTCAAACGGCGCCGATCACGGTTACCGCCTTCTCGGGAGCGCAACTTCAAGAGCGCGGCATCACCGACTTTCGAACCCTCGTGCAGGCAACCCCTGGCGTTAATTTCGACGCTTTTCCGCGATCTGCGCCGCGTCCGTTCTTCCGCGGGATCGGCAGCGGCAACCAGGGTGCTGGTGGCGATCCGTCGTCGGTGGCGTTCCTAGACGGCATCTATCTTGGTCGCGCGCCGATGCTCGGGATCGGCTTCTATGACATGCAGCGGGTGGAGGTGCTGAAAGGACCGCAGGGCACCTTGTTTGGAAAGAACGTCGTTGGCGGTGCGATCAACTTCATCACCAACAAGCCGGTCGATACCGCCGAGGCGTCGGCCCAACTCACGATCGGACAGTATCAGCAGCTCAATGGCGACCTGATGCTCAACCTTCCCGTGACCGACACGATCGCCACCCGGCTGGTGCTCGGCGCGGAGACGAACGAAGGGTTCCGCCGAACCGTGCAGGGGCAGCCGCTCGACGACGAGAACAAACTGACGGCCCGCTTGCAGACGATGTTCGGCATTGGCACCGGAACGACGTTCCTTGTCGCCGCGGACGTCACCAGCCAGGATATTGCGCAGGGCGCGCGGTACAATGTTCGCACCCTCCCGTTCCATGCGAATGGCGACCGGAAGGGGTTCGACGATTTCAACAAGCCACGCGTCGCGGATCCCGATCGTCCGGGCGGCACCGACACCAAGACGGGCGGCCTGCGCGCCGAGGTGTCGACGGACGCGCTCGGCTTCGCTAGCCTGACCGCCACAGCCTCCTGGCGCTTCGTCGACTTCGATAATTCGGAGGATCTCGACGGAACGACGGCAGCGCGCAACGCCGCGATCGGGCTGCTTACCTCCGGTATTCAGCTCGTTCAGAACGAAAAGGCCGATTCCTATTCGGCGGAGGCGCGCCTCAACTCGCTCGGCAGTGGCCCGTTCACCTGGACCACGGGGCTGTACTGGAACCACGACGACATCGTGCGCGAACGCGAATCGCAGACCTCCGCCACGCCGACGACGATCAACCTGTTCACGGGCCGCGCGAAGAACCGCAGCTACGCCGCTTATGGCGAGGCACAGTATCGCTTCGACTTCGGCCTCGGCATTCTCGCGGGCGCCCGCTACACCGATGAACGCAAGGAGTACGAACTTACTCGCCTGACCGGCAGCCGCGCTGCGCCAGTGGTGAACTATTCGACGGAGGGCGACCCGGGCATTACCAGGCAAAAGCTGGTTACCTACCGTGTCGGCGCCGATTACCGGGTCAACAACCAAATCTTCCTGTTCGGCACCGTCTCGACCGGGTTCAAGTCGGGTGCCTTCCAGGAGCAGCCGGGCACTGCGCTTCTCGCGCGTCTTCCGACCGCGCCCGAAAAGGTCACGAACTATGAGATCGGCGTGAAGACCGACCTGTTCGACCGACACGTGCGGGCGAACGTTTCGGGGTTCATCGCCAAATATCGCGACTTCCAGACGATTCAGGCCGTACCCGACGCGTCGCTGGGAGCGGGGGGCCTCACAACAGTGGTGACCGACTCCGGGGACGCAACGATCAAGGGCGTCGAAACAGAGGTGATCGTCGCACCCGCAGACTTCGTCGATCTCACCTTCCGCTATACCTACCTGGACGCGACCTTCGACCAGCTTACCCAAACGACGGCCATCCTGGCAGATGGCTCCGCGGTACGCCGCGACCTCTCGGGTAACCGCCTAAGCCGAACGCCGCGGCATGCGCTCACCGGCGATCTCGGCTTCACATCGCCGAAGCAGGACTGGGGCTGGCTGCGCGCGCTCGTGTCGGTGGACCATCAGAGCGAAATATTCGACGACAATGACAACGACTTCATCGAGTATCGTCGTCCCCGCACGCTCGTGAACGCCAGCCTGACCTATCACCTGAACGATCGTTGGTCGGCGCAGGCTTGGGTGCGCAACCTGACCGACAAAGAGTATCGTGTTCATCAGGTGGAGAGCGCCGGCGGCCTCTTCGCCTTGTATGGGCCGCCTCGACAGTTCGGTCTCACCATCAACGCCAGATTCTAGATTTCCGAGTGGCTGCGACGAACGCGTCTCGGCAGCGGATCGCAACATCTCGGACAGGAGATCGACATGACCAATGCACAAGCGCCGATAGTGATCATCGTGCCCAACGGGTCGCTCGGCGCGGGCGCGAACGAGGCAGAGTTGGAATATGGCGTCGCGCGCGGCGCTCAGGTCATCGCGACCGATGCCGGCTCGACCGATAGCGGCGCCGCCTATCTTGCGCTGGGCCAGTCGAAGAATAATCGGGCTGCGGTTAAGCGCGATCTCACCATCATGATGCGCGTGGCGTCGAAAGCGCGTATCCCGATCGTGGTCGGCACCAGCGGCCAAGCCGGGGGTGACATCAACCTTGATTGGACACGCGACATCGCGATCGAAGTCGCGCGTGAGCTCGGCGTTCAGCCGAAGATTGCGTGCCTATACTCCGAGCAGCGCAAGGATGTGCTGAAGGCCAAGAACGCCGCCGGCAAGATCAGGCCGCTCCCGCCCATGGGGCCGCTCGATGACACCACGATCGACTCGTGCCAGCATATCGTCGCGGCCATGGGGCCCGAGCCGTTCGCGGCCGCGCTGGACGCCGGGGCGGATATCGTGCTCGGCGGACGCACGACCGACACGGCGGCGATCTGCTGCTATGCCCTCTGGAAAGGCGCGCCGGCGGGGCCGAGCTGGCACGCCGGCAAAATCGGCGAGTGCGGGGGACAAGCCTCGATCAAGGATGTCGAGGGCCGTGGCATCTTGCTGCGAATTGATGGAGAAGGCTTCGAAGTTGAAGCGCTTAACCCGGTCAACCGGTGCACGCCGCACAGCGTGTCGGCCCACATGCTGTACGAGAACGCCGATCCGTTCCGCCTGACCGAGCCGGGCGGTGTGCTCGATGTCACGAACAGCCGATATGAGCAAATCAGCCCTCGCATCACCCGCGTAACGGGGTCGGTGTGGGAGGAGGCGCCCTATACGATGAAGCTGGAGGGCGCATCGGCTGGCCAGTTCCAGACCGTTATGTTGGTGGGCATCCAGGATCCCGTCGTGCTGAACGATCTCGACGCGTTTGAGGCGCGAATGACGAAGGTACTGTACGAGCGCGTGCATAGCGCAATCGGCGAGGCTGCTGGCGACTTCCACATCTCATTGCGGCTGTATGGCTGGAACGGAACATCCGGAGACAAGGTGCCGCCGGGCACGCCGGTGCCACGCGACGTCGGGGTGCTCTTCGTCGCCACGGCCGATACGCAGGAAATGGCGGACGAGATCGCCCGGGCTTGCAACCCGTACTTCTTTCACATGTACATGCCCGGGCATCACGGCGAAATGCCGAGCTACGGCTTTGCTTTTAGCCCAGCGTATATCCCGCGCGGGCAACTCTACGAGTTCCGGCTCAACCATGTCGTCGAATGCGATAATCCTATGGAGCTCGTGCGAATGGAATGGATCGACATGAACAATATGGATGCAGCGTGATGCCGACGATTGGTGAGGTATGCCGATATGTCCGATCCAAGAATGCGGGGCCATTTTGGGTAACGTTCGACTTCTTCTTTGCGAATGGAGATGATTTCGATCTCTATGCGCGAAGCCCCGCATTCGGCGCGGGTACGATCCAGAACCTGTTCGGCGCCGATCCGTCTTTGATCAAGATATTCCCAGTGGAAAGCTTAAGCATGGTCAAGATTTCGTTCGTGCGACCGTCACCATCCGGATCTAAGGTGGAGAGAGACATGCATAGCGGTCAGATGTTCGCGCGCATGTTGAACGTTGAGCTTGGTCCCGATCAAGGGTCGAGGCCCATCGAGGTAAGGGCAGCGACCTGACGCGGAATTCGCAAGAAGACTGTCACGAGTGACCTGTTTCGGCTCATTTACTACCAGGTAGAGCGGCTGCGGCCGTTCTTCCCGAGTAGCTACGGCAAGCCGCGCGCCGATGGCCGGCGAGGTGCTGTCAGTCTAAGGCGAACTCGCCTCTGCAGGATGCACGTAGATCTTCTGTCCCGCCGGGTCGGTTTGCGAGGACCTACCACTCTGTCAGCGTGGCAGAGCGAGGTCTGCCCGGCCCGCCACAGGTGTTTATCAGGCAAGCTCAGGAGAGCGAGCTTTCGCAGCCGATCGCGAAGCCAGCCCCGGATGCGCTCTCCGCCCTCGCGAGCAGCTACGCCGATGCGCCGAAGCTGGGCTCACCGTTGCCCGGCGATCTCGGCCGTCCGATCCTGCGTGCGCAGGAACG